>Ga0207707_10000065_pt1 | contig 106546 bp, 99 predicted proteins | sample KBSC83BmetaG_FD_184336 | JGI IMG/M metagenome (GOLD analysis project Ga0207707, IMG submission 184336) | Corn rhizosphere microbial communities from Kellogg Biological Station, Michigan, USA - KBS C8-3B metaG (SPAdes) (version 2) | ecosystem: Host-associated > Plants > Roots > Rhizosphere ... | reverse complement strand
TCGAGGAAGGCATCGACTGTGCGATCCGCATGGGCGAGCTGGAGGATTCCAACCTCGTCGCGCGCAAGCTGGGCTCCTTCAGCAATGTGCTGTGCGCCTCGCCCGGCTATCTCGCGCGCCACGGCACACCGACCTGCCTCGACGACCTGAAGCGGCACCAGTGCATCAATTACGTCTATCCCACCAGCGGCCGCGCCTACCAGTGGCAATTCGATTCGCCCGACGGCCCGGTCGCGCTGGACGTCGATGCACACCTGCTGATCAACGACGGTGAATCGGTGATCCAGGCCGCGATCGCGGGACTCGGGATCATCCAGGTGCCGCACTGGCTCGCCGCGGGACCGATCGGGCACGGCAAGCTCCAGGTCATCATGGAGGACACGATCTCGACGGGTTCGCCGGTCTGGATCGTGTATCCGCAGAAGAAACACCTGTCGGCGCGCGTGCACGCCTTCATCGATTGGGTGCAGGAATTGTTCCGCCGCGACAACCTGCCGGCGTGCCGATTGCGGAGTCCTGCTCCGGAAGCCTTGGCGGACAAGACGCCGGTCCGCGAAGCCAGCATGGACAGCGCGTAGCAGCATCCTGCATTTGGTTTCCTGACCCATCGCATTTGCTGGATGAGCGCTTTTCGCGAACCTTGGCAATTGAAAGTTGCGCATGGGGGTTCGCTGGGTACTCGCGACTGCAAGAGCCACAGCCGCATCCCCGATCGCGTATCCTGCGCGCCAACTTCCACGACGCGCACCCATGGACGCCTTCAGCTACCTTTCGGTACTGATTTCGATCATCCTCGGCCTTGCGGTGACGCAGGTGCTGCAGGGCTTCCGCGGCCTGATGCTGGCGCGCTCGCGGGTGCGCGCATACTGGCCGGCGCTGGTGTGGGCGGTGTTGGTGCTGGTGCTCTGCGTGCAGGTTTGGTGGGCGATGTTCGACCTGAGCCAGCGCCCCGCCGCGCGCTGGACTTTCCTCGATTTCAGCCTGGTGCTGTTGCAGACGGTGCCGCTGTACCTGCTGGCGGGCCTGGTATTGCCCGACGTGGATGTCGAACGCGGGCTGGACTTGCGCGAGCACTACTACGCGCACCACCGCTGGTTTTTCTCGATGCTGGTGCTGCTGGTCGCCGTCAGCTTCGCGAAGGTGCGGATACTGACGGGTGTGTGGCCAGAGCCGATGGACTCCGGCTTCCTGCTGGTCTTCATGGCTGGCGCGGCAATAGGCGCCTGGACGCGGCGCGAGGGGTACCACAAGCTGCTGGCCCCGCTGGCGGCGATCGGCCTCGTCGCCTACATCTTCGTGCTGTTCGCGCACCTGCGATGACGCCACGTGGAGCGTCGCATGCCTAGTGCTTTGCCCGGCCACTGGACGGCCACAGCAAATCCGTCACCACCGGAAAGTGATCCGACGGATAAAGCTTGCCTTGATGCGTGGTCACGGTGCGCGCGTCTTTCACCCGAAAGCTGCGCACCAGGATCCAGTCGATGCGCTCGGTCGGTGTGCCGGTGAAGTCATGGAAGGTCTTGTCCGGTCCGCTGCGGCGCGGCGCGACCAGCCATGCATCCTGCAGATGCTGCGTCAGCATCGCGTGCACGCGGCTCGCGGGCGTGGTGTTGAAGTCACCGGTCAGCACGAACGGTTCGTCGGCAGGCAATTGGGCAATGCGCTTCAGGATCACCGCCGCGCCCTTTTCGCGCGCCACGTCGTCCTGCTCACGATACGGCAGGTGCGTGTCGAACATCACGAACGTGCGGCCGTCGTCCTTCCGCTGGAAACGCGCCCACGTGACCATGCGCGGAAACGGCGTGCCCCAGGTGTCGCTGCCCGGCACGTCCGGCGTGTCGGACAGCCAGAAGTTGCCGGAATCGAGCACGCGCAATTCATCCGTGCGATAGAACACGCCCATGTGTTCGTCGCCATCGTCGCCCTTGCGGCCCATGCCGAACCACTTGTACCCGGGAAGTTTCGCGACGACGTAATCGCCCTGCTCCTTGTACAGCTCCTGGGTGCCGAACACGTCCGGGCGCTGCTCGCGGACCGTCTTCACGAACAGGTCGCGCCTTGACTCCCAGCGCTCGGGACCGTCATTGGGTGCCGGATAGCGCACGTTGAAGGTCATCACGCGCAACGTGTCGGCGGCGCGGGAGGGCCGGCCGATCATACCCAATACGATGAAACACGTTGAGAGCAGCAGCAAGCGCGAAGCAGACATGGAACTTCTTCCCACCGATCACACACACCGACTCTAGCAGGCTGTTTGTCCCACGGTCGCGGACTTTGCGTGCCGATTCCTTGCAGCATGCCGGGTTGTCTGCATTCACCTTTCCGCCCCGATAATCAACGCATGCATGGAAGCACGCAACGCCCGATGTGGATCGCGGCCGCCGGCATTGGCCTGCTTTATGTCGGCAGCACGGTACTGACGCCGCTGTATCCGATTTATCGACGGCAATTTCATTTCTCGGAACTGATCGTCACCGCGGTCTACGCGGTGTACGTGATCGGCAATCTCGCCGTGCTGTTCTTCTTCGGCCGGCTTTCCGACCAGGTCGGCCGCCGTCCGGCCACACTGATCGCGCTCGGCATCACCTGCGTCAGCGCGCTGCTGTTTCTCTTTGCGAACAGCGTGGCATGGCTGTTCCCAGCGCGCATCCTCAACGGCTTTGCAGCGGGACTGGGCGCGGGCGCGCTGACCGCCTGGATCGCGGAACTGGAACCGCACGGCAATCGCGGGCGCGCAGCCATCGTGGCAAGCGCCGCCAATCTGGGCGGGCTGGCATTCGGTGCCGTGCTCGCAGGCGCCTTGGCGCAATTCGCGCCATGGCCGCTGCGGCTGCCATACATCGCTTTCCTGGTGTTGCTGCTCGCGATGTTCGCCGCGCTGGGGTTGGTCAAGGAAACCGTGCAACAACCTGTGCGGTCGATGGCCGAACTCGAATTGCGTCCGCGCATCGGCGTGCCGCGCGAGCTGCGCCTCGCGTTCGTGGCGCCGGCAGCGATCGCCTTCGCGGCGTTCGCCCTGGGCGGTTTCTATGCCGCGTTGGCACCGGAGATGCTGGCGCGCAGCCTGCATCGTGGCGCGCCGCTGATCGTCGGCGGCATCGTGGCCCTGTTCTTCGCCTGCGGTGCGGCTGTCGCGGTTCTCACGCATGCGCTGCGTGGACGCACGGCGATGCTTGCGGCGCTGGGCCTGTTGTGGGTCGGTTTGGGATCGCTCACGCTGGCCGAAGCGCTGCACTCGATGACGCTGTTGGTGCTGGCCACGCTCCTCACCGGCGCGGCGATGGCGCTGGGCTATCGAGGCAGTCTGCAGATCATCAACGAAATCGCTCCGCAACAGCAGCGCGCGGAACTGGTATCGAGTTTTCTGCTGGTCTGTTACAGCGCCAATGCCCTGCCGGTGATCGGCGTGGGTTTGCTGTCGCTGCCGCTCGGCCCCGAGTACGCGCACCGCGTGTTCGCGATCGTGCTGGTGGCGCTGGCCTCGCTCGCCTGTGCCGTCGGCTTGCGTTACGCGCCGCGTTGACCGGCAGCCGGCACGGATGCCCATCTGTCCGGATCAGTCCGCTCCGATCCGGTCCAGCGGCAGGCGCAGGTAACGACGGCCATCGGGGTCGGCGGGCGGCAGGCGACCGCCGCGGATGTTGACCTGGAGCGCTGGCAGCAACAAGCGCGGCACCGGCAGCGTGGCGTCGCGCGCGCGGCGTTTCGCAACGAAGTCGGCTTCGCCCACGCCGCCGCCGACCTGCACGTTTTCCTTCGCCTCGCACGCGACGGTGGTTGCCACCAGGGGCTTGCGCGATGCGGGCGGATAGTCGTGGCACAGGAACAACCGCGTGGTTTCCGGCAGCGCCAGGATGCGGCGGATCGACGCGTACAACTGCGTCGCATCGCCGCCCGGGAAATCGCAACGGGCGGTGCCGAGGTCGGGCGCGAACAAGGTGTCGCCGATGAACGCCGCGTCGCCGACGACATAGGTCAGGCCGTCACGGGTGTGGCCGGGCGTCGCGATCGCGCGCACGCGCAGCGAGCCGATCGCGAGTTCATCGCCATCGTCCAGCAGCCGGTCGAACTGGCGGCCGTCCGCGACGAAGTCTTCGTCCAGTCCGAACACCTGCTTGAAATGCGCCTGCACATCGGTGATGCCGCGTCCGATCGCCACCGGCGCGCCGGTGGTGTCGTGCAGATGCCCGGCCGCGCTCAGGTGGTCGGCGTGGGCATGGGTTTCCAGTATCCATTCGACGCGCAATGCACGCTGCCGCACGAAGGCGAGCACCGCGTCGGCGCTGGCCGTCGAAGTGCGTGCGGACGCGGCGTCGTAGTCCAGCACCGGATCGATGATTGCCGCGGCGTCGCCATCGTGGACGACGTGCGTCCACGTGCCGGTGTCCTTGTGCAGGAAGGATTCGACGTCGGGGTGCGAGGGATCGTTTCGCGGCATGCTGGTTTCCCTGCGGTGCAGCGGTTTCAGTGCGGCGGCAACACGGTGTCGGCGACTTCGTAAAGCCGCACCAGCGGCTCCATGTCCAGCAGGTACTTGTCGTCCTCGTCGTAGTACACCGCGCGTTCCGGTTTGTTGCCGGCGTAGGCGTGCAGCGCCTTCATGGAATCCCACAGCGTCAGCACCTGGAATTCGCACTGCTCGCCCTGCACGCGCCGCAGCACCCACGCGCCGCGCTGGCCCTTGAAATCCTTGAGCGCCGGCAGCGCCGTCTGCTGCAAGTGTTCGAGATAAGCGTCGGCCTGCTCTTTCGAGGTAATGCCACGCCAGATGCGCATGATCATGGTGTACTCCGCCAGCGCGCCGGTCGGCTGCGTGATTGAGTTGCCCTTCCAGCTTAGCGTCGCCGTGCACCGGATGCCGTCAAGCGCCCGGCCGTGCTGCGCCGGACGCTTGCAAAAACGCGTGCCGGTCTGCCGTGCATGTTAGGCTGCAACGCACATTCGCGACCGTTCGCATGCCGTGCCTCCATTCTTTCGCAAGACCTGCCTGTTGATCGCATTTTCCGGGCTCCTCCCGTTGGCCGCCAGCGCACAAACCAACCCTTCGCCGGCAAGTGGCGCCAGTACCGCGGACGCCGCGCAGGTGAATCCCGACCAGGCCGCGCTGGTCAGCGAGGTGGCGAAGGACACCGGCAAGAATCCCGCCGAATTGAATGCGCTGCTGGACAGCGCGGTGGTGAAGCAAAGCATCATCGATGCGATGAACCGCCCGGCCGAGAAGAAGCCGTGGAGCCAGTACCGCCCGATCTTCATGAATCCGGAGCGGATCGACGAAGGCGTGACGTTCTACCGCCAGCACCACGCGCTGCTGGACCAGATCGGCCAGCAGTACGGCGTGGCGCCGCAATTCATCGTCGCGATCATCGGCGTGGAAACCAACTACGGCAGCAATACCGGCAGCTACCGTGTGCTGGATGCGCTGGCGACGCTGGCGTTCCACTATCCGCCGCGCGCGAAGTATTTCCGCGGCGAGCTGAAGACGCTGCTGGAACTGCCCGCGAACAAACTGCCGGGCGCAATTCCGGACATCTACGGTTCCTACGCGGGCGCCGAAGGCCTTGCGCAGTTCATGCCGTCCAGCATCCGCGATTTCGCAGTGGACGCCGATGGCGATGGCCACATCAACCTCATGGCTTCGCTGCCCGACGCGTTCGCCAGCATCGCCAATTACTTTCGCGCCCACGGCTGGCAAAGCGGGCGGCCGGTCGCGGTGCAGGCGCAAGCCAGTGCGAATGCGGCACCGGCGCCTGCGTATGAAAACGTCATGCCGGCCACACCGCTGGAGCAATTCACCGCCGCGGGTTACGCGCCGACCGCGCAGGAAAGTCCCGCCCTGCCCGCGAACCTGTTGACGCTGGACGGCGCCGACGGCCCCGAATACTGGCTGACATTCCAGAACTTCTACGTGATCACCCGCTACAACAAGAGCCCGATGTACGCGCTGGCGGTGATGCAACTGGCCGACGCGATCGCCAGCGGCGTCGCCGCGCAATGACGCGGCGCCGGTGGCTGCGCGTCCTGCTGCCGCTGGCGCTGCTGGCGCTGGCGGCCCTGACGTTGACGGCATGTTCGTCGAATCCCAAACGATCCGCCACGCGTGAAGGGGGCAGCAGCGGCACGTCGTGGCGCGACGACACCAGCCTGTCGCAATCGAATCGCTACCACCATCGCAACGATTCCACGCCTGACGTCGCAGGCGTCGATTTCAGCAAGATTCCAGAGCCCGTTCCGGAAGCGTTGCCGCCGTCGCGCTATGGCAACAAGTCGCCCTACAGCGTGAACGGCGAGCGCTACCGCGTGCTGCCGAGCGCGGCCGGCTACGACGAGCGCGGCATCGCTTCGTACTACGGCAGCAAGTTCAACGGCTACAAGACGTCGAACTTCGAAACCTACGACATGTACCAATTCTCCGCGGCCAGCAAGGTGCTGCCGCTGCCGAGCTTCGCGCGGGTTACCAACCTGCAGAACGGCAAAAGCGTGATCGTGCGCGTCAACGATCGCGGCCCGTTCGTGCCCAATCGCATCATCGATTTGTCCCTGGCTGCCGCCGTGCGCATCGGCATCTGGCCGCGCGGCACGGGCCTGGTCGAAGTGCAGGGCATCGACCCCGCGCACCCGACCGCGGAACCTGCGCCGGTCACCGCGGTCACACCGCGGACAGGCAAACAGCCGCAACTGTATGTGCAGGTCGGTGCGTTCGCGGATGCAGCCAATGCCGAACGGCTGGCCGCGCGCCTGCGCGGACTGAATCTGGGAACGGTACGCGTGGTCGCTGCCGGCGTGAATGGACGCACGTTGCAGCGCGTGCAGATCGGGCCGCTGCCCGACGTGGATACGGTGGACCGCACCACGGCGCGGCTGGATTCGCTTGGTTTTCCTCATTCCAACGTAGCGGTACAGTAAGCCGTTTGGACGGGCGCCCAGGTGGCACCACGTCCTGTTTCGAATCATCTTTCGGGGTATCAAAAACTGATGAAAATCGCGCGTCCGATGCTGCTGGTTTCCCTCGTCGCCTTCACCGGCGTGCTGTTCGCGCAAACCGCACTGCCGCCGAAGCCCTCGACACCGCCGAAGCCGGTGCCGACGATTCCCGAGACTCCGATCCCGCCGGCGCCGCAACCGAACGCGCAGGCGTGGGTGCTGATGGATTACGCCAACGGGCAGATCCTGGCGTCCAGCAACATGGACGCGCGCCGCGCGCCGGCCTCGCTGACCAAGATCATGACCGAGTACGTGGTCAACGCCGAGATCGCGGCCGGCAAGATCCACATGGACGACAAGGTGCACATCAGCGAGCACGCCTGGCGCGCGGGCGGCGCCGGAACCGATGGTTCCACCAGCTTCCTGAAATTGAATTCCGACGTGCCGCTGAAGGATCTGCTGTACGGCATGATCATCCAGTCCGGCAACGACGCCGCGATCGCGCTGGCCGAGCACGTCGCAGGTTCCGAACAGGCCTTCGCGGAAATGATGAACGCCTACGCCAAACGGCTCGGCATGGACAACACGCACTTCATCAATGCCTCGGGCTATCCCGCGACAGAGCACTACAGCACCGCGCATGACATTGCGATCCTGTCGCGCGCACTGATCAGGAACTTCCCCGAGCAATACAAGATTTCGGCCATCAAGTCGTTCGAGTGGAACGGCATCACCCAGCACAACCGCAACACGCTGCTGTGGACCGATCCGAGCGTGGATGGCATCAAGACCGGCTCCACCAAGGAAGCCGGCTTTTGCCTGGCCGCGTCGGCGCTGCGCAATGGCATGCGCCTGATCGCGGTGACGATGGGCGGCCCCGACATGAACGCCGCGACCATCGGCGACGAGGCACTGCTCAACTGGGGTTTCAATTTCTATCGCACCCATGACCTCTACAAGGCAGGTCAGGCGCTGGCCACGCCGCGCCTGTGGAAGGGCGAGGCCAACACGCTTGAACTCGGCATCGCCGAAGATGCGTCGGTGACCATCCCGCGCGGCAAGTACGGCGAATTGCAGGCCACGCTGGAGATTCCGCAGCGCCTGATCGCGCCGTTCAAGCAGGGCCAGCAGGTCGGTTCGCTGAAGGTGACCTTCGATGGCAAGCCGGTGGTCACCGAACCGCTGGTGGTGTTGAAGGACGCGCCGCAGGGCGGCTTCTTCAAGCGCCTGTGGGACGCGATCCTGCTGCTGTTCCATCGCGGCAATGGCACCACCACCACGCCAGCGCCGACCGTATCGGTTTCGTCGGCGTCGAGCGTGGCGTCGCCGGCTTCGGCGAAGTAAGGTTGCGGCATGCGCGAACTCGACGACATCGAAAAGAAGGACGGCCAGGGCTTCCAGTTCCCGGGCAGCTTCGAGATCACCGCGATGGGCAACGCGAATGCGAACCTGCGCGAGCGAGTGCCGGAAATCCTGCGCGGGCTCGGCCTGTCGGTACTGGAAGCCAGCGTGCGTGAACGGCCGTCCAGCCAGGGCAACTACGTGTCGGTGAGCGTGGTGTTCAACTGCCCCTCGCGCGAGAAGCACGAAGAGGCCCACGCCGCGCTGCGCGCCGACCCGGATATCCGGTACACGCTGTGAAGTCCATGCACGCACCGAATCTCACCCCCTTCGGAACGAAGGGGGTCGACGCGTCAGCGTCGGGGGGATGTCCGGTGGCGAAAGAGCCATCCCCTCTCGCGCTGCGCGCGCGTTCGCTTCGCTCCGCCCTTCGTGCCGAAGGGGGAAGCCACGAACCCGGGCACCTGCCTTTGCTCGTCCGCCACCTCGGTCGCCAGCCGTACGAACCCGTCTGGCACGCGATGCAGGCGTTCACCGATGCGCGAGGGCCGGGCACGCCGGACGAACTGTGGCTGGTCGAGCACGACCCGGTGTTCACCCTGGGCCAGGCCGGCAAGCCGGAACACGTGCTGGCGGCGGGCGACATTCCGGTCATCCACGTCGACCGCGGCGGCCAAGTGACCTACCACGGCCCCGGCCAGATCGTGGCCTACCCGCTGCTGGACCTGCGGCGATTGAAAATCGGCGTGCGCGAGCTGGTGCGCCGGATCGAGCAATCGATCATTGATACGCTGGCCGAATGGAACATCGTGGCCGCACGCCGCGAAGGCGCGCCCGGCGTGTACGTGGGCGACGCCAAGATTGCGGCGCTGGGCCTGCGCGTGCGCCACGGCTGCACCTTCCACGGCCTCGCTTTCAACGTCGCGATGGACCTGGACCCCTTCCATCGCATCAACCCGTGTGGTTACGCGGGGCTTCAGGTCGCACAGATGCTAGACTTGGGTGGCCCATCGCGGCTTGCGGATGTCGAGGAAGTACTGGTTGCCGAGCTTGGCCGACAATTCGGACTGTCGCCGCAGGATGCGGAACCCGCGTTGCCCCGCGCCGCGGCGTGACTTGCGGCCATATCCGGCGCCCGCATTTTCCGATACTTTAGTGTCGGGCCGCGCCCAGACGAGCCTTTTCCGCCTGCACCACGTACCCGCACGCGCCAGCAAACGGCTGGCGTATTTTTCGTCATCGTCCGCGCTTCGAACGCAAACGGCCATTCCGTTGCGGCCGCCCAAGGAAAGTCCATGTTGCAACGTGCTTTTGTTGTCCTGATCGCCCTCGTGTTTTCGCTCGGCGTGCATGCCAGGGGCGCCGCGCCCGCGGTCTGCCCGGCTTCGTCGGCCAGCGTGGTCGCCGCACCGGTCGCCAAGTACAAGGCAACGCCCGCGCCGGTGTTGAAACCCACCGCGGCGCAAGGCCAGGCCGCGATCCTCGCGGCGCGCCTGTTGACGCGATTCCAGTACGAAGCGTTGCCGCTCGACGACGCGATGTCGGGCAAGATCTTCGACGCCTATTTCAAGGCACTCGACGGCAGCAGGCTGTTCTTCACGCAGCAGGATCTGGATCAGTTCGCAGCGGACCGCAGCAAGTTCGACGACGCGATCTGGAACGGCGACATGTCGGTGCCGTTCGCGATCTTCAACCTGTATGAAAAGCGCGCAGGCGAGCGCACCGCGTACGCCCTGACGCTGCTGAAGAAGGGGTTCAATCCCGACACCAACGACACCTACACGTTCGACCGCGACAAGGCGCCGTGGGCCGCGAACGCCGCCGCGCTCGACAAGCTGTGGCAGGGGCGCGTGCAGAACGACTGGATCCGCCTGAAGCTCGCGGGCAAGGATGACGCCGAAATCCGCAAGACACTGTCGCGCCGCTACGAGAACTACCTCGACCGCGTGCACCAGCTCGACAGCGAGGACGTGTTCCAGACCTTCATGAATGCGTATGCGATGGCGATCGACCCGCATACCAATTACTTCGGTCCGCGCGCGAGCCAGAACTTCGACATCACCATGAAGCTGTCGCTGGAAGGCATCGGCGCGGTGCTGCAGGAACACGACGAATACATCGTGATCCGCGAAATCGTGCCGGGCGGCCCGGCCGCGAAATCCAGCAAGCTTGAAGTCGGCGACAAGATCGTCGGCGTCGGCCAGGGCGATTGCGGCGCGATCGTCGACACCATCGGCTGGCGCATCGACGACGTGGTCGCCAAGATCCGCGGCAAGAAGGGCACGACGGTGCGGCTGGAAGTGCTGCCGGCCGAAGGTGGCCCCGACGCCAAACCGCACCTCATCACGCTGGTGCGCGCCAAGGTCACCATTGCCGACCAGGCCGCCAAGAAGAAGGTCATCGATGTCAAGGAAGGCGACCGCACGGTCAAGGTCGGCGTGATCGACCTGCCGAGTTTCTACGAGGACTTCGACGCACGCCGCCGCGGTGATGCCGACTATCGCAGCGCCTCGCGCGACGTCGCCAAGCTGCTGGGCGAACTCAAGCAGGAGAAGGTTTCCGCGGTGATCGTGGACCTGCGCGACAACGGCGGCGGTTCGCTCAGCGAAGCGGTGAACCTGTCCGGCCTCTTCACCGGCAAGGGCCCGGTGGTGCAGGTGCGCGACAGCCGCGGCCAGGTCGAGGAACAGGATTCCGACGAGAAGATGCTGTGGACCGGCCCGATGGCGGTGCTGGTGAATCGCGGCTCGGCTTCGGCCAGCGAAATCTTCACCGCCGCGATCCAGGACTATGGCCGCGGGTTGATCATCGGCGAGCAGACCTTCGGCAAGGGTACGGTGCAGACGCTCACCAGCCTCGACCAGTTGGCGATGAACACCAAGCCGAGCTTCGGCGAGCTGAAGATGACGGTCGACGAGTTCTTCCGCGTCAATGGCGATTCCACGCAGTTGCACGGCGTCACGCCCAACATCCTGTTCCCGCATTCGATCGGCTACAAGGATTACGGCGAGTCGAGCTATCCGAATGCGCTGAAGTGGACGCATATCGATCCGGCCGGGTATACCGCAGTCGCGGACCAGAGGCCGCTGGTCGCACCATTGATGGCGGAACACGACACACGCGCCGCCAACGATCCTGCGTGGAAGCTGCTGCTGGACGAACTGGCCGCCGCGCGCAAGCTGCACGACCAGAAAACGGTGTCACTCAACTACAAGGTGCGCGAGACCGAACGCAAGCAGCAGGAAGAGCAGGACGCCGCGTTCAAGAAGCGCCGCGAAGCGCTGGGTGACGTGTCGAGCGTGAACCTGCAACTCGACAACGGGCTGATGCCCGGCGAACAGAACATCAAGGCTTCGGTGGCTCGCGAAAAGGCTGCCAAGGAAGCCAAGGACATCGAGCTGGACGAGGCCTCGCACATCATGGCCGACGAGGTCGCGATGCTGCAAAAGGATCCCAAGCTCGCCCAGCAAGTGTTGCCGAAACAAGCCTTCACCAAACCGGTTTCCATCGCGAACTCGGCCCCGGTTTCGGCACCGGCCTCCACCTCGGCGCCCGCGTCGGCACCCGTGCCCGCCAGCGCCGGCAGCACGCATTGAATGCATGCACTGCCTTCCCCGGGAAGGCAGTGCGCGGTGTCCAACGGAGCCGTGCAAGCGTGGGTGGCGCGCACCGGCGGGTTCGCGTAGCCTTGGTCGCACGTCCACCAACCAAGAGAGACCGCGCATGCGTATCGCAGCCATCCTTGTCGGCATCGTGTTGATCGGACTCGGCGTGTGGGTCGCGCTCGGTGACGCGCATTACAACGACACCAGCACCAAGGCGCAATTCGGTCCGATCAAGGTCGAAGCCTCGTCGCAAAAACAAGTTCCCGCCGGCATCGGTTACGCCGGCATCGTGATCGGTGGGGTGCTGGTCGTGGTCGGCGCGCTGAAGAAGAAATAAGGCTCCGAGCCGAAGCGTCGCGGGCGCGCGCAAGGCGCGGCCGCGGGATGCATCACAATCCGAGTTTGCTCGCGAGTCCCGACAGCTCGCTCAAATCGAATCCGCTTCCACCGCTCGCAGGCACCTGCCCCTCGGGCGTCAAATGATTCACCACGCCCGGCAGGTGTTGCGCCAACTGGCCCAGCACCTGCGGCGGATCAACGCCCAGTTCCTGCGCCATCTCTTCGACATGCTGGCCCGCGGCCGTGCCTTGCAGTGCCTGTCCCAGCTGTTCGCCACTCACGGACTGGTTGGCGCCATTGCCTACCCATGAATTGACCACGCCACCCAGGCCGCCCTGCTGCAGGGTGGAAACCAGGCCGCCGATGCCACCGATTTCTGGATCAGCCCGCCAATGATGTCCAAAGTGGGGTTGCCGTTGCCGCTGCCGGCCCCCGGCCCGCCTGCCAGACCTTTCAAGGCATCGAGAATCGACATGGCTTTCTCCTTGTCGCTGTGCGAAGGGAAACGACTGACAGCCTGTTGAGAAAGCGCTGTTCTGCATTTTCCCAATGCGCCGAGCCCGGTACACGCCCGGACTCGGCTTCGTCGGATCAAGCGGTTGCGCGGCCAGCCATCCATGGCCTGCCTTGGCAGAGTGGTTCTCAACCTGCCAGCCCGTGACCATACCACCAAGCCGCGCGTGGGCGGCCGTTACAATTGCATCGATGGATGTTTCGTACCTGCTGGATTCGCTCAACACCGCGCAACGCGAAGCCGTCGCCGCCCCGCCGGGCCACTACCTGGTGCTGGCCGGCGCGGGTTCGGGCAAGACCCGTGTGCTCACCCACCGCATCGGCTGGCTGATCGAGGCCGAGGGCGCGCCGCCGTGGTCGATCCTCGCCGTCACCTTCACCAACAAGGCCGCCGGCGAAATGCGCGGTCGCCTCGCCAACCTTTTGCCGCACGGCATACGCGGCTTGACCGTCGGCACCTTCCACGGCATCGCGCATCGATTGCTGCGCCAGCACTGGCAGGAAGCGCAGTTGCCGGAAACTTTCCAGATCCTCGACAGCGACGACCAGCAACGGCTGGTGAAGCGCGTCGTCGCGGGCCTCGGCATCGACGAAGCGCGCTATCCGCCGCGCCAGGCCAGCTGGCAGATCAATCAGTGGAAGGACGAAGGCAAGCGTCCGGAAGGCATCGAACCCGGCGAGCATCCCGTCGCGCGCACCTATCTCAAGGTGTACGAAGCATACGAACAAGCCTGCCGACGCGCGGGGCTGGTCGACTTTGCCGAACTGCTGTTGCGTGCCCACGAGCTGATCCGCGACAACGATGCGCTGCGCGTGCATTACCAGGAACGCTGGCGGCATCTGCTGATCGACGAATTCCAGGACACCAACGCGCTGCAATACGCGTGGATTCGCCTGCTGGCAGGCCATACCGGCAAAGTGTTCGCCGTCGGCGACGACGACCAGTCGATCTACGGTTGGCGTGGCGCGAAGGTCGAGAACATGCGCGCGTTCCTGCGCGACTTTCCCGACGCGAAAACGCTGCGGCTGGAACAGAACTACCGTTCCACCGCGACCATCCTGGAAGCCGCCAACGCGGTGATCGCGCAGAACCCTTCGCGGCTCGGCAAGAAACTGTGGACCTCGGGCGACAAGGGCGAATCGATCGCCCTGTATGCGGCCTACAACGAACAGGACGAAGCGCGCTTCGTGATCGAGCGCATCCGCGAATATCTCGGTGAGGGTGGCCACGCCTCCGACGTCGCGGTGCTGTACCGCTCCAACGCGCAGTCGCGCAACTTCGAGGAACAACTGCACCAGCATGACATTCCGTATCGCGTATACGGCGGCCAGCGCTATTTCGAGCGCGCCGAAGTGAAAGATGCTCTGGCGTACCTGCGGCTCGCCGCCAACCGCGGCGACGACGCCTCGTTCGAACGCGCGCTGGCGACACCGCCACACGGCGTCGGCGAACGCAGCGTGGATTCGCTGCGCCGGCGCGCGCGCGCGGACGACACGTCGTTGTGGGATGCCGCGCTCGCGGAACTCGCGGGTGGCGAGTTGAACGCGCGTGCGAAGAATGCGTTGCGCGGGTTCATGACGCTGGTGGATAGATTGGCCAAGGGCTCCGACGACATCACCCTGGCCGAGCAGGTCGAGCGCGCGATCACGCAATCGGGCCTGCGCGATTACTACGAGCGTGACAGCCGCGGCAACGCCGAGGCGCGTGTCGAAAACCTGGACGAACTGGTGAACGTTGCCAGCCGCTTCGCCATGACGCCGGAAGACATCGAAGCCGGCCTGTCCGAACTCGCGGCCTTCCTCACGCACGCCGCGCTGGAAGCCGGCGAAGGCCAGGGCGAAGCGGGCACCGACTGCGTGCAGCTGATGACGCTGCATTCGGCGAAAGGTCTGGAATTTCCGATCGTGTTCCTGGTCGGGATGGAAGACGGTTTGTTTCCGACGCAACGTTCAGTCGAAGACCCTTCGCGCCTCGAAGAAGAACGCCGGCTCGCCTACGTCGGCATCACCCGCGCACGCGACCGGCTGGTGCTGTGCTACGCCGAATCGCGCCGCCAGTACGGCAGCGAAATGCTGTCGCGTCCGTCGCGGTTCCTGGACGAGCTGCCTGCGCACCTGCTGACCGAAGTGCGTCCGCGCGCGAAGATTTCGCGGCCGGTGTACACGACACGCGCCTCACGCGGCCACGCCGACCTCGACGACACGCTTCCCGTCAAGCTCGGCCAGCGTGTGCGCCACGCGAGTTTCGGCGAAGGCGTAGTGGTCAGCGCCGAAGGCTCCGGCGCGCACACCCGCATCCAGGTGAATTTCGCGGACGCGGGACCGAAATGGCTGGTCGCGGCGTACGCCAACCTCACCGCGCTTTGATCGGTTCCGCTCGCAAGCGAGCGGCCACTTTCTGTTTCGGCAGAAAGTGGCGAAAGACCACTGCGCCCGTGGCGGTGGGGTTCGTCGCTTCGATGCCGGCCATTCGGTTTGCTTCAGTAGGGCGGGTGCCGCCTCCGGCACATGAGCCGGCGGGATTCGCTGCGCTGCTCCCGCCCTACGCGCTGTCACACAGCGATTCGGCATGCTTTCTATATTCATCATGAAAAGTGGGAGCCGCGAAGCGAAGGCGTTCTCTTTACGATCTGATCCATAGCGGAGAAGTCCAAAGTTTGCTCGACGGCATCCTCGGCGAGACAGATAAACAAACTGGAGCCGCGATCTGCAGTCGCTAGACAAGTAGCTCGCTCGCCGTGGAGGCGCGCGAACCCATCGCGAAAGCGCTACGTATTCGTCGTAAACAGAAATGGACCCCGGCTTTCGCCAGGACGACGAGCGAAAGATCAACCGCGACCCTGCGGCTGCCACGCCTTCAACGCGCGCTCGGCGCGCTCGCGTCCCAGTTCGATCAATTCCGACGCGCGGTAGAACTCGTACACCGCGCTGGCATTGCGCGGAATCTCGATCACCAAATCGGGACGGTCGGCGGCAAGGCGGAAACCCGTGAGGTTTTCCTGCATCAGGTCCAGAGACTGGGTGAGCGTGTCCATCCAGCCTGGCTCGGCGATCTTGTCGTCATGGTTGCCGATGGTGCGCTTGACGAACGCGGTGATGCGGCTACGCAATCCCGTGCGCGCGGATTGCTTCACCGGCGTGCGCGAGGCGGCCAATGTTTCAGGCGCGCTGTTGACGTTGACCGCAACGGTGTAGTCGCTGGGCGATTGCAGCAATGGCGTCAATGGCAACGGATTCATCAGGCCGCCATCCACGAGGCGATGACCATGCACGGGATGTGGGCGGAAGATGGTCGGGATCGCGATGGACGCGCGGATGGCGTCGAACAAGGGACCGCGCGTCAGCCACACTTCGCGTTCGCGGTCGAGATCGGTCGCCACCGCGGTGAACGGGATCGGCAATTCCTCGATGTTCACCGCGCCGATCAATTCGCGCAGCACATCGATGATGCGATCACCCTTGATGAGCCCGGCGCCGGACAGCGTCCAATCCACCAGCTTCAGTACGTCCATCTTCTGCAGCGCGCAGACCCAATCGCGGTACACGTCGAGCTTGCCGGCCGCGTAGATGCCGCCGATCAGCGCACCCATCGAACTGCCGGACACCGCCGTGATGCGGTAACCCGCGGCCACGACGGCCTCGATCGCACCGATGTGCGCGAGCCCGCGTGCGCCGCCGGTGCCCAGCGCCAGCGCGACGGTGGGCTGGGCGGGCGGCTGCACCACGAGCTCGCGATGATCGTTCACGGCCTGGCGTGGTCGTACTCGTCGAGCGCGAGTTTGTGCATGATGCGGATTTCTTCGCGCAGCGATTGCGGCGACACGACCTGCGCATCCGGCCCGTACCGCAGGATGTCCATCACCAACTCGCGCGATTGCGAATACGGCACCTTCAACTCGTAGCGACCGTCATCGAGCCAACGGCCTTCCTGCAGCGAGTGCCAGTGCTCGTCGGCGACCCAGCGTGCAGCCTTTTTGGAAAACCGGATCGTCGCCCATGCCTTGGGTGCGCCTGCAAAGATGCCGTAACTCGATGCCAGGGTGTCGTTCAACTCCTTTTCGTCGCGATCGGCCGCGGCCTTGTCCAGCACCTCCGGCTGGCCGATGCGATCCACCGCAAAACTGCGCAGCGCCTCGCGATCGTGGTCCCATGCATCCAGATACCAGTTGTCGCGGTAATGCGTGAGCCGCTGCGGCGACACGTGCCGCACGCTGTCGGCGCCGGTGGTGCGCGCGCGGTAGCGGAACTTCAATTGCTGGCGCGCCAGCACCGCACCGGCCACCGCGCGGAACACCTGCTGGTTGAACTTGCGCGAACCCCACGGCACCACGCGAATGCGTTCCAGCGGCTGCTTGCGCGTGCCGGCGTGCTCGTTGAGCAGCTTTTCGACGCGCGCACGGAACGGCGCCAGCGCATCGGCCAGCACGCCCGGATCGGAACGCGCCACCAGCGCTTCCAGCGCCATCAACGCCGAGAGCTCTTCGCTGGTCAGCCACAGGCCCGGCAGCTCGAAACGTTCGCCTTCGGCCTGGTCATAGGCGTAACCCGCGCCTTCCGGATCGCTGTCCAGCGGCGCGCCCAGCGCATCGCGCAGAAAGGCGATGTCGCGATACAGCGTGGCGCGCGAGCAACCCAGTTCCTCGCGCAGGCGCTGCACGCCAACCGGTCGCCGGTGCGACTTGAAGATGCCGTGAAGTTTGAGGACGCGTTCGTACTGGTGCATGCCAAGCGCCTGTCAACACCAACAGACCCCAGCATGCCGCGCCGCGCGATTGGCGGCAAGCGCGGCGGGTGGCTACCATGCGAAAGCAGTCCTTGGGCAGGAACCCATGCCTCACGCTCACCTCGAACTGAACCGCCCGACGGGCGACGAAGTCAAGACGACCACGTGCTACATGTGCGCGTGCCGGTGTGGCATTCGCGTGCACCTGAAGAACGGCCGCGTGCGTTACATCGATGGCAATCCCGAGCACCCTGTCAACCGCGGCGTGATCTGCGCCAAGGGCTCGTCGGGGATGATGCAGCACTACTCGCCGGCGCGGCTTTCCAAACCGCTGCTGCGGGTGGGCGAACGCGGCGCGCGCGAGTTCCGGGAGATCGAATGGGACGAGGCGCTGGCGCTGGCCACGAAATGGCTGGGCGACATTCGTGCGCGCAATCCGGATGAACTCGCGTTCTTCACCGGCCGCGACCAGTCGCAGGCGCTGACCGGTTGGTGGGCGCAGCAGTTCGGCACGATCAATTACGCCGCGCACGGCGGCTTCTGTTCGGTGAACATGGCCGCCGCGGGCATGTACACCTTCGGCGGTTCGTTCTGGGAGTTCGGCGAGCCGGATTGGGATCGGACGAAGTATTTGATGCTGTGGGGCGTGGCCGAAGACCACGATTCCAACCCGATCAAGCTCGGCCTCGGCAAGATGAAATCGCGCGGCGCCAAGATCGTCGCGATCAATCCGGTGCGCACGGGTTACGCATCGATCGCGGACGAATGGGTACCGGTGAATCCCGGTACCGACGGTTTGCTTGCTGGTGCGCTGATCCACGAGTTGCTGCGCAACGATCGGGTGGATTTCGATTACCTGGTGCGTTACACCAACGCGCACCATCTGGTGATCCGCGATCCCGGCGCGGCGGATGATGGGTTGATTGCGCGTGGTGCTGACGGCAAGCCGTTGTGTGTGGTGCGCCAATCGTCATCCCGGCCAGGGAATGGCCGGGACCCAGATCCAGGGACGGAAAACCTGAAAGCACTGGATTCCGGCCTACGCCGGAATGACGGCCAACAAAGTCGCGCGCACCGGGTTGTGGATGCGGCATTGCCCGACATCGCGCCACTGATCGCGGGCGAATACACGCTGCCCGACGGCCGCAAGGCGGTACCGGCATTCCAGTTGATTGCCGAACGGTTCCTCGCCGACGAGTACGCACCGGAGAACGTCAGCGAACGCTGTGGCGTGGACGCGGAAACGATCCGACGCCTCGCGGCCGAACTTGCGCACGCGGCATTCGAAGAAGCGATCGAGCTGCCGATCGCATGGACCGACACGCACGGTCGCAAGCACGACACGATGCTCGGGCGCCCCGTGTCGATGCACGCGATGCGCGGCATCGCCGCGCACGCCAACGGCTTCCACACCTGCCGCACCATCCATGTGCTGCAGATCCTGCTGGGCGCGATCGACACGCCCGGAAGCTTCCGTTACCAGCCGCCGTATCCGAAACCCGCGCCGCCCGGCAACAAACCAGCAAAATCACGCAAGCCGGACGGCACGCTCACCGGCAATCCGCTCGGTTATCCGCAATCGCCCGCCGATCTGCTGGTCGATGAGGAAGGCCAGCCGCGTCGGCTCGATCACGCCTTCAGCTGGGAATTTCCGCTGGCCGCGCACGGTTTGTTGCAGTCGGTGATCCGCAACGCGGTGGAGGGAATCCCCGCGAAGATCGACACGCTGTTCCTGTTCATGGCCAACATGGGCTGGAACTCGGCGATGGACACCGCCACGACACGCAAGCTGCTGTGCGCGCGCGACGATGCGGGCAACTACAAGATCCCCCACATCATCTACGTCGACGCCTACGATTCGGAAACCGTCGCGTTCACCGACCTGGTGCTGCCGGACACGACGTACCTCGAGCGTTACGATTGCATCAGCCTGCTGGACCGTCCGATCAGCGACGCCGAAATGGCGGCGGATGCGATCCGCCAACCCGTGGTGCAACCCGACCGCGACGTGCGGCCGTTCCAGGACGTGCTGCTGGATCTCGGCGCGCGCCTGAAACTGCCGAACATGGTGGATGGCAACGGCGCGCCCGCCTACAAGAACTACGCCGACTACATGGTGCGTCATGAACGCGCCCCCGGCGTGGGGATGCTCGCGGGCTGGCGCGGCGCGGATGGCTCGCAACAAGGCAAGGGCGCGCCGAATCCCGACCAGCTGCAGCGTTACATCGAACACGGCTGTTTCTTCGAAACGAAAATCCCGGAAGCCGGTGCGTATTACCGGATGGCCAACCGTGATTACCTGCAATGGGCGCAATCGATGGGCTTCGTCGGTTCGACCGAACCGGTGACGATGCAGCTGTATTGCGAAGTGCTGCAACGTTTCCGGCTGGCGGCGCAGGGTCACGGCGCGGTGCAACCCCCGGAATCCGAACGCGCGCGCGTGACGCGGTATTTCGATCCGGTGCCGTTCTGGTACGACGGCATTCAACTCCCTCCCCCGCTCGCGGGGGAGGCGACGCGAAGCGCCGAGCGCGCAGCGCTGGGTGGGCGCGATTCCCGCGAGGACGGCCCCCTTCCGGCCTTCGGCCACCTTCCCCCGCGAGCGGGGGAAGAAGGAAAATCATTGGGAGCGCGTGCATCCGCGCAAGATTTCCCTCTGTCCGCCATCACCCAGCGGCCGATGTTCATGTACCACGCGTGGGGTTCGCAGAACCGCTGGCTGCGGCAGATCGCGGCGCGCAACGTGCTGTACGTGCATCCGCGCACGCTTGCCGCGCACGCACTCGAAAGCGGCGACTGGGCGTGGATCGCGTCGCCACGCGGGCGCATCCGCGTGGAGGTATGCGCGCACGCGGCCACCGCGCCGGGAACGGTATGGACCTGGAACGCGATCGGCAAGAAGCGCGGCGCCTGGAAACTGGCCGAACGCGCGCCGGAATTCGTGGACGGCTTCCTGCTGAACCATCTGATCGGCGAGCGCGCCTCCAACCGCACTTACGCCAATGGCGACCCCGTGACCGGGCAGGCCGCGTGGTTCGACCTGAAGGTGCGGCTGGAACACGACCCCGAGCCGCGCGTGCCCGGCCACCGCTTCGAGCCGGCGGACGATTGAACGAATTTTTTGCGGGCGCATGGCAAGCTGCGGATCATGCGGCCGCGTCTGCGAATGATCGCGCACATGCGCGCCGGGCGGGAATACGGGCACAATCGACTCGTGGCGTGCAACGCCGCGACCAGCGGGGCGGAACGGGAATGGAGACTTTTGGGTGACTGACCGGGCTCTCACGATGAGTTGTCGCCCATGACCTGGCAGGCCTGGGCCACCGCCGCGATCATCCTGATCGCGATAGCGCTGTTCGCCAGCGAAAAGGTGCGCGTGGACCTGGTGGCCCTGATCACGTTGGGGCTGCTGGTCGCGCTGGGCATCGTAAGCCCCGAGCAGGCGCTTTCCGGTTTCAGCAACGAAGCGACGGTAACGGTCGCGGCGATGTTCGCGCTGGCGATCGGCATCGAACGCTCCGGCGCGTTGGACCCGATCATCAACCTGCTGTCGCGCATCCGCAAACCGTGGCTGCTCTCGCTGGGCATGATGCTCGCGATCGCGCCGCTGGGCGCATTCATCAAGAACACCGCGCTGGTCGCGACCTTCCTGCCGCTGGCGCTGAAGGTCTGCCGGCGCACCAACACGTCGCCGTCGCGCGTATTGATGCCCATGGCGTTCGCTGCGCAGATGGGCGGCGTGTGCACGCTGATCGGCACGTCCTCGAACCTGCTGGTCGATTCGCTGGCGCAGAAACAGGGCCTGCCGCCTTTCGGCATCTTCGAATTCACGCATCTGGGCGTGCTGCTGGCCGCAGCGGGCATCATCTATCTGATGGTGATCGGCCGCTGGCTGCTGCCGAAACATCTGGACAATGAGCCCGCCGGTCCGATGGAGGTGGGCAAGTACGTCACCGAGTTGAAGGTGATGCACGATTCGCCGTTGGTCGGGCAGACCATCGCCGAAGCCCGGCTGGGCGACCAGGGCGTGTATCCGCTGGAATTGCTGCGCGGCGAGCGGCACATGTGGTCGCCGCGAACCCAGCAGCTCGCATCGGGAGACGTGCTGCTGGTGCGCGGCGAATGGGACAAGCTGGAAGAGTTCCGCAAGAAGCAGGAACTGGAGATCAACCCCGAGTACACCCACGATGACGGCACCGACAAGGCCAAGGTGCTGGTCGAGGCGATGATCGCGCCGGCCAGCCTGGCCGAAGACCGCACGCTGCGCGACCTCGACCTGCTGGAAACCTTCGACGCCACGGTGCTCGGCATCCATCGTCGCGGGCACCTGCTGCGCGACCAGATCCGCGACGTCGCCTTCCGCACCGGCGACGTGTTGATGATGCTGTTGCCGGCCGACGCGGTGAAACGCCTGCGCGGCGACGACCGCTTCGTGATCCTCAACCAGCGCGACGACGCGCGCCGCCCGCGCTACAAGGCGTTCGTCGCGATCGGCATCATGGCCGCGGTGGTGGTGGTCTCCGCGCTGCACTGGTTGCCGATCCCGATCGCCGCGATCTGCGGCGTGGCGGCGATGGCGCTGACACGTTGTTTCGGGCGCAAGGACGTGTACGAAGGCATGGACTGGAAGATTATCATCCTGCTCGGCGCGATCCTGCCGCTCGGCATCGCCATGGAACAAACCGGCCTCGCGAACGTGATCGTGCACGGCGCGCTGGAGGTCGTCGGCAACCACGGTCCGCTGGCCGCGCTGGCGATGGTGTACGTGCTCACCGCGCTGTTGACCGAGCTGATGGGTCACAACCCGTCCGTGGTGCTGATGGTCGGCATCGCCGCCAGCGTCGCGCACGCCGTGCACGCCGACCCTCGCCCGTTCGTCGTCGCCGTCGCGTTCGCCGCGGCCACTTCGTTCGCGACGCCGATCGGGTATCCGACCAACACCATGGTGTATTACGCTGGCGGTTATCGTTTCCTCGATTTCACCAAGGTCGGCGTGCCGCTGATTGCGCTGTTCTGCGGGCTGTCGATGCTCTTGATTCCCAGGATTTGGCCGTTTTGATTCTGTGCACCCATCCGGTTCGACATCCGTGCCTTTTTCCGCGCCCCTCCCGGGGGCGCGGGTGACTTCTCTTTGCTTGGCCACGCAAGAGAAGGTCACCCGGCCGCCTTGGAGGCGGCCGGAAAAAGACATGGACGTCGTCATCACGACGCGATCGGGACAGCAGGCATGACCAGCCTGCCAGCGCCGGCGAAGAAAAAGCTCGGGCTGGTCATCGACCTCGACACCTGCGTCGGTTGCCATGCCTGCGCGGTCGCGTGCAAGGAGTGGAACGAAGGCGGCGATTTCGGGCCGCTGGCCGACGACGATCCCTACGGCGCCGAACCGCATGGCGTGTGGTTCAACCGGGTGCATAGCTACGAAGTTGCCCCCCACCCCAACCCTCCCCTGCATGCGGGGGAGGGAGAAGAGCGCGCAGCGTTAGTATTCAAACCCCTTCTCCCGTTCACGGGGGAAGGTGCCCGCAGGGCGGATGGGGGCGAGCCTGCACCCCAAATGGTGCACTTCCCGCGTTCGTGCCTGCACTGCGAGACACCCGATTGCGTGACGGTGTGTCCGACCGGCGCGAGTTACAAGCGCGCCGAGGACGGCATCGTGCTGGTCGACAACGACAAGTGCATCGGCTGCCAGTTGTGCGCATGGGCGTGCCCGTACGGTGCGCGCGAGATCGCGCTACCGCATCCGAAAGGTTCCACGTCGGACGCGGGCCGCAAGGATTCCAAACGTGGCACGATGCAGAAGTGCACGCTGTGCGTGGACCGCATCTACAACGAAACGCTGGACGAGCGCGACCGTCAGCCGGCCTGCGTGATGGCGTGTCCAACCCGCGCCCGGATGTTCGGTGATCTGGGCGATCCCGATTCCGACGTGTCGAAGGTCGTCGCCGAACGCGAAGGTTTTGCGCTGATGCCGGAGTTCGGTTACCAGCCGGTGAATCGTTATCTGCCACCGCGCCCGCGCCGCGATGGTTCGAGTGCCGCGATGCCCACGGAAGCCACCGAAGAAATCCTCGACACCGAAAAACTTCCGCCACTGCTGCGCTGGCTGGACAAGGCGTTGTCGCGATGAAGCCCGCGCTCTCGGTGATTTTCTTCACGGTGATGAGCGGCACGGGCTACGGAGTGTGGTGCCTGTTGGGTGCCGCGTTGTGCATTGGCACGTATCCGATCGCGGGTTACGGCATCCTGGTGCCGCTCCTGTTCGGATTCGTGCTGGTCACGGCCGGATTGCTCGCTTCGACTTCGCACCTCGGCCGTCCCGAACGCGCCTGGCGCGCGCTCAGCCAGTGGCGTTCGTCGTGGCTGTCGCGCGAAGGCGTTGCATCACTCGCGACTTATCTGCCGATGCTGGCGCTGGGGTGGCTGGCGTTCATCGGCAGCGGCGGCAGCGGCGGCAGCGGCGTTCGCATCGCCGGCGCGTTGCTCGCGCTGTGCGCGCTGGTGACGTTGTGGTGCACCGCCAACATTTATCGTTCGCTGAAAACCATCCGCGCGTGGCGCACGCGGCAGGTGCTGCCGCTGTACTTCGCCTTCGCGCTGCTGTCGGGCGGACTGTGGCTGTGGACATGGCTGGCACTTTCGCCGTATGCCGTGATCGGACTGGCCTTCCCGCTGGCGCTGGTGGCGCTCGCGGTCATCGCGGCTGTGATCAAGACCGATTATTGGCGCCGCATCGACGCGCAGCCGGCCAACACCGCGGGCCACGCGACGGGTCTTGAAAAGCTGGGACACGTGCGCGCCTTCGAAGGACCGGTCACCGAGGAAAGTTACCTGACCCGCGAGATGGCGTTCGTGCTGGCAAGAAAACACGGCACGCACCTGCGGCGGATCGCAATGGCCTTGTTTGCAGTGCTGCCCGTGTTGGGCATCCTGATCGCGCTTGCGACCGGGATCGCGTGGGTTGCGCTGCTGGCGGCCGTCTCCTGCATCGCCGGCCTGTTCGTTGAACGCTGGTTGTTCTTTGCCGAGGCGCGCCACGCGGTGGCGGCGTTCTTTCCCGCGCGGCTGGCCTGAAAGCCGGGCCGCTGGCCCCCTCGTCACACAAATTTAACAGTCATTCAGTGCATGGCCTTCAGCCTTGCACTCTTTCGCTGTTAGGAATCATGGAGTTGCAGATGAAATTGTCATGCGTCGCCGCGCTCGCGGCGGTTTCCGCCCTGTGCCTGCCGGCGCTCGCTCTGGCCGACACGCCCGCCGGCTCGAATTCCGGCTGGAGCGGCAGCGGCGAGTTTGGTCTGGCCAACGCCACCGGCAACACCAAGTCCCTCAACGTCGATGCCAAACTGAAACTCGGCTACGAGGACGATATCTGGAAGGATGCGTTCTTCCTCGACATCAACCGGGCCAAGAGCAACGTGAAGGTGCCGATCGTGCAGGACGGCGTCACGGTCGGCGAAACCACCAGTTACGAAACCACCGCCAATCATTACGACGTGGGCGGCTCGGTGGGCTACAAGTTCAACCCGCGCGCGTACCTGATCGGCGCGGCACGTTACGACCACGACGACTTTGCGCCGAACCGCTGGCAGGAAGTCGCGTCGATCGGTTTCGGCTACATCCTGCTGAAGGACGCCCGCAACGAGTTGTCTGTCGAGGCCGGCCCCGGTTACAAGCGCTACCAGCCGCAGACCTATACGGTCGTGGACACCACCGTGACGCCGCCGCTGGTCACCACGGTCGTTCCGCCGAAGCAGAACGAGGCGATCGGCCGCGCGCTGGTCAACTACAAACTCGCGTTGACCGACAGTGCCAGCCTGCAGGAAACCCTCCTGGCCGAAGTCGGAAGTCAGAACAAGTACTACCAGAATGACATCGGCGTAGCGGTCGCGATGACCAAGACGCTCGCGTTGAAGGTGGCCTACGAGAATCGCTACAACTCGAATATCGTGCCCGGCACCAAGCACATGGACAGCCTGTTCACCACCAACCTGGTGTACAACTTCGGCGGTTCGAAGTAAGCCGGGACTAGGGAATAAGGAATCGGGAATCGGGAAAAGCGCAGGACACCCACCCCCTTCGGAACGAAGGGGGTCGCCGCGCAGCGGCGGGGGGATGCCGCACTCGACGAAGCCATCCCCCTCTCGCGCTGTGCGCGCGTTCGCTTACTCGCGCCATCCTTGGCGCTCGCCTTCCGGGCCGGCTGACGCCGTTCACGGCCGATCCAGTCGGCCGTAGTCGCTCCGCCCTTCCTGCCGAAGGGGGAGGTTTTGCAAGCAGAATGGGGGATCAGCCCGCCAGCTTCGCCTTGACGCGTTGCGACAGTGCGCCCATGTCGGCGCGACCCGCGGCGCGCTCCTTCAGCAGCGCCATCACCTTGCCCATGTCGCGCGGCGAGGTGGCGCCCGCGTCGCCGATGCATTGCGTGATCAGCGTGTCGAGCTCCGCATCGGAAAGCTGCGCGGGCAGGTAAGCCTCGATCACGCCAACCTCGTAGCGTTCCTGCGCGGCCAGATCCTCGCGCTGCGCGGCTTCGTATTGCGTGATCGAATCGCGGCGCTGCTTCAGCATTTTTTCCAGCGTATGCAGCACCTGAGTATCATCCAGCACGATGCGCTCATCCACTTCGCGCTGCTTGAGCGCGGCCAGGATCAGCCGGATCACGCCGAGGCGCGGCTTGTCGCCGCCCTTCATCGCGGCTTTCATGTCGTCGGTGATGCGGGCTTTGAGATCGCTCATTGCAAACTCCAATCGATTCCCGATGAATCCGCTCTTGGCGGCGCCGGCAACTCATGCAGGGTTGATTCTCCGGCACCCCTCACACTCTCGCTTCACGAGTGCGTGCCCACCCCCTTTACTCAAGGGGGCAAAATCCTTGGCAATTGTGTCGGCAGTCTCGTGTTGCAAACGCGAAACGGCCGGCGCCGCGGAGCGGGGCCGGCCGTCGCAATGTGCACGGACGCCTTGCTCAGTACAGGCGCTTGCGGCGCGTGACTTCGCGCGAGACGCGACGCAGGTGGCGCTTCACCGCCGCAGCGCGCTTGCGCTTGCGTTCCTGGGTCGGCTTCTCGTAAAACTCGCGCTTGCGCGTTTCGGCGAGTACACCGGCCTTCTCGCAGGTGCGCTTGAAGCGGCGCAGGGCGATTTCGAACGGCTCGTTCTCGCGGACTTTGACGCTGGGCATGGACGCTCCACTTGGTAAACTGACCCGCTTCAGCGCGGGTGAGCCGTGAATTATAGCGTGACTTCCATGATCGATTCAAAGGGGACCGTACAAGGTCCCGTACTGGGCATCGAGAGTTCCTGCGACGAAACCGGGGTGGCTGTCTATCAGCCCGGCCGCGGCCTGCTGGCGCACGCGCTGTATTCGCAAGTTCCGCTGCACGCCGAGTATGGCGGCGTGGTGCCGGAACTGGCCAGCCGCGACCACGTCCGCAAGCTGCTTCCCCTTTTGCGCCAGACACTTGCCGATGCCTGCCTGAAGATTTCCGATCTCTCGGCGGTGGCCTACACTGCCGGCCCCGGCCTGATCGGCGCGCTGCTGGTGGGTGCCTCGGTGGCGCGTTCGCTGGCGTGGGCGCTGGAAGTGCCGGCAATCGGCGTGCACCACATGGAGGGCCACCTTTTGGCCCCATTGTTGGAAGAACCCGCGTCTGGCACCGAGCCGCTGGCGCCGCCGTTCGTGGCACTGCTGGTGTCGGGAGGACACTCGCTGCTGGTCGGGGTCGAGAAGATCGGCCGCTACCAGATCCTCGGCGATACGCTCGACGACGCGGCGGGCGAGGCTTTCGACAAGACCGCCAAATTGATGGGTCTGCCCTACCCGGGCGGCCCTGCATTGGCGAAGCTGGCCGAGACCGGCGATCCGAAAGCGTTCAAGTTTTCGCGCCCCATGACCGACCGGCCGGGCCTCGATTTCAGCTTCTCGGGGTTGAAGACTCAAGTGTTGCTGGCCTGGCGCGACAGCGACCACGCCGATGCGACCAGGGCCAACATCGCGCGCGGCTTCGAGGAAGCCATCGTGGAAACGCTGGCGATCAAATGCCGGCGCGCGCTCGCGCAGACTGGCTACAAACGGCTGGTGGTCTCCGGCGGCGTCGGCGCCAACAAGCGCCTGCGCGCGCAACTGGCCGAAGCCGGGCAGCGCGAGGGTTTCCACACGTACTTCCCGCGGCTCGCATTCTGCACCGACAATGGCGCGATGATCGCGCTGGCCGGTTCGATCCGGCTGGCGGCGGGACAGACCACCGGTCCGGAGATTCGCGTGCTGCCGCGCTGGAACCTGGAATCGCTGCCCGAGGTCGCCTGATCCATGGATATCGTTTTCATCGAAGCGCTGGAAATCGAAACCGTCATCGGCATCTACGACTGGGAGCGCAACGTTCGCCAGAAGGTGGTGCTGGATGTCGAAATGGCTTTCGACAACCGCAAACCCGCCGCCAGCGACAAGATCGAGGACACCGTCAACTACAAGGCGGTGTCCAAGCGCCTGATCGCTTTCATCGAAGCGTCCAGTTTCGAACTGGTGGAAACGCTGGCCGAGGGTTGCGCCGCGATCGTCCGCGACGAGTTCGGCGTGCCATGGGTGCGCCTGAGACTGGCCAAACCCGGCGCCGTCACCGGTTCGAAAGCGGTAGGCGTCATCATCGAGCGCGGTTTGAAACCGCAATGACATGGCGCGCGTTGTCCTGAGCCTCGGTTCCAACGTCGACCCCGAACGACATCTCGGCGAGGCGTTGCACGCATTGCGCGAACGCTTCGGTGCGCTCGAAATGTCGCCGACCTATCGCAGCGCCTCCGTCGGCTTCACGGGCGCAGCATTCCTCAACAGCGCGGCGGCCTTCGATTGCGACCTGGATCGCGAAAGCCTGCGCGATTGGCTGCGCGCGCTGGAAGACGGGTCAGGGCGCGACCGCAAGCTGCCACGCTATGCCGACCGCACGCTCGATCTCGATATCGCGCTGTGGTGCGAAGGCGACCACTGCAGCACCGACCTGACGCGCGAAGAATTCGAACGCGCGCACGTGCTGGCGCCGCTGGCCGACCTGGCGCCTCGTCTGCGCGAACCGTTTGCCGGCGCGTCCCTGCAAGAACGCTGGCAGCAACTTGCGCCGACACTGCCGAAGCTGGAGCGTCTGGGCAATCTGCCGGATTGACGACGTTGTCAGAGTCCCGCCTCGCGCGCCGCCTGCGCCCGATCGTGCTCGACCCGGCGCGCGGGAACCTCGGTGCAGCGATCCACGGGAGCGAATTCCACGTCGCGCGAAAACATCGCGATTGCCGTACGCGCGACCTGCCGCGTGTCGTACCACGCGTACGCACCGACGCCGAGCGCGCCGGCAACCGGCAACATCCGCGCCAGCGACGAGCCCAACGCGCGTTCGGACAATTTGACGCCGATGCGATGCGCAACACTGCGAAGCGTACGGGCGGTGGCAGCGTGCACGATCCAGCGCTGCCCCGCGCGCACGGCAAGATCGCGCACGGCCTGGGCCGCCGCGTGCCGGAACAGGCAATACAGCATCTGCTCGCGCGTCAGGGTGGTGTGCTGGCCGCAGGCGGCGGCGATGTCGGCCACCATCTGTGCCTGGATCTTCCAGATCGCGACCAGCTCCGGCAGCACCGTGAACCAGCCCAGCGGGCCCGGCGGTAGTGCCAGCGACGAGGACGCCAGGAAAGCCTTGCGACGTGCCGCCAGCGCGATGGCTTCGACGCGCGCTTGCGGATGCTCGCTGGGTTGCTCGCGGCTGCGCGGAATGTCCGACAGGAAATCGAGGATCTGCTGCGCGATCCTTTGCGAAGGCTGGCCGGCGGTGGCGGGCACGGAAGCGGTCATCGTCGTCCTCGATGCGCGTGGATGCCTCCCAACATGCCGCCGTTCGCGCTGTCGTTCAAGTCATCTGGCGCGGCCTTTCAGGAACGGCTCATCCGGCGAGCGTGCGGCCGCCATCCACGCGAATCGTCTGTCCAGTGATGTAGCCGGCATCGCGGATCAACCACAACACCGTGTTCGCGATTTCCCCGGGCGCGCCGGTGCGCTGCAACGGAATGCGCGCCAGCACCGCATCGCGATCCGCATCGGACTTGTTCTCGGGCCACAGGATCGCACCCGGCGCCACGGCATTCACGCGCACCTCGGGCGCAAGCGCCTGCGCCAGTGCCGCGGTCGCCATGCGCAGTGCCGCCTTGCTCATGCCATAGGCGGCGTGTTGCGGCAATGGGCGTTCGGCGTAAATGTCGGTGATGTTGACGATGGCGCCGTGCGCCGCTTTCAGATGCGGCGCGGCGGCCTGGGCCAGCAGCAGCGGCGCGCGCGCGTTGACCGCGAAGAATTCGTCGCATTGCGCCGCCGTGATTCCGCCCAGCGGCGTCGCATGAAAGATCGAAGCGTTGTTGACCAGCGCGTCCAGCCGTCCGAAGCGCGTGACGACGGCATCGACCAGCCCCGGCAACTGCGCGCTGTCGGCAAGGTCGGCCTGCAACACCAGCGTCGAGTGCGCGCGTCTTGACTCCAGCGCGTCCGCCAACGCATCCAGTTCGCCACGCGACTTGCGATAGTGCAGCGCCACGTCGTAGCCCGCTTCGTGCAGCGTGCGCGCGATGACCGCGCCGACCCTGCGCGCGGCACCGGTGACAAGGGCAACCGGGTTCGTTTCGCTCATGCTGCCTCCGCCCGTTATCCTGCTTCTTTGAAGCGTGCCTCAAATCGATCGAATCCGCCAGCGTGGACACCACCCTGCCCGAACCGTCCACCGAGGAAGCCGCACACTCCGCGCGGCTCGCGGACGCCATTCGCCAGGAAATCGCCGCGTCCGGTCCCGTTTCGTTCGCGCGTTTCATGGAGCGATGCCTGTACGCACCGGGCCTCGGCTACTACAGCGCGGGCCGGCTGAAATTCGGCAAGGCCGGCGATTTCGTCACCGCGCCGGAACTCGGGAACCTGTTCGCCCACTGCGTCGCGCGCGCGATGGCACCCGCGTTGCGCGCCTGCGGCGGGGACGCCGTCTGGTTCGAGCTCGGCGGCGGCAGCGGCGTGTTCGCGCGCGATTGCCTGCTGGAGTTGCAGGCGCTCGACGCGCCGCCGCGGCACTACTGGCTGCTGGAGCCTTCGGCGGATTTGCGCGAACGCCAGCGCGAACGCCTGCACGCCGACCTGCCGGCGGAATTGTTCGCGCGCTGCGCCTGGCTGGATCGTCCGCCGCAGCATGCGTGGGCGGGCGTGCTGTTCGCCAACGAAGTGCTGGACGCGTTGCCGGTCACGCGCTTCACGATGCAGGGCGGCGAAGTTTTCGAAGAACACATCGACGCCAACGGCAACGGCGCGTTCGTGCGCACCGATCGTCCGGCCGACCCGTTGGTCGCAGGCGCGGTGCGGCACCTGCAACGCCGCCTCGGACGGGAGTTCGAGGACGGCTACCGCTCGGAAGTGCTGCCGCAACTGCCTTGGTGGCTGGAGGCGATCGCGGGCGAACAGACGCGCGGCGCGGCGCTGTTTGTCGATTACGGCTATGTGCGCCGCGAGTTCTACCTGCCCGAGCGCCGCGACGGAACACTGCTGTGCCACTACCGCCACCGCGCGCACGCCGAACCGCTGATCCTGCCCGGCCTGCAGGATGTCACCGCCTCGGTCGATTTCACCGCGCTCGCCGAAGCCGGCATCGGCGCCGGCTTCGAATTGGTGAGCCATACCTTCCAGTCCGAGTTCCTGATCGCGTCGGGACTCGATGCCGCGTTCGCCGCCGCCTACGACAGCACTGCGGACGAAGCCGCGCGCTACGCGCTGGCACAGCAGGTCAAGCGCCTGACCCTGCCGGGCGAGATGGGCGAACGCTTCCAGGCGATGCTGTTCACGCGCGACCTCGATCCGGATGCGATCTTTCCTGCCTTGCTCGCCGCCGACCGCAGCGAGCGACTCTGATGCAACGAAACCTCGCTGAAAGGCGGCAGGAGGATGCTGTCGCCCCGGCCCAGCGCGCGATCCGGCCAACCGCCCGGCAAATCGGCGACAATGCTGCAGACCGGCGCGCATTGCCTGGCGCGCGAAGACACCCTGATTCATGACAGCCACCCTTGCCACCTTGCTGTTGCTGCTCGGTTCGGTCGCCTGCGACGTGACCGGACAAGTGTGCTTCAAGCTCGGCGTCGGCCATGAACCCGACGATGCCGGTGCGCCGTCGCTGGTGCACAAGGTGCTGCATTCGCCATGGATTGCGCTCGGCGTGACGGTGTATGCCCTGGAGTTCGTGCTGTGGTTCGCCGCGTTGTCGCGCACCCAGCTCAGCATCGCGTTCCCGTTCACCGCGCTGGGCTACGTCGGTGTGGTGCTGGCCAGCCGCTACATCCTGAATGAACGCATTTCGCTGCGCCGCTGGGTGGGGATCGGAACGATCGTCGTCGGGGTCGTATTGGTCACCGGGCAGAACTTGGGCTGACCTGACAGGGGCGACGATGACGCAATCCATGATCAAACAGGCGGACTTCCTGCTGCGCGGCGGACGCGCGGGCGTGCTGCTGATCCACGGCCTCACCGGCACGCCGGCGGAAATGCGCTTCGTGGGCAAGGGCCTCAATCGCGCCGGCTTCACCGTGTACGGCATGCAGCTCGCAGGTCATTGCGGCAGCGAAGCGGATTTGCTCAAGACCGGCTGGCGCGACTGGGCGCGCAGCGTGCGCGAAGGCGCCGACCGCCTGCGCCGCGAAGTCGACCACCTGTTCGTGGCCGGCCTGTCGATGGGTTCGATACTGGCGTTGAACCTTGCGATCGAAAAGCCGCAATGGGTGGATGGCCTCGGGCTTTACGGCAGCACGCTTTTCTATGACGGCTGGACGATCCCGCGCGTGGCGCGGCTTTCGTTCATGCTGCCACTGGTGTGCGGGCTTGGCTTCTTCAAGCAGCGCCGCTTCATGGAAAGTTTTCCCTACGGCATCAAGGACGAGCGTGTGCGCATGCGCATCGCCGGCGCGATGTTCGATGGCCAGAGCGAAGTGGCCGGATTGCCCGGCAACCCATGGCCATCATTGGCGGAATTCCACAAGCTGGTGTGGCACGTGCGCCCGCGCCTGCAGGACGTGCGCGCACCCGCACTCATCATGCACGCCGCCGACGACGACATCGCCAGCGTGCGCAACGCGCGCTTGATCGAACGCCGCGTCACCGGCCCCACCGAAACGGTGCTGTTGAACGACAGCTACCACATGATCACGGTCGATGGCGAACGCGACAAGGTGATCGGGCGTTCGGCGGATTTCTTCACCCGCATCCTCAGCGAAAGCCCGATGCGCGTGTCGCGCGTGCGCGTCGCCGCGACACCGTCGATGGCATGAACGGCACGCCCCGGCCGCCGGGCGACGTACCCGCGGTCAATGAAATCCGCACTAACCGCCGGTCGCCGCTGCTGCTGGCGTGGGTGTTGCTGCTCGCGGTCGAAACGCTGGGCCAGGTGTCGCTGAAATTCGCGGGCACGCGCGTCGGCGCTTTCGAATTGAACCGGCACTCCATCCTTGTCGCGTTGTCCACGCCGTGGCTGTGGCTGGGCCTGGCGTGCTACCTCGGGCAGTTCGTGATCTGGATGCGCATCCTCGAGAAGTCCAGGCTGTCCAGTGCGTTTCCCACCAGCGCCCTCGCGTTCATCGCAATCATGATCGCGTCAAAGGCGGTGTTCGGCGACCCGATGGGTTGGGAGAAGATCCTCGGATCGGCCATCATCGTCGCTGGTATCCTGTTGCTGGGCGGCGACGCGCATTCCGCCCCGCCTGCGCCAGTGCGCCACGACGCCGAAGGGAACCCGCCATGAGCGACGATGTGCAAAAAACGGTGTTTTCGATCATCGCCAAGGAAGCCGGCATCGACGAGAGCAAGGTCACGCTGGATTCGACGCTCAAGGATCTGGAGATTCCGTCGCTGGACGCGATCCAGATCATTTTCGAGATCGAGGATCACTTCAAGATCCAGATGCCCGACCGCGATCCCAACTTCGACACCGAATCGGTGAAGGGGCTGGTCGAAACCGTCGAGAAGCTGGTGGCCGAAAAAGCCGCGAACCCGCCGCCTCCACCTGCCTCGACGCCACCCGCCGCGTAATTGTTTCGCCATGAATCGTCGTGTCGTCATCACCGGCGTCGGTGCGATTTGCGCGTTGGGCCACGATGCGCGCACGGTCTGGACGGGCGTGCGCGAGGGTCGAAGTGCGATCGCGCCGCTCACGGGATTCGAAACCCAGGACATGCGCGTGAAAGTCGCCGCGCAAGTGCGTGACTTCGATCCGGCCGCGCACTTTGATTCGAAAAAACTCATCCTGCTGGATCGCGTTTCGCAATTCGCGCTGGTCGCCGCGCGCGAAGCCGTCAAGCAATCCGGCCTCGACTTCGCGCAGGGTGATATTCGTCAGCGCAGCGCCTGCGTGGTCGGCACCGGCACCGGCGGCGAAGTCACCAACGACGAATGCTCGAAGCGGTTGTACGCGGAAGGCAACCCGCGCCTGCACCCGCTGTCGATCGTGCGCAGGATGATGAGCGCGCCGGCCTCGCAGGTGTCGATCGAATTCGGCATCACCGGGCCGAGCTTCGCGGTGTCGAGCGCGTGCTCGTCGGCCAACCACGCGTTCGCGCAAGCGTTCGCGCTGGTGCGCTCGGGCGTCGCCGACGTCGCACTCGCCGGCGGCACCGAAGCCTGCCTGACGCTGGGCGTCTTGCGTGCGTGGGAAGCCATGCGCGTGCTGGCCGATGACACCTGCCGGCCGTTCTGCAAGCAGCGGCGCGGGCTGGTGCTGGGCGAAGGCGCGGGCATGCTCGTGCTGGAAGACTTCGATCACGCACGTGCGCGCGGCGCGGAAATCCTCGCCGAATTCGCGGGCGCCGGCATGAGCGCGGACGCCGGCGACATCGTGATGCCCTCCGACACCGGCGCTGCGCGTGCGATGACCGCGGCGCTGCGCGATGCGCAACTCGCGCCGGAAGACATCGACTACATCAACGCCCACGGCACCGCGACGCCCGCCAACGATCCCACCGAAACCCGCGCCATCCATGCGGCACTCGGCGAGCACGCGAACAAGGTCGCGGTGTCATCCACCAAATCCGTGCACGGCCACGCGCTCGGCGCCGCCGGCGCGCTGGAAATGGTCGCCGCGCTCGGCGCGCTGCGCGAAGGTGTGGCACCGCCGACCGCCAATTTCATCGACCCCGATCCCGAGTGCGACCTCGACTATGTGCCAAATGCCGCGCGCGAAATGCCGGTTCGCGCGGTGCTGTCCAATGCGTTTGCGTTCGGCGGGTTGAATGCCGTCGTGGCGATCAAACGCTTTACGTAGCGCGTTGGCAACGCTCGCACCGCATGCCCGCACTCGTCATTCCAGACGCCGCGAAGCGGCGATCCGACTGCGTTGCAGAGCCTTTCCCGGACTTGATCCGGGAATTGCAAACGCGAACGCCCCCGGATCAGGTCGGGGCAGGCTGCGGCGGCTCGCAAGGCGAGTGCCAAGGATGGCGCGAGTCAACCCAGCGTCTTTGCTTTGCTCGTCATCCCGGCGCAGGCCGGAATCCACCGGGTACGGCATCCGCGTTTTCTTCGCCCTCCAACGGCCGAACCAACCCGGGGACGTTGAAGAATCAAGAGCAAAGTCGCCGGGTCCCGGCCTGCGCCGGAATGACAAACAGAAGCAACGGGTCGCACTGGCTGGTTATCCCTGCTGCGCCAGCCAATCGTCATCCGATCCTTCGTTGACGCCCTCTAACAGGAATGTCGAAAGATAGCGCTCGCCGGTATCGGGCAACATGGCCAGCAACACGGAGCCTTGCGGCGCATGCTTCGCGACTTCCAGCGCGGCGGCGACGGTGGCGCCGGATGAGATGCCGCAGAAGATGCCTTCTTCCTGCGCGAGCCGCCGCGCGGTATCGCGCGCCAGCACTTCGTCGATCGGGATGATTTCGTCGGCGATGGTGCGGCTCAGCACCTTCGGCAGGAAATCCGGCGTCCAGCCCTGGATCTTGTGCGGATGCCATTCGCCGCCGGCCAGCAGCGCTGCGTTCGCGGGCTCGGTGGCGATCACCTTGAGCTTCGGTCGCGCGAGTTTCAACACCTCGCCCGCGCCGGTGAGCGTACCGCCGGTGCCCCAGCCACTGACGAAATAATCCAGCCGTTGTCCCGCGAAGTCGCGCAGGATTTCGGGCCCGGTGGTGTTGCGGTGGTATGCAGGATTGGCTTCGTTCTCGAATTGCCGGGTCAGGAACCAGCCATGCTTCTTCGCCAGTTCCTCGGCCTTGCGCACCATGCCGCCGCTGCGCTCCGCCGCGGGCGTCAGGATCAGCTTCGCACCGTAAGCGCGCATCAGTTTGCGCCGCTCGATCGAAAACGAATCCGACATCACCGCCACGAACGGATAACCCCGCGCGGCGCACACCATTGCCAGCGCGACGCCGGTATTGCCGGAGGTCGCCTCGACCACCGTTTGCCCGGGCTTCAACGCGCCGCTCTGCTCGGCGTCGAGGATCACCGCGATCGCCAGGCGATCCTTGACCGAGCCGCCGGGGTTGAACGATTCGACCTTGGCGTACAACGAGACGCGTTGCGGCGCGAGGCGGTGCAGCCTGATGATCGGCGTGCCACCAATGGTGTCGAGGATGCTTTCGTGCAGGGGCATGGCGAGCCTCGTGCAATGCCGGGAAGGAACGACAGCCTAGTCGTGCGCGGATTGGAAATCCGTTATCGGGCGGCCCTCAGCGCGTGCCGCCGCCATCCGGCGTCAGCCCCTGCAACGGCACCAACGGCATCAGCTTGCCGATGTCGATGTACTGCAGCAGCGCGCCCGCGCCCTGCATCACGTGGGGCTCTTCCGCAATACCCGCGATCGCCCAGCGCGCCCATGCCTCGAACGCGGCCTGCGCGCCATGAACGCCTTCGAACATCAGCGCCTGCTGCACCGGCTGGCTGCACGCGCCCGCAAGCAGTTCCGTCACCACGGCGCCGGCCTTCTGGTTGATGGCCTCGCGCTGTGCCGGAGAAATCGCAGCCATCGAAGCGACATCCGGGTCCAGCGCCATGGTGGCGAAAGCCCAGCGCACAACGACTTTCTGGTCGGCCGGCGTGGTCGCGTGGATCAGGCATTGCGACAGCTTGTCCGCGTAGGCGCCGGCGTGCGCCGGAATCGACCACGGCGCCAATGCGGCCAGTGCGATCAGCCACGGGAAAATGCGACGCATGGCGCGTCCTCGTCTTGGGCTATGCAACTGTGACCGCGGGATTGCGCGCGGGTTTCAAGTCACCGCGACGGGATATGAACCCAGCACCGTCACCTGCGAGGCGAAATCGCCCAGCTCGGCCAGCGCATCGCGCAGCGGCGACTCGTCCACGTGGCCGCCGACGTCGATGAAAAACGCATACTGCCACTTGCCGGTGTGCGCCGGGCGCGATTCGATGCGGTTCATGCTGATGCCGTGCCGCGCCAGCGGTTCCAGTACGCGATAAAGCGCGCCGGGCTGGTCGTGCACGAACACCAGCAGCGAAGTGCGGTCGTTGCCCGACGGAGGAAACAGCGCGCGGCCGATCACCAGGAAGCGGGTGGTGTTGTCGGCGCGATCCTCGATCGGTCCCGCAACAACCTTCAATCCATACACGTGCGCCGCGCTTTCGCCCGCGATTGCAGCGGTGTCATCCGCCTTGCGCGCGCGCCGCGCAGCTTCGGCGTTGCTGGACACGGCTTCCAGTTCGACACGCGGCAGATTCTGGCGCAGCCAGCCGCGGCACTGCGCGAGCGACTGGCCGTGCGAATACACGCGCTCGATGTCCTCGACATGGCCACTGCGCGACAACAGGTACTGGTGCACGTGCAATTCGACTTCGCCGCAGATCTTCAGCGGCGAACCCAGGAACAGGTCCAGCGTCGACTGGATCGTGCCCTGCCCGGAGTTCTCGACCGGCACCACGCCGAAATCCGCGCGGCCCTCGGCGACCTCGTCGAACACCTCGGCAATGCTGGCCAGCGGGAAGCCCTTCGCCGAATGGCCGAAATGCTTGAACACCGCCTGCTGCGAGAACGTGCCTTCGGGGCCGAGGTAGCCGACCTTCAGCGGTTCCTGCTGCGCGAGGCAGGCCGACATGATTTCGCGGAACAGCCGCACCAGCACCTCGTCCGCCAGCGGCCCGTCGTTGCGATCGAGCACGCGCCGCAACACCTGCGCTTCGCGCTCGGGACGGTAGTAATCGACGGCCGCCGCCAGCTTGCCCTTGGCGCGCCCGACTTCGTGCGCCCAATGGGCGCGCCGCGCGATCAGTGCCTGGATCTGGCGGTCGATCCCGTCGATCTCGGCGCGCACCGCGCCGAGGTCAGGTTTCGACTGCGTTTCGCGCTTGCCCGCGGCTTTCTTCGCGTGCTTCGGTTTCGATACCTGCGTGGTCTTGCGCGGTGGGCCTGCTTTGCCTGTCATCCGTTTCTCCCTGGGAAGCCCCAGCTTGACGGCATCAGGCAGGGCAAGCAAGCATCCGGACGTCTGGGCGCCCAATTCGCGCATGCTTGCCCGTGTAAGCGGGAAAGCGGTCGGCCACGCCGTTGTCGCAGGCCACGGGCCGCCATGGGCTCTGGCCTCGACCTGCATCCCACGGCCGCATGTCAACCGGTACCCGAGACCGGGCGTTGCAGACGGGTGGGAATCTTTCACGGATCAGGGGATCACGATGAGACCGCCGATGTTCCGCATTGCAAGCGGCTTTTTGCCGGTCAACCTCGCGGCTTGCAGCGCCCGCGCGCAGCCGCCCGTCCGCGAGGCGCCGCTTCGTTCATCGCCGACGCAAAACGCGTGGCGCTGCGTGGTGGTGGCGGGCAGGTTCATGCATCTCCCCTTGCCCGCCAGTTGGGTCGCGTCCACCAAATCGTGACGCTGGCGGCACTCAGACGCCGCGCGCAAGCTCCGCCGCAACCTCTTTCGCCGCCGCGAGCGTCTGCGCGATGTCCGCACGCGTGTGCGCGGTCGACACGAACAGGTTTTCGTAAGCGCCGGGATGGAACAGCACGCCGCGCGCCAACATCCCGCGCCACCAGCGGTCGAACAGCTTCTGGTCGGCGTGGCGTTCGGCGTCGCGGTAGTTGTGGATGGCCTCGCGCGCGAACCACACCTGCATCAGCGGACCGACACCCACGACGTACGCGGGCAAGCCCGCATCGTCGAGAACCTTGGCGAGACCGGCGCGCAGCTCGTCGGAAATCGCGTCGAGCTTCGCGAACAGCCCCGGCGTCGCCAGTTCATCCAGCGCCGCGTTGGCGGCCGCAATGGCGATGCCGTTGGCGGCATAGGTGCCGGCCATCGAAACCGTGCCATTGGCGACCAGCGCCATGATGTCGGCGCGTCCGCCGCAGGCCGCGACCGGGAATCCGCCACCAAGCCCTTTCGCGAACACTGAAAGATCCGGTTTCACGCCTAGCCGCGCCTGAGCGCCGCCGAGACCCAGCCGGAAACCGGTGATGACTTCGTCGAACAACAGCACGATGCCGTGGCGCGCGGTGAGTTCGCGCATCGTTTCGAGGTAGCCCGGTTTCGGCAGGATGCAACCGGTGTTGCACATCACGGGTTCGGTGATGACCGCGGCGATCGCATCGCCTTCGCGCCTGATCGCATCGGCCAACGCATCCGCATCGTTCCACGGCAGGATGATCAGGTTCCCGTCCAGGCCGTGCGGCAGGCCGGGACCCTGCGGCACCGGCAGCGGATGCGCATCGGGACCGGCCTTGGCCATGTCCGGATGCTTGCTCCAGTACACCTGATCGGAGAAGCCGTGGTACATGCCCTCGAAACGGATCAGCTTGGGCCGCCTGGTGAAGGCGCGCGCGAGACGCGTCGCGTACAGCACCGCTTCGGTACCAGTGTTGCACAGCCGCACCTGTTCGACGCTGGGCACCGCCGCGATGATCTTGTCGGCGAGTTTCGCTTCGTCGGCGGTCGGCAGCGCGAACACGGTGCCGCGCTGCTGGATGAAATCGACCACCGCCTGCGTGACGCGCGGCGGTCGATGACCGAGCAGCATCGGCCCGAGGCCCAGCAGGTAATCGATGTACTCGTTGCCATCGACGTCGGTGAGGTGCGAACCCGTGCCGCCCTGCACGAACAGCGGATACGGGTTCCATCCCGACCAGGTCGCGCGCGCGGTGCTGTTGACGCCGCCGGGAATGGAGCGGCACGCGATGTCGAACAGCTTCCCGCTGCCCGCGGTGTCGAGGCCGTCGGCAAGCTGGGCGGCGGCAGAAGCCGTGGCGGCGTTTCCGGGATTCATGGTTTGACCTGTGGATTTCAGGGAACACATACGGGCGCGAGCACGCGCCGCGGCGTGTAGAGCTTGCCGGCCATCAGCGCCGGCAGCAGGCCGATCGCGTCGGCGAAGCCGACGATCGACGTGTGCGGGATCGCCGCATGGCGACAATGTTCGATCAGGCGGTGTTTGGCGAACACGTAATCGGCTTCGCCCGCGGCGCAGAAATCCGAAGCGCCGTCGCCAATCAGCAGCACGCGGTGGTGGCGGTTGTGTTCGCGCACCGCGCTGGCGCATTTGCAATGGCCGCTGCCGATCCGGCAGTGCGGATCGGAGAACGGTGTTTCCAGCTTCCACTTGCGCGGGCCGATCTGCACCAGGCGGTTGGCGAGGACGGGCAGGTCGTCGAGCTGGTAGCGCGCGAGGATCGCGCGGATCGCGTAATCGAGACCATCGCTGACCACCCGCAAGGTGGCGCCTGCACTCAACGCCGACTCCACGAACTGCTGGAACGCGGGGTCGATGCGCAACGCGGCGAGGTGCTCGTCGATCTCATCGCGCGTGGCGTCCAGCAGCGCGACCTGGCCGGCCATGCACTCGGCCGAGCCGATCTTGCCGGCGCGCCAGTCGCGTTCCAGCACCTGCCATTCGGGCGGCGCGAAACGATCGAGCAGCGAGTCGGTGACGTCCTCGACGGCGATAGTGCCGTCGAAGTCGCACAGGATGTTCCATTGGGTCACGGAAATTCTCGGGAAGCGGCACGCCGCAAACTGGCAGCGATTCTAGCGCCGGAGGCTTTCCGAAGGCTTTCCGCGACTGGCTGGAGGCTGAATTCGCCGCGCGCAGCAGACGTCCTCGCCGCCATCTGCAGCACGTTTTCTTCCCCCTTCGGAACGAAGGGCGGAGCGTAGCGAACGCGCGCGCAGCGCGAGAGGGGGATGGCTTTTCGCTGCTACAACATCCCCCCGACGCTGCGCGTCGACCCCCTTCGTACCGAAGGGGGTAACAAGCCGCTACGAACGCGGCTTCGGAAACCGCACCAGTACGCGCTGCCCGATCCGCAGCGGCGCCTCGCCTGCCTTCGCGGGTGTGAGTTCCAGCGTGCAGTCCACGTCGTTGGCGAGCGCGCGCTCCAGCGGATCCTGGGTGAGGCCGGCCGGCTGCAGCACCTGCCCGACCCACGTCACGGTTGCCTGGTACACCGGCCCCGACCCCGAATCGCGCACCACTTCGGCGTGCATGCCGGCATGGATCGCGCCCGCTGTATCCACGTCGAGCTGCGCCTGCACGATGTGCGGACGATCGGGCAGCAATTCGAACAACGGCTGGCCCGATGCCGCGGACACGGATTGCCCGACCGCGACGTGGCGCGCGACGACGCTGCCCGCCACCGGCGCGCGCAAACGGGTTGAATCCAGATCGAGCTTCGCCGCGGCGAGTTTCTGCTGCGCGGCATCCAGTTCGGCCTGCGCGGCCGCCTGCCTGGCTTTCAACCCGGACACGGTATCGCGCGCCTGCTCGGCCGCTTCGCCGGTCGCGGCACCGGCCTTGGCGGCGGCGACGATGCGCGGCGCGCGCTGTTCGGCCCGCTTCAGCGACACCTGCAATTCGGCCAATTGCGCCCTGGCTTGCGCGACGCCGGCCTGCGCGGTCGCCTGCGCGATTTTCGCCGCACGTGGGTCGAGCATGGCCAACACCGCGTGTGCCTGCACCGCGTCGCCAGGCTTCGCCGCCACCGATTCGACGACGCCATCGGTGCGCGCCGCCACCAGCACCATGCCACCTTCGACGGCGACCTTGCCGCGCGCCACCGCGAGCCATTGCGACGAACCGGCCGCGGGCGCCGCCGCATCGCCACCGGACGAACAACCACCCAGCGCGAATGCGATCAGGGCGAGCGCGATGCCGGCGCATTGAAGGGATTTCATGAAGCACTCTCCTCTCGTGGCATGGTGTCGCCGTGCGGCACCCGCCGGTCATTCAATATCGCGCCGTCTTCCATTTGCAACACGCGATCGGCGTGCGTGACGAGGCGCGGATCGTGGCTGACGCACAGCACGGTGGTGTCGTGCTCGTGTGCGATGCGGCGCAGTGTGTCGATCACGGTCTGGCCGTTGGCCGCATCCAGCGCGCTGGTAGGCTCGTCGGCGAAAAAGAGTTCGGGTTGCTTGACCAACGCGCGCGCGATCGCGACGCGCTGCTTCTCGCCACCGGAAAGCTCCGCGGGCAGCAGGTGCATGCGATCGGACAGCCCCACTTCATCCAGCGTGGCGCGGCCGCGTGCTTCAGCGGTGCGATCGTCCACGCCCATGTAGCCCAGCGGCAGCATCACCTGCTCCAGCGCGGTGAGTGCGGGGAACAGGTTGAAGCCCTGGAACACGAAGCCGGTGTGTTGCAGGCGGAAGCGGTCGCGTGCGTGGCGGTCGCCGCGAAACAGATCTTCGCCCAACGCGACGACACCGCCGGCATCCGGCCGCTGCAAGCCCGACAGGATCGAAAGCAGCGTGCTCTTGCCGCAACCGGACGGTCCCGCGATCAGGGTCAACTGTCCTGCATCGACGCTCAGCGACAGGCCGCGCAGGATTTCCGTGCGCAGCTTGCCGCTGGTGTAGCCCATGCAGAGATCGCTGGCGACCAACGCGCTCATCTGAGCAGCAACGCCGGGTCGGCGCTCCGCAAAGCGCGCACCGCCGCCGCACCCGACACCAGCGCGATGCCCATCACCAATGCCGCGCAGGCGATCCACGCGGGCAGGTTCAATTCCACCGGTACGTCTTCCAGTTTCGCCAAGCCGATCAATCCGAGGCTCAGCAGCACGCCCGCGACCAGCCCGCACACACCGATCCACGCGGCCTGTTCCAGCACCACGCGTCGCAGCGAACCGAGCCCCACGCCGAGCGCGTGCAACGTCGCGTACTCGCGCACCGAACCGGCAATCGCGCCCATCAGGGTCTGGCTGGTGATGATCGCGCCGACGATGAACACCACGATCGCGAGGAAGATCACGCCCAGGCCCGCACCGGTCTGGAACATCCAGTAGAACACCGCGCGCCGCGCAAAACTCGACGCAGTCCACGCCGCGTAACCATGCGCCGAGGCATCGATGCGCGCCGCGACCGCATCCGCGTCCGCGCCGGGTTTCAGCTTGGCGACGTAGTACGCGACTTCGGTGCCGCCGGTGTCGTTGTCCAGCGCACGCGCGGTGTCGAGCGAAGCGACCACGTCGACGCCGCCCAGCGCGCGGATGCCGTTGGCGACGCCGACGATGCGCACCAGCTCCCCGTTGATCAGCGCCTGACCGCCGATCGGCACGCCGAGCTTCGGCAAGTCGGCGCGATCGACGATCACCGCGAGCGGCTCCTTCAGCGACGCGCGCTGTGCGGTCGTCAGCACGTCCGAAAAAATCATGCCGTCGGGTTCGGTGCTGATGCCCGACACGAACACCGACACGCCGCCGGTGCCTGCCGGGCCGCGCCAGTCGCCGTCCACCCACGCGAACGGTTCCACGCGCGCGACGCCCGGGTCCATCAGCATCGCGGTGCGCGCGGCCGGACCGATCGGCCGGCCCAATTCGATGCTCTGCGTGCCGGGATAGCCCACCCACAAATCGGCATCGGACGCAGTGATGTACACCGCCGTGGAGCCGAAAATCCCGAACACCAGCGCGGCCTGCATCAACAACAGCAGTCCGGAAAACGCCACCGCCAGCATCGCCGGCAGGAAGCGGCGCCATTCATGGATCAGGGTTTTGCGCGCGAGCGGGATCATGGCCGACTCCGCCCCTTGCGGGCCTGCCTGTTCACCGTTCGCCCTGAGCGTAGGCCCCATCTTTGAATAAAGATGGGGCCGAAGTCGAAGGGTGCACTTCGACTCCACTCGCTGCGCGAGTTGCGCTCAGTGCGAACGGATGTCTGCGGGATCATTGCTGTGCACTCGCCGCGTCAGTCGTTGGGATCAAATCGTCCTTCGGCAACGGCGCGCCGCCCAGCGCCTTGTACAACGCGACATACGCAAGGCCGCGCGCCAGCCGCGCCTGCTCGCGGTCGAGTTCGGATTCGGTGAGCGCGAGTTTCGCATCGGCCAATTGCAGGCGATCGGCCTGGCCCAGCCCTTGCAGTTTTTCGCTCAACGAAAAACTGTTTTGCGAAGCGGTCACCACGGCCGCCGCGCTGTGCGCGCGCTGACCCGACGCGTGCAGCGCCGCAAGATCGGTTTCGACTTCTGCCGCACCCTGCAACACCGCCTGCCGGTAGGCCAGCACCGCGGCGCGCAACTGGTCTTCGCGCGCATCGCGCACCGCGCGCCGCGCGCCCCAGTCGAACAATGGGATGTTGATGATCGGCCCGATCGCGAAGGAGTTGTTGACGTCGCCCAGGCGCGTCTGGCCCTTCACCAACGCAGCGAAGGTCAGCGAGCTCCCCAGCGCGAGGCGCGGATACATGTCGGCCTTGGCGATGCCGAGCTCACCCGCGGCCTTCAGCACCTGGGTTTCGGCATAGCGGATTTCCGGTCGCGTGCGCAGCAAGTCGGCCGGAACCGAATCGACATTGCCGGCGGCCAGCTCCGGCAAAGGCTTGAGCGCCAGCCATGCAGGATCGGGTTCGCCCATGCCCAGCAACAGCGCGAGCGCCTGCGCGTGCTGCACGATGGCCGCGCGCGGATCGGCCACCTGCGCTTCGGCCTTCGCCGCCGCCGCAGCCCCTTGTTCCACTTCCAGCTTCGATGCCAGTTGCAGGCGTTCCTGCACGCGCAACAACGCGACTTTTTCCTGCGCCGCCTGCGCTGCCGCGTCGAACAAAACTTCACTGCGTTGCGCCGCGCGCAATTGCAGATATTCGCGCACCACCTCCGCGACCAGCGACACCCGCGCGGATTGCAATGCCGTCAGCGCTTCGCCAGTGTTGGCCTCCGCGATGTGCCCCGTCGCCTGGCTGCGTCCAAACAGGCCCAGCTCCCAGGTCGCGTCGAATCCCGCCTGGAAATAGCTGGCGGTGTTTTCGGCGTTCGGCTGCTCGATGGTGTTGAACGCGACCCGCGGTTTGTACGTACTGGACGAGGCACCTTCCAGTGCGCGCGCCGCACGCAATTTCAGCGCCGCCTGCTGCACGTCGAGATTGCCCTGCAGCGCCGCATCGACCAGCGCATCCAATTGCGGATCGCCGAAATGCTTCCACCAACCCGTCAGGTCCGGCTTCGCGCCCAGCTCCTGCGACGCGTTGCGCCAATGCGCGGGCAAATCGCCCGCCGGCAATTTCGGCACCTTCACGCTCACGCACGCGCCCAGCATGGCGCACAACCCCATCGCGACAAGCGCGCGCAGGAAACCGGAGCGGATGTGGAGGGACACGGGCATGGATTGCGGCAGTGTACCGGCCGAAGCAAGCCGAAGGCCGACAAACCGCGGTGGTCGGCAAAAACACATGCTGATAATGTGCGCCCGCCACCTTTCCGGATGCTTTGCTGCCCTCGCCGCCCGGCGCGTGGCATCCTAGTGCGTCATGCCCGGCCTGATCCCCGAACGCTTCATCGACGAACTGCTGGCCCGCGTCGACATCGTCGACGTGGTGCAGCAGCGCGTACCGCTGAAGCGCGCGGGCCGCGAATGGACGGCGTGCTGCCCGTTCCATGACGAGCGCACGCCGTCGTTCTATGTGAGTCCCGCCAAGCAGTTCTACCACTGCTTCGGCTGCGGCGCGCACGGCAGCGCGGTGCGCTTTTTGATGGAGTACGAACACCTCGAATTTCCCGACGCGGTCGAGGAGCTGGCCCAGTCGGTCGGCCTGGCGGTGCCGCACGAAGGCGGCCCCGCGCGCCCGCGCGAGGACCACACCGATCTGTATGCATTACTCGACGCGGCCGCGGGGTTCTATCAGCGTGCGCTGCCGGAGAACGCGGCCGCGAAGGCGTACTGCAGGAAGCGTGGGCTGGATGCGGCGATCATCGAACGCTTCCGGATCGGCTGGGCACCGGGCGGCTGGGATGCGGTGAAGCGTGCGCTCGGCACCAGCGATGCGCGGACGAAGATGCTCGAGGCGGCCGGCATGCTTTCGACCGGCGACGGCGGCAAGCGCTATGACCGTTTCCGCGAGCGCCTGATGTTTCCGATCATGGACCGGCGCGGTCGCGTGATCGCGTTCGGCGGCAGGATTCTCGAAGGCGACGGACCGAAGTACCTCAATTCCCCGGAAACGCCGCTGTTCCACAAGGGCCGCGAGTTGTTCGCGCTATGGCAGGTACGCCAGGCCAATACCAAGCTGGAACGCCTGATCGTGGTCGAGGGCTACATGGACGTGGTGTCGCTGCACCAGGCCGGCGTCACGCAAGCCGTGGCGACACTCGGTACCGCGACCACCAACGAACATGCGGAATTGTTGTTCCGCGCCGCGCCCGACGTGTTTTTCTGCTTCGACGGCGACCGCGCCGGCCGCAGCGCCGCGTGGCGCGCGCTGGAATCGGTGCTGCCGCGGATGCGCGACGGGCGGCAGGCGTTCTTCCTGTTTCTTCCCGAAGGCGAAGACCCCGACACACTGGTGCGCAAGGAAGGCCCGGAAGGTTTCGAGGCGCGCCTGAAAAGCGCGACACCGCTGTCGGAATATTTCTACGCGTACCTGTCGCACGACGTGAACGTGGCGACGCTGGACGGCCGCGCGCGACTGGCCGAACACGCAAAACCGCTGCTCGCGAAATTGCCGGACGGCGCGTTCCGTGACCTGATGTTCGCGGAACTGGAAAAACGCACCGGCGTGCAGACGGCACCCGCTGCGAATACAGCTCACACGCGCATCAGCGCCGCGCCCACCGGCGCACCGAAGCGGACGCTGGTGCGCAGCGCGATCGCGATGTTGCTGGCCGATCCCGCGCTGGCTCGGGAAGTGACGCTTCCCTACGCCTTCGCAGGACTGGACAAACCGGGCATCCAGCTGCTCACCGAATTGCTGGATTTCCTGCAGGAACGCCCCGGCATCAACACCGCGATGTTGCTGGAACACTTTGCAGGGCGTGAGGAATCGTCAGCGCTGCAGAAACTCGCACTCACCGAATTTCCCGGCGAGCCCGAAGAACTGCGCGCAATATTCCTGGATGCGCTACGCAAACTCGCGGAACAAACAACCCAACAACGCCTCGATGCGCTCATCCACAAACAAACGGAAGGCGCGCTTGACGAACGCGAAAAGAGTGAGTTACGTGGATTGCTCTCCGCACAAGGAACAAGCAGTCCCAAATGGCGTTAAACAAGCGAGAACAAGCCCAAAGCGAGTAGGTTGGGCTGAACGAAGTGAAGCCCAACGGCATTCCCCATCCAATGTTGGGCTTCGCGTTGCTCAGCCCAACCTACTCGTCAACGAGTTTGCTCTACAGCATCGCGGCGAGATCCTTCCCGATCTTCTCCGGCGTGTCGGCAGAGGCATAGCGCCGCACCACTTTGCCGTCGCGGTCGATCAGAAACTTGGTGAAGTTCCACTTGATCGCTTCCGAACCCAGCACGCCGGGCGCCGCATGCTTGAGGAACTTGTAAAGCGGGTGCGCGCCCGCCCCGTTGACGTCGATCTTCGCGAACAGCGGGAACGTCACGTCGTACTTCGTGGAACAGAAGTTGCGGATCGCGTCGGCATCACCTGGTTCCTGATGCCCGAACTGATTGCACGGAAACCCGAGTATCTCGAATCCCTTGTCCTTGTTCGCGTGATACAACGCTTCCAGTCCTTCGTATTGCGGCGTGAACCCGCACTTCGAAGCGACGTTGACGACAAGCAACAGCTTGCCTCGATATGCGTCGAGGTTCTGTGGCGTTCCGTCCAGCAGATTTGCCTCGAAATCGTAGATGGTGGTCATGGCATCTGTCCGCACGATCAGTTCGCATCAGTGTAGGGCGGGTGACAACCCGCCGCCATTGATCCGGCGGGATACGTTTCACTTCTCCCGCCCTACGATGCCGTCTCACAGCCAGCGCCCGAACCTGCGCATGTAGAGCGTCTTCACCACCTGAGTCAGCACGCAATACGCGACCACGGTCGCGGCCAGCCAGCCGAAATAGTCCAGTGGCAACTCGACCATGCCGAGCTTGTGGCCAAGCGCGGTGTAGGGAATCGCGAGCCCGATCGCGATGATCGCGGTGGTGAGCCCCAGCACCGGCGCCGAGGCCGCGCTCTGCAGGAACGGAATCTTGCGGGTGCGGATCATGTGCACCACCAGCGTTTGCGTCAGCAGGCTTTCCACGAACCAGCCGGACTGGAAGAACGCCTGGTGCGCGGGCGCGTTTGCGCCGAACCAATACCACAGCAACGCGAACGTCGTGATGTCGAAGATCGAGCTGGTGGGGCCGATCCAGACCATGAACCTGCGGATGTCGCTCGCGTCCCACTTGCGCGGCTTGCGGACGTATTCCTCGTCCATGCGGTCGAATGGAATCGACAACTGCGAGATGTCGTACAGCAGGTTCAATACGAGGATTTGCAGCGGCAGCATCGGCAGGAACGGCAGGAAGATGCTGGCGATCAGCATGCTGAACACATTGCCGAAATTGGAACTGGCCGTCATCTTGATGTACTTGACGATGTTGCCGAAGGTGATGCGGCCTTCCAGCACGCCCTCTTCCAGCACCATCAGGTTCTTTTCGAGAAGAATGATGTCGGCCGATTCCTTGGCAATGTCGGTCGCGGTATCCACCGAAATGCCGACGTCGGCGCGGCGCAGCGCCGCGGCGTCGTTGATGCCGTCGCCGAGGAACCCCACCGTGTGCCCGCGCCGCTGCAACGATTCGACGACGCGCGATTTCTGCAACGGCGACATCTTCGCGAACACCGTGGTACGCGCGACCATCTCGTCCAGCGCCGCGTCGTCCAGCTCCTCGATGTCGCGGCCGAGCACCGAATGCGTGACGTCCAGCCCGACCTCGCGGCAGATCTTGCGCGTCACCGCTTCGTTGTCGCCGGTGATCACCTTCACCGCCACGCCGTGGCCGTGCAGCGCCGCGATCGCGGTGTGCGCGGTGTCCTTGGGCGGATCGAGGAATGCGAGGCAGCCGATCGCGGTAAGGCCGGCCTCGTCCGCGATGCCGTAGGCACGCCCCACCGCGGGCTGGCGCTTGACCGCGACGATCAGCACGCGCAGGCCGTCCTCGTTCAATTCGTGCGTCATCGCGCGGATGCTTTCGCGACGGTGATCGGTGAGCGGAATATCGCACTCGCCTTCGCGCGCGAAGGTACAGGTCGAGAGCATCTCCTCGACCGCGCCCTTGCATACCAGCAAATCCTCGCCACCAGCGTCGGCGAGCACGACCGACATTCGGCGGCGCTGGAAGTCGAACGGAATCTCGTCGACGACTTTCCACTTCGCGATGGAATGCTCGAGGTCGCGATGCGCGAGCACCGCCTTGTCCATCAGGTTTTTCAGGCCCGTCTGGAAATGGCTGTTGAGATAGCCGAACGCCAGCGCGTCGTCGGACTCCTCGCCGTCGAGGTCGAGGTGGCGGTCCAGCACGATCTTGTCTAGCGTCAGCGTGCCGGTCTTGTCGGTGCACAAGACGTCCATCGCGCCGAAGTTCTGGATCGCGTTGAGCTGCTTCACCACCACCTTGCGCTTGCTCATCGCCAGCGCGCCCTTGGCGAGGTTGGCGGTGACGATCAGCGGCAGCATTTCCGGCGTCAGGCCCACCGCGACGGAAATCGCGAACAGGAATGCTTCCAGCCAGTTGCCCTTGCCGAAACCCTGGATCAGGAACACGATCGGCACCATCACCGCCATGGTCCAGATCAGCAGCCACGACACGCTTTTCACCCCGCGGTCGAAGCTGGTTTCCGAACGCTGGCCGGAAAGCGTGTGCGCGAGCGAACCGAGGTACGTGCGCGGTCCGGTCGCCACCACCACCGCGGTCGCGCTGCCGCTGACCACGTTGGTGCCCATGTAGCACACGCTCGGCAAATCCAGCGGTTCGGCGCGCGCGTCGCGCGATTGCGCGTGCTCGGGCGCGGCTTTTTCCACCGGCAGCGACTCGCCGGTCAGGATCGCCTGCGAAATGAACAAGTCCTTCGCACCCAGCAACCGCAGGTCGGCGGGCACCATGTCGCCGGCGGAAAGATGCACGATGTCGCCCGCGACCAGTTCCACCACCGGCACTTCGATGCGCTCGGAATGCCCGTCGGAAGCGCGCCGCGTCACCGTCGCGGTGTTGCGCACCATCGCCTTCAGTTTTTCGGCCGCGCGCGAGGAACGGAATTCCTGGGTGAAACTCAGCACCACGCTGATCAGCACCATCACCGCGATGATGATCGGGCCGGTCAGGTCGTCCGAGGTGACCAATTGCACGCCGGCCAGCACCACCAGCACGATGATGAACGGGTTCCAGAACGTGCGCGCGAGTTGCAGCGCCCAATGCGGCGGCTTTTCGTGCGCGGCTTCGTTGGTCCCATCGCGGTCGAGGCGCGCCTCGATCTGTTCCTCGTCGAGGCCGGCCGGCGTGCTATCCAGCGACGCCAGCAAGGCGGTTTCATCCGTCCACGCGCTGTCCGCGGCCACCGGCCGCGCATGCGCCGCGCGGGTCTTGCCGGCCGCGGCGTTGGCATTCGATCGGGATGAAGATCCGAACATCACTCGTTTCCATGACTGGTGGGCGCGCACCCACGGAACGAGCGGGGGATCCGTGGACTACATCGAGGGGTGGAACGATATTCGCGTTCGTTTTCGCGCGCATGACACAACGCACGCGCGACGAGATCGCGCATGGTTCGGCGGCGGAGGCCGCAAACCGCGTTGGCGGATCGCGAGCATCACGCGGCCTGCGACTCTCCGCGCGGCGCGGGCACGGTCACGTTCCACTCGCGGCGGCGGCCGTCGCGGCGGTGCGAATGCGCATGGCGGGCTGCCAGGCGCGCACGAATGAAGTTGCGAAGGAGGTTCATGGCCCATCTCCTCAAAGCAGTGCCGCAGCACCGCGAGGGACGGGCCGGACGCGCCTAGTCGAGGCAGGTACCAGCCGGCCGGGCGCGGTCGCCGCGGATCGGTTCGATTTTTGCCGCCGCCACCCGATGCAAGCGGGCGCCGGCGGTGCGACTAGGGTGTACGTCCATGGTCTTGTGAAATGGAGGACAGTGCCTGTGGCGCAGCGCGCCCTTCGGCGCGCGCATTGTCGTGCCGGGCGCGCATGCAGTCAACCCCTCGCAGTGCGTGATGCGTCGCGCAATTTGGGTTCTACCCCGCCGGGACCAAGCGGTGCGCGACGCATCCACCCGGATGAACGATTCGACAACGCCTCGACCTCAGGGTATGTGCTCGATGTCACCGGGCATGCGCACCCACCCGTGCATGCGTTCTTCGTAAGCGGCGCAACCCGCGTAGCGGGTTTGTGTCCGCTTGACCGAGATGTTAGGCGCCAATGACCCAATTGCCAAGATTGGTGAGCGCCGCAGGCTCTGATATGGCTTTCGCCTCTGCGCGAACTGAAGTTGGAGCCCATTGGGGGAAAGGAATCTCGTGCGTGATGTGGCGACCGCTCGACGTATGCTCTTCGCGCACCTGCGCGAGGTATTTTGCCGGAAAGTGACCGTGAGCTCGCACAAGTGAAGGCCATAACCACCGATGCACAAAGGTGATCTTGCCATCGACCAGCCTGCACACCAGGACATCCGGGGAAGAGCGCGCCGTTTGGAGGACGCGAAAAATCTCGTGGCCTTTGGGATGACCCCACCAGCTACCCCTGATGGGTCTTCCAGCAACTGCATCTGCGAGATTTGGAACCGGGCCCTTGGCCGAGGCAAGCACCACACCGTGCCTTTGGATAAATGCTAAGCCTTGGGCAGGAGACATGTAGCCAATCTCTGAGGCGAGCCTTCGTGATGACGCCTAACGCTTAAGGTAAGCGGCGGCGGAACGCCGTCCGCTTGACCGAATAGTTAGATTTTACGCTCCACCACTGTCCGTCTTGCGCAGCAACACGTGTACAGTTGATAGATAAAAATAAAACATCCAGCTTAGCCAGAGGCTGGCGTCGTACCCGGTTTTTTGCTTTTCGTTGAGATGCCTGATGCCAAAATTATTGGCGATATTGAAAATATCCTTTTCATCTGCCGCGGTCAGCAGCGATCTTACTTTTGGGCGTAGGTACTCAAATACATCCGCAAGGTCGCGTACTGCCTGACGCCGATCATCAAGTGTCGAGCCATGACGGCGAAAGCGCAGAACGGCGGCCTGCACGCGGTTGGTGACGTTCTTGTCTTGTGTTGGAAGGTCGGCCTCGAAGATTTGCTCAAAGCCAATTTCCGGCTTTTGCAGCACCTCACCAGTCTTAGATATTTCGTACTTGCCAGAGTACTGGCCGAGCACGGTGTCAACTTTAGCGCGGTATTCCTCTTGGCCTTCCGTCTTGTTGAATGTTTCCCAATGCATTCCGCAGCCGCCGTAATCGTGATAGTGGCCGTCGACGGGCTTCGACACATATTGATGCAAAAATTCGAGGAGGTCGAAGAAATCATCCTCGGAGTATTTGCTGGCGCGGTCGCTGATGGGCCAGAGCCCCTTTTTGCGGACTGCCAGTAGAATTTCCAGCTCAATGTCGCGAACTTTGCCCTCGACCTTTCCAGCATCGATGCAATGGTACCCAAACGCCTCGTCGAAGTAGCCGTCCATTTCCATCTGCTCAAATACGCGCTGGAACAGATCGACGACGTCTGCAAGCGGCAACCCAGCAAGGTTCGGGTTCGTGCCTTTGCGCTGTGAGTAGTACACGTGTGCCACGGGATAGTCCGTAAAATCTAACGCTGGAGTTAAGCGGCGGCGAAGCCGTCCGCCTTGAACGAGATGTTAGGCCGCATCTCAGTCATCAGAAACTTCGCTGATTGCCCGCTTGATGTCGCGCTCCGCATCGTCGAGCTCACTTAGTGCACGGCGAATCTGATGCGCGCTGTCAGGGTCTACGTTGTCTCGCGCTCGCCGCAGTGCCGACGCCGCATCGTCGATTGCGCGGAGAGCACTGCGGAGTTTTGATTTTGCCGACACCTGTATCTCCCATTTGTGGCCTAACGCCTGAATTTAGCGGCGCCGGCCGCAAGGTTTGGAAAAGCGCAAGCGGTGGACCGGCGTCCGCTGGAATGAGTAGTTAGACCTACTGCACAACATACGACGACGAAGCTGGGCTGACCAAAACGCGATATGTTTGCGAACGCCAAGCATTGCGTGCAGCCGGCTCAATGTTTGAACCAGGCACCGTAGTGCGAAGTACCAAGCTAGCCATTTGGATGCGGCCCACTGTAACCGGACGTGACCACCCCACGAACAGCCAACCTTTTTGTAGGGGCAGCTGATAAAGAACCGGCACCTCACCCAGATCGCCGTTTGAAACGGTGATGAAAAGACGGACGTTTGGACACGACGCAACCGTACCGTCGCACTCGCCGACGGAGACCGGTGCTGCATAGACGCGCACGATGTATGGCTGATCGGAAGATGCAGGCGTTGTTGCCAATTCGTCGAGAAGACCGAGGACCGCTGCGAGCTCTGGCTTGTTTACGGGCGCCAGATCATGCCCGAAACAAGTGACGGGAAGTAGCAGCAACAAAATGACGAAGACTTTCACAGTAGGTCTAACGCCCAAGCTCAGCCGCCTCCGGAGTGGCCGAAGGCCACGGAGGGAACCAAACCGCGTAGCGGTTTGGCGGTCGGCTGCAGCGCCTTGTTGGACGACCGCAATGGGTAACCGCGAGGTGGTGTGAATGAATTCTGTTTGGGTGTCAAAGAGCAGCTCTCCTCTACTCGAACGAACGCACCGGCTGATGGCACCAACTCACTGATCTTTGCGTACGATCAGCGCGACAATGCGCTGGGTCACAGGCATCAACATGACCATCGCCGGAAATGCGATCACCCACGACACCATCCAAGATTTCATCCAACTCTTCAGGAAAAATACACTCAGCGACTCCACGGCGATCCAAGTACTGATCCCAGCGACCGCGAAAGTCATTAGGAATGTCAGGATTAGCGGCATAGCGTACCTGCCGTAGTGCGAGGGGAGTCTTCTTAGTCCCATGATGCCGCTGCACATTGGTCATACCGATGGATATTCAGCATTGCGGGAGGCATTTCCATCCGTCCATAGAGCTTCTGAAAATTCCTGTTGTTACGACGTGCCTCAAAGTTCGCTCCCTGTGACGTCCAACGCCTGAGGTAACCGGCGCGAGCCCGCGTAGCGGGTGAGCGTCCGGTTGAACGAATAGTTAGGCATCACTTGGATGGTTGAGACTCCGCGTCTTGAGCTGCTACAAGACGCCATTTTCCTTCAATGCGGATCCAGGTGTCGGTCCAAGTGGATGACCTTTGTTTGCTCTCGCTTCCAGCCATTTTCCAAATATCTATCCCCCGTGCTACAGCAGCGTTTCCATATACCTTGACAGCGACATCTTTGGTGAAAAATGAACTAAATTTTCCCTTGGCACTAATGATTTGGTTAAGAGCCTCCGCCTTTCCGTAATGAGCACCTTTTGACGTTGTGCCAATGAAATCGTCCGCAATGAACTGCTTTGCGGCATCGGGGTTTCCAGTGAGAAAGCACTTCGCCCATTGGCTTTCAAGACCCATAATTACAATTTCTGGACTGGCCGGTATATTCTCTGCGGCTACCGTAAAACTTGAACTGACCGCCAGAATTATAGAGGTCAACAAAAGTAGCGATTTCATATGAACCTCAACGTCAGGCCTAACGCCTGAATTTAGCGGCGCCGGCGCCGCAACGTTTGTAAGAACGCAAGCGATGGACCGGCGTCCGCTGGAATGAGTAGTCTGCCCTTATGTGGCAGCTGCCCATAAGAGTCGCTCGGCTTCTTGCCCTTGAGGAATTGTGGCACTTTGTGCAATGTCAAAAAATCTCGCGCATGGAGTCGTTCAAGGCGAGTCCGGGTATCTGCAATGGTCCGATAGTGCTCTTTGGCAAAAGCGATGACGCCTGCTTGATCGATGGGGCAGCTGAATAACAATCTGTTTAGGGTGACAGCCTCTTGTGCTACTTCGTCACTAAGCCACATAGACTGTGACGATAGCCGAAGCATGGTTTCGTACGCCTTGGAACCATCCCCGCCAGAGAAGAGCAGATGATAGACCTTGTTGTCAGTGTCATCGGCGACGCTAGTTTTTAGCATTGTGATCAGATATTCGAGTTGTTCATAAGCGGCGAGACGCCGTTGAACGACGGTCTTGTAGTAGTCGTTTACGTACTGGTTTCTGGCAACTCGAAGTGTTACGAAGCCAGCAATCAAGCCGCCGAAAATTGCGGCGATTACGCTACTTGCGAATAAAGCTGGCCATGCAATGCTCGGCATAAAGGGCTAACGCTTGAGTTAAGCGGCGCGCGTTTTTTGCGCGTCCGCTTGAACGAATAGTTAGACTGCTGCGCGTCGCAGGCTCATTTGCAGCCGGCGCCGCCGGCACAACTTGTCGTTACGTAAAGCTCCGAGCGAATAAGCCACTTCCCATTTACAAGCTGCCACATCACAAGGTATCGCCCGCCATATGTGAGAACTTGGCTTTTAACGCGCTCGCGCCACTTCCAAACTCCCGTTTCCGCCGCTTCCTTTGGGCCGCCTGTGGCAACTTCAATTGTGTCCGGTGTGCGACGGCCGGATACGAAATTTGGATCTTTGAAGATTTTGGCAAAGCCCTCAACATTCTTATTACGGCCGACCCACAAGCTTCCGTCTCCACCGGTGGTACTGACGTCCGGAAGCCAATACCTTGCGGTTGTCTTCAAATCTCTATTGGTAAGCGCAGCATTAAGTTCGATCCGGGCCGACCGGATGGCTGTTTCGGCCGAACCCATGTGCATTTGTTTTGCCGCCACAGGCTGCGCTTGAGCAGCAAACATTACGATTGAAGTAGCCAAAGAGCAAGCAAAACACAATATCTTGAGCATGGGCGCACCCAGTTTTTCGAACCATGCGACTGCGCAATTTGTCGAGCAGTCTAACGCCTGAATTTAGCGGCGCGCGCAGCGCGTCCGCTGGAATGAATAGTTAGATTCTGTCCGCCGGCTTGGTGTCGACTACGGACATGTGCTCGACCTGGGGCAATAGCTCCTTGACTTGTTGCACCGAGTATCCCTCAAGGTGAACAACTTTATTACCGTGGAGCGAAAGAATGACCTTGCGGCTCGCGCGTGCCCTGAGCCATGCCACAAGTACGCCGGCAACGGGACCTGCTACCGCAGCAGTTTGTGCAACGGTCACCAACGTGCCAGCGGCCATCACTGAGCCGACGCGAGGCAGCACCTTTTCGTAGGCAATGTCGGCATTGTCCAAGGCCTGGAGAAACGTGGCTTCGCTATCTTTGAAGAGCACTACGCGCACAATGCCAACCCCCCAAGAGAAATCTAACGCCCGAGGTAAGCGGCGCAACCCGCGCAGCGGGTTTGCGTCCGCTTGACCGAGTTGTTAGCGCACACGCCCGGCACCGGTGAAGAGGTCTTTGTTGTGTTTGAGCTGATACAACATGAAACCTCCGAGAAATGTGCCGAGGGGCACGCCAATTAGCAGAATGATAGAAAAGAAGCCTGACAGATAACGCCCCCATCGCCGCTTGAGTAGCGTGCCAATGGCACCGAGAACCAACAGCGCTGGGAGAATAGCCGATAGCAACCCCAGCCTTTGACCAGCGAATTGAACGTGCAGCACGCTCGCGACAACCAACGCTAACCCAAGCGCAAGGTAGATCCAGGCGATTGCCCGAATAACCCCGAATCTGCTCTGCTCCCCAAGTTGCATCCGAGTTTCTCGTGGGCGCTAACGCTCGAAGTAAGCGGCGCCGGCCGCGATGTATGGAAGAACGCAAGCGTTGGACCGGCGTCCGCTTGACTGAGTTGTTAGGTGTTGCGCGAACTCGGAGTGTGCCGAAAGCGCACATACTCTGTACCCGGCAACTTGCCAGGGAGCCGCCCTCGCAACGCGATGTAACCGAACAGATAGGCGCCGCCTGCTGCCGCCACAATGGCGAAGACGCCATGCCACCCGTGGTACACGCCCTGAATTGCGTTGACTGGGAGCGCAACGGCACCGCCGATACAAAGTAGACCGCAGAAGGTTCGCTGCCACATTGGTGCCACTCGTTTGTTGTCCATGACGTCTCCCGCAACACCTAACTACAAGTCTGTTTGAAAGTGAAACATAACTCCACCGCATAAGCCGGGCCGCGCGCCGCGCATTGTCGGAACAATCCTACACAAATCCCCGGCTTGCACCGCTCGCGCCGCCTAATCCCGCCGCCTAATCTGATCGCCTTTCCCCAAGCTGCAGATCGGGTCCATGCGATCTTCCCACTCGGTGCCGATCGGCGCAAGCAAGGTTTCCTGCGCGCGCCCACCGCGCCTGCTGGACCGGATGCGGGCACGCATGCGACGGCTCGGGTTGTCGCTCCGCACGGAAGAAGCCTACGTCGGCTGGGTACGGCGTTTCATATTGGCCAACGGCAAGCGGCACCCGCGTGAGTTGGGAAGGCGCGAAGTCGAGGCCTTCCTGACGCACCTCGCCATGCACGGGCATGTGGCGGCGTCCACGCAAAATCAGGCGCTGTCGGCATTGCTGTTTCTGTATCGCGAGGTGTTGCAACAGGAATTGCCATGGATGGAGAACATCCGTCGCGCCAAAAAACCGGAGCGCCTGCCGGTGGTGCTGAGCCGCGAGGAAGTCGCGGCGCTGCTTGCCGAAATGAATGGCGTGACATGGCTGATGGCAAGTCTTCTGTACGGGGCAGGGTTGCGATTGATGGAATGCGCGCGACTGCGTGTTCAGGACGTGGACTTCGTGCGCCGCGAAATCACGGTACGGCAAGGGAAGGGCGGCAAGGATCGACGCACGATGCTGCCCGCGATGACGGTGGATGCGTTGCAGAACCAGCTTGCCGAAGCACGGCGCGTGCACGAACGCGATTTGGCTGCGGGTCGCGGCGCGGTGTGGCTGCCGCACGCGTTGGCGCGCAAGTATCCAAACGCCGCGCGTGAATGGGCGTGGCAGTATGTGTTCCCGGCTTCGTCACGCAGCACCGACCCGAGCAGGTCGGCGCGCAGATCGACCAGTTTCCTTCGCATCCCACATATACGCTCCCGCGCAGCTATCGCTTTGGCCAGAAATTGGCGGACCATGTCAAAGGCTTTGGCGTGGTGCCGCAGCCGCTGATCGGGATGGGACCGACCGATGTACGCTTGGGCGCCGAACCGCTGCCGCCCGTTCTGTTCCTGTTCGATGATCGAACCATCGGCGAGGTCTTGCCCCGCTACGGCGCGCATCTGGTGGCCAACTTCAACGCCGCCGCGCTAGATTGCGGCGTCTATACGGCCGTCGCTGGCGTCCACAAGCTCGAAAAGGACACCGATTTGCCGCGTGCTATCGGACACTACGTGCCGACCTACAACGCGGCCTGTGCGCGCAAGGAGTCTGCGCCTGATTCCTTTACGCAGCATCTCGCCAGAGCGAGGGGAATGCTCGCCGAGTACCGAAACACCCATTGCGTCGTGAATGCCTTGGCGTCGGCGCTCATTGCGACCAGCAATCTGCTGGGCACAGTGACCCCGACGATAGGCCGCAAGTCGGCGCACCGAAAGATGATTGAGATGCTGGAAGGGACCTCTACAGCGGCCGACTACGCGTGGCTTGTCGAGCATCTCATCGCCCTGCGAGGCGTGCTTCGGAAAGCCGACTGGCTGACGAACGTCCTGCCACGCGTTCGCGCCATCGTCACCACCCTTAGCAATAAGCCCTGCTTGACGCCCGAGGCAGAGTGTTTCCTGGCATGGCCGACCGATTACACAGTTCAGCACGACGAAGCCATGTCGACGGAGCCGCAGGTGAACGTCTTTGCTTATCCGCCCAACGCACCGAAAGTCCATGTGCGGCTGGGGTCCATTCATTCGGTCAAGGGAGAGACGCACACAGCCACACTCGTTCTGGAGAGTTTCTTCCACCAGCACCATCTGAGCGAACTCAAGCCGTGGCTCTTGGGCGAGCGCGAAGGTGGCTCCCGCCAGAGCGCAAGAGGCAAGACCATCCTCGAGGGACCACGGATGCTCGGGCGATTGAAGTTGCACTACGTCGCGATGACGCGACCGAGCCACCTGCTCTGCCTGGCCATGCGCAAGGACACGTTCAGTGAGCCGGAGCTCGAACAGCTCACGCAACGGGGTTGGAAGATTGTGGATTGCTGCGTGGGCAAAGAGGATCCTGGAACGATTCTTGGCGCTGCACCGGCGACCGCTTCGGATCGATGAGCTCCCGTTCGCCATCGATACTCGAGGTCAGCATCTCGCCGGACGCGGGCAGTATTGCTTGCCAAGGTCGTCAGCTTGATTGGTGAGGCTGGTCAACTGGATGACGGTTTTCAGTTCCCCAAAAACAGCTTGCCTGACCTTCCCTTTGCGGCCTGAAGGTATGGACATGACGATGGTGCTGCACGCCCCCAAAAGGCGCCTTGCCATGGACATCGCTAATCGCAGCCGAGAGCGCGCCACAAAGCCCTTTTAGGGGACGTCTATAGTCACGTCACCTGCCGGTACTACACGCACGTGCTGAACCGGGGTGGGAGCGGGGTGTTGAGTCCGCTGGATCGCGCGTGACGGAGGATCGACCACCCTCGCCCACCGGGTGTACCTTCCGGCGCAGTCGGCCCTTCATCCTTCTTCGGCAGCCTCACACGCCGGGCAGCATGCGCTGCAACACGCGGTCGCGGCGAATGAAGTAGTGATACAGCGCCGCCGCGACGTGCAAGCCGACCAGCGGCAGGATCACGTATTCGGCAACCAAGGTGTGGATGTCGCCGGTCCAGCGCCAGGCGGCGTCGTGGGTGCCGACCAACGGCGGCATCTGGACGAGTCCGAAAAACGTGACCGGCATGCCGCGATACGAGGCGTTGATCCAGCCCAGCACGGGCACGACGACCAGCAGCAGATAGAGCAGCCGGTGGATGACGCGGGCCGAGCGTACCTGCCAGGGCGGCACGCCCGCTTCATGCGCCGGCTCGCCATGGATGATGCGCAAGATCAGGCGGACCACAATGACGCCTAGGATCAATACGCCGATCGAGAAGTGCAAGCTGATGAGTGTCGTCACTGGCGTGTTGCGGCCGATGTGCGGCATCGTCCAGGCGATGGCGTATTGCGCGATCAGCAGCGCGAGGATCAGCCAGTGGAGGAAAATGGCGGTACGTGTATAACGCGGCTGCGCGTCGATCACCATGTCGGATACCTCGAAGATGACTGCGGTGGCATCGCTCCGCGAATCGCGGGGCGCAGGCGATGGCGTTGCATCGTCGGCTGCGAGCGGACCGGCCGGCTGAAGCAAGCATAATGCCTGCGGACGCAATCCTCCGCGGCGGCCGCGCGACCTGCGCGCTGCGACGAAGCGAGGCCGCCATGCCGCGCCCACCCCGCGTACACTTGCGCGACTTTTCGCTTGAAGCGCAGCGCCCATGCACGACCTCCCGAACGTCATCATCCTCGGCATCATCGAGGGCATCACTGAATTCCTGCCGATTTCCTCGACCGGGCACCTGTTGATCGCCGAACACTGGCTGGGCGCGCGCTCGGACCTGTTCAACGTCGGCATCCAGGCCGGCGCGATCCTCGCGATCACGCTGGTGTACTGGCAGCGCATCGGGCAATTGCTGACGCAGTGGCGCGATCCCGGCACACGCGATTACCTGTTGAAGCTGATCGTTGCGTTCCTGATCACGGCGGTACTGGGTGTCATCGCGCTGAAGCTCGGCTTCAAGTTGCCGGTCACGCTGACGCCGATCGCATGGGCTTTGATCATCGGCGGCATCTGGATGATCGGCGCGGAACAGATCGCCGCGCACATGCCGGATCGCAGCAAAGTCACCTGGCCGGTGGCGATTCTGGTGGGCATCGCGCAAATGATCGCTGGCGTGTTCCCGGGCACGTCGCGCTCGGGCGCGACGATTTTCGCGGCGATGTTGTTCGGCACCTCCAACCGTCCCGCCGCCACCGAATTCGCGTTCCTGGTCGGCATCCCGACGATGTACGCGGCGACCGGCTATGAATTGCTGAAGGTGCTGCGCCACGGCGGCGCGGCGCACGAGGACTGGAGCGCGCTCGTCGTCGGCTTCGTCGTGTCGCTGGTCGTCGCCTTCATCGCGGTGAAGTGGCTGTTGCGCTACATCCGCACGCATCGCTTCACTGCGTTTGCGGTGTACCGCATCCTGCTGGGCGCGGTGTTGCTGGGCGCAATCTACGCGGGCTGGCTGCACAACATCGCGTGAGTCGGAAAATCGGGCCGGAGTGCACTTTCGCTGCATCCCCCCGCGCCTGCGGCGCGACCCCCTTCCTGCGGAAGGGGGTGATTGGCCTCCCCCTTCGCAAGCGAAGGGCGTGGCGACTACGGCCGACTGGATCGGCCGTGAACGGCGTCAGCCGGCCTGAAGGGCGAGCGCCAAGGATGGCGCGAGTAAGCGAACGCGCGCGCAGCGCGAGAGGGGGATGGCTTCGGGAAAACCGGGGTCAGGGTGCGCTTTCGGACACGAATTTCGGGGTTACCCGACCGGTCCCGCGAAAGTGCACTCTGACCCGTCTTTGGCTAATCCTTCGGCGGCGCGGCTACCTTCGCCGCCTGATTGAAGTCGCCGATGCCGCCGACCAGCAGCGCGATGGCGTCGCGTTCGGCTTCGCTGAGATCAGGGTGCCACGAATCCAGGATCATCACCGCGCGTACCTTGTCACTGCGGTTCCACGCTTCGTGCTCGAAGGTATCGTCGAAGGTGACGCAGCGGCCTTCCTGCCACGCGTGTTCGACGCCGCCCACGCTGATCGCGCAATCCTCGGGAATGATCAGCGGCAGGTGGGTAACGAGGCGCGTGTTGGTGACGCCGTGGTGTTTCAGGATGTGCGAGCCCGGCGTCAGGATCGAGAACAGCACTTCCGGCGCATGACCGCGGATGTGCACCAGCGGCAGCGAATCCAGGATTTCGGTGGTGCGCGGGCAGCGCCGCGCGTTCTGCGCGAACACCTCGCCGTGCCGATGGAAGAAGAACGAATTCCACTCCGCCTTGCCGCGTGTGCCATCCAGCAGGTTGTGCTCCCTGAGCGCTGCGTTGTCGTTGGTGCCAAGGAAAGGTTCCACGCCGATCGGCTGGTCCAGCACGCCGCGCAACTCTTCACGGATCGTGTCGGTGTGTTTTTCCAGTTCCGCGTGCCACGGGAACAACTCGCGCTCGTAATACGGGGTCGCGCGCAAGCCGGGCACATAGAAGAACTTGCAATATTGGCGCGGGTCGGGATAGTTGGCCGGACGGTCGCCCAGGTAGATTTCCAGGCCCTGCTCCACGCGCGCCAGCGATGCGGCACCGTGCTTGTCGCGCAGCGGTTGCAGCAAGTCCATGAAGATTTGCCTGCGCTGGCGACCCACGAATTCGATCGCATGCTTGACCGCGGGCCTCAAGCCAGGCGGCGTGGTCATGTCGTTGCGCCACTTGCCGTGGCTCTGCGCCGCCGACAGCGCGCCGAAATACGCCGTGGTCGCTTCGTCCACGCGACCCAGTTGCTCCAGCGCCGCGCCGCGGTGCAGGCGCGCGGCGAAGTGCATCGGTTCGAGTCCGAGCGCGCGGTCGAACGCATCCAGCGCGTCGTCGCCGCGACGCTGCGCCAAGTGCACGATGCCGAGGTTCTTCCAGATCTCGGGCTCGAGCGGATTGGCGCGCGCGGCATGTTCCAGATCGCGCTGCGCGGAGGCCATGTCACCGCGCGAAAGCGCGCACATCGCGACGAAGTTCAGCGCTTCCGGCGTGTCCGGTGCGGTCGCCAGGATATCGCGATAGACCGATTCCGCTTCCGCGATCCGATGTTGCGCCGCGTGCGCGCGCGCCTGGTTGATCCTTGCTTCGTCGGCTTGTGTCGCCTGTGTGTTCATGTCACGTATTTTGCCGCGTTCGTATCACGCTCGCTTGACCCAGCGCAAATCCGCACTGCCTGGATTTTCGTAGGAGCGCGACTGCGCGCGATGGATGTCGCCGTGCGCCGACGCTTCACGCTCTTCTTCCCCCTTCCAAAGGAAGGGGGATCGAGGGGGATGGCTGTTGATCCGCCACGTGAAGCCATCCCCCCGCGCTACGCGCGACCCCCTTCCTTCGGAAGGGGGTGAAAGTACGCGCGGCGCTGTCGCTTCCCGACGCTTCGCGCCTTGCTTCCCCCTTCCGCGCGTTTCTTACCGTTCCACCATCTTCGCAAACCACTCCCACCCGGGCGTCCACTCCGCGATCAGCTTCACGCAAGTCAGCAGCGGCACCGCCAGCAGCGCGCCGGGGATGCCCCACATCCAGGCCCACACCAGCAGCCAGACCAGGATGGCGACCGGCGACAGGCGCATGCGGCTGCCCATCACCATCGGCGTCACCACGTTGCCTTCCAGCATCGCGAGTACCGCGAAACTCGCCGCCGGCAGAAACGCATGTACCGGATCGTGGAAGGTGAGCAGGCCGATCACGATCAGCAGCAGCGTGGTGGTGATGCCGCCGATGTAGGGCATGAAGTTGAGTAGCGTGGCGGCGCCGCCCCACAGCAACGGATCGGGCATCTTCCACGCCCACAGGATCAGCGCGGTCAGGCCGCCCAGGCAGCAATTGATGATGGTGACAGTGAGCAGGTAGCGCGAAAGTTCCGTCTGGATGCCGCGCACCACGCGCGCGGCGATGCGCCGGTAGCGGAAACGCGGCGATGCGGTCACCAGGCGCGCGCGCATTTCGTCGCCGTAGGTGAGGAAAAAGAACACCAGCAATACCACGGTCAGCGTATCGGCCAGCGCGCGCGGAGCCGCCTGCAACACGCTGCCGAACGAGAACGCGGATGACCGTGCGGGTGGCACGGACGGCGCCGTCTCCACGCCCATGCCCTCCAACGAGCGCGACGCGGCGTGGCTGACTTCGGTCAGCGGTCGCGCCATGCGGTGCAATTTGTAACCGACGTCGCGCATCAGCGTGGGCGCTTGCCGTATCCAGTCGGCCGCGGGCGCGCTCAACGCATTCACGGCGGCGCCGATGCCCACGCCGAGCACCAGCAGCAGCAGCACGCTGCCAAGCATGCGCGGCACATGCACGCGCGCGAGTCCGGCCACGATCGGGTTCAGGCCGAGCGCGATGAACGCGGCCAGCAACAGCGGAATCAACAACGGACTGGCGAGGACCAGCGCCGCCGCGATCGCCAACAGCATCAGCACGACCAGCGGCAGCCGCAGCGCGCGCAGGCGCCGGTCGCGACGGCGCTCGGAAGAAGTCGGACGCTTCTTGCCGCCGGCAGGGTGCGGCGACTTGGTCGCCAGCTTGCGTGCCGCGATCTCGGCGGGCGTCGGAAGTGATATCGGCGGCGGCATGTTCGCGTTCACCCCTGCACGATTGGCAATGCCGACAGTCTAGCCCCGATTGCGGCCGGGTTTTCCGGCGCGGCAAGCCCGTCAGACAACCAGGTATTGCCTGATCAGCTGCCATGCGGGTCCGGTGGCGACGCGCATCCCGATGCGGACGAGCCCGCTGCCGACGCGCAGCTGCGCGAGCACGAAACCGACGCCCGCGGCGCCGGCCAATGCCGGCACCGGATGTGCCTGGTAGGCACCGATCACCTTGCCGACCGCGCCGCGCAAGTCATCTCGCGCAACCCGGCTTGCGGCGAGGGCGCGTTTGCGTTCCGTCAACGTGCGCATGTAGTTCACGGTGTTTTCTCCCGATCCTGCAGTGCGGAAGCGTGCTGGAAACGCTCGGCGTGCCCGCGCAACTGATTCCCCAGGGCGCGCAACTCGGTGCGCGTCGCCGGAAAACTGGCGTGGTGGATCGCGCGCTTGATGGCAAACCAAAGTCCCGCCACCAGGATCAGGTGCATCACCACCAGCAGGCCCAACGCGATACCGACGGAGCCGGTGGCTTTCACGAACGCCCAGCCGATCAACGCGACCACGCACGCCCACAGCGATACCGAAAACGCGACCAGCGCGACGCTGCCCAGGAACACCACCGCGACGCTGGCGCGCAGCACGCGAACCTCGCTGGCGAGCAAAGCCGCCAGCGCCGTCGCGACGCGCCGCAACGACTGGATCAAATCCGCGCCGGCGGTGAAAACCGCGCCGAGCGCGGGACCCGTTTCAGCACCGCCGGAGCGGGCGGAGGCGTCTTCGGTGTTTTCTTCCGTGTCGATGCCCACGAAGTTCTTCCTGACTTCGCCGGGTCAAGCGGTCAGCGGCGCGGACCGAGCAGGCGGCCGAGCAGCCAGCCGACCGCCAGCGCGATCGCCACCGATTGCACGGGCTTTTCGCGCACGAAATCGCGCACGTTGTCCATGGCGTCGTCCGCGCGATCGCGCGCACGCGACGCGATGTCGGCACCGCGGTCGCGCCACTCGCCGGCCTTGTCGGCGGCGCGCTCGGCACCGCGCGCGCTTGCGTCGGTGGCACGGTGCAGGCCCGATTCCACGTGATCGGCGGCGGCATCGAATTTTTCCTTGGCGCCGCTGACTGCGTTGGAGGTGCCTTCCTTGACGCGCGTGGCGGTGCGTTCGATGCGCTCGTGCGTACCGTTGCGCGCCTGTTCGTTGCTGATGTCCTGGCTCATTGTGCTTCTCCTGGGGTGGCGCCGTGTTCACTTCACGGCGGGGTTCAAACTGTACGTGCCGGTAATCTCCGCCTGACTTAATACATGACCGCGCAGCGCGGCCTGCAGTTCCCCCCATCCGAACGACTGCGGCAGGTCGAGCCGCGCAACATCCAGGGCGAACACGCGAAAGCGGTAGTGGTGCAGCAGCGAATCGTTCCAGGGCGGGCACGGGCCGTCGTAGCCCATGTAATCGCCCGCCATGTCGGGGTCGGACGCGAACCAGCCGGTGTAATCATTGCGGCCCTGGCGCGAACCCGCGGGTCCTTCCGGATTGCGCTTGCCGTGTGGCGTGACGCCATCGCTGCACGCGCCCTCTGCGATCGAGTTGCAGGTCGGCGGAATGTCGATCAACAGCCAGTGCGCGAAATCCACGCGCGGCAGGTCGGCGGGAACGGTGCGGCCGTCCTTGTTGACGTCGTCGGCGCGGCTGGGCACGTCGCCGTCGATGCAGACCAGCGCGAACGACTTCGTTCCCCTGGGCGCACCGTCCCACTCAAGCTGCGGATTGCGGTTGGTCGACAACACGCAGGCCTCGCCGTGGTCGCCGGGCTTGCCGAACGCGAACGTCGCCGGGATGCGGGCGCCATTTTCAAAGCTGTTGCTGCGAATCTGCATGACGTACCTTTATCGAAAATCGCGAACCCGAAGAGCCATCCCCCTCGATCCCCCTTCGTGCCGAAGGGGGAAGCAAAACACCCCCTTCCGCAGGAAGGGGGTCGCCGCGTAGCGGCGGGGGGATGTCATCGGAGCAAGCTGGGAATCATTGCGCCGACTTGGTGTAAGTAATTCTGTAGATCACGCCATTGTCGTCATCGGAAACCAGCAGGCTGCCGTCGCGCATCGGTTGTACGTCGGCTGGACGGCCCAGGGTTTTCTGGCCATCGAGAAAACCCGTCAGGAACGGCTGCGATCCGCTGACCTTGCCATCCTTGCCCACGTGCACCGCCACCACACGGTAACCCGCCTTGCTTGAACGGTTCCACGATCCGTGTTCGGCGATGAAGATCGCGCCGCGGTACGTGGCGGGGAACATTTGTCCCACGTAGAAACGCATGCCCAGCGAAGCCACGTGCGCGCCGAGGCGCAGCGCGGGTTGCGCGAATTCACTGCACGCATGGCCCTTGCCGAATTCCGGATCGACCACGTTGCCCGCATGGCAATGCGGATAGCCGAAGTTCCCGCCCAGCTTGTCGACGCGGCTCAAGGTGTCGTCGGGGACGTCGTCGCCCATCAGGTCGCGGCCGTTGGTGGTGAACCACAATGCATGGCTGCCGGGCTGCCAGTCGAATCCGACCGAATTGCGGATGCCGGTGGCAACGGTCTGCCAGTCGCTGCCGTCCGCGTTCATGCGCAGGATCTTCGCGAAGTCGGGGCCCGGATTGCAGATATTGCAGGGCGCGCCGATTGGTACATACAGCTTGCCGTCCGGACCGAATGCGATGAAGCGCCAGCCGTGGTGGGTTTTCGACGGCAGCTTGTCGGTGACAACGACGGGTTGTGGCGGATCGGCGAGGTGTTGTTCGATATCGGGATATTTCAGGATCCTGCTGACCGCCGACACGTACAGCGCGCCATCGCGGAACGCGACGCCGGTCGGCATTTCCAGATCTTTCGCGATCACGTACACATGTTCCGCGCGGCCGTTCTTGTCCATGCCGGTCAGCGCGTACACCTTGCCCTCGCCCATCGAACCCACGAACACCGTGTCGTGCGCGCCCAACGTTATCTCGCGCGCGTTCGGCACCTGGTCGCTGTAGATCGAAACGTGGAAGCCCGCCGGCACCTTCAGGCTTTGCAGCGGCGCCGCCGCGCGGCCCGTGGATGCAACGCCGGCCAACGCGACGGTGGCAAGAACGATGGCAAAGCGCGGCAATCCCGGCATGGTGACCCATTCCCCGTGGGATGAATGATCAAGCGTATCGCCGAGGGTGTTATAAGAACGAGAATGCTGGATGGAACGGCTGCTCAGCCTTCGAGCGCCGCGAAAGCCTCCGACAACACTTCGCGGTAATGCGCGGCATGGCCGGCGGTAAAGCACACCGCCAGTCCGCCACGGCCGCGACGGGCGCCCCGCGCCAATGGACCCCAAGCCAATTCGCGCAGGCCGAGGTTTTCGCCAAGCTGGCGGCGCGCGCTGCCGCCGCCCTTGGCCAGCAACGCGTCGGGATCGGCACGGAATGCCGGCAGCATCCTTGCGGCAAGATCGAGGTGCGCGGACGCAAGCCGCATCCAGCGCGCGCCGGTCAGCGGGTCCGGCATCGAAAAGCCTTGCGACCAGCCGAACGCCATCCAGTCCAGCAGCATGTCCTGCGGCTCGCGCGCCGCGATCAACAGCCGGGTGCCCGGCAATGCACGCTTGATCACAGGGATGACGCGCGCGTCCAGAACCGGCAACCAGTCGACGACTTGCGTCGTCTCTGGCACTCGTGCACGTTCAAGTGGGCGCCTGTAGCGGCGGGCCAGCACCGCCAACCCGGCCGGGTTGAAGGGATGCAGAAGTCGCGCGTCGAATGGCGCGCTGATGAAATCCGGCACCACCTCGAAACGTTCGCGCCGCACGAACCAGCCGGGCTGGTCGGCCAGCAGCGCCGCGACCTGGGCCACCCCGGAACCCGGCAAACCGCACAGGAGAATCGGGGGCACGCCACGTGCTTCGGCATGCCCGGGTTCGTCAGCGAGTTGGCGCAACGCGGCGTCCGTGGCTTCATCGAGCGAAGGCAGATCAGGCAACCGGGTCGATCCCAGGCGCTGCGCCCGCATGAATGCCCCGACGGCGTCGGGCCATTGCTCCAGACCGTCGAAGGCCAGCCCCAGCAGGCGTTCGCGGTGACGGGCCACGGCCCGCGACTTGCCCTGGAGCTGGCCCCCATCGATGCGCTGCAGGCGTTGCAGCGCGGCAGCGGGATCACCCGCCAGCAATGCACCGCGTGCGCGCAGCATCGCGATGGCGGGACGCGGCGACGACGCCGCGAGTTCGGCGTGGGCCACGGCATCCGCAGTACGGCCGGCGCTGTCGAGCATGAGGGCATGCTGCGCCTTCACGTTGATGTCGTCTGGCCAGCGTGTCTCGGCCGCGTTCCATACCGCGAACGCTTCGTCGTAACGCGCGGTCTGGGCGAGCATTTGCGCCATCGCGATGTGCGCCTTGACGCTATCGGGATGATTGGTGATGTAGTGGCGGAGATCATCGATGGCCTGCGCAGCGCGCCCGCTGCGCGCCAGCGAGTCCGCGCGGCGGATCGCCGCATGGTGCAGGTCGGGTTGCGCGCGCAGCGCTGCTTCGTATTGCGCAATGGCCTCGTCATGCAGGCCCTGGGCACGCGCGATGTCACCCAGTCCGGTGTATGCCGCGGCAATCTGTTCGCCACGCGCAAGCAGGGATTCGAAGATCGGCTGCGCTTCGGCGAAAGCGCCCTTGCGCACATGCAGGTCGCCGCGCAGCGCCTGCGCCAGCGGATAATCGGGTTTGGCCGCCAGCGCGTTGTCGAGCGCGCGGGCGGCGAAGTCCAGCATGCCCTCGTCCAGCATGGCGCGGGCGTAGCTTGCCTGGATCAACGCGTTGCCCGGCGCAAGCCCGGCGGCCTGCGTCAACAGCTGCAGTGCGCGCGCCGAGTCACCTCGCGACTGCGCAACGTTGCCGAGTCCGGTCAACGCCTGCACGTCGTTTTCGTCGGCGCGCAGCGCAACCCGGAAATGACTTTCCGCAGCGTCGATGTCGCCGCGCAGCAAAGCCACATGCCCGAGTCCGGCATGCGCGGATGCAAGATTGGGGTTCAACTGCCGCGCCTGGTCGTACGCCTGCTGCGCTTCGTCCAGCCGGCCTTCGCTCAGGTACATCTCGCCCAGGGTGTGCTGGCATGCCGCGTTGTCGGGTGCGAGTTCGCTGGCGCGCCGGACGAGTTCGCAAGCTTCCGGCAGATCGCCGCGCTGCGCGCGCAGGATGCCGAGCAGGTGCAGCGCCTCGGCATTGTCCGGATCCTCGGCCAGCAACCGGCGATAGCCGTTTTCGGCTTCATCGAGGCGTCCGGATTGGTGCAACTGGATCAGTTCTTCGAGCATGGGGCTTTCCGCGGCGAGCGCGCATTATATTTGTGCGATCGTCCCCGATCGCTGCCTCGACCAAGAAATCGAGAAGGCCACGTTTCCTTAGCGCCATCAACACCAGAACTGCCATCCGTGGCCTGACTTCATACAGCAGCCGCTTCGATCGATACGGATGATGTTGGCACTGCCAGCCTCTTGGCTATGTAGTCCTCGGCCCAGCTGCCGAGATGACGGTCGCGGATGAAGCCGCAATGCCCGCCATGCCTGGTGAGGGTAACCTCGACGCAAGGCGGCAAGGTCATCGTCGCCAGATCGGTCGCGGGACACACTGGATCGTCGCAGGTTGCGAGGATCGAAGTCGGCACGCGCAGGCCGGCCAGGTGGTCGCCGGCCACGGAATAGCCATCCAGGTAATTGTCGAGGTTTCCGAAATCGGTGTGCTTCAGCACCAGCGCTTCGGTGAGCGTGCGCAGCGTGCCGCGCAGGTCGTGACGCGTGAACAGTTCGGCATTGGCGAACATGCGCTGCTTGGCTTTCAACGAACGCCGCCACTTCCACATGAAATAGTCGTGATACATGCGCGGCGCGTGTTCGAGCTGGAACAGGCCCGTGTGCGGATCGATCACCGGGCACACTGCGATCACGCGCGCGAGATCGATCCCCGCGTCCGGCGCGCGCAGCGCGGCACGCAATGCGAAGTTGCCGCCCAGCGAAAAGCCGATCAGCACCATCGGTCGCGCGGAGTACCGCTGCTGCACGGCGCGCAGCGCGCCGACCACTTCGTCGATGCGGCAGGAATGGAAGATGCCGGGATTGAGCGCGTGCGTGTCGCCGTGGTCGCGGAAGTTGAGGCGGAACACGTCCCAGCCTTCCTCCAGCAGGCGCGCACCGTTCTGCAGCACGTAGGTCGAACGCGTGCTGCCTTCCCAACCGTGGAACAGCACCGCGAGTCCGCGTGGTCGCGCGGCAATTTTCTGCACGGTGTGGCACCCGGTGAGCCGTACGCCGTCGCCGCAATCCAGCGTCACCCACTCGGCGTCGCGTTCCAGGCGTCGTGCGCGCTTTCCGCACAACACGCGGCGCAGCGAACTCGACGCCAGCATCGATTGCACGTGCGGGCTGCGCAACCACCACGACGGGCGGAAATCATCGTCCGCGGTCGGCGTCATGCAGGAATACCCAGCACCTGTGCGATTTCCGCGCGCGCGGTTTCCGCCATGCGGCGGCGGCCGCCCTCGGGATCAAAAACAACAGGCTTCAGGAAATTCACTTCTGCGGTGAGCGAGCGCGTCGCCAGCACCCTGCCCACGTTGTGCATGAAACTTTCGCCCTTGGTGAACAGCATTTCGGGCGCGGGCGCGCCATCACGCAGGTAACGCAATGCCACCGGCTGCACCGGCGCCGACGCGTCCAGCGCCGCCTGCAGGATGCGCGCATGGAAAACCTTCAGCGTGCCGGCAGGTGCGGTGCCACCTTCCGGAAACGCCGCGATGCTGCGGCCCGTGCGCAGCCGGTCACTCATCACCGACATCACCTGCGCCAGCGAATCGGTGCTGCCGCGCTGGTGGAAGATCGTGCCGCCGCGGCGCGCCATCCAGCCAACCAGCGGCCAGTGGCCGATCTCCGCCTTGGCCACGAAATCGGCCGGACGAATCGCGTGCAGCACCGTGATGTCCATCCACGATCCATGGTTGGCGACGAACATCACTGGATCATGCAACGGCTCGCCGACGCGCTTCACGCGCACACCGAAGCAACGCAGGAACAGGCGCGACCAGTTGCGCAACAGTCCCGCGCCCGCGGTGCCGGGCTTCGGGCCATGCGGCAGCAGGAAGATGGCCAGCAGGCAGCCCCCGACCACCACCAGCAACATCAGCGGAATACGCCAGGCACAACGCAACGAACCCAAGGTGGGGCCTCCGCACCAAACAAGGACGCTACTTTAACGGGCGCCCGTGGCCACGGGCATCCCTGCTGCTCAAGCCTTACACTGGGCATATATATGTGAGGGTTTCGCCATGAGCACCACGCCCCGCCGCGTTGAACACCAGCAAACCGACCGCGGCTACGTTCCGATCTACACCACTGCCACCGTCGAACAGCCGTGGGCCGACTACACGCGCACCGAGCACGAGGTGTGGGCCACATTGTTCCGCCGCCAGCGCGAGGTGCTGAAGGGTCGCGCCTGCAACGAGTTCCTGGAGAACCAGGAACGCTTCGGCATGTCGCCGGATGCGATCCCGAAGTTCCAGGATTTGAACAAGGTGCTCAAGGCCGGCACCCACTGGGAAATCGTCGGCGTCGAGGGCCTTTTGCCCGACGAAATCTTTTTCGATCACCTTGCCAATCGCCGTTTCCCGGTGACCTGGTGGATCCGCAAGCCGGAACAACTCGACTACCTTTCCGAACCCGACCTGTTCCACGACCTGTTCGGCCACGTGCCGATGCTGTTGAATCCGGTGTTCGCCGATTACGTGCAGGCCTACGGCCGCGGCGGCGTCAAGGCGCACAAACTCGGCGCCGACGCGCTGATGAACCTGACGCGGCTGTACTGGTACACGGTCGAATTCGGATTGATCGACACACCAGAAGGCGTGCGCATCTACGGCTCCGGCATCGTCAGTTCCAAGGGCGAATCGATCTACTCCTTGGAATCGGCATCACCCAACCGCATCGGCTTCGACCTCGAGCGCATCATGCGCACGCAGTACAAGATCGACACCTACCAGCAAACCTACTTCGTGATCGACGGCTTCCAGCAACTGATGGACGCAACCCAACCCGACTTCACCCCGATCTACGCGCGCCTCAAGGACCAGCCCGAATTCGCCGCGGGCTCCGTGCAGGATGGCGACCGCGTGATCCATCGCGGGACGGGCGAGGATTGAGTGAAGAGCGACGACGTTTGACGTAGGGCGGGAGAAGCGCAGCGCATCCCGCCATTCCTCTAAAGGCGGGGTGACACCCGCCGCACGGATTCGTTTCACCGCGCTGATCTCAAGCACGCAGGTTGGGGTGAGCGGCTCGGTGCGAGTCCCGACGATGTCGTGCACCAACGTTGGGCATCGTGCGCTCAGCGAGTAGAACACGTAGGGCGGGAGTAGCGCAGCGAATCCCGCCGGCCACCGATGGCGGGTTGGCACCCGCCCTACACGGCTTTCGGACGCTTCACCGCGCTGACTTCCAGCACCTGCGCAATGTGCTCGCCGTTCCAGCGATACATCAGGTGCTTGCCCTGCACACACGGCGACGCGAGGTCGGGATGGAACAGCGCCGCGCATTCGCCACCCTTGCAGCGCACGCTTTCGTAGGCGATACCGTTCGAGCCTTCGCCGCGCAGTTTCGCACCGAGTTTGCGCGAGGCCGTGTAGTTGTCCTCGTCGTGCTCGGCTTTCCAGCCGCCGCGGATGTCGTGCAGCATTCCATGCACGCCTGAGACATAACAGCGCATGGTGACGTCGATCGGCGGTTCCTTCGTCGCCGCAAGAAATTGTTCGCGGTGGTACACGGTTTCCTCGACCGCGGTATCGAACTCGTGCGCGAGGTACAGCACGCCGTAGCTGCCATCGGAGAACCGGCTGCCTTCGGGATTGACGTGCGTGAACGCGGCCATCAACGGCGTGCTGCCCGGCCCGCTGACGCGATGTTCCTTCGGGACGTTCGACAACTCGCCCCATTCCTCGCGCAGGCGCGGATTGGTCAGCGCCTCGATTCGATACAGCGTGTCCAGATCCTTCGGCTCGGCGATCGCGTCGAACACGCCGACGGGCGGAAAGCGACTCGGCACGATGCGATACGCACGCTGCCAGCGGATACGGTGGAGGGGCGGGTCGTTCGATGGCATCGTAGGAGTATCGGTGCGCCGCGTCTCTCGATGCGGGATAGTCAGGAACGATCATGTCTTGTCGTATTCCGCGGCTGAGCATCTTCGGCCTATTGACCGTTCCGGCGTCGGCCATTTTTTGTTCGTCATTCCGCGGCCGACCATCCTCGCCTTGTTGACCGTTCCGGAGCCGACCTTTTTTTCTCGTCATTCCGGGGCGCCCCGAAGGGGCGAACCCGGAATCGGTTTAGGGACATCCTCAAGACCGATTCCGGTTTCTGCCCGCGTATGGCGCGGGCAGCCCCGGAATGACGAAAAACCTTCTGCACCCCCACTACCCTCTTTGCGCATCCAGGTACTGCCGCACCACGAACAGGTCGGCGACGTTGCCGGACAACATGCGGTCCAGCGCGCTCTTGCCGCCGAAAGTCGGCGCGCTGTTGGACCTGCGCAGCCACGCGTCGGCGCGATCAGCTTGCGGAAACAGGATCGCCAGCGCCTTGAAGATGCCCAGCAGGTAACTGATGCGCTCGAGCGTGTCGCGCGACAGCGCACCATCGCGCTCGCGTTTCCACTTGTAGAACGTCGATTCCGGCGGGTCACCCAGCAATTTGCGCTGCTCGGCCACGCGCAGCTTCCAGCGCTCGGCCAGGTTGAAGAAGGTGCGCAACGCCGGTGCGGCCAGAACTTCTTCGTGCGTCTCGTAACGGGGAGACGCCTCGGCGATGCGTTGTCGATTGGATGGCATGGCGATCTACCTCCATGAAGTATGCCAAGATCCTACTCCATATGTGAAGTCATTGCAAAACGCCGCCGGAACCACTGCGCGACGCCGCCGCGTCAGTCGCCATCCCCCGTATCCAGCGCGACTTGCGAAGCCGACAGCCCGGTGCGCTCGCCCCAGTAATAGGCCACCAGCGCGATCGCCGCCGCCAGCAACGAATCCCAGGGCGAACCGACGAGACTCTTGCCGCCAAAGCTGCCCAACCCCGAGGCCGCGATCATCAGCACGTAGAAACCGATCAGCCACAACGAGCAGCGCACGTCGCGCGCAAGGGCGTCGCGATCCCTGCGGCGCCACGCCTGGTACGCGACGTACAGGCCGAACAGCACGACCTGCAATCCCAGCAGCCAGCACAGCACCCCCCAGCCGGACCAGTAAACGATCAGCGCCGCGACGACGAAGGACAGCGGCCCCAACACGGCGAAACCGCGCACGCGGAACGGCCGCGGCATGCCGGGCGCACTGCGCCGCAACGCAGCGACGGTGACCGGCGCGACCGCGTAGCTCAGGACCAGCGCTGCCGAAACCACCTTGATCATCGCCGACCACGACGGGAACGGCAGCATCCAGAACACCGCCAACGCGAGCGTCAGCCACAGCGCGGGGCGCGGAATGCCCGACTTCGCATCGACACGCGTGAACAATCGGAAGAAGGTGCCGCCGCGCGCCCAGCCATAGACCACGCGCGGTGTCGCATTCATGTAGATGTTGCCGCAGCCGCTGGGCGAGATCACCGCGTCGCACACCACGAGGAATGACAACCAGCCGAGTCCCAGTGCCATCGCGATGTCGTGGAACGGCAGCGCGAACAGCTTGTCGATGCCGCGCCAGCCGTGCGCCACCATCGCGGCCGGGACGGCACCGAGAAAGGCGATCTGCAACAGAAGATAGATGCCGGTGGACAACAGCACCGACAGGATCAACGCGATCGGGATGCTCCGTTGCGGATTGCGCACCTCGCCCGCCACCGACACGATCGGCGTCAAGCCGAGATAGGCGAAGATGATGCCACCGGCGGATACCGCGCCCGCGACGCCCGCGAAACCGAACGGCGCGAACCCGTGCTTGCTAAGGTTCCCCGGGCGGAAGAAATACAGCAGCGCCACGATCACCGCCAGCGGCACCACGAACTTGAACACGCTGACCAGGTTGTTGGCGCGCGCAAAAGTCTTCACGCTGAAGTAGTTCAGCAGGAAGAAAACCCCGAGGATCGCTATCTGCACCCACCAGCCCAGCGCCGTCGGCGATTGCGAACCGGCTTGCGTCAATTGCGGAAACCACGCGGACGCGTATTGCCGGCACGCCTCGACCTCGATCGCGATCAGGCTGGAAAACGCGATCAACGTGATCAGGCCCATCAAATAGCCGAGCAACGCGCCGTGCGAATACACCGGATAGCGCACCACGCCGCCGGAACGCGGCAACGCGGCGCCGAGTTCGCAATACACCAGCCCGAGCAGCAACACCGCCGCGCCGCCGATCAGCCACGACACGATACCCGCGGGCCCGGCGATGGCCGCCACGTAACTGGCCGAAAACAGCCAGCCGGAGCCGAAGATCGCGCCGAGCCCGATGAAGGTGAGATCGACCAGGCTGAGGTTGCGCTTGAAGCCTGCGTCGCTCGAATCCTCGCTGCCGGTCCCTCGGGATGGCGGATGCGCCTGCACGGATCAATCCGTGTCGCGGTGCGCGTGGGCGCGCGAAGATGCGGAATCGTCGTCGCGGCGAATGCGCTTCGCCGGCCACGGCGTCGAACGCGGCGACAGCGATGTCATCACGATTGGCGCGCGTTGCATGACGCCCTCCCGCCGGAATCCCGCAACGATAGCGCTACCCGTACCTGCGCGCGCATCTGCCGAAGGTCATTCGATGCGCTGGCGCGGCACGCCCGCGTGGGCGAGATAGGCGTCCAGGTCGCGTTCGCGCGTTTCAACGAAGATTTCGCCGGTCGCGCTGAATTGCATTCGATCCGGCCGGAAATTGCGGAAGTCGCGGCGCACACGGCACCACGCGCCCAGCGTCCACACGCGCCCCCAACAGGCCAGGCACAGCGGTTCGACCTCGCGCATGCTTTCCTTGCCGGCCTCGTCGCGGTACACGATGCGCAACACGCGGTGTGCTGCGATGGCTTCGTGCAGCGCATCGATCGCGCCGGACTTGACCTCGTACCAGCGTTGCGGCACGAATATTCGCGAGCGTTCGGCGCGACCGCGCAACTCGGCCGGGAGCACGGCGTCGATCTTCAGCATCGCCGATTGCGCGCCCTGCGCCAGCCGTTCGCCCGCGAACGCGCGCACGAAACGCGTGCCCACCACCAGCGACTCCAGTTCTTTGGCGGTGAACATCAGCGGCGGAATATTCGATCCCTTGCGCAGCAGGTACCCGACGCCGGCTTCGCCCTCGATGGCGACGCCCGAGGTTTGCAGGTCCGCGACGTCACGGTAAACCGTGCGCAGCGATACAGCCAGGCTGTCGGCGAGCCGCCGCGCCGGCAACGCGGTGCGGCGGCCCTGCAGGGCGTGGATGATGAGGAACAGGCGATCGGCACGACGCATCCGCAGCTTTTATCACAACCGCGGTCGCACGACGTGCGACGACTTCGCTGTGTCGCCGGTTTGCGAAAGGATGCATGGCGCGACAGCCGATCACGGCACCGCGCACACGCCACCATGTCCCGTCAGCCCCATCTCGGCGGCCAGCGCCTCGTTCGCTTTCACTGCGCGTTGTTCGGCCGGGCGCGAGATCACACGCTCGATGTAATCGGCGATCACGGGCGTGGCCTCCACCATGCCGAAGCCGGTGACCCAGCGCAACGCATTGCCCCACAACACGTCGGCCGCGCTGAAGCGCTGGCCCAGCAGCCACGGACCCGGCCGTAGCGCCTGCGTGATGGCATTCACCGTGGTGTCGTAATCGGCGTACGGCGATCGCGCGCAAGGTCGCGCCGATGGGAATGCGCTTGCGGCGGTCATGCCGCCAGCGCATCTGCCAATTCACGCGCCTGTTCGGCGGCGAGGGCTTCGTCCAGTTCGAATGCGCGCCGGATCGCCGGCCGCGCCTGCACGCGTCTGGCGTATTCGCGAAACACCGGCCAGTTCGGCACCAGCTTCATCATCAGCCCGAAGTTCAGTGCGCCACCCCACAGCACGTCGGCAGCGGTAAAACGTTCGCCCAGCAGCCATGGGCCACGCTCCAGCTGTGCGGCGACCACATGCATCACGCTGTCGTAATCGCCGTAGCCGCACTGCATCGGCGGCACGGGTTCACGCTTGCGCGAGAAATCCGTCATCGCCGGCTCGAAGCAGGAGCCGTAGAACACCATCCAGCGCAGCCAGGCGCCGCGCAGCGGATCGCCCGGCAGCGGCGCAAGCTCCTTCTCCGGATACAGATCTGCGAGATGCATCAGGATGGCGGGTTGTTCCGTGATCAACACGCCCTCATCGCGAATCGCCGGCACCTTGCCCATGGGATTGATGGCGAGATAGTCCGGCGTGCGCTGCTCGGCGGCCGTCAGGTTCAACGCAACCATGTCGTAGGGCGCGCCAAGTTCCTCCAGCATCGCGCGGGTGGCGCTGGAACGGCTGTGCGGGGCATGAAAGAAAACGATGGGCGAATGCGTGTTCATGGATGGATCTCCTTCGGCGTGGCTTGCGGAAACGGGACCGGACGGACAGATCGATTCGCTTTGCGCGGGGGTGTTGCGGGCACAGGCCACGCGCGTGGTGGCAGGCCTTCGACCCGCGCAAGGTGCTCGGCAGCCGGCCGGTAGGCGTCGAACAACCTCGACAACGAGTGATGCATGGGAGACTCCTTTCGGTTTGCACGCACAGCATGGAGCCCCCCTGCTGACAACGTGCTGTCAGCAGCGGGTGGCATGCGCGGCCGGGAGCCGGGACAATGGCATTTCCCGCCACAGGAATCCGCCATGCAACCCGATTTTCGAGGGCACGTTTCGCTGACCCAGCACCTGATCGAGGAACAACGCCGACACGGCGCCATCAACGCCGACCTGCGCCTGCTGATCGAGGTGGTCGCGCGCGCCTGCAAGCGCATCTCGATCGCTACGGCCAAGGGCGCGCTGGGTGGCGTGCTGGGCGAAGCCGGCACCGGCAACGTGCAGGGCGAAGCGCAGAAAAAACTCGACGTGATCTCCAACGAGATCCTGCTGGAAGCCAACGCATGGGGCGGCCATCTCGCGGCCTGCGCGTCGGAGGAAATGGCCGATCCGTATCCGATCCCGGACGCGTATCCGAAGGGCAACTATCTGTTGTTGTTCGATCCGCTGGACGGTTCCAGCAACATCGACGTGAACATTTCCGTCGGCACGATTTTTTCGGTGCTGCGCTGTCCGGAAGGCGTGACGCACGCGACCGAGAAAGACTTTTTGCAACCGGGCACCCAACAGGTCGCGGCCGGCTACTGCGTGTACGGCCCTTCGACGTTGCTGGTGCTGACCACCGGCCACGGCGTCAACGTGTTCACGCTCGATCGCGAGGTCGGCAGCTTCCGACTCACGCGCGCCAACGCGACGATTCCGGAAGACACGTCCGAGTTCGCGGTCAACATGTCCAACCAGCGTTTCTGGGAAGCGCCGATGCAGCGCTACGTCGCGGACCTGCTGGCCGGCAAGACCGGCCCGCGCGGCCGCGACTTCAACATGCGCTGGGTCGCATCGATGGTGGCCGACGTGCACCGCATCCTCACGCGCGGCGGCATCTTCATCTATCCGCTCGACGAGAAAGTGAAAGCAAAGGGCGGCAAGCTGCGCCTGATGTACGAGGCCAACCCGATGAGTTTCATCGTCGAGCAGGCCGGCGGTGCGGCGACCACCGGACGTTCACGCATCCTTGATGTGCGGCCGACGCAACTGCACCAGCGCGTGCCGGTGTTCCTGGGTTCGAAAAACGAAGTGGAAACGGCGACGAAGTACCACCTGGATGCGGATCGTTCGGTGTAGATAAAACCATCCCCCTCTCGCGCTACGCGCGCGTTCGCTCTGCGCTCCGCCCTCCTGCGGAAGGGGGAGGAAAATCCCGCAACATCGCGCATGCCCACCCCCTTCCGAAGGAAGGGGGTCGGCGCGCCAGCGCCGGGGGGATGCCAGCTACACCCGGCCGACCACCGGAATCAACGCGCCGGTGATAGCCGATGCCCGATCCGACAGCAGGAACACGATCACGTCGGCGAGCTGCGCGGGTTTCACCCACTTGTCGAAATTCGCCTTGGGCATGTCCTTGCGGTTGGGCGGCGTGTCGATGATCGAAGGCAGCACCGCGTTGACCGTGATGCCGCGTTCCTTCAATTCCTCGGCCAGCGATTCGGTGAAGCGCATCACGCCGGATTTCGAGGCCGTGTAGGCGCCGACGCCCGCGCCGGCCTTCAACGCCGAAGCCGCGCCGATGTTGACGATGCGCCCGCCATCCGGCAGGTGCGCGAGCGCGGCCTTGCTGGCCGCCACCGCGGTGCGCAGGTTGATGCGGTACAAGAGGTCGAACGTCTCGGGGCTGCCATCGGCCAGCGTCTCCCAGCGGAAGGTGCCGGCGATGTTGACCAGCGCATCCAGCCCGTCCAGCGCCTTCGCCGCGGCGTCGATCGCGGCCTGCGCCTGCGCGGTGTCGGAGAGATCGACGCCACCGAAGCGTCCTGCAGAACCCAGATCGACGCCGGACGGCGGCGCGTCGGCACGATCGATCGCCGCAACCTTCCCGTCCGCTTCCAGCGTCGCCTGCACGACCGCCGCGCCGAGCGAACCGAACGCGCCGGTAATCGCAATACGTTTGCCTGCAAGGGACATGGCGGCTCTCCTGCGACGCCGCGGCGCCGGATAGTGATCGACGCGGGGAGCATATCGCCGGCTGCCCGGGAGATGTAACCCCGGGACGCCATCCAGCGAATTCAATTGCGAGTAAGCTCATCCGATCGGTCGCAGTGCAAACAAGCATGGCCAGCATTCCCGAAGACGCGATCCACCGGCAACCCGAAACCGCCGAGCCGCCATCGCCGCGCCTGGTCAGGCGCGTGGTCTACCGGCATACGCTGCCGCTGCGGATCATGCACTGGATCAACGCGATCTGCCTGCTGATCCTGCTGGGAAGCGGCTTGCAGATCTTCAACGCGCACCCGGCGCTGTACTGGGGCCAGCGTTCCACGTTCGACCGTCCATGGCTGAGCCTTGGCGCGACCCAAACGCGTGACGGGAAACTGCACGGTGTTACGGCGATCGGGTCGCATCGTTTCCATACCACCGGCTGGTTCGGCGTGTCGAAGGTGAACGGCCAATCCACGGTGCGCGGGTTTCCCGCGTGGGCCACGATCCCCGGCCCGCAGTGGCTGGCGATGGGCCGCGCGTGGCACTTTTTCTTTGCGTGGATTTTCGTGATCAACGGCGTGTGCTTCGTCGCCTATGCGTTGTGGACGCGGCATCTCACCCGAGACCTGGTTCCGACGCGCCGCGACTGGCGCGGCATCGGCCGTTCCATCATCGATCATGCGCTGCTCAGGCACCCGCACGGCGAGGAAGCCGCGCGCTACAACGTGTTGCAGCGCCTTGCTTATCTGATCGTGATCTTCTTTTTCGGCGGCGGCGTGGTGCTGATGGGCCTCGCGATGTCGCCACGCATGGACAGCGTGCTGGGCTGGCTGGTGGATCTGGTCGGCGGCCGGCAATCCGCGCGCAGCATCCACTTCCTGTTCGCGATGGGTTTCATCGCGTTCTTCCTGATCCACATCTTCGAAGTGATCGTGACCGGCGTCGGCAACAACCTGCGCTCGATCATCACTGGCCGTTATGCCATCAACGCGGAGGCGCGCGATGAAACTCATCAATAAGCGCCGCCGCTTCCTGCGCGACGCACTGGCGTTGACGGGTGCGGTGACACTGGGCGGTTGCGACAAGCTTTCCGAAACCGACTGGGCACCGAAGGTGTTGGGCAGCGCGACCGCGCTGAGCCACGCGGCGCAACGCGCACTGTCGCGCGACGCGATGGCACGCGAATACAGCGAGGCCGACATCTCGCCGGTGTTCCGCCCCAACGGCAGCACCGATCCGCAATCACCCGAATATCGCGCGCTCGCGGCCAACGGTTTCCGTGACTACCGACTCAATGTGGGCGGGCTGGTTGCGCATCCGGTGTCGCTCTCGCTGGAGCAGCTGCGCGCGTTGCCGAACCGCACCCAGATCACCCGCCACGATTGCGTCGAAGGCTGGAGCGTGATCGGCAAGTGGACCGGCGTGCAGTTGTCGCGCGTGCTGGAAATGGCGCAGCCGACCAAGGCCGCACGCTACGTGGTGTTCCGCTGCTACGACGCGATGGACGACGGCAGCGAATACTATGAATCGTTGGGCTTCGACGACGCGTACCACCCGCAAACGTTGCTGGCGTGGGAACTCAACGGCAAGACGTTGCCGATTCCAAACGGCGCGCCGCTGCGCCTGCGTGTGCCGCGCCAACTGGGCTACAAGATGGCGAAATACCTGCGCCGCATCGACCTGGTCGACTCCTTCAAATCCGTCGAAGGCGGCCAAGGCGGTTACTGGGAGGATCAAGGGTATCAGTGGTACGCGGGGATTTGATGCAAGTAGGTTGGGCTGAGCAATGCGAAGCCCAACACCGTCGAGCATGCACGTTGGGCTTCATTGCATCCAGCCCAACCTACGAACTTCGTTTAACCGGTAACGTTTGTCGAAGCGGCGATCAGGGATCGATCGCATTCAATGATGCCAGCGTCGCTCGTGCCTCCAATGCCTTGCACGCTTGATCATCCAGCGCGACACGAACGGCAACACCGCCAGCAGCGCCAGCGACACGATCATCGGCAGCGACACCAGCTCTCGCGCGCTCCTTGCCTCCGCGACGCGGGTGCCGGCGTTCACGTACACCGCGGTGCCGACCAGCATACCGATTTGCGTCACCCAGTAGAACGTCCACACCCGCATGTGGGTCAGGCCCATCAGCAGGTTCACGATGAAGAACGGGAAGATCGGCACCAGTCGGATGTTGAGCAGGTAGAACGCGCCGTCGCGCTCGATGCCCGCGTCGATCTTGTGCAGGCGGTGCGCGAAGCGACGGCGTATCGCGTCCTTGAATACGAATCGCGAGGCCAGCATCACCAGCATGGCGCCGATCGCGGAACCGAACGACATCAGCACGGTGCCTTCGAACAAGCCGAAGATCGCGCCCGCCGCCAGCGTCGTCACGGTCAGCAGCGGCAGTGACAACAGCACGATCGCGATCAGCACGCCCAGAAAGGTGAACGCCAGCCGCCAAGGATGCGCGGCCTGCATGACAGCGAGCCACGCGCGACTGCGCTGCAGCGTTTCGAGATCGAGGTGATTCTGCGCGCCGGAAACGAAGAAGGCCGTCACCGCACCGATGGCAATGATGACCAACACGGTACGCAGCAACCAGCTCCATTGTGGGCGGGACAGCATGCTTCGAGCATGCGCGGCGGCACGTGAACGGTACGTGCGGCCCTTTACCGGCAGCCGTTCGCCGGTGCAGCATGTCGCGAAACGCCCGGAATGCCCTTGTCCGATCTTCCCGCCCTGCTGCACCGCCTTCGACGCGACCGCCTGCTGCAGGTGCTGTTGCTACTGGTGCTCGTGCTCGCGATTCCCGACCCACGCGCGCCCGCCGAATACCTGCGCTGGCTGGACCTGCCGACCCTTGCGGGGCTGACCGGCCTCCTGATACTCACCGAAGGCGTGCGCGCAAGCGGACACGTGCAACGCTTCGCGCTGCACCTGGTCGCGCGCCTGCACGACGTGCGCGCGCTGGCGTTCCTGCTGGTACTGCTCGCCGCAGCGCTCGCGACCGTTCTGACCAACGACGTCGCGCTGTTCCTCATCGTGCCGTTGACGCTGGCGGTCGATCGCATCGCGCGCATCCCGCGCCAGCGGCTGGTGATCTTCGAAGCGCTGGCGGTGAATGCCGGATCGACGTTCAGTCCGATAGGCAATCCGCAGAACTTGCTGCTGTGGCAGCATTCGGGGCTCGGGTTCCTTGGTTACGTCGCGGCGCTGGCGCCGACCGGCGCGGTCTTGCTGGGGGTGCTGCTGGTCGCGTGCGGATTTGCGTTTCCGGCAGCCCGCCTGGAATTGCACGAAACAGCGGTGGCGCAGCCGGTCACGAATACGCCGCTGCTCGCAGGTTCGGTCATCCTGCTGGCGGCAATGGTCGCGGCGCTCCAATGGGGCTTCGCGATTCCCGCGGCATTGATCTTCGTCGCGGTCGGCATCCTGTTTTTCCGGCGCGTGCTGGCCGGCGTGGATTGGCTGCTGCTGGTGACGTTTGCCGCGATGTTCGTCGGGCTTGGCCATCTTGCCGCGTTGCCTTTCGTGCAGGCACATGTCGGCGCGCTGGCGTGGCACGACCCGCGCGTGACGTACGCCGGCGGCATCGTGCTGTCGCAGATCATCAGCAATGTTCCGGCTGCCGTGGCGTTGCAGCATTACGCACCCAACCTCACGCTGCTCGCGGCGGCGGTGAATGTCGGCGGCTCGGGCCTGATGATCGGCTCGCTGGCCAACCTGATCGCATTGCGCCTCGACGGCGGCCGCGGCATCGGCTGGCGGTTTCACGCATGGTCGATTCCGTATCTCGTGATCACCGCGGTGCTGGTCGCATTCCTGGCATCAAGGTGATTCGCAGGTCGGGGTGAGCGGCTTCAGGCAAACCCAACGTTGAAAGGTGAACGGCATTGCGCGACCCCCATACACGGCAGGGCGGCCGCCGCTGCCCTGCCGTCAATCGCCACCCGTCACTTCACCGGCACCATGATGTGCTGATATGGCGTCCCGGCCCACATCACGTATGGCGCACGCGTATCCGGATCAGCGCCCTTCGGATACAAATCGTAGAAGCCCTGGTCGGCACCGACGACCATCACGTGCGCTCCGGTCTTGATCCAGTGATTGCCCGCTGTCGGTTTCGTCGCGTATGGATCGGTGTTGCTGGCATCGGTGCCGCCCTGAAGCATATACATGAAACCAACCTTGCCGCTTGCAGGGGTCTTGTGGCCCACCCACGCACTGGCCCACTCGAATGCGTTCTTGTCCATGCACATCGGGTCGGGCCCCGGCGTCGCCGGAGAATCGGGCATGCAAGTCCAGCCGTTATGGCCTTCGCGCAAGGTGCGTATCTTGCCGCCGGCGCCCATCGCCACGATGGTGGCGTCCTTCGCCACGGCCGCCGGCGCGGCGCGTTCAGCGCTGGCGATCAACTTCGCGTCGCTGGGGGCGCTGGTTTTTGCTGCGGTCGTCTGCGTCGTTGCCGCCATGGCCATTGCGAGGGCAATGACACCGTACCGGCCCATTGAACCTGTAGTGTTCATATCTGCCTCCGAGGAACGATTGGGATCGAACCCCCGGTAGCGAGCCCGCACGACGATGTGCGGCGTCGACCGGGGCGATCACTCTACTCCGATTGAGGCACCTATACCTGCCGGAACACGCGCAAAAAAGGCCGCGGATTCATTCCCGGCATCCCGTGTCTCTCGCCTGCGGGCCAGCTTTGCCGTTCGCGTTTGCCTCAACCGCCGCCGCGTGGCTCCATCCGGGATACGCGGTCAGCGCACGGCCTCGTGCAATACGCGCCGATTGATTTCAGCGATCGTGCGCACGCCACATAACACCATCGTCAGATCGAGTTCGCGGCGGATCAGTTCCAGCACCGTGGTGACACCGACTTCGCCCATTGCACCGAGTCCGTACACGAACGCGCGGCCGACCATTACCGCACGCGCACCCAACGCGATTGCCTTCAGCACGTCCTGCCCGGAACGCACGCCACCGTCCAGCCAGATTTCGCAACCCTTGCCGATGCGCGACGCGATTTCCGGCAGCACGCTGATCGACGACGGCGCGCCATCGAGCTGGCGGCCGCCGTGGTTGGACACCACGATCGCATCCGCACCGCAATCCGCGGCGCGTCGGGCGTCGTCGGGATCGAGCACGCCCTTCAGGATCAGCTTGCCGCCCCAGCGGTTCTTGATCCATTCGACGTCGCTCCAGTTGAGGCCGCGATCGAACTGCTCGGCGGTCCACGCGGCCAGCGAAGACATGTCGCTGACGCCTTCGACGTGCCCCGCGATGTTACCGAACTGGCGGCGGTGCGTGCGCGCCATGCCGAGGCACCAGCGCGGATGCAGCGCGAGGTTCGCGAGATTTTTCGGCGTCGGCTTGGGCGGCGTCGAAAGCCCGTTCTTGATGTCGCGATGCCGCTGGCCCATCACCTGCAGGTCCAGCGTCAGCACCAGTGCGGAACAGCCCGCCGCTTTCGCGCGGTCGATCAGGCGCTCGATGAAGGCGTGGTCGCGCATCACGTACAACTGGAACCAGAACGGACGCTTGACGAACGCGGCCACGTCCTCGATCGAACACACACTCATCGTCGAAAGGGTGAACGGCACACCGAAATCCAGCGCCGCCTTGGCGGCCAGCATTTCGCCGTCGGCGTGCTGCATGCCGCACAATCCGACCGGCGCCAGCGCCACCGGCAGCGCGACGTCTTCGCCGAGCATCGTCGTGGTCGTGGTGCCGCCTTCCACGCCGACCGCGACGCGCTGGTGCAACTGGATGCGCGCGAGGTCTTCCAGATTGCGGCGCAACGTGATTTCCGTCCACGAACCCGATTCGCAGTAATCCACGAACATCCGCGGCACGCGTTTCAGGTACAGCCGATGCAGGTCTTCGATGCAGGTGATGGGTTGCATGGTTGCCACGCTCTAGTGAACTGATGGTAGGTTGGGGTGAGCGGCTTCAGGCGAACCCCGACACGATCTCGCCGTAGTGTTGGGGTTCCGTCATCCCGGCCATGGACTGGCCGGGACCCAGTGCCAAGGACGGCAAAGCGACGCCCCGGTTCATCCCAACCTACGCCCTGCCCGCGCGCGCAGACTGTTCCGTCAGGCCATGCCGCGCCAGCCAGTACGGATCGTGTTGCAGCGGATCTGGCCGCTCGGCCCAGCGCTTGTAGGTCCACTGGTATTGCGGGAAGGCGAGGTTCACGCATTGCTCGACGCCGCGATTGAGCGCGGTGCAGGCGATGCGCAGGTCGGAGTCGGCGACGCCCTCCGGTGCCTGGCAAACGCGCATGCGATAGCCCGCGCCGCGCGGCAGCCGTTCCGCGAACGCGAACAACACGCTCGCGCCCGTGCGCTTCGCGATGCGTGGCAGCAGCACCATGGTGTTGGCGTCGAGGCCGAAGAACGGCGCGAACTGGCCTTCGCCGCGCTTGGGTTGCTGGTCGGGAAGAATGCCGACCACGCCACCCGCGGCCAACCGCTTGTACAACGTCCGCACACCCGCGCCATCGGCACGCACCTGTTCGGGATGCAAATCGCCACGCGCGCGCACCAGCATGGCTTCCCACGCGGGGTTGCGCGGCGGCGCGTACAGGATCGCGATGGGCGTGCGCGCGCAAAGCCAGTAATTCAACAACTCCCAGCATCCGAGATGCGGCGCGGCGACGATCAAGCCGCGCCCGGATCGCAACGCGGCGTCGAGATGTTCCAGGCCATCCACTTCGCGAACGAGTTCCAGCGCGCGCCGCGCGCCGCGCCCCCACACCGCCGCCATTTCGGTGACGGCGTGACCCGTTTCGACGAGGCATTCGCGCACCAGCGCGCCGCGTGCCTCGTTGTCCAGTTCGGGGTGCACGATGCGCATGTTCACTTCGGTGTGCACGCGCTCGCGCGCACGCCGGCGCCACCACAGCGGCCGGCCCAGCGCACCACCGATCGCGTACAACACCGGCAGCGGCAGCACGCCCAATGTACGCAGCGTCCACCAGGTCAGGGCGACGTACCACTTCACGTCCGCACGCCCGTCGCGATGTACGCATCGTCGTTCAAGCCGCTGCCCGCGCGCGCCTTGAAGCGTTTGTAGTTCCACTGGTACTGCGTGAACGCGTCGCTGATGCAGGCTTCGATCGCCGTGTTCATCGCCGTGCATGCAACCAGCGGATCGGGATCGCGCAACGCTGCGGGTGGCTCGCGGAAATGCACGCGAAACCCCTGCGGCAGACGTTCCACGAAAAGCATCAGCACGAACGCGCCGGTGCGCTGCGCGAGGCGCGGCAGCAGCGTCATCGTGAGCGCCGGCACGCCGAAGAACGGCGCGACCACGCTGCCCGCGCGCGGCACGTGGTCGGGCATGATCGACACCACGCCACCCTCGCGCAGGTGCCGGAACACGCGCCGCACGCCGGAATCGTCGATCGGAAACTGGATGCTGGCGCCGCCTTCGCGCAGGCGACGCAGCAGCACCTCGGCCTGCGGATAACGCGGCTGGGTATAGAACGTGGCAAATGGCGTGCGGGCGCCGATCCAGTAATTGGCGACTTCCCAACTGCCGAGATGCGGCGCGCACAGGATCAGGCCGCGTTTGGTGGCCAGCGCGGCATCGAACAGTGCCTGCCCCCGCACTTCACGCACGTTGGCCAACGTGCGGCGCGGATTCGTCCAGATGCCGAATACCTCGACCAGCGAAATCCCGCATTCGCGCACGCACTGGCGCGCGAGCTGACGTCGTGCCGTGGCATCCAGATCGCGCCGAACCAGGGCCAGATTGGCTTCCACGACCCGACTCTTGCGGCTGCGGGAGATCCAGAACAACCCGCCCAGCGCGGCGCCGAGCGCGCGGAACACGGCCATTGGCAGGCGGGCGGTGAGCCACATCAGCCCGCAAGTGAATTTGGTGTACCAGCGCATCGCGGGAGTGTAACGACAGATCAACGCGCAGCGGAGCCGGCCTCGCCAATCGTCATTCCGGACACCGCCAAGCGGCAATCCGGACTGCGGAGGCAGAATGCCGGAGCGAACATTCGCGAAGCGAATGGCCCGAAGGGCGAGCGGCGGGATGCGGCGAGTAATCCATTTTTGATCTTGTGGCTCACAAGAAGCGCAATGGATTCCGGGTTGCGCCCGCAAACAGCACGGGCGCCCCCGGAATGACGACATTGTTGTTACGCTCTTTCCGAGTTCCGAGTTCCGAATTCCGAGTCCCGAACATGATCGCCCTCCTCCAGCGCGTCACTTCCGCATCCGTCACCGTGGACGACGAAACGGTCGGCGCCATCGACGCCGGACTACTGGTACTGGTGGCGGTCGAACCCGGCGACCGCGAGGCGCAGGCGCAACGGATGTGCGAGCGCCTGCTCGGCTATCGGGTTTTTCCCGACGATGCCGGACGGATGAACCTTTCCCTCGCCGACACCGGCGGCGGGCTGCTGCTGGTCCCGCAGTTCACGCTGGCCGCCGACACCCGCAAGGGCATGCGGCCCAGTTTCACCACAGCCGCCTCGCCCGACGAGGGCCGGCGCGGGTTCGACCGGCTGGTGGAACTCGCCCTCGTCTCGCACCCGAGGGTTGCAACCGGCCGCTTCGGTGCCCATATGCAGGTTCGACTGGTGAATGATGGGCCGGTGACCTTCATGTTGCGGGTTACTTGAATTCACCCCCTTCCAAAGGAAGGGGGTCGCCGCGTCAGCGGCGGGGGGATGCCGCCAACCCGGGCCAAGCAAGAGCCATCCCTCTCGATCCCCCTTCCTGCGGAGGGGAAGCCGCGTCGCCAGCCACTTGGGCCAATTCTTGCATGTCGAATCCATCCTAGCTGCTTGTCCCGTCACGCTTTTTCGGCCTTGATCCATCGCCGGATCACCTCCATTTTGCTATACTGAGCGGTCTTGTCGTGTCCAATATCCCTATGGAAAACCTCCCCTCGCAGCAATCCGAAATCAAGCAGTTGATCACCAAGGGGCGTGAGCAGGGTTACCTGACTTACGCCGAGGTCAACGATCACCTCCCCGACGACATCGTCGATCCGGAGCAGATCGAAGACATCATTGGCATGATCAACGGCATGGGTATCGAGGTGCATGAAATCGCACCCGACACCGACACGATCAATGCCGAGGGTCCGGTCAGTGGCGACGACGACGAAACCGCCACCGAAGAAGCGGTCGCGCTGTTGTCCGCGGTGGATGCCGAAGTCGGCCGCACCACCGACCCGGTGCGCATGTACATGCGCGAGATGGGCACGGTGGAACTGCTGACCCGCGAGGGCGAAATCGCGATCGCCAAGCGCATCGAGGAAGGCCTGACGCAGGTGCAGACCGCGCTGTCCAGCTTCCCGTGGGCCGTCGGGCTGCTGCTGGAAGAATACGACCTGCACCTCGACGGCAAGCGCCGCATGAGCGAAATCCTCGCCGGCTTCGCCGACCAGGAAATCCCGGCGGAGGAATTCGGCGTGGCGCAACCCGCGGCGGACAGCGCATCCAACGGCAGCGACGAAGAATCCGATGACGACGAAGACGAGGGCGACGATTCCAGCGGCGCCGAAGAGGAATCCGCCGGCCCCAGCGGCCCCGATCCGGTCGAAGTCGCGCGTCGCATGGACGTGCTGCGCGAGCTGTACAGCAAGTTCCAGAAGACTGCCGACAAGTTCGGCGTGGCCGACAAGAAATCGCAGAAGCTGCGCGAGAAGATGGGCGAAGAGTTTCTGAAACTCAAGCTTCCGTCAGCGCTGATCGACGGATTCGTGCGCAAGCTGCGCGAAGTGGTGGCGGCGATCCGCCAGCACGAGCGCGTGATCATGGACGTGTGTGTGCGCCAGGCGCACATGCCGCGTAAGGAATTCATCGAGCTGTTCCCGTCCAACGAAACCAACCTGGACTGGACCAACGAACTCGTGCGCAAGCGCCAGAAGTGGGTGCCCGCGCTGAAGAACCATCGCGACGACATCCTGCTGGAGCAACAGAAGCTCACCGAGATCGAGCGCGCGCTGTTCCTGCCGCTCACCGACATCAAGGAAATCAACCGCGCAATGTCGATCGGCGAAGCAAAAGCGCGTCGCGCCAAGAAGGAAATGGTCGAGGCCAATCTGCGCCTGGTGATTTCGATCGCCAAGAAATACACCAACCGCGGCCTGCAGTTCCTGGATCTGATCCAGGAAGGCAACATCGGCCTGATGAAAGCCGTGGACAAGTTCGAATATCGCCGCGGTTACAAGTTCTCGACCTACGCGACGTGGTGGATCCGCCAGGCCATCACCCGTTCGATCGCCGACCAGGCGCGCACCATCCGTATCCCGGTGCACATGATCGAGACGATCAACAAGTTGAACCGCATCAGCCGCCAGATGCTGCAGTTGTACGGCCGCGAGCCGACGCCAGAAGAACTGGCGGTGGCGATGGAAATGCCCGAGGACAAGATCCGCAAGGTGCTGAAGATCGCCAAGGAACCGATCTCGATGGAAACGCCGATCGGCGACGACGAGGATTCGCATCTTGGCGACTTCATCGAGGACCAGAACGCGGGTTCGCCGGTGGAATCGGCGACCGACACCGGTCTCACCGAAACCGTGCGCGACGTGCTGGCGGGCCTGACCCCGCGCGAAGCCAAGGTGCTGCGCATGCGCTTCGGCATCGACATGAACACCGACCACACGCTGGAAGAAGTCGGCAAGCAGTTCGACGTCACCCGCGAGCGCATTCGCCAGATCGAGGCCAAGGCGCTGCGCAAGCTGCGGCATCCGTCGCGCAGCGAACAGCTTCGCTCGTTCCTCGATTTCGAGTAAAGGCTTTTACCCCCTTCGGAACGAAGGGGGTCGCCGCGAAGCGGCGGGGGATGCGATGCGGCGCACCATTCGGCGTATCCGAACAATAGAGCCATCCCCCTCAATCCCCCTTCGCATGCGAAGGGGGAAGATAGGCTTGTGACCGCGCAGCGACGGGATGCCGCCTGGCAAGCGTGCTGGCGTACCATGCCTTGCCACTACTACTTGCATGATCGATTACTCCCATGAACCGCATCGCCGTTTTCGTTGACGCCGGTTACTTCTACGCATCCGCCAGCGAATTGCTGTTCGGCGCGCCGCTGCGGCGCGGTGAACTGCGGCTCGCCAACGCCGAATTCGCGCACTACCTCGCGCAAGTTGCGGAAACGATCGGCGGCTGCCCGCTGCTGCGCATCTACTGGTACGACGGCACCAATTCCGGCCCCACCGCAGCGCACCTCGCGATGGCGTATCTTGACAACGTCAAGCTGCGGCTCGGTTTCGTCAACCAGTCGGGCGAACAGAAGGGCGTGGACGGATTGATCTTCTCCGACCTCACCAACCTCGCGCGCAACCGCGCGGTTTCCGATGCGCTGCTGCTGGCCGGCGACGAGGACCTGCGCATTGGCGTGCAGCAGGCGCAGGAACACGGCATCCGCGTGCACCTGCTGGGCGTCGAACCTAAGGATCCGTCCGGCAACCAGTCCGCCGCACTGCAGCGCGAAGCCGACACCCGCCGTCAGCTCGATGCCGCCGCGCTCGGGCAATTCCTGTTCCGTCGCGAATACGCGTTCAGCCCTGCGCCCGCCGGCGAACCCGAGGCGCGCGACGAGGAAACCGCGCACAACCTCGCACGCATGCAGGAACTCGCCAACGAATACGCCGCGACGCTGGACACGGCCCAGCGCGAACTGATCCTCGCGCTGCCCGAACGCACCCCGCTGCCGCACGAACTCGATCGCGAATTGCTGCTGCGCGCCAGTGAACTGCTGGGTCGCAAACTCGAAGAAGCCGAAAAGCGCACCCTGCGCGGCGCCTTGCGCGGCGCGGTGACCGAAGGCAGCCACGCCTGACGCGACGCGCGCTTCCCGGGCCGGGGCCAGTTCGTCGCTCAACCCATGTCGTAGAAGAACTGCTCGCTGACCACCTTGCCGTTGCGCACGTGGTACACGCCGATCTCCTCGATCTGCATCCGGCCGCGGCCCTTGAACGTCATGTCCATGGAAAAGGCCGTGCTGAACCAATTGCCGGCGACGATCGGATCGCTCACGTTGCTCGCGTGCACCGCTTCGACTCCCTCGGCCCACTTGCGGCCCTTCTCGTAGATCGCTTCCAGTCCCTTGGCGTCGCCCAGCGCACCGGCGGGTGCGCCCGACATCTCGATGCTGACCGCGTCCTGCGCATACAACTCGCGCTGCGCCTGCTCGTATTCGCCCTTGCGACACAGTTCGACGAGGCGCTTGGCAACCTGTTCGGTGTTCATGGTGTGCTCCGTTGCGGGTGGAGACCGCCAGACTAGACCGTTCTGCTGCCAGCGTGATGTCAGCAGGAACCGCCTGATGCATGTCGTTCAGCGCCCGGACAATTCCGAAGGCGTGACCGCGAACTCACGCCGCTGGTCGCGGCGCAACACCGTGACCGACGCGACACGGCCGATGCGCTCGGCATCCAGCAGGTGGTGCAGCGCGTCGATGCTGTCCACCGCGCGGCCGTCGAATTCGATCACGATGTCGCCCGCTTGCAATCCCGCACGCGCCGCCGGATCGCCCGGGACGATCTCCATCAACCGCACCGCGCTTTCGATGGTCAGCTCGAAATGGCGCACATAACGGCGCGGCAGGCGCAGGTTCTGCGCGCTCACGCCCAGCGAGGCGCGGCGCACCCGGCCGTGCCGCATCAGTTGCGGCACCACCTGTTGCGCCATGTCGATCGACGTCGCGAAGCAGATGCCCTGCGCGGCGGCGATGATCGCGGTGTTGACGCCGATCACCTGCCCCGCGGCATCCAGCAGCGGCCCGCCGGAATTGCCGGGGTTCAACGCGGCGTCGGTCTGGATCACGTCCTCGATCAGCCGCCCGCTCACCGCGCGCAGACTGCGGCCCAGCGCGCTCACCACGCCCGCGGTGACCGTGGATTCGAAACCGAACGGATTGCCGATCGCCACCACCAGTTGCCCGACGCGGATGCCGCGCGCGGAACCCAGCGGCAATGCCGGCAACGGCTGCGGTGCGGGCACGCGCAGCAGCGCGAGATCGGTGTGCGGGTCCTCGCCCAAGAGATCGGCGGCGAGCGTGTGCCCGGCGGTGGTCATCACCTCGATGGAGCGCGCGCCCTGCACCACGTGCGCGTTGCTCAGGATCAAACCGTCCGGCGTGAACAGGAAACCGGACCCGCCGCCGCTCGGCAGACGCCGTCCGCGCGTGTCGCGGCGATCCGGTACCGCGATCGCCACCACCGCGGGACCGGCGCGTTCGGCGACGCCAGTGACCACGCGCGAATAGGCGTCGAGTGCGTTTTCGTTTTCGCGATCAGTGTTGCCGGTGGCTACAGATGCCGTGGTGGGTGGCGTTCCGGACGAGAAATCGCCGATATACAGAGATTCAATGTCGAGCATGAGCGCGATATGGGGGCGGGCTTTGGCGCAACAAGCTCGATGTATGCACCTCGTCCAATAACGACAGCGCCACGCGAAGACGACGATCCGTCTGCCGTGGCCGGCCCATTACAACGTGCTTTGCGAAGTGAGGAAAATGCACTTCAGCGTGGCAATTCGCATACAGAGGACGACACTTTTCGCTTCCGCAAGTAGTGCCTCACGGCTTCGGTTGGAGAGAGAACGGGCATCAAGCTCGAACCCCTTTACATGCGGGCCGACGTGGTGCCATGCCAGCGCGGCATAATTGCGGTGGTATCCGCATTGCTGGCGCTTCCCGCCAAACATCTCGAGGAGCTCCAGCTTGCGACGCAAGGCGCGCGCCTGCTGCGCGCGGTAGCCTTGATGACGGTTCGTGTCGGCGTTCTTGCAACGCCGGGAGCAATACTTTGCCTGCCGACCGGCAAGTTCTTTGTCACAGATGATGCAGCGCAGCGGCTTCATATGAATGAAATCACAAGCTGTACAAGGTAGCTACTTCAACCTGTCTCGTTTACCATTCCTCTCGATGCATGGGCCTATAGCTCAATCGGTTAGAGCAGGGGACTCATCAAAAGGTGCCGCCGCGGCGAAAGCCGCGGACGGGATCGGGACGAATTCAGGGAAACCTCAGCGGCTCGGCCGGTGGCAACCCTGAGCCAAGCCGGCGGTACACCGCCGGAAGGTGCAGAGACTACCTGAGGGCTAGAGTGCCCTTGATGACAGGCTAGAGCGTCCCGCGCCCCACCAGCAAAAGCTGCGGGCGAAGAGATAGTCCGCGCCGGGCAGAAATTCCCGGATCACGCGAATCCCTTGGTTCCAGGTTCGAGTCCTGGTGGGCCCATTCGATCAAGCTAGCGCATGCATTCTCGGAAAGTTTGTCGCGTGCGGCAAACTTCATAGGAATTCGCGGCGCGCGTCCGGAAGGCAGCCATTGAGCGGCACCGTGCCGTCTGTCGGCTTACCTCCTGATACCATGGTTTAGTCATACGATAATAGGCCTGCATGCCTACTTCGGCCGAAAGGATGGACCATGGTTGTTCATGCGCGCCCGTCGCAGTCGCTTCAGCTCACAATCGACAGCAACAGCTTTACGCCCTACTACCAGCAGATCACTGATCAGGTCCGCGCGCTGGTCAAGTCCGGCAAGCTCCGCGAAGGGGACGTGTTCCTGTCGGAAGGCGAGGTGGCGAGTCACCTCGGCATCAGCAAGATGCCTGTTCGGCAGGCATTCTCGACCCTTCGTTCGGAGGGCTTGCTGGTCATCAAGCGAGGCAAGAAGCCGATCATCGGCACGGAGAAGGTTTCGTGGGACTTCCGGCAGCTCCGTGGTTTCAGCGAAGAAATGAGGCGCCGCGGGCTGAAGCCTTCCAGCAAAGTCCTGAAGCTTGAGAAAGTAGGCGCCGAGAGCGAAGTCGCCGAGGCCCTGCGCCTGAAGGAGGCGGATCCGGTCTATCGTCTGCAGCGGCTCTATTACGTTTCCGGCGAACCCGTGGCGGTCGTGACAAGTCACTTGCCAGCTGCGCTGTTCCCAAACTTGGAGCAACAACACCTCGACGGCAGGTCGTTGTACGAGGTGTTCGAAAAGATCTACAAGAAGCGCTTGAAGTGGGCTGAAGAGGAAATCAGCGCGGTCGTCGCGACCAAGGAAGATGCCGCGACCATGAAGACCTCACGCGGTGCTCCACTCCTCGCAATAAGGGAAACGACGTACGACACGCGCCAAGTGCCCATCGAATTCAGTATGTCGCGTTTGCGCGCGGATCGTTACACCGCGACCCTTAGATCTGTTCGGTGATGCTCTGGGGCGATTTCGAGGCTCGGAACCGATTGCAACTCGCGGCGATGCGACGGCGAAAGGAATTAGGCTCGCCTAAGTTTCAATGGGTGCGAAACTGGTCTGCGAGCATGCCCCGCAGCTCAAGGCAGCGAGGCGTGCCCTGGCACCGTCGACCTTGGATTAAAAGTGCGCACGGACACCCAACACGTACCGTCGCTCGAACTGTGTGGTATGTCCAACTTGGTCTGGCCATACCAAGTAGTAGCGTTCGTGCTCGTTCGTGAGGTTGGAAATCTGCGCGAAGATTTGTACGTGCGGCGCCACGTTCCAACTTGCCGACGCATCGACGTAGAAGGTAGGCGCCTGGTACATCTCCAGACCATTGACCCCTCCGAAGTTCTGCGAGACGGCGCGCTTGGATCGGTAATTGCCGGCAATGCGTGCTTGGAACTGATCGTTCTGGAACCACAGGATCAGATTGGCTTGCTGTTTCGAATTGTCCTGAAACGGGATGCCGTTGCCGGCCAAATCGGTTTGCCCGCTGTCGCTGGGTGAGTAGGTGTAGTTGACCTCGAGACCCGTGTGCGACAGCAAACCCGGTAGGAATGTTAGCGCCTGACGATAGTCGATCTCCAGGCCGTGCAGCGTATTGCCGGTGCCTTGGATCGGTTCGAAAATCGCCACGCAGTGGCCACGTACGACACCATCCTGGTCCGGTAGATCGCAATTTTTTACGCTGCCACTGTTGATGAAGCTTGCGACATCGATATAGAACACTGCCGCGCTGAGCATGCTGGACTTGTTGATGTAATACTCCAATGACGCCCCGTAGTTGGTCGACCGCCATGGATCGAGGCTGGGGTTGCCGTCTGAGCTGCCTCCCAGCACGCGGAAAATCGTCGATCCGGGAATCGACGTGTCGATACCGTAGTTGAGGGTCAACCCGCCGCCCCACTGGTTGAGATCGAGCGGCATCATGTTCTTGGAATAGGCCAGTCTGAGCTTCAATCTGGACGTCAGATCGAGCGCAAGATTGGCCGAAGGCAAAACGTCTTGGTAGCTCCGGATGGTCTGAACGGTTCCGACGTCATCCGACAACAAGCCGTAGGGTTCCGGATTACCCGTGAGGTGCTGCGTGACATGGAGGTCTGTCTTGACGACACGGGCACCGACATTGCCTTCGTAGGGAACGCTGCCAAAGTTGCCATCGAAATTTGCTTGGGCGTAGGCAGACGTCTCCTTGAGCAAGACATCCCAGGTCGTGCCTGGATTGGTCTGCCGCTGCTGCCCCGGGTACAAGGCATTGTTGAAGCCCACTACGTCGTCCATGGCCTTGGGGGCGAGGCCCCATATGGTCACACCCTTTACGCCCGCGAGATCGGTGTACTGCTTGAAGTTGTCGCCAAGCACGCCCGGTACCTGGCTGGCATTCAGGCCAGAGAGCACGCCAGCCCGGAAGTAGCCATCCGCATTTCCAGCGGTGCAAGCACCGTCGATTCCGGCACCGTCGAGTACGACGTCGGCGGCATAGTAGTGCACCAGGCAACCGCCCGGATCGCTCGCACCCATTCCGCCGTAGACAGGCGCGTTGAGCTGGAAACCGATGTTGGACGCGCTTCGGATGCTATTGCGCAGGCCAAAGTCGATCTTGAAGCCGTTGGAGAAGTCGTAGTGCCCATCCGCACGCATGACACTCATGCCGGTGCGGCGGTCGTAGTCGTTTTCGCTCGCGATCGTCTTGAGCACCCAGTTTTCACGCGTCGCCAGAACGTTCTGAAGGTTGCTCGGCATCGCGATGCCCAAGCGAGTCCCGCGCATGTCAATGACGACCGGAATGGTGTTCTGCAGGACACCGTTTGGATTGAAGACGCGATTACCACCCAATTCCTCGGGGTAGATGTACGTGCCCGGAGGCGCCGCGTCTTCGGGATCGTTCGGCCACTCGACGCCGGTGGAGTCGGTGAATTGGACGTAGTTGGACATGAAAAGCTGGTGCGCTGTTGCCCTCACCCCACGAAGGCTCGCCGTAAACGGACCGCCGTTGTCGAAATCAAGCTGGACGTTGAAGTTGTGCGCGACCGAATTGGTTACGCCTATCGAACTGTAGCTCTCGATGTCTCCGGGCCATTTCTTGTACACCTGAGTCGTCGACAATGTCGTACCGGCCCAGCCGTCTTCGCCGTCGTTGAACTGTCCGGTAGCAGGAACACCGGTGTTCCGCGAGACCAATGGCACGAAGGTCGCGCCTTGCCAATTGGTCGAGTTGAACTCATAGCCCGTATTGCGGTTGTACTGGTCCTGCCGCGTGAAGAAGAAATCGCTGGTAAGCGTGAACCCGGAGCCGAAGTCGAACTGACCGGACGCGTTGAAACTGTGGCGCTTGCGTTGCATCTGTGTATCAAACACCGTGAAGTTTTCGCTTCCGACGAACGCGTCATGCGAGTTCCCGTTGCCATTGACGTCGACGCTGCCGTCGGGGAACTGATGGATGTCAGAGGGGATCGGCATGCCGTTGAATGCGCCAAGGAAGCCGCTGTAATAGCTGGCACTGGATGCGTTTTCGCCGTCGAGCACCACCCCGTACTGATCCATCCCCGTACTGGAGTTCTCGCGTGTCACGCCTGAATAATCTGCGGACAGCAAGATCCCCCAACGTCCGCCTGCGTTGTAGCTGATCAGCCCGTTCGCCTCCGGTTCCCACTTGTCGGTTTCGTCGCCGTGCGCCGTGTTGACCGCACCGCCGAACGTCCAGCCGCTTGGCAGATCCCACGGGCGGTATGTATGCAAGTTGATTGTGCCACTGATGCCAGCGTTGGTGAGGCTCGCGCGAGATGACTTGATGACGTCAGCGCCGCTGAACAACTCTGACGGGATCGTCGAGAAGTTGGGTTGTTGCGAGACGATCTGGTCGGGAGTGATGAATGCCTCTCCGTTGAGAAGTGTTCCGACCTCCGGCAGACCGCGCACGTCCACTGAACTTCCGACGCCACCATCCCGGTTGATCTGTACACCGGTGATCCGCTGCAACGAGTCGGTGATCGTTGCGTCAGGCAATTGCCCGATGTCGACCGCCGAAATGCTGTCCTGGATGTCGACCGCGGTGCGTTTGAGTTCCACCGCGCGCATCTCGGATGCGCGGACGCCGACGACCTGGACGGTGCCGAGCGTGGCAGTCTTTTGGTCTTTTCCTTTTGACTGGGCCTCGCCGGCGCCGCTCTCGGTTGTTGGCTGCTCTTGCGTCGCGCTCTGCCTGGGCGGCGATGATCCCGGCGGCGCGTCTTGAGGGGCCGCAGCTACCGAAGTAGCCATGGCTGCCAGCAAAGAGAAAGCAATTGCGTACGACAGCGGATGCTTGCGGAGACTGTTTCCCATGAATGTCTGCCTCTGTCCGGACGCGCAGCCCCGACTGCGCCTGCGTGAAGGGATCTACTCCCTGTCGTCACACCTAACCGTTTTATCGAACTGCGCGCGGCCCCACAGGCTCCGTCCGCATCGCTGCAGGGCGTTCGCAAAGATGTGGAGAGTGCATCCTCGACAGTTCGCGAAACCGACTTCCATTCTCAGATTCTGTACTGTATCATAACCACATAACATGATATGTGCAAGGGCTACATTCCAGCGGCAAATTCCAGAGGCGAACTTGAGGATCAATCGACCGTGAGGGGATCAGAAATCCGGATGCCTTCAAGGGGATGCGTCATGTATTCACGCGAAGGTTCACAATCTTCAAACCACAACCAGGGGAGGCCCAGCCAAATGCAACCACGAAGAACGTCGAGCAACTTGCCCACCTTTTTCGTGACGGCATTGTTGATCTGCTGCACGCTTTGGGGTTTGGCGTCAGTGGCCAAGGCTCGCCCGAGCGATGCCGTGTCCCGTTCAGCCTTGCCGGCAGTGACCCTTGAGGGCAACTACTTCGCGAAGGACGGCCGCCGATTCGTGGTCATCGGAACCAACTGGGTTTCTGCGCAAGCTGGGCTTTTGTGGCCCGTGCACTGGGATCCACGTGCGATCGAATCTGACTTCGCGACGATGGCTCGCATGGGTTTCAACACGGTCAGGCTGGATCTAATGTGGGCGTGGTTCGAGCCCCGCCCTGGGTATTACAACCCTGAGGCGTTCGAGCAGTTCGATTACCTCATCAAGCTTTCGCACAAATACAAGGTCTATCTCAATCCCATCCTGTTTACCGGCGGTGAGGTCGGAGAGGCTTGGTGGGACGTGCCTTGGAGAATGGGCCGCGATCCGCAGTCGGATCCGCTCATGTTGTATCTGGAAACGAACCTCGCAGAAGAATTCGGGCGCCGGTACGCAGGCGAAACGGCGATCCTCGCGTGGGACTTGGCCGACGAGCCCCCGTTCTGGATTTCGCGACAAGCGACGACCGACGCCATGGCCGCGAACTGGACGCGGCTGATCGCGGGCGCCATCCGCAAGCATGACAAGACGCACCCCATCGTCGTTGGCACTGATACGGCTGACATCAACCACGGTCCGTTCCGCCCGGACGTGATCGCCGACGACGTCGACTTCTTCAGCATCCATCCGTACACCATCTACACGTCCAGCCTGTTCCCCGATCCGATGGTTTCGGTACGCGGAACCTATGGCGCGGCTTTCGCGACCACCTTGGATCTTGGCGCCGGCAAACCTGTCCTGCTACAGGAATTGGGCGCTTCGTCCGCCCAGTACTCGCCTGAAAAAATCACTCAGTTCGAGCGCACCAGCTATTACTCCGCACTCGCCGCTGGCAACAACGGCTTCCTGCCATGGGTCTTCAGCGACGCCACGCCTGAGCAGTACCGCAAGGTGCCGTACCTGCGGTCCCCCCACGAAACCCAGTTTGGCCTGGTCACATGGGACCACAAGATCAAGCCTCGCGGAACCGCCTTCGAGCGGTTTGGAAAAATCGTTTCGCGCATGGATCTCGCGGGCGTTTCGATACCACAACGTGAAGTGGCGATCCTGATGCCGGAAGAATGGTCTGACGTGCGCGGCAACCATTCGGACTTTGGCCTGACCGGCCCTTCCAGTATCCCGTATGTGTCGGTGTCCGAGGGCGGCGCGGTGAACGGAGACGCCGCCGCCGCGTATGACGGCAACCAGTGGCTGATGAGTTCGGTCCTGTCCGCTTTCATCCTCGCGCACCAGGCCGGATGGAATCCCGCGATGCCGCGCGAACAAGGCGACTGGAATCGATACCCGATGCTCATCTTGCCGTCGCCGGTCACCGCAACGGACCCCATTGATGTCCATGTCCACACGGACTTCTGGCTCAAAGCCCAAGACTACGTGCGCAAGGGCGGAATCATCTATGCATCCATCGGGGCCGACGCCGCGATTCCAGGAATGGCGGACCTGTTTGGTGCACGCATGACGGACTCCCAGCCGGTGGGCGAATTGATTCTCAAGTTCGTCAAGCCGTTCGGCAGCTTTCAGCCCGGCGACACCCTGCAATACCCGGTACCAGGCAAAGACATGAAGTACTGGGGCACCGGGCTTGAAATGACCTCGGGGGAGGTGATCGCGGTCGACCAGCAAGGCCGACCCGCGTTGGTTGTCCACAAGCTGGGCGCCGGCAAGACACTTCTGTCGGCGTACCCATTGGAGGCGTACCTCGGGAACACGGTCAACGCCTTTGAAGAGCCAAGCGCCAACTACGAGCGTTTGTTTGCTGCGCTTCGTGATTGGTCCGGCGTCCAGCCCTTGGTGCGGACCGATCAGCCCGACGTCGAGGCGGCCGCGCTGAACGCCGCGAACCGGGGTTACATCGTCCTCGTGAACCACGGCGGGACCGCCCGGCGGGCGCGCGTCATGACCAAACTTCCTGTCCAACTCTTAAAGAGGCTCGATGTGAATGGAAGCGCGGCGGTTTCCTGTGCGCAGGACGGCTGCAAGGTTGACGTGCCGCCCTACGACGGCGTCATTCTCGAATGGGGTCGTTGATCGTGGCAAATGAGCAGGCCATCGGTGCAGTCGATATCGGCGGCACCAAGATTGCCGCAGGCATCGTTGATGCCAACGGTTGTCTCTTGGCCTACCGCGAAACCCCGACGACAGCCCAAGAAGGATTCGGTGCCGCCATGGATCGCATCCACGCCATGCTGAACGATGCTGTCGGCAGTGCGAAGGTCGAACTTTGTGGCATCGGCATTGGCTGCACGGGTCCCGTTGACCCGCGGACCGGTGCAATTGGAGAAGTGGAATTCCTCCCCGGCTGGAAGGACTGCAACCCGGTGCAACACCTCGCGGCACTATTCCATTTGCGAGTGGCCATGGAAAACGATGCCGACGCCGCGGCTCTCGCCGAAGCCGAATGGGGTGCGGGCCGAAACAAACAAAGCCTCATCTGCGTGATGGTGGGTACCGGGATCGGTGCCGGCATCATCCTGGACGGATCTTTGTATCGCGGCGCTGCGGGGTCACACCCTGAAATCGGCCACCACGTCATTGATTGTTCCGGTCCGAAGTGTTTTTGCGGCGCCAATGGTTGCTGGGAAGTCTTGGCGCGTGGCCCCGCGATGGTCGAGCGCATGCGAAACCGGATGTCACCAAGCGGGTTTGCGGAAGATCCTCTGACGGCGAAAAAGATTTGCGAGCTCGCTCGGACAGGAGATCCAGTTGCCAAGCGCGAGGTCGAGCGCGAAGGCCACTATCTAGGAATTGGCGTGGCCAACCTTGTCACGCTCTTTGCGCCAGAGGTGATCGTTCTCGGCGGTAACGTGATGCTCTCGGCGGACCTGTTCATGCCAGCCATCCAGGCGACGGTGCACCAGAACTGTGGCCTCGTCGATTCGAAAATGACCACCATAACCTCGACCTCGCTGGGCAGCGGGGCGCCGTTAATCGGCGCCGCAGCCTTATGGCGTCGCCGATTCGAGGGAGCGAGAGCGTCATGAGGAAACCAACCGTACCGGTCATTGAAGGCGCCTATTTCAACGATCTCATGGCACAGCCCAGCGCGCTGAGCTCGACCTTCGATCACTTGGCGCAGGACGGCGCATGGCGTGCCGCCAAAGCCTTTGTCGTCGAACGTGCATGGCGCAGAATCGTGTTGACTGGCATGGGCTCGTCGTACCATGCCCTGCATCCGCTGAATCTCGCGCTGATCACCGCCGGCTTCACACCGATTATGGTCGAGACCGCGGAGCTGGTGCATTACGCGCTCCCACTGTGCGACGCGGACACACTCGTGATCCTCGTTTCGCAATCGGGCCGAAGCGCAGAGTCGCTGCGACTGCTCGATGCCAACCAGCATGCAGCAATTCTTGGCATCACCAACACACCGGACAGTCCGCTTGCGACACGCGCCGACCTCAGTCTGATGACACAGGCCGGGGCCGAGTTCTCTGTTTCCTGCAAGACGTACGTCACGACCATGCTTGCGCTGACATGGCTGGGTGCAATCGTGTCCGCGCATGGTGAAAAGGAGACGCTCGCCACGCTGAGTCCGGCCGCTCAGCACGTTGCGGAATATTTGGCCAAGTGGCGCCAACACCTGGATGAGCTTGGCGATCTCCTCGATGGTTCAAGGCACCTGTTCCTCGCAGGCCGAGGCCGTTCGCTCGCCACGGTGGGAACGGGCGCGCTCATCATCAAGGAATCTTCGCATGTTCACGCTGAGGGAATGAGCAGCGCGGCTTTCCGGCATGGCCCTCTCGAAATGCTTCAAGAGGATATGACCACGGTTGTGTTCGATGGCGACGAACCGACCCGCGTGCTCAATCAAAGGCTGGCAAGCCAACTGAGCAGCGGTGGGTTCAGGTGCATCCGAGTCGGCGTCGACGCGAGGCTGCAATCCTTGCGAATCCCGGCGTGCGACCCGGAATTGCTGCCGATCCTCGAAATACTTCCCGTGGAAATGATGACGCTCGCGCTGGCGAGGCTCGCCGGCCGCGAAGCCGGAAAGTTCGAGCACGCAAGCAAAGTGACCGAAACCGAATAACGAACGAGAAATCTGGGGGCGCCGTGGCACGAAGCACACTGGCAGTTGGGATGGTCCTGCTTATTTTCTTCGTCATTTCGTTTTTGACGAATATCCTCGGCCCCATTGTCCCGGACATCATTCGCGACTTCCACGTTTCGTTGGCCATGGCAGCGCTGCTGCCCTTCTGCTTCTTCATTGCCTACGGAGTCATGTCGATCCCCGCCGGCTTCATGGTCGAACGCTGGGGCGAAAAGCGCCTGATCGTTGTCGCATTCGTGGCGGCTGCCATCGGCGCGCTCAGCTTCGCCATCTTCCACACTTACGCGGTCGCGACGGTTTCTTTGTTCGTCATGGGGTCGGGCATGGCCGCTCTGCAGGTCGCGATCAATCCCTTGCTGCGCGCCGCCGGGGGCGAAGAACATTTCGCGTTCAACTCGGCGTTCGCTCAACTGGTATTCGGCGCCGCTTCGTTCATCAGCCCTTTCGTCTATGCGCATCTCGTCGAAGGACTGAATGCGCCCGCGCAGCGCCGCGGTATTGTGCAATGGTTGGCGCCCATCACACCACCCGCGCTTCCTTGGGTCTCGATCTATTGGATCTTTGCCGCGGCGGCATTGGTCATGGCGATCGTCATTGCCATTGCCAGGCTCCCCCACGTCACGCGCACAGAGGAAGAGTCGGCGGGTGCGATAGAGATGTACATCGCGCTGCTGCGCAAGCCGATCGTCTGGCTCTACTTGCTTTCCATCATCGCGTACGTTGGCTCGGAACAAGGCACTGCCGACTGGACGTCACAGTTCCTTTACCAGTACCACGGTATCAACCCCCACACGGGTGGTGCCACGGCTGTTGCCTACTTCTGGGCGCTGCTGACCGCCGGCTGCTTCATTGGCATGTGGCTGCTGAAGTTGTTCGACAGCCGGAAAGTGTTGATTGCGTTTTCCGTGGGGGCATTGTGCATGCTCACCTTGGCGCTGTTCGGACCGCGCGATCTATCGCGCATCGCGTTCCCGTGCATCGGGCTGTTCGCTTCGATCATGTGGCCTACGTTGATTTCGCTCGGGCTCAATTCGGTTCGAACCCATCACGGGCCGCTTGCCGGAATCTTGTGCACCGGAATCATGGGCGGGGCGCTCGTGCCCTTGCTCATCGGGAGCCTGGGCGACGTCTTTGGCCTGAGAACGGGGATGCTGCTGCTTTACGTAACCTTTGGAATCGTCTTGAGCGTCGGATTCTGGGCGCGGCCACTGATCGGCAATGCCATTCGTGGAGACCAAGGACGGGCTATCTCGGACCGCGCGTAGCGGCCCCATCATTCAGAACTGTCAATAGCGAGGTCGTCGTCATGATGTGCTTCAAATCAATGTGGATTGCAAGTGCCACCATCGCGCTCGGACTAGGGGTTCCCGCCGCGGCAATAGCATCGTCGGCTCGCACGGCATCGATTCCGTATCTCGATCTTTCGGCACCACAACAAATCCTGGATGACCCGCAGCATTGGGAGGGCGATCAACAGCCGCACACGCTCTCGGTGGTCGAACTGAACCGCGGTGGCTACAAGTACTGGGCTTGGTACGGGCTGAACCAGGGGCGCGGAATGGGATTGGCCCGCAGCAATGACCTGGTGCACTGGACCAAGCATTCGGACAACCCCATCTGGCTCAACGCGCGTTGGCCGTCCGTCTTGAAAGTTCCAAATTCCTCAGGGCACACGGTTCTGTACTTCGCCATTACCCGCGACTACGACACGCCAAGCAGTCACATCGTGCTGGCCAAGTCCACGGATGGCATCCATCTTGAGGAGGTCGGGGTGCTTGTGAAGACCGTAACCGGTCAGCGCAATCAAAATCCCAACCTGTTCCACGACCCGCGGTCAGGGAAGTTCTTCCTCACCTTCTATCGCGGCAACGACCACGATGACTTCAATCTTGTCAGCAAGAGCGCCAGCACCATCAAAGGTCTCGCAAGCGCACCCGAGAAGGTCCTGATGCACACATCGACCACGGTTGCCGCCCCTACGCTGCTGTACGTACCCAACGGGGGGGCAGAAGACCACGGCGTGTATTACTTGGCGACCGAGATCTATCCCGGGCGCTACTCGAAAGGCGGATCGGGTTGGCAGGTCGAGGTGTTCTACGCGGATCGGCCGGATGGCCAATTTCGTCCCGTCGCAGACAATCCTGTTCAATCGGGTGACCGCGCGTGCATGTTCCAGTTCATCTTCGACGGAAAATTCTACGGCTACCAGTCGCATCTCAACACCAAGACCGACAAGTGGGAAATGGAAGTCGTGACCGCAGCTTTGCTTCGCAAACGCTGATTCCGGGCCTTCACTGGCTCGGTCTGGTTACACTCTCCGCCACCGTGCAATGACCGAAACTGCAGATGACCTTGGATACTCGGAACGGTAACCCACCAAGCAAATTCCATTTTATTTCCGGGTTGCCGCGCTCGGGAAGCACACTATTGTCGGCGGTCTTGAAGCAAAATCCGCGTTTCCACGCCGGCATGACCAGCCCGTTGGCCGACATGTTGAGCGTGCTGGTTGCCGAAATGAGCAGCAAGAACGACTTCTCGGTGATGGTTTCCGACATGCAACGTGCAGCCGTGCTTGATGCAGTCGTCCACGCATTCTACGGAGACTTCCGCGGCATCGACGTTGCGTTCGACACGAGCCGCGTGTGGTGCGGCCAGATTCCGCTGCTGGCGACACTGTTCCCGGAATCGAAGCTCATCATTTGCGTCCGGGAGATTCCGTGGGTCCTGGACAGTGTCGAGAGGCTCGTGCGCAAGCAGCCTCTCAACGTCAACAAGATCTTCCGCTTCAATCCGCATGTAAACGTGTTCTCCCGTGCGGAAGCATTGACGGATCCCAAAGGGATGGTGGGCTTCTCGTTTCAGACCACCAAGGACGCCTTCTACAGTGACCTCGCACCGGGTCGCGTACTGTTGCTGACGTACGAAAGCCTGACAGCCACCCCCAAAGCGTCCATGCAGGCGATCTACAAATTCATCGACGAACCCTGGTTCGAGCACGACTTCGAACACGTCGAATACAACGCAGATGAATTCGACGCCAGGCTCGGCCTTCCGGGTTTGCACACCGTCCACAAAAAGGTCTCAAAGCCGGACCGTGTATCAATATTGCCCCCCGAACTTTTCAATCGGTACGTGAATGAGTCGTTCTGGCTGAATCCACGGAACAATATTCGCAACGTCCCGATCATTTGATCATGGCAATGTGCACGCTCTCCATGGATCGCCGACTGGACGTATAGTCGGCGAGCTGGATGAAAATTCGCGATTGTGCGCAGCAGCCGTCTCGGAAGCGGACCTATATCACTGACCGCTTGGGGTCGATGAGCGAACTTTCCGCGTCGGCGATCGCCGCGACCAGGCGTTACGGGCGCAGTCGGCCAACTCCGGTCATTCCCACTCGCCACCCGACTGCTTCAAAGCGGTCGCTGAACTCGCGTCGGTGGGCCAAACTCAGCGAGCGCGCCGCTGAGTGACTCACACCAAACAGCCTCCGGAGACCCCGGGGCGGTTCAGTTCACTGTTGACGCGTGCTGTTGTTGTTACTTGATTGCCATCTCAGATTCGCTGGGTTGCCAACCGCCACCGAGCGCCTTGAAGACAGCGACTGCCGCGCGTGCTGATTCCGTTTGCGCCTCCGCTCGCGCGTCTGAGGCTTGCAGTAGCGTTTCGTCGGCATGCAGC
>Ga0207707_10000063_pt1 | contig 108163 bp, 96 predicted proteins | sample KBSC83BmetaG_FD_184336 | JGI IMG/M metagenome (GOLD analysis project Ga0207707, IMG submission 184336) | Corn rhizosphere microbial communities from Kellogg Biological Station, Michigan, USA - KBS C8-3B metaG (SPAdes) (version 2) | ecosystem: Host-associated > Plants > Roots > Rhizosphere ... | reverse complement strand
GACGGACGCGCTCCGACAGAAGAGGATTCGTGTTTTAGGTCAAGAGGGTTCTGTGGGACGGGGGCGGCCGAGGACGGACGCGCTCCGACAGAAGAGGATTGGTGTTTTAGGTCAAGAGGGTTCTGTGGGGCGGGGGCGGCCGAGGACGGACGCGCTCCGACAGAAGAGCTCTCGCGTGTTAGGGGTTGGGACTTCTGTTCGAAAAGGATCTGGAATCTGAGATCTGGGATCTGGGATCTTTAAGAGTTACCGTTCGAATATCACTTGCGCGATCGCGTGTTGGGTTGTGTGTGAGATGGAAAGGTGAGTCGCTGTGGCTCTGAATTTCTCGAATACTTCCAGCACGTGGCCCGTGAAGATCAAATAGGGCGCGCCGCTTTCTCTCGACGCAATCTCCACGTCCTGCCAGCTGATTCCACCACGCCAACCCGTCTGCAGCGCTTTTAATGCTGCTTCTTTTGCCGCAAAGCGGGCGGCATAATGTTGCGCCGCAACTGCGCCGCGACTGTCGCAATAAGCTCTCTCGGCGTCAGTGTAAACGCGTTCTGCAAAGCGTGGGGTGCGCAGCAGCACTTCGCGAATTCGCGCGACTTCGATAATGTCTATGCCAATGGAAACAATCACAAGCGAAAAAGAATTGACCCAAGCCGGATTTTACTGGCGCGAAACTGCCGGTGTCCGCGCGCTCATTTGCGCACCGCTCGAAAAGGACGGCTTTGTTAACGGATTCTCAACGCGGCTTGGCGGTGTCAGCGACATGCCAAAGGCCGCGCTCAGTCTTGCCGGATTCAACGACGACAAAGCGGAGAACATTCTGGAGAATCGCCGCCGCTTTCTCAAGCTTTTTCCTGGGGAGTGGGCGCTGGCCGGTTGCTGGCAGGTGCACGGAGCTGACGTACGAGTGGTAGAGAATGCTGCTGAAGCCAGGCCCGCGGAAGACTCTCATGGAGACACGATTTACTGTGACGCGATTGTTAGTGACGCGCCGAACGTCCTGGCGGGAGTCAAGACCGCGGATTGTGTTCCACTGCTTATCGGTGATCCCGTGACTGGGGCATTTGCTGCAGTTCATGCTGGGTGGCGAGGAACGCTGGCGGGAATTGGAGTTCTCGCAGTGAAGCGACTCAAAAACGAATACGGGGCTCAGCCGGAAGACCTGCAAGTTGCAATTGGCGCCTCAGCCGGACCTTGCTGTTATGAAGTTGGAAAAGAAGTGATCGATGCTTTTACCGAAAGGTTCGTTGATGCTGAAAGACTCTTTACGCCAACTAAAGAAGGTCACGCGCTAATCGACTTATTGAAATCGAATAAAGACCAGCTCGTGGCTGCGGGTGTTCAGGCAGAGCGAATTCACACCGCACCGATCTGCACGATGTGTCGCCCGGACCTGTTTTTCTCATACCGGCGAGAGAAGAGTGTGAATGGGAAAGTGGGGCGGTTGATGGCGGTGATTGGCAGGCGATGAGCCCGATGTCCGACGAACTTCAGTTTGTCGTGGCGATCTAATTGGTACGAGAGATTCAAAAAGCCGTTAAACCAGCAGGCGGCCTTAACGCCGAGCACGACAAACTAAAGTTCGTCGGACATCAAAGACCAAAAACATCTCACTCAACATAAAGTTGCATCTTCACTTCCCGTGTGACCGGCGGAAAGCACGAATCGTCATTGCACGCCTGAAATCGCAACTTGCCTTTTATTTCACCTGAGCCTCCCGAGTAGTTTGCGGGCACCGTCACGTTGAAGCGAATTACGGCTTTCCCTTCATAAACGGCCACGGTGCTCTTCGAGAATTTCAGTTTTTTCATGAGAGCCCGAGGGTAACTGATTGGCCCGGTCTGCATACCTGAGGGTGTTTCGACATCCAGTTTCGTCGCCACTAAGAACTTATCAAGCGGCTTACTCGACTGGACGTGCAGGCCAGCTGGAATGTCCATGGTAACCGACGCGCGGACAATGCGACCTTTCTTTACTTTGTCTGGCGCCAAACTACCCGCGACATTTACGTCAGCGGACGATTGCGCAGCTACAGTACCCACGAACAAGAACACAACAACAGCTACCAGAAGTGAACTTTTAAGCATCAATCTAATCAGGCTCCAATTCGGTTTGTTTCAATCAGTGAAGTATGACGTGCTGCAAGTTGTCCGCAGGCCGCAAAGATATCTCTACCTCGAGGACGGCGAACATATACATCGATACCTTTTGATTCGAGAATGGTCTTGAATCTTTCCACAGTTTCATCCGGAGACGGTTGATAGGGCAAAGGATCAGCAGGATTGTGGGGAATCAGATTGACCTTTGCACGCAATCCATGTCGGTTAAGTAAATTCGCTAATTGCCGCGCTTGTTCATCCGAATCGTTGACGCCGTCGAGCATCACGTATTCGAAGGTGAAGCGTTCACCCGGTCTCAACGACTTTTCAAATTCGCGGCAAGCGTTCAGCAACTCTTCAAGTGGCCATTTCTTATTGATCGGCATCAACACATCTCGTAGTTCGTCCGTGGGTGCCGCCAGTGAAATTGCGAGGTGCGGACGATCCGGCACGCGCGCTAACTCAAGAATTTTTGGAACTACGCCAGCCGTGGAAACCGTCACGCGATTCGGCACGATGAATAAGCCGTGCGCGTCAGCCATCACGCGCAGCGCTTTCAGCAACGAGTCTAAATTCAGAAGCGGTTCGCCCGCACCCATGCCAACGAGATTTGTGCCACGCGGCGTTTTCAGCCCAACGCCGTACGCATCGTTCAAGGCAATGATTATTTGCTCGACGATCTCGGCGGGGCTGAGTGATCGCAGCAAACCTAATTGTGCCGTCAAACAAAAAGTGCATTGCAAAGGGCACCCTGACTGAGAAGAGAAGCAAATTGTGTCGCGGCGTTCCTCAGGAATGAAAACGGTCTCCACTGGGAGATTGTCGTGCGTCTTCATTAGATAGCGTCTGGTGCCGTCTGCAGAGACATAACGCGATTCGACTTCCAGTGAGGAAGATTTGGCAACCTCGTTTAAGCGTGCCCGAAGGTCTTTTGGCAAGTCAGATATTTCATCGAAGTTGCGGAGACGGCGACCTTGTAAGGCCGCGAAGATCTGCCTTCCGCGATACGCCGGTTCACCAAGTGTTCCGACAAACTCGACAAGCTCCGACTTTGATAATCCCAGTAACTCAACCTGCATTTACCGTAATCTTACATCAGCTGTCCGAAATACTTTAAGCCGCAGATAACCACGATTACATAGATCAAAGAATCAAGCTTTGATCTGTGTTAACCGTTCCTATCTGCGGCTCAAGACCTCTTTACTGAATGATATTGAACTTTTGCGACGGTGCCAGTGACTGACCAGTCACTCGATCTCTTATACGAATTGCGACTTCATACTCACCCGCCGCTAACGCCCGCGTATCGATCAATCGAGCAAGAGTTAGCCGCTGCCCGGAGTCGCTCAGGCCGCGCCAATCTTCGGTTTGCTTGCCAACTTCTTTGCCGTCTTTGATCAACGCATACTCCACATCTACTGATGGTCGCAACGTCGTCTGATCAATACCGGCGTTGTAGATTTGCAAATAGAGACCAACCGGTTGTCCCCGATGATAAATACCCGACACATTGGGAATCACCTTGGTCGTGCCGATGACGAACTGCCCCACCGCGGGTTGGTCAGAAAGACTTTCCAGCTTGGCAGCCAGAATCATTGTCGAAGTTGAGAGCTTGGCTTGATCGTATTTGGGAACTGTAAACCCGAGATGTTTGATTCCGGTCGCACCTGATGTCACATCGCGGACTATTACGTCAACTTTGTAAGTTCCCGGCGACAGCGGCAGGGCCTTTTGATAGGCAGACTTGCGATCCTTTGCTTCGCTGAGTTCCTCCGGAGTTGCGGTTGTGATAACCGGGTCTTCGAAAATGCCAACGCGACGACCGGCCACTGAAGTAACTCTGCCAAAAATGTTCATGCGGGCTTGCTGCAGACCGCCACTATCTTCAAACACGAGGTCGCGGTTCTCAGCTTGAATCGTAAAAGCGGTTATGACTCTTTCGTCTGACTGACGGAAGAAATCAACTCGAAGATCGAAGCTAAGTGGGTTCTCCTCAACAACGCCGGTGTTAACCGCAGTCGCCAGGTCGTTGAACTTAACTTGAGGTGGTCGACTTAAATCTGCTAACAACTGGAGTCTTGAAAAAGGAGAATCCTGTTCGCGCTGATATTGAGGATTTCCAATTCCATTTACACCAGCAATACGATCTGACTTATCAGAGAGTCCCATCTGTTCGGCAAGCGTCAGACCCGCTCCCGGCACCATCAACATCGCATCCTTTTCGTTCGGATTCCTTGCTATTCGATATTCGCCGCTGCCCGTCGGATCAACGAATTCAATCTCGACTCCGGAACCAACGCCGGCGAGATAGCGATAGAACCAGATCTCGAAGGGATATGTGGTCGTGGAACCACCACCCTCGTAACTCGGTCTTTCATACGATCCACCCATCGGGTGCGTCTCACGTTCGTCGGGCTTGCCATACATTATCCAGATGCGTCCACGATCAGTTTTCCAACCGGGAATCCCGGAAGCGAAGTGTTCGTTCGCATAAGCAATGCGCTCGTAATACTCTTCTTTGAATTCATTCTCGTCAGTGTCAGGATCTGGATCTCGTCTCCGCCAGAACTCTTCAATAAATCGCTCGCGCTCATCGTCTGTTGCCAGTTTCTTAAAAGCTTTCCGCTCCTCGTCGGTAATGATGTACGTGACGTCTTTATCGAGCCAGTCCTTGTAGGCTTTCTTTATTTCAGGCTTCACATTCCGAGGCTTGTTACTCGGGTCCTGCGAATCCTGGGCAACGATGAACGAGCTGGCTGAGGCAACAATGCTAAGAATCAGAGCCAGACGAAGAGCGACTTTCTGGTAAGACATTCAAAACTCCTATGAATACTTATGCGATTCAGTGATACGGACTGACGTCGGACAACGATCGGAGACCCCGGATTCTAAGATCCTCCAAAGAATACAGTCAAGATGCGGTAGATGCTGGCGTCCGTTGCCCAAAACGCCTTAAAACGTGCGTAACTTTGATTGGTTAGGGGGATTACGACGCCGTCCTTGGTTTATTGAAAATCCAGGCAACAAAAATAGAGACCACGTAGAGAACCAACATCGGAGCCGCAAATAGAAGCATGTTGGGAATGTCGTTTGTAGGCGATAGGACGGCCGCCGCAATCAGTATCACAATCAGGGCCATTTTCCACACCCGTATCATTAGTCTGGCGGTTATCAGGCCAATGCGAGCCAGAACGTAAGTTATCGCCGGCATCTGGAAGACGACACCCATGCCCAGCATCACGATAATTATGAAGTCGAAATAGTCGTCGGCCTTCAGCAAAAGCCGAAAGTCGCTCCCCAGTCCGAGCAGATATTTGGCCGCGGGCGGGAAGATCACGTAGTAAGCAAATGCCGCCCCGATGACAAATGAGATCGACGAAAGAGCAATAAAAGGGGTTACGTAAGCACGCTCGTGAGGGTAAAGACCGGGTGACACGAAAGCCCAGATTTGCCAGAGCAGAAATGGGACTGAAACACACACGGCGGCATAAAGCGAGACCTTGACATAGAGTGAAAACGGTTCCAGCGCACTGGTCACGATGAGTTTGTCGTTTACTCCGGAATAAGCATCGTTAGCGGCAAGATCCGTCGGCAGTCGCACTCCTTTGGGAATGACCGTGGCGCCGGAGTAGAGTGCTTCGTCGGTGAATAGCCCCAGTTTACCTTGAGAATCCTTGACTACTCGGGCCATCACGGACGCACCCGCGGGAATCAGGCTGGTGCCTAATTTCGTTTCTTGAGCAAAGACGTAGCGGCCTGCGTCGTTCTCCTTGAGGGTAGCAATTGAAGTAATCGTTTCATTTCCAATCTGACCGGCTATCGGTACTTGTGTTCGCTGCGCCTCCGCGAGCGCTCGCTCCACCGGGACGGCGAGAAAGTTGTATATACGATCGGCAAAAAACCAGGAGATTGATGCAGCCAGAAACACAAATATGAATGAGTGAATTAGACGCCGGCGAAGCTCGTCCAGATGTTCCAGAAACGACATCTGGCCACCGAGTTCTTCTTCGTTAGACTTATTTGTGGATAGGGCTCTGAGAAATGCTGACATTACAGGTACATTTACAGCCAGTCGTGTTTGCGCATGGGTTCGGGTTGATCACTTACAGCGGGAACTTCCTCGGCGGCAGCGATGGGTTGAAATGGATTCTGGCGAGCGACTGCGTGATCGGGGTTCGCAGGTTCTGGAAGAATGTGATTTTCAGTTTGTTCAGCGCTGGCAGTTGATTGAGTTTCTTCGAGGGGCGAATTGTCGGCGTCCTGTGTAGTTTCGAGTGCAACTTCGCGTTCCCAGGTGCGTTTGAAGTCTTCGGACGCTTTACGAAACTCAGCCATGCTCTTTCCCATGGATCTCGCAAGTTGCGGCAGCTTACGAGGTCCAAAGAAAATCAAGGCGACCACGAGGATGAACAGCAGTTCAGTGCTTCCCAGTGAATCGAGGATTAGTGCTAACAAGTATGCTTTTGCCTTCCTTTTGGATCTGGCGAATCAAAATGGTGATTCGTCCGCGATTGGATTGTAACGCGCACTATGAAAAAGCAGAAGGCAACTCAGGGTATCGAGTAGAGATTGATTATGCACGAGATAGGAACACTACAGGACTTTGCCGCAACGGCTGAAGCAATCGCAGCCACAACCAGGAAACTTGAAAAAGCAGCGATACTCGGTGGATATCTAAAGAAGCTTTCTGATCCCGATTTGAATCGCGCCACCAGATACTTCGCAGGCCAGCAGTTTGCTCAGGCAGATTCTCGAACGACGAATGTAGGCGGCAGCATTATCAGCGCAGCACTCAGTGATGCCACCGGGTTTAGTAGTGACGATCTTTATCCGCGCTACGTGCGTTTAGGCGACCCGGGCGATCTCGCCGAGGAGATCATCAAAGAAGCGGGACAAAATCTGCCGCCCACCATAACTCTGGTTGAAACTGAATCGCTGATTACTCGCCTCAGCGATACACGCGGCATCAAGAACAAGACGGCTTTGTTAACTTCGCTGATTCGGAGGTCCACCCCGCTCGAAGCCAAATACCTGATCAAATTACTTGCCGGCGATTTGCGAATTGGCTTGCGCGAGGGCCTGGTTGAAGACGCATTAGCACGTGCGTTCGGTCAACCGCTTACCGATGTTGCCAATGCAAACATGTTGCTAGGTGATATCGGTGAAACAGCGGTACGTGCTCGAAAGGCAGATCTCCACAATGTCGACATGCGGCTCTTCCATCCGATTAAATTTATGTTAGCGACGCCAGCGGCTGACTTAAGTGATATCGCCAGAACGATGCCGAAACAATTCCTGGTTGAAGACAAGTTTGACGGTATTCGAGCGCAGGCCCACGCTAAAGAAGATCGAGTTGCTATCTATTCGCGAACGATGGACGAGATCACCCACAGGTTCCCGGAACTGGTCCAACCAATACGAGAGCTGCCGGTGGACGTTGTCATCGACGGCGAAATTGTTCCAGCGAACGACAGCGGCATTCTACCATTCAGTGAACTGCAGAAGAGGCTTGGTCGCAAGAATGTGGGCCATCAGTTGCTGGTCGCGGTTCCCGTCGTCTTGGTTGCTTATGATCTTCTTTACGCTGACGGACAGGTGCTGATAGACAGCCCGCTTGCGGAGCGCCGCAAGATTTTGGAAACACTGATTCCACAAAACGGACCGTTGAGGATGTCTGAGGGTAAATTGTTTACTGATGCTGCCAGCTTAGACGATGAATTTACTCAGGCACGAAATCGCGGCAATGAAGGCTTGATGATCAAGAGTCCCGATTCTGTTTACAAACCCGGGAGACGAGGGCGTGATTGGTTGAAGCTCAAGCGTGCGATCGCTACGCTCGATGTGGTTGTGACTGCTGTTGAGGTGGGACATGGAAAGCGCAGAAATCTACTCTCCGATTACACATTTGCGGTCCGCCGATCTGAGTCAGAGGACGAGCTTTTGAACATCGGTAAAGCCTATTCGGGCTTGACCGATCGCGAACTCACGGACCTGACGGAATGGTTCCGGCAGCACACACTTCAAGAGTTCGCACACGGCCGAGTACGAGTAGTTGAACCATCAATAGTGATCGAGGTTACTTTTGATAGAGTTCAACCATCGAAGAGGCACAAGAGCGGCTTTGCCCTTCGATTTCCGCGAATTGTACGTTTACGACCTGACAAAACGCCCAGTGAGATCGACACTCTCGAGACGGTGAAACGACTGGCTGGCGAAACCGGGTCGTAATAAGGTCCCAGATTCGACGACAGAGGCGCTTAGGCTGAAGCTCCTGGGCTATTCGTAATCTATTCCCAAAAGGGGTCTATGGGTATTGCCATAGATTCGCCGTGGAGTTAGGATGCTCTCCGTCACCGCCCTCTCAAAACGGGTTTCGGCGTGCGAAAGCAACCTGCGCACACAAGGATAACAGGCCGCTGTACCCGGCAATCACGGAATAGAAGTCTAGTTGTAGGTTGTACTAATACAGTCCCAGCACGGCCATATAGGTGTCGTAAAGCAGCTGGTAGGATTCATCAGCAGTCGTACCGTTGCCCGTTCCTGAGGTTGTCTCAGTGGTTTCGTTGGTAGTCGTCGTGGTAGTAATCGAGTTCCCTGGCGGTGGCGGATCTGTTTTACCCGGCGTTTGCATATCGCCAGCAAACGTTGGTACCGCGAGCATAGACACAAATAGCACCGCAACTGCGAACTTTTTGACAAGTCTCATTGATCTTCTCCTTAGATTTTGTAGTCAAAGCCGTGAGGGTGTGTGCAACCAAAGCTCAATAAACGGTTGTTTATGATAATATCCGTCAATCAAGAGGCTTGCAAGGTTCCTTACCTATATCTAAAACTGGAGTTTTAAGATGGAGTTACAGAAACCGCTTATTGTGACAGAAGAGGCTATATCCCGAACTGCGGAAGACGTCCTTCCGCTCTGTGAGTTCGCAAAACGCTTGGAAGAGGCGGGCGAATTTGAGCAGGCATTTGAAACCCTGGCGCCGTTTTGGAACGGCGTAGGAGAGCGGCCTATTACCAGTAACTTGTCACCAGCAGCCCAGGCCGAACTGCTTTTGCGAAGTGGCACACTGACCGGATGGTTGGGAGCAGCCAGGCAGATTCCTGGAAGTCAGGATCTTGCAAAGGATCTTATCAGCGAGAGTGCGTCCTGTTTTGCTCAGCTTGGTCTAACGGAAAAGACAGCTGAAGCACACGTGGACCTCGCTATCTGTTATTGGCGTGAGGGTGGACTTGATGAAGCTCGCGTAACGCTCAAGCACGTGCTCGAGATGTTAGGTGAGTCGAAGAGTGAACAACGACTACGCGCGTTATTGAACAGCGCAATAATTGAAAACGTTGCAACTCGTGATTTCGAAGCCTTGCGTATTTACAAGCAAGCAACCCCGCTCTTTGAGGAAAGTTCAAACCACGCGTTACTAGGAAAGTTTCATAACTCTTATGCGACGCTACTTAAGAGTCTTGGCCTCGCAGAGAATCGTGAAGAGTACATCGACAATGCGTTGGTCGAATTTGCGGCCGCGAGTTTTCATTTTGAGCAAGCAGGACACAAACGTTTTCAGGCTCGCGTTGAGAATAACGTTGGATTTCTGTTCGCCAGTTTAGGACGCTTCCAGGAAGGAAACGAACACCTCAGCCGTGCGCGGTCGCTGTTCTTGAGTTTGGGTGATCATGGTGCCGTAGCCAACTGTGACGACACTCGTGCGCAGGCATTCTTGCTCGAAGGCAAAAACGTTGAAGCGGAAAAGACGGCCGCTAACGCCGTTCGCAACTTAACCGCAGGCGGGGAGCAAACGATCCTCGCGGAGGCTTTAACCACACATGGAAGAGCGCTGGCTCGTCTTCAGCAAGGCGAAGCAGCGAAGGCGAAATTAGATCGAGCCATTGAAGTTGCGAGAAGTGCAGGCGATCCTGAACGCGGTGGAATCGCCGCTGTCAGTGCAATCGAAGAATTTGGCGCCAGTCTTTCTTCAAACTTGTTGTTGGAATACTACCGGACCGCCGAATCGTTGCTTACAAACTCCCAGAATAACGGTTTGAAAGTCCGACTTGGACAGTGTGCGAGAACGGTATTGTCTGCAACTCTCGAGAGCGATCGATCGATTCCCGCAACAGGTTTGTCTCTTGAAGAAGAAGTGCTGAAGTATGAAGGCGACTTAATTCGGAAAGCGCTTCAACAAACGGGCGGCAGTGTTACCCGCGCTGCTCGCTTACTTCATGTTACGCATCAGGGGCTGGCGTTTATTTTGAATGGACGTCATAGCGACTTACTGGCGATTCGGACACCGGTAAAACGTCGTCGCAAAAGCATCATCCGTTTCCACTGAAAATACACACCTCTCAATTTTTCCAGTAGCGCTGACTTACCAAAGGCAGCGCTATTGCCATATTTGTGCTCTAAGAACAGTTCTTCTATTATCGATTACCTCCCTGGAAACGACATCGATCGAGTGTGATTATGAAGAATCGAATTGGCCCCCTGCTCCTGGTTTTCATCCTTGTTTCATCTGTTGCTATCGCACAAAAAACTCGACGCGCAACTGTTCGAGGAAGGCCGCCAATGGCTACGGCCCAGCCAACGTCGACGCCACAACCGGCGACAAATCCGCCGCCGATCGCAGCTAAGCCCGCACTTCCTCCTGTTCCGATCGTGGTTGTGAACGGCCAAACGTTCACCACGGCTGATCTGGATCCACAAGTGAGAGAACAGGTCGAAGCCGTTGCAGATCGGACTGTGGCAGCGAAACGAGAGGTCCTCGATACGCAAATCAATACAATGCTTCTCGAGATGGAGGCAAAACGACGTGGACTGAGTACTCATCAACTCTATGAGCTCGAGGTCACAAAGCGAATCCCTACTATTACCCCCGCTCAAGTCAAACAATTCTTTGACGCTAACAAGTCGCAATTCGGGGGAACTGATCTGGCTGACGCAAGTCCTCAAATACAGGCCTATTTACATGATGAAGCTCAGAACCAGCTCGCCGATGCTCTTGCGAACCGTCTGCGTAAAGCCTTTCCAGTTTCAATGGGGGCGGATGTTGCGACACCGAACCTGGCGAATGAGACCGTGTTAGCCACCGTGGGAGGTGTCCCGATCAAGGCTTCCCAGTTGATTGAGAGATTGAAACCAGTCGTCTACAAGATTCAGCTGGAGACATATCAGATCGAAAAGCAGCAAATGGATCAGTTGGTGAATAACCAGTTACTGCTGACTGAGGCAACAGCAAAAGGAGTCGGTTCGGAAGAGATCATTCGAGCCGAAATCAGCGACAAGGTCCATACGCCGACAGATGACGAAGTGACGAAGTTCTATAACGAGAACAAAGAGCGTATCAGTGGCGATCTTGCTTCAGTGCGTAATCAAGTAGCCATCTACCTTCAAAATGAGGATCGACAGCGTTTGGAAAAGGCACTCTCCGATCGCTTAAGAAAAAACGCACAGATACGTTGGTTGATCAGCGAACCAGCACAGCCAGTCCAGGTGATCAGTGTGGATGACGATCCATCGATTGGTCCAGCTAATGCACCGGTAACGATTGTGGAGTTCACTGACTTTCAGTGTCCTGCTTGTGCTGCAATGCATCCGGTACTTAATGAAGTTTTGAAGTCGTATGGAGACAAGATTCATTTTGTTGTCCGCGACTTTCCACTCAACCAACACGAGTGGGCGCGCAAAGCCGCAGAAGCAGCAGACGCCGCGCGTGCACAGGGCAAGTTTTTTGAATACGCTGCCTTGTTATTTCAACGGCAGAAAGCCCTCGACGTGCCTTCGCTTAAGAAATATGCAAGTGAACTTGGCCTTAATCGAGCGAAGTTTGACAGCGAACTTGATAACGGAGTCTACGCGGCAGAGGTCCAGCATGACATCAGCGACGGTGAGATGTATGGTGTCGGAAGCACGCCGGCGATCTTCATCAATGGTCTGATGCTGAGGATCCTCAGCGCCGACAGTTTGCGCGAGGCGATTGACCGCGCCGCTGCTGCCTCGAAAACTGGCGCCAGTCCTCAGTAAGTAACGTATCCGATCCGCCACGCGGTTCGCTCTGACCCGCTCTCGATAAGATCAAGCACATCGGACCCTGGACCAATCTCCTGCGTGACTTTTCCGTAAGACTTCTGTCGCTAACCCGACAACAACTGGGCCTACAAGTCTGACCGGGAGTAACTTGCCGCAGGGTTCAATGATACCGAGCAGGGTGAGGCAATGGCGCATCTCTTAAAACCGGATCGACTCAAACGTTACAAAGACGTAGCGATGCTGCTGATCAAATATGGTCGCTCAGATTTGATTAGCAAAGCCGGGTTAGAAGAGAGTGTCATGCCGGAAGAGCTGGAATCCTCAACTGCCGCTTCTGCAGATGAACTAGCCGCCGATTTGGAAAGGCTTGGTCCCACCTTTATCAAGCTCGGTCAACTTCTTTCCACTCGTGGCGATCTCTTACCGGAGCCTTACCTGGAGGCACTGTCGAGGCTCCAGGACAGTATTGAGCCTTTTAAATTTGAAGAGATTGAAAGAATCGTCACCAGTGAACTGGGTGTCAGAATTTCAAAAGCCTTTGCTGACTTCGACCCAACGCCAATTGCAGCAGCGTCGCTGGCTCAGGTGCATCGGGCCACTATGCGCGACGGCCGTGCAGTTGTCGTGAAGGTTCAACGTCCAAATATTCGCGAATTGATCGTTGATGACCTGGAGGCGCTCGGCGAAATAGCAGAGTTTCTCGACTCACACACTGAGCTTGGGAGGCGTTACGAATTTGCGAACATGCTCACCGACTTGCGGAAGAGTCTCCTGCGTGAACTCGACTTTACAATTGAATGCCAGAATCTAATTGCGATTGCAGACAATCTGAACGAGTTTGAGACCATTGTCATTCCAGATCCCGTCGAAGACTTCACGACGACGCGTGTCCTTACGATGGAGTACATTCCGGGAAAGAAGATTACCGAGCTCGGTCCGCTCCGACTTCTCGAGATAGATGCTCCTGGTCTTGCTGATGAACTATTTCGCGCGTATCTGAAGCAGATGCTCGTTGACGGACTGTTTCATGCCGATCCCCATCCCGGAAATGTGTTTCTCACACCTGACGATCAGATTGGGTTGCTTGATCTCGGCATGGTTGGACGGGTCACTCGAACATTTCAAGACAATTTACTTAGACTTCTCCTGGCCATCAGCGAAGGACGTGGTGAGGAAGCTGGTGAAGCAGCTATCAAGATGGGTGAGCCCAAGGAGGGTTTCGATAGGACACTCTTTAACCGTCGCGTTGGTGACCTGGTAACAGAGAATGCTGATGCTGTGTTGAGTCGCATGAACGCCGGGAAGATTGTCCTCGAGATTACGCGCATCTCTGCGGAGTGCTGGTTCCGGTTACCGCCAGAGTTCACAATGATTGCCAAAGCTCTGCTGAACCTCGATAAGGTCGTCTACACGCTTGATTCGTCGTTTGATCCCAACGCCATCATTCGCGAAAGCTCAACCGAGATTCTGGAGCGAAACATTCTCCGGAGTATCGCGCCAGGTAACTTATTGGCGGGTGCCGTGGACGTAAAAGAGTTTGCGGAAAAACTACCCTCGCGAGTCAATCGAATTCTGGACGCCATCGGGAATAACGATATTCGCTTTAAGGTCGATGCGATTGACGAAAAGATCGTTCTCGATGGGCTGCAGAAAGTCGCGAATCGAATAACCCTGGGCCTGGTCGTAGCCGCTTTGATCGTTGGTGCGGCAATGTTAATGCGCGTCGAGACTTCATTCCGAATCTTTGGATATCCAGGACTCGCGATGATCTTGTTCATTCTGGCCGCGTTCGCTGGATTGGGGCTGGCCCTCACGATCCTCTTCTACGATAAAAAGCCGGACGACTAGTAGAACCAGGAGCAGTCGGCCGGACCAGGCAGCCGGACGACTAGTAGGGCCAGGAGCAGTCGGCAGGAGCAGGAGCAGGAGCAAAAGCAGGAGTAGCGGCATGCGCAAGCACGGATCGCTCGAAAAAGAACTTGACATTCATACGTGTAAGTAGCCTTTCCTGCTCCTGCTCCTGCTCCTGCTCCTGCTCCTGCTCCTGCTCCTGCTCCTGCTCCAGTCCAACCGTGTTTAAAACCTCAAGAATTCCTCAACCCGCCCTAGCTATAACCAACAAGAAGGTCTCAGAACGACAACCCCATGCCGAACCAGCAATTCCCAATGGAATCCAGTACAAGCCAGTGGCAACTGATAACCGAGAAAATTGCCGTACCATCGCCAACCGCCAGCGTTCGCAGACCACGTCTTTTGGCACTCCTGGATCAAAGTCTTCGCTCCTGCACGTCGACAATTCTTACTGGCCGGGCGGGATCAGGAAAGACATCTTTGGCAATTGACTTTGCCGAACAATCCGAGCGCCGCATTGCCTGGTACAAGGTAGATGCCCCGGAAACCCAACTCAGAATCTTCTTTGAGTACCTTATTTGCAGCATTCAGGCGAAGAGGCCCGGTTTCGGCAGTTATTCGCTTTGCTCGTTGATAGAGCAGTCGCTCGAGACAAGCCAGATTCCGTTGTTGGCGGACGTCTTTCTTTATGAGTTGCAACTTCAACCTTCCCATCCACTGTTAATCGTGATTGAGGATTTGCATCTCGTTTGCGACGCAGAGTGGTTGGTTCCTTTTTTTAGACGACTCCTTCCACTACTGCCGGCGGATGTGCACGTGATCATTACGAGTCGAACAATGCCGCCTGCTTCCTTCTGGCGGATGCGCTCCAAGCAAACGCTGGCAGTCATTGATGAAGAGATGTTGCTGTTTTCCTCAGAGGAAGCAGTCACACTCTTTGAGCATTACGGATTAACCCGTGAACAGGCAGAAATTGCGATGGAACACTCGAGAGGCCGCGCCGCATCACTCTCGGATTTAGCGGCAACGTTGCATTTTGCTGAAGCAGCCGCGCAAGGCGAAACGTCCCTGGTTTAAGACGTCGTTCATTTCAATGGCTACGCACGACGAATTCGCTCACCCCGCAACCTCTCTCGGTACTTCGCTCCATGGTGGAGCGCCGGGATTTCCCTATGCTAATCTTCGGGTCTTCGAGAACAAAACCCAGAGGCAAAGGGCAATGCCGTCGAGAACCCGACAGGGTAAACCTCCCGCCGCTTCGCTCACGGCAGCAAAACAGCAATCTGCCGCCGTCCGACCGAACTTTTTTCTTCGCACCAAACTACTCCTGCCTCGACCCGCGCCGGAATTACTTTCCAGACCGCGTCTGATCGAGCGACTTGTTACCAACCTCACCAATCCATTGACCCTGGTAACAGCAAATGCCGGTTCGGGCAAGACGACCCTGGTCGCAGATTTCCTGCGGACACAAGACCGGCAGTTCGTTTGGTATCAGCTCGATCACACTGACGCTGACGCATTCGTCTTCCTGGGTTATTTGACGTTTGGCATTCAGCAGATCGTTCCCGACTTCGGCAAGGCGATGTTCGCTTATTTCCGGGAAGCCTCGGGCGAACTCGCACAAAATCCGGAACGAGCTGTAGACGTCTTAATTAACGAAGTGCTGGAGCGAGTGGAGCAGCAAATTGTTGTCGTGCTTGACGACTATCATCACCTCGGGCAGGACACGGCCGTTCACGCTGTCCTCGACCGGCTACTCGCCTACCTGCCTGACGTTCTCCATATCGTCATGATTTCCCGCGAAATGCCGCCGCTGGCATTGGCCCGGCTGCGTTCTCAAACGCCAGCTTCGGTAATCGATCGGTCAGACCTTCTGTTTACAGACGAAGAGACTCGCGAGTTATTTCGCAAAGTCTTTGATTTGGAACTCACTGGCGAGCAACTGGTTGAATATCGCGAGCGCACACATGGCTGGATCACGGCGTTACAGCTTGTTCGGCAAGTCGCCCAGAAAACAGTCGCAAATCTGCAGGACGGTAAAACCGATCTAGTCGATGTATTACGTCAATCAGAACGCGACATCTTCGACTACTTCGCTGAAGAGGTCTTCACTGATGAGCCTGAAGAAATACAACAACTGCTGTTAAAGATCGCGCTCCTCGACAACATCGAGCTCGATACCTGCGCCGCACTGTTCAAAGAGATGAATTGTGCACGACTGCTGCCTGCACTCGTGCGTCGCAACGTCTTCATTACCGTTGCGAGTGACGGCAGTGGCGAGGAATATCGTCTACATCCATTATTCCAAAGTTTCCTTAGGCGACGTTTGCGCAGTGAGATTGGCAGAAGCGGAGTCGCTGCTGAACAACAGCGTTACGCCGAATACTTTTTGAAACGTGGTTTGTGGGAACAGGCGGTGAGACATCTGTTGGAAGCAGAAAACTTCAGCAGGGCAGCACAGGTGATCTCGGAGAAAGGCGCCCAGTGGATCTCATCAGGTGCCTTGAACTCACTTGCCGCGATGGCCGATCTGTTACCCGCGGATGTGGTGGAAGCATATCCAAGAACGATCGTCCACCGGGCTGAAGTTGCGAGGTTGCGCGGGGAATACGAATCTGCCCGCTCACTGTTCAGACGAGCTGCTTCGCTGTTGCAGCAACTGGGAGATCGTGAAGGAGAGGCTGAAACACAGCACTCGCTCGCAACTCTCGCTCGTCGCGAAGGCGATTACTCATCAGCTTTAGAATTCCTGGATCGGGCTCTGGAATTAACTGACGACCGATCGGTGCGGATGAAATGTGCCAACACTCGAGGCTTGTGTTTAGTGTCAGTTGGTGAATGGACGGGCGCGGAGGTCGAATTCCGCAGCGCGTTGCAACTGGCCCAGGAAGCGAACGATGAACGTTATGTACGGTTGATCACTCACAACCTCGGCCTGCCGGCAATGATGCGAGGCGATTTTGGCGAAGCTCTCAGATGGCTTCGACGCATGTTGGGAGATGGCAACCAGGTTCCAATGCCGCAAGAAGCAACTGCGCATCTCAACATGGCTCACTGTTACCTCTATCTCGGTGACCTTGCAGCTTGTGAGAGACACCTGGACGAGGCGATTGAACGCTGCCAGCTCTTCAACCTCATTGCGGCGAGAGCAGACGCATTCGAGACTTACGGAAATCTTTTTCGCGAGCAGGGTGAGATTGAGAAAGCCAATGAGTATTACCAGCGAGCCGCTCGCGCATATGACGAAGCAGGCGTCAATTTGGCGCGTACAGAGCTAATCGAAGAGCAGGCGTTGTTGAAGCTGGCGGTAGGCGATCCGGTTGCAGCTCGGAATCAGATCGAGCGTCTGATTGAAGCGCGCCCCTTAGCCAACAACGAGATTGGATTTCATACGGCAAGTTTGACCAGGGCACGCATCATGATAGTCCAGGGAGAGTTTGACGCCGCGAGATCTGATCTGATTCAGGCCCAGCTTTATTTTCATGACCATACGCTTTATTACTACGAAGCGCAGGCATCCTTCGCTCGTGCTGTGACCGAACTTCGATTAGGTAACGAACCGCAGATGATCGAGTGTTTGCGCCGCGTAGTGGATTTGGCGCTGCGGTTTGATTATGAGTACTGGCTGAAACGCGAGGCGCTTGCCAGTCACGAATTGTTTGCGACGGAAGAAGCTGCCGAACTGTTACCTTCGGACTTAAGGCGTCAACTCGCCGAGAGGGTGACGACCAGGTCTGAAACCGTCCCGGTTAGTTCTGAGCTTACGCTTCAGGCCGAGCCAGTGCCTGATCTCACAATCAACATGCTCGGTCCAGTTGAAATCTTCCGAGAGTTTTCACGACCGCTCGCCCCTGACGCGTGGGTCACCCGCCGTGCGCGCGACATTCTGTGTTTTATTGCCTCCCGTCGTCATCGACGCGCGTCAAAAGACACGATCATCGATACCTTTTGGGGTGAAACTGATCTGGCCGTTGTCGAGAAGAACTTTCATCCGACAATCTCCCATATCCGCAAGGCCCTGAACAGCAACAAGTCTCTGAAACAGAATTTCATTGTCTATCGCGATGGCGACTACCAGCTGAATCCGGAGCTCTCGTACAGCATCGACATTGAGGAGTTTGACCGGCTGGTTGTTTTAGGAGAGAACGCGCGAAGGGCGAAACTGTTTGATGAATGCATCAAGGCCTACGAACAGGCCATCGGAATCTACAGAGGCGATTTTGCGCAAGGAAGTTACGAGCCATGGGTCGATGAACAACGAAGTTACTACCGAGAACAATATCTTCATTTACTGGAATCCCTGGCGTCGGTGGCTGAAAAGCAGGAAGAGTGGTCACGATCCTTGCAATTGGCCCAGCAGATCCTTCACGAGGATCCGTTTCGAGAAGACATTCATTGTGTGGTTATGAGAGCTCACGTGAACATGGGCAATCGCGGCGCCGCCAGGGACCAGTACGAAGCTCTGAAACGCCTGTTGCAGCGTGAGCTAGGGGTCGAACCAGGTCGCGAGACCAGGCGAATCTACCAGGAGCTGCTGGGTCAGGAATGAACAAGTCTGTCCAGTTTCTTAGTAAAAACACAAGCGTAACGCAACAAAACGGCTAAGGCAGTGAACTTAGAATACGAACCAATTCTTGAGGCGCTAATTGAGAATGGAGCAGATGGTTGTCGGTGTCGCCCGACCGACACAGCGCGGATGCCGAAAAGCATCGGGGCTCCAGCTTTAGCAAGAACATCGCCCCCGCGCCGACCCCTAGCATGCTGCGCCGATAAAACCCGACTGAGGTGATAGTTTGCTTAAGCCTCGATTCTTCAGTTCCACTTTAACAAATCGTTGCCGCAGTCTAGTCGCGCTCTTACTGGTATTGCTGCTGAGCACTGCGCCAATTTTCGCCGGCATCACTGTGGCCGGGTCCAATGGGATAACTGCGACTGGTGCGGACGGAGTTCAGTTCACCGGTGTTTCCGGAATTACGGCGACAGGTGCGGACGGAATCGTAACGTTTGGGCCGAATGGCATAACGGCTACGGGTGCGGATGGAATCACTGCGACGGGCGCAGACGGAATTACTGCTACCGGTGCGGACGGGTACACCTATCCAGGCGCCAACGGAATCACTGCGACCGGCGCGGATTCGCTTCTAATCAACAACGCGGACGGAATAACCGCAACGGGAGCAGACGGCATTACCGCTACTGGAGCAGACGGGACAACCTACAAGGCAGATGCAATCCAGATAAGGTTTCCAAGTGGCATTACCGCAACCGGTGCTGATGGTATTACCGCGACCGGCGCAGACGGCATAACTGCCACTGGTGCAGATTCCAGAGATATTGCAAACGCTAACGGAATCACTGCAACGGGAGCCGACGGAGTAACCATTTCCGGCGCCGACGGGATTACGGCGACCGGCGCAGATGGCACTGTCTATTCAATCCCGGTGACTACTTTGACGCTTCTGGGCGCCGATTTGATCGTCGTGGCCAACGCGCACGGAATCACCATTACCGGTGCCGACTCGATCACAAACACCGGTGTAGACGCTTTGACGTCTCTGGTGAACACAGGAGCTTCAGAAACAGGCTTGCGCAGCGTAGATCCGGAACTGGCGATCACGTTGAACCGGTTGACTGACGATAGCAATGTCAGTGCAGCGATCGTCTATCACCAGTGGCCCACCGACGCTGACATCACACAACTGAAGAATATCGGTTTTTTGGGCGGAACTCGTTTTCGCGTATTGCCAGTGGTTATGGTGACGGGCACACGTCGACAGATTATCGCTGCTTCGAAATTACCGAATGTAAGGTCAATCTACGGAAATCGAACTCTTCAACTGAACAGTGAACCCGAGGTCCGATCGGCGACGGGCGTCGATCGCGCATGGCAAGACGCTGATCTGATTGCAAAGAATGGCGCGCCGCTCACTGGTCAAGGGATCACGGTTGCTGTTCTGGATACCGGCATCGATTCAACTCATCCAGATGTTGCCGGTCGCGTCACTAAGAACATAAAACTTGCCGACACGCTGAGCCTGGGCGTCGGGTTCAACTATCCACTTAGTACAGTTAACTTACCGAATACCGACCTGGTCTACGGGCATGGCAGTTTCGTCGCGGGAGTAATCGGCGGTAGCGGCGCAGCGTCAAAGGGTAAGTTCAAAGGCGTCGCACCTGGTGCGAGTCTGGTAGGTCTAAATGCGGGTGATCTATCGCTCCTCTACGTTCTTGATGGCTTTGATTATCTGCTCGCCAATCCGGGTCTAAGTGTTCGCGTGGTTAACTGTAGTTTCTCCGCGAACACTGTGTTCGACGTCAACGATCCAGTGAACGTAGCGACGAAAATGTTAACTGACGCCGGAGTCAACGTTGTGTTTTCAGCCGGCAATTCAGGCCCGGCACAACATACGCTGAACCCTTATGCGGTTGCTCCCTGGGTTGTCAGCGTTGGTGCTACGGATACGCAGGGACGACTTGCAAGCTTCTCGTCGCGCGGCGACTTCGCAAGTGCCTTGTTCAGGCCGACGGTTGTGGCTCCTGCTGTCAATGTCGTCAGCTTGCGAGGCTCTGGAGTAGTGAATGTGACGGGTGCAACCGGTCTCGCAAACGTTGATACACAACGATTGACGCTCTCCGAATTGCCGTACTACACCACTGGAAGCGGTACGAGCTTTTCGGCTCCGCAGGTCGCTGGGACGATCGCGCTGATGCTGGAGGCAAATCCGAATCTGACGCCGGCAAACGTTCGCGATATTCTCCAGCGCACGGCAACGCCTTTAGCGCCCTACTACGAGCACGAAGTTGGCGCAGGAATGCTCAACACGCATGCGGCCGCGCTCCAGGCAGCATTCCCAACACGAAGCTTTGGGAGCTGGCGTTCAATTCTGGATCGCGGTCAGGTCAGTTTCCTCAATGATCCGCTGTCTACCTTCTCTGGCGCAGTATTGCCTGGCAACTGGGTTGATACGACGGTTCAAATTCCGGCAGACACTGTTTTTGCGACAGTGCAGATAGGTTGGGGACCGCTGTGGAGCGTGAGCGACCTCGGTTTATACGTTTACGATTCCGCCGGAAATTTGCGAGCTCAGTCAAGCTCGATCAATTTACCGGGGCTAACCGGGAAAACTGAGCGTGTCGTTCTCAGTCTACCTGCGGCAGGCACCTGGCGAATCAGAGTAAAGAACGGTTCGATTCTAGGTTTATCGCAAGCCTTTGCAGGGGTCGTGCAGTTTAATCGCGTAAGCTACGGTCACTTTTCGGATGCAGGTTTACAAAATACAAACCTGCTCACTGATGTCGATCAAATTCTTCGATCATTCTCAATGTGGCCTATTGGTTCGAAGTTTAGACCTGAGTTTGTTGTCAGTCGGGCGGACTTGGCGTCGGCGTTGGTCTTAGGTGCTCGAGTACCTCAGTATTTGCCAGGTGCGCCGAGTTACGACGATGTACGGGACTTGCCGACGATGGCGTTCGTGGAAACTGCCCAGGCCTCGCCAAGCGGGGCGCTATTCACGGATGTCGTACAGGGGGGAAGGTTCCGCCCGACTGAGGGGGTTACTCGTCTGGTTGCGGCCGTGGCGCTTGTACGCGCAGCTGGATTAAAGGCGGAGGCTGAAGCGAAGACCAGCACACAGCTTTCGTTTGCTGATGCGCTGACGATTCCAGCCGAATTGCGGGGTTACGTTTCCGTGGCAGTTTCACGGGGCTTTATTCAGGCAGACACATTGTTCCGACCTCAAAACTCCTTTACACGAGGCGAGCTCGCGCATGCAATTGTTTTGATCCAAAACAGTGCTGTTCAGTAGGTCTCACCGCAGAGCTTCTTCACAGCCCTCGTCTGTTCATCCGTCAATGAGGAGAACAGGATGCCGAAGCCGATTCCCGGTTGATAAGTTGTAACCGTTCCTGTTAGTGGTAACCACTCACCCGAAGGAAGCAGCACTTCCAGATTCATGACTTCATCCACATCAGCGAGACCGGTAGTGTTAATAAAGCAGCCACTCAGGCTGATGTCTTCAAGTTTGGCCTCATAACTACCTGAGAGCGAGTCCCATTTAACGACGAGGTTGACGGTTTTTCTTTCGTTCTTTCTTCTTTCGTCAGACATAGGTTTGTTTCACAGCTGACCGTAAAAGACCTTTGTATCATATTCAAAACTCACACTGCCGTTGTTTTGATGGCGATTGAAGACATTTCTGAGTTCATCAATCATCGGCTCAAATCCAGGATGCCCAGGTTCAGGTGTATAAGACGATGAACGGAGACGACCTTTCAATCCTTCGAAGTCAAATACCTGTTCGCTTGGGAATACGACGACCTGGCACGATTTTGGTGCGAAGAACTTCGGGATCAGGTCCTCGGCATTTTCGTGACGAATGTCCTGATAGTCGGTTCCGTATGTCAGTAGCAGCTGCTCGTAGTCTTCAAGGAACGGAGTCGAAATGAGTTTGCGGGCATTCCAGGTTATGACAACCCAGCCATGCGCTTTCAGGATCCGCTTTGCCTCCACCTTGAAGTTGTCGGGATCGAACCAATGAAAAGCCTGTCCAGCGGTAATGAAGTCAATGCTTGAGTCAGGCAGGGCGGTACATTCCGCGGTTCCATCGATGCTCTTGAAGTTTGGAAAACTCTGGAGGATCTGCTCAGCGGCTGATCGCATTCCGACATTAGGTTCGACACCAAACACGACGTTGCCATTGGCGAGGAAGAGTTCGGTGAGTTTGCCGGTGCCTGACCCAATATCAGCGACGACGGAATCAATGGTTAGGTCGCATTCAGTCTTCAGGAGGGTGACGATCTCAGGCGGATATCCAGGGCGGTACTTGATGTAGTCAGCGATCCGGCTGGAGAATCGTTCCACTGATTGAGACATTGGGTTTCTTCTATCCTCGAACCGGATTCTAAGTGAAACTGCGTGGGTTGGAATAGGTTAAAATTTTTAAGACACCACCGGGCTTTAGCCGGTGGTAGTTCAACTTCACAACTACGAGCGTTCCGTCTGAACAACAGACACCACCGAGCTTTAGCCGGTGGTGTCTCGCGGATTACTCATTCTCGTGAAAACAGACTGCGAGTTGTTCGAGGTGGCTGGCTTGGAACGAATCTCACAAGCAGCCGGTGAGCGAGCAGTAATGCAACAATAAAACCGAACGTTAATGGCAGCCGCGTGTCAGATTTAACGAGCAGCCAAAAGTGAATAACACCTGCAATTGCAGCCAGGTACACAAGCCGGTGAAGGAGTGCCCAACGCTTCCCGCCCAGCCGCTTCACCATTTTATTGGTTGAAGTGATGGCAAGAGGCACCATCAGTAAGAAGCCGGTCATGCCGACGAGAATGAACGGTCGACGAGCGACATCTTTTGGGATGCTCATTAAGTCGAATACGCGATCGAGCCAAATGTAAGTCAGCAAATGAAGTGAGCCATAAAAGAACGCAAAGAGTCCGAGCATTCGCCTGACCTTGACGAGTGAATTAATACCAAACGTCTTTCTGAGTGGCGTCACGGCTACGCTGGCAGTCAGGCAGACCAGCGTCATCATTCCAGTAGTCCGAATCGCAAACTCCTGGGGGTTCGCGCCGAGATTATGGCGATAAAGGTCCCACAACAACAGAACCAGCGGGATTAGCGCGTTTACAAAGACGACTGATTTGAAAAAGCGAGCGTTGTGCACGTGGTCCTGGGTTTTGGTCTTTGGCTTTTGATCTTGGAAATGCGAAGCCAAGACCAAAGACTAAAGCCAAAAACCAATGAATCAAAAGTATTTGACTAAATCCATCCCCTCATAGAGCCTGGCGACCTGTTCGCCATAGCCATTAAACAACAATGTCTTGCGCCTTCCGTATTCGCCAATTCGCTGCTCCGTTGCCTGACTCCATCGTGGATGCGGTACGTTCGGATTTACATTCGAGTAAAAGCCATACTCATCAGGTGCCTCGATATTCCAGGTTGTCGGTGGCTCGTCGGCGACCAGCGAGATTTTGACGACAGACTTGATGCTCTTGAACCCATACTTCCACGGAACAACGAGCCGGATCGGAGCGCCGTCCTGTGGGGGAAGCGTTTCGCCGTAGAGCCCGGTAGCGAGAATCGCGAGTGGATGCATTGCTTCATCCAGACGCAATCCCTCTACGTACGGCCACTGTAGAATGCCGGTTGCCTGGTTGGGCAGCCGTTTCGGATCTAGCAGAGTTTGAAAAGCAACGTACCTGGCCTGCGAAGTTGGTTCTACTTTTTCGAGCAGTTTGCTGAGAGGAAAGCCTATCCAGGGAATGACCATTGACCAACCTTCAACACAGCGAAACCGGTAAATCCGTTCCTCCTGTTGAAACTTAAGTAGTTCGTCAAGATCGAACACCGTTGGTTTGTTCACCAAACCGTCAACCGACACTGCCCAGGGCTTTGTCACAAAACCCTGAGCAGCGTACGCCACCCCGCTCTTAGAAGTGTCAAACTCGTAGAAGTTGTTGTAGTTCGTGATGCTTTGAAGCGGAGTTAATTTCTCATCAACCCGAAATCCAGAGCTCGCAGAATCAGCGATCGAAGTTTTTGCCACTTCCTGAAGCTTTTCACCAACGGGTTTTTCAACTGCGTGGGGATTCAATCGTCGATAAAGCAAAGTGCTGGCTGTCGCAGTTCCAGCCAGGACTGCGGCCTGGATAAAGACTCTCCGATTCAGATAGGTCTGCTTATCAGTGATTTCATTTGACTTGATCTTGTCTTCCATTCTGCACCCTACTCGTTAGACTCCTCTTATTTGTCGTCGCGTTCGCTGAATACTTACGGGTTTAATAGGTCATTTGGATTGTAAATCAAAAGCCTATTGAGCCCGGATACCTTTGAGCTTTGCACTTTGTTCTGCAAAAGCCTGGTTTGACTGAAAGCACTAAGCCCAAAGAACAAAGCCAAAAAGTTTGGTAGTATCCCGCGCGTCATTGATGTCGTCGCCTGAACCCAAGGACGATTACGTGGAAGAACCAACCCGGCTGACGCCTGACAACGAACCCGCTGACCACATTTCAACTCGAAGCCGCCTACTTCGCTGGGGAATTGTGTTGTTTGTTGCTTTCGGAATCTTACTGATTCCAGTGCCCGCGGGCATTACCAGTCAATCATGGCGTCTACTCGCCATCTTCGCTGCAACCATAACCGGCTCGATGGTGCGTCCGCTCCCAGGCGGCGCAATGGTTCTGCTTGGTGTCACCGCGTTATCTGTATTTCGCGTAATGACAATCGAAGATTCATTAGGTGGCTACGCAGATCCAGTTGTTTGGCTGGTCCTGGCAGCTTTCTTCATTTCACGAGGCATGATCAAAACTGGCCTCGGCAGACGAATTGCGTTGTTGTTCATTAAAGCGATTGGCCGTTACTCGATTGGATTGGCATATGCTCTTATCTCGACTGAAGCGCTCCTCGCTGCGGTCATTCCCTCCACAGGAGCGCGTTCCGGTGGAATCATCTACCCAATAGCCAAGAGTTTGGCTGAGGCATACGAGTCGAGACCTGGTGCATCGGCGCGCCGCTTGGGAGCCTTCCTCATGACCACGGTATCGCAGGGCAACATCGTGATCTGCGCGATGTGGTTAACGGGTCAAGCCTCAAATCCAATCATCGCCAAACTTGCGAAGGACGTGACGGGAATTGAGATCACTTACGCACGCTGGATAACAGCTGCGCTTCTGCCCGCCTTGGTCAGCCTCGTCCTTGTCCCATTACTCATCTATCGAATCTTTCCACCCGAAATAAAACATACACCCGCGGCATCTGAGTTTGCTTCCACGGAGCTCGCAAAGCTTGGCAAACCAAAATGGTCAGAATGGCTGATGCTGCTGGTTTTCGTTTTTGTAGCAGCGTTGTGGATTAGTCCGTGGTTTCATTACGCGACTGTTGCAATGATTGGTATCGCGATCTTGTTGCTGACGGGCGTGCTCAATTTTGGTGACTTGATAAGTGAAAGAGGAGGATGGAGCGTCTTCATCTGGTACGGCGGCTTGGTGAGAATGGCAGAGGCGCTTGGCAAAACAGGTATTACCAAACGCTTTGCTGAAGCCGCTGCGACGATAACACTTGGCTGGAAATGGTGGCTGGCTCTCGCAGTCTTGTTGTTGATTTACTTTTATGCCCACTACGGATTCGCAAGTATTACCGCTCATGCGACTGCGATGTACGCGCCGTTCTTAATAGTTATACTTGCCGCCGGTGCTCCACCTTATGTAGCTATTCTGTCACTGGCTTACTTTTCCAATCTCGGCGCTGCGGTCACTCATTACGGTACAACTGCATCACCGATCTACTTTGGTGCCGGCTACGTGTCGCAGAGAACGTGGTGGTTGATTGGGTTGATCGTCTCGTTTCTCACGATTGCGGTCTGGACAATCGTCGGTTTCGCATGGTGGAAGGTTTTGAGACTTTGGTGAAGCGCAATACAAATATTGACCTGCATAAGTTCGAAGCTGACGTCCAACACCAGTTCGATTCAATAACAGAACTGCGCCAAAAGCTTAGATGAGAAAAACCAATGGCAGGATATTCCGGCACACCTCTTCCGAAAAAACTCGGTATCAAACCAAACCAACGCATAGCTTTAGTGAATGCTCCAAACAACTTCGCAAAAGAGCTCGGTCTACTGCCGAAAAACGCAACGATTGTGAAGCGACTAAATGGCTCATTGGATTTAGTTGTATTGTTTGTTGATCGTGAGCAGACACTGGCCAAACAATTTCCAATTCTCGCTAAACAACTTCAAAGCAATGGGATGATTTGGATCGCCTGGCCAAAGAAGAGCTCTGGTGTGGCAACGGATCTTGTTTTTGAAAAGGTTCAGCGCATCGGTCTGGACTGTGGATTAGTCGATGTAAAGATTTGCGCAATCGATAATGTGTGGTCGGGTCTTAAGTTTGTAATTCGATTGAAAGATAGGAAGTGATCTTTGAGTTTTGGTCTTTGGTGTTTGCTCTGCGCGTTTGATTTCGGTCTTAAGAACTCCAGCTTATTTCCAAGACGCAAGTCCAAAAGACCAACGCGGAAGTTTTCCACAGCTTCTGAGGAAATCTTTGTGGAAATCCAATCGCCGCGTTTTACAAATCTGTTACAAGTAGAGACTTAGAACACTTTGCACACACCAGCGGCGTTCAGCAAAACCATTATGCAGCAACAGGTTGAGTTAAGCGTGCCAAATATGATCTTCTCGTTGCGACTTGGACCAAAGAAAAACAGCAATTTACTTTTTTGGATCCTGAACATTGCGAAAAAAGTTTGTGCCAACATACGGCGAACAGTTTTTTGCGCATCTTTGATCGACCTCTTTTCCTAAGAGTTTTGAATCTGATTTTGATCATCGATGGTTTCGTTGAACGGTCAACACAACATCAAGAAGTGGCTTAACTGATCATGTATCCTCACTCAAGAGAGATGTTTGCAACTTCAAAAACATCGAATGAAGACAACGTGAATTCGCAAAAATTTCTACTTCATTTCATACCACAAAAGTTTTGAAAAAGGGGTTGCAAAAAAATCTTCGATCACTATAATGCGATTCCCTCGCTGAAGCATTGATTGCCAGTTTGTAAGTTGATCAGCGAACTGATTTTTGATTCGTAAAGAAGGTTGACTCGCTCTCATAAAGTTCTCGCAATTGCCCGGAAGCCTTCTTCGTTAGTCAACGTCAGTTAAGTAGTGGGGCGCAATTCGCAGGGAAGTTGCGCAGAGGCAATCCAGGCGATCGCCCCCGATGGGGCTCCTTCGCCAAACAATACACACTAAAAACGAATACCCAGACCGGAGAGCAATTTAGAACCGGACTGAGGAAGAGTGTTCTCAAAAAGACCGTTCGCCCCCCATGTCTGTTGCCTAGTGGAGTGTCGGAATGAAAGAAGAGACAGAGTTACCCCCCAATGTTAAGCACTGCCCAATTTGCGCACAGGAGCTTCCGATATCAGAGTTTGGAATTTGTCGTGCCCGCAAGGATGGACGGAACCTTTACTGCAAGAGCTGTATTCGTAACAAGGTTACACAGAGTAGACGTGCGTTAAAGGAATACAAATCTGCACGCAAGAAGTATATCGCCCGTCAGGTTGAATTAAGCGAGCTCGTACATTCGGATCATTCAGCCGGTATTGCGTACACTGCAAAATCCGTCAGTAAACTTTCTCCTGTCGAGCGTGTACGTGAAGCGATCCGCAGAGGCGCACGCACGCAACGAGAGATCGCGCAGGAAACAAAACTGGGTAAAGATGAGATCGGTGATGCGTTGGCAAACCTGTTGCTGTGGACTCGTGAAATCCGAACCCAGATCAAGGACAACACCAGATTATATTTTCTGAATGATGAGGCAGACGGAGCACAGGAAGATGCACCGCAACTGCCGCCGCGGAAACGTGACGTTCCAAGCTCGTTCAGTTGCTTGCATGGATTGATGCCAGGAAAGAATCCCGAAGGTGAACCGCAGAAGATTGGCGGCTGGGTGGCAGCCTAGCCCCTCTTAATTTCAGATTTAAGATTTCAGATTTCAGATTGGCCTGATATTGTCTCGATCTGAGACTCAGAACAAATCTGAAATTTGAAATCTTAAATCTGAAATGCCAGCGCGGCTATCCCGAGAAAGCTCCGAGTACCTCATTAGCGTGATCCTCGGGCTTTACCTTTTCGAATACCTTCTTGATCTTTCCCTTCTCGTCGATCAAAAAGGTTGTTCGATGAATGCCCATGTATGTTCGCCCCATGAATTTCTTCTCACCGTAAACGCCGTAAGCATCCGCTATCGAATGATCGGTATCGGCTAGTAGCGTGAATGGAAGTTTGTACTTGGCGACGAACTTCTGATGCGATTTCTCACTATCCGGCGACACGCCAAGAATGGTAATACCTTGCTTCTTGAACTTGGAAAAGGCATCCCTGAATGAACAAGCTTCCTTTGTACAACCAGGTGTATCGTCTTTGGGATAGAAATAGAGCACAACCTTCTGGCCGCGAAAGTCCTTCAAGTTGACAGTTTCACCGTTAGCATCCGTTGTTTTGAAAGCGGGCGCGGCAGTTCCTTCTTTAACCATTTACTCTCTCCATTAGTTGGGTGATCAGAATCGATCGCATTCTAAATCTCAGAACTACACAAAACAACAAAGAGTCCGAAAGCAATCACATGAAAAAGGCAGCCAAGAACGGTTATTGGATGGTTAAGCAGGAACCCGACACCTATTCCTGGGACGACTTCGTAAAAGACGGAGGTACGGACTGGTCCGGAGTTAGAAATTATCAAGCGCGAAACAACCTGCGCGGAATGAAAGTCGGTGATCGCGTGCTTTTTTATCACTCCGGAAAAGGAAAAGAAGTGGTCGGCCTTGCTGAAGTAGTGAAGAGTGCTTATCCCGATCCAACGGCTGACGACGATCAGTGGGTCGCTGTTGATTTGAAACCGGTGAAGCCGTTGGCAAATCCGGTGCAACTCGCCGCGATCCGCTACGACAAGCGATTGAGTAATCTTCCGCTTATTAGACAGTCGCAGTTATCGGTGATGTCGTTGAGCAAGGATGAATTCGATGTGATTGTAGGCATGGGAAACACCAGGGTACGCAAGAAGTAAAGGAAGATACGTATGTTCAAACAGCTCGATTACACAATGATCGTTGTCTCCGATATGGCCAGGTCGGTTGAGTTCTACCGGGACAAGTTGGGCATTCCTCTGAAGTTTGAATCGCCTGAATGGACGGAATTCGCTACCGGCACCACAACCCTGGCCTTGCACGGTGGCGGGACGCCGCGCGAGTACCACGACACAGGCGATCAATCCAAGATGGCCGGATCGTGTTCAATCGGTTTCAATGTAGATGATGTGGACAGGACTTACGAGGATTTGAAAGCGAAGGGCTTGCGGTTTGTAATGCCGCCAACGCAAAGAGAAGGTGAAGGAATAAAGCTAGCGGTGGCGATTGATCCCGATGGATTGCCGGTTTCCTTCGCACAAATGATCAAATAATGTCCGAAGATCTCAGATCCCAGATCTCAGATCTCAGAAAAGATGCGGTTTGGCTTTGATCTGGGATCTGAGATCTTCGATCTGGAATCTGAGATCTTGAGTTAATTCGGATCGGGTGGTTGATAAAGGTCCGGCACTTTAGCAATTACCGCTGGATCCAATCGGCTTAACTTCAGTTGCTCCATTAAAAACTTGACCCGATCACGGCGAGCCTCAGCGTTTAAGGCGTGTGGCGCGTCATAAAACAACAATAATTTCGGTTTGGTCACATACGCGTCATAGAGGTTAGCTCTTTCAGGCGTTAGAAACTTTTCCTGCGTTGCAAACTGCATGAAAACAAATGCAGGCGCCGCATGCGAGACGTACTTCCCTTCGTCCAGCCACTTGTATTCGTTCATAAAGGCATCAAGCTTTTCCGGGCCAATCTTCTGCCGGTAATCCTGAAATTCCTTCGACTTCATATTGACTTCATCAGATAGCGGTCCGGCCATCAGGACATAAGCCTTCGCCCTTCGATCCACCCCACTCAGGAATGCCCCAACCATTGCGTGATAACTATGGCCGACATAAGCAAGACGTTTAGGATCAACGTCAGCGCGTGCCAGCAGCACGTCAAACGCGCGTCGCATGTCGATCACTGCCTTAACCATGTCCGTAGTCTGCTTCACATTGAGTGGAGTCTTGTCTTCTACAAATCCAGGCCGCGCAATTGGACCGTCTGGAAGGATTGAAACGACGCCCGCAGGCGCAATCGCTATTGCCTCATCGAGAAACTCCTTGCGATTGCGCATTGGCGAGTTGCCCCAATACCAATGGCCCCAGACAACTCCCGCGAATTTTCGTTTACCTTTTGGCACGACTATGTACGCCGGAACGACGCCGCCTTTCGGGCTGGCGTATGTGACATCGTAGACGGTGACGTCTCCTCTGGTCTCCGTACCGATGGTCTTTAAGTCGAGACTCGCGGACTTGTCGTAGTCAAAGTGACGGACATAATCGGCCTGCTGGCACAGTGCCGGTGAAGCACAAAAGAGAGCCAACATGACTGTTAGATAACGAATCTTCAGAATGCTCATGCTAAAGACTCCAGCGCTGACTTAAACTTGCCGGTGAATTCTAGCTGGCTTTACTATCAGATTTGAACTCCGCGGGAAAGAGCCGGATGCAGCTTGGATGTAGTCAGTATCATTTCGTGTGACTCGTGGTATTTCGTGGATCGTACTTTTGGAACCTGGACAAAACGATCCACGAATCACACGAAACACACGAAAGAGACTTATCGACCCAGATTCCGTGAAAGGAGGTAGCTATCGATGCGTCTGACTGAGATGGTTTCATGCTCTGGTTGAGCGGCGAAACTTAGCCCGAGCTTACTCGCTCAAGTGTTGAGCGGGCTTCCGAAACAACCAAACGACCCAAATCTGATTGTCGGCTTTGATACAGCCGACGACGCGGGAGTATACCGTCTACGCGACGATCTCGCTTTAGTGCAGACGCTCGACTTCTTCACTCCGATCGTTGATGACCCATTCGACTTTGGCCGCATCGCTGCGTTGAATTCAATTAATGACGTCTGGGCAATGGCGGGAATACCCATCACCGCGCTGGCGATCACGTGTTTTCCAAAGAAGGGCGTCGATCCGGGAATCCTGACTGAGATCATGCGCGGCGGTCTGGAAACTCTGAACCAGTACGGCGTGACTCTTATTGGCGGGCACAGCGTCGACAACGAACAGATCATGTTTGGTTATTCAGTTACCGGCACGATTGATCCCAACAAAATCGCGCGGAACTCAGGTGCACGCCCAGGAGATGTGATCATCCTCACCAAACCAATAGGTACAGGTGTGATCTCTACAGGCATCAAGCAAGGGAAGGCCAACGACATCGTTGTGCGGAAGTCTGTTGATACAATGCTGACGCCGGGGAAATTCGCTGCGGAAACAATGCGCGAATTCGGCGTGCAGGGAGCGACGGACGTCACCGGCTTCTCGTTATTGGGTCATGCCTGGGAAATGGCCTGTGCAAGCAATGTCACGGTAGAGATTAATTCAGCTGCCGTTCCGTTGTTGGAAGGTGCTTTGGAGTTGGCAAAGCAGGGAATGTTAACGAGTGGAGATAAGACAAATCGCGAATATGTTGGCTCCGACGCAAACGTTGCCGAATCGGTCGATTCAAACCTGGTGAAGCTCTTATTTGATCCACAGACCGCGGGTGGGATGCTGATTGCGATTGAAGAAAGCCGATCGCAGTCGTTGCTTAACAGGTTGAAGGAGAATTATTCGTCGGCGAGTGTCATTGGGAAGGTAGTGGGTCGCGGCCCAACGCGGTTAACCGTCAAATAATCAAGCGATAACCTAGACCCTCAAAGAAAAAGGACAAGTAAGGAAGGGCGGTTTACCCCCGCTGCAACCAATTCGGGCCCTTACATAAATTTGAGAGCTTGAAAGGGTCACAGCGGGGGTAAACCGCCCTTCCTTACTTGTTCTTTTATTGGGATTTCTGAAGGACATGGACCTGAGCAATCGGATAACAAGGCTTGGCAATGTCCGACGAACTTTAGTTTGTCGTGTGTTGAATTCCGAGGCGTGCGTTTACCGCGGGGCCCTGGCAATCACGCGCGACAAACTAAAGTTCGTCGGACATTCCGGAGCGTTGGCTTTAGTCGAAGTTCACCGAGTATGATTGCGCCACACTCGGAGCAATTCAATGGTTTCTGCAATTAAAGAGTCTGCGGGTAAAAAGGCGCTCATTGAGCTTTATCAAAGCGTTCGCCGGCGCACGATGGAAATCGTCGCGCCACTCGAGGTTGAAGACTATGTAATTCAAACTGCGGACTTCATGAGTCCGCCTCGATGGCATATCGGTCATACTTCCTGGTTTTTCGAGACTGTTTTGCAGGCCCACCAACCCGGTTATCAAGTTTATTCCGACGATTTCCTGTTCTACTTCAACTCTTATTACGAAGGTTTCGGGGCTCGAATCGAAAGGCCGAAGCGCGGTACCAAGTCGAGGCCGACAGTCAAAGCCACGATTGCTTACCGAACTCACGTCGATGAGCAGATGCTGCGGTTCATCGAACGCACCGACGATCTGAAAATCCATTCGCTGATCAGGCTGGGACTCGAACACGAGATGCAACATCAGGAGTTGCTTGTTTACGACATCAAGCACCTGTTGTGCGATCAGTTTGATGTGACGATGAAAGCGAAGCCGGCCGCGATTGAGTGTGTTGAAGGAATGGTGGAGATTGAGGGCGGGTTAATGAGGTTGGGGTATTTATTGAATGGGGCCCTGTACCAAAGCGCCGGCAGGCCGTCGCACTCCAAAGACTTTGCTTTTGATAATGAGAAGCCTGAGCACCAGGTGTTTATCCAGGACTTCGCGATTGATCGAGCATTAGTTACGAATGGTGAGTATTTTGAATTCATTCGGGATGGTGGTTATAAGAATTTCCACTGGTGGTTTTCAGAAGGCTGGGAAGCTGTAAATCGCGAGCACTGGCAAGCACCACTCTACTGGGAGTTTCATGAAAGCGAGTGGATGATTCGCGACTTCAACGGACTTCAACCAGTTTCAGAACGTAAAGCCGAGCCTGTTTGTCACGTTAGTTTTTTTGAGGCATCGGCCTTTGCGAAGTGGGCGGGCAAACGTCTTCCCACCGAAGCAGAGTGGGAGAAGGCAGCATGTTACGATGCGCATGGCTCAAAGCAATCATTCCCCTGGGGCGACGACACGCCCGAGTTAAAACACGCCAACCTGTTTGAGAACGGACTATGGACTACCGCTCCCGTCGGTGCATATCCCGAGGGAGTCAGTGCTTATGGCTGTCAGCAAATGATTGGCGACGTCTGGGAATGGACAACATCCGACTATGTTCCTTATCCCGGATTCAAGTCAGAATTTGATGAGTACAACGACAAGTGGTTCGTGAATCAGAAGGTCTTACGCGGCGGCTCATTCGCAACGCCACAGCTACATATTCGATCGACTTACAGGAATTTCTTTCACACACATGAGCGATGGATGACCTCCGGGTTCCGTTGCGCGAGATGAGGTTAATTTATCTGCCGCGGTGGGTCGAGCGAGAAGTAGGCATTTCGCCTATTGGGCCCGATTACGTCGCCGTTGTTCTATTTCACTGCTCCACTTCCTGCTCCGGAGGAGCAACATGTCTATAGACTTCGCTGCATTACAGGAGAGAGCGCTCCAGAGGAGCGCCATGTCAACTTTGGAACCAACATATCGCTCCTACGGAGCGACGTCGTAAACAGATACGCTTGGCTATAAACATGTAGCTCCTCCGGAGCAAAGGCAGTTGTCACCTAGGCTCTCTAATGAGAATTGTCATCCTCATTGTCTTTGGACTTGGAATAGGTTTCTTTTCCGGTGAAGGGTTGCAAACAAGAAAAAACCTTCCTAACAGAAGCCCAATAATTACATCGTTTTCGTCTTGTCCGACACAGGTTGTTCGTTGCAATTCACCTGTTCAATTCGACTGCACTGCTGAAGACGTTTCTTTAAGGGTTGTCGCTACAGATCCTGACGGAGATTATTTGAAGTATCGTTACGTCGTTAGTGACGGAACGATAACTGGACAGGGTTCCTCCGTAAGATGGAACTTGCGAGAGATCCATGACGGAACCTTTGTGGCGAAAGTTTTTGTGAACGACGGCAGAGGTGCTGAAACGACGTCGGAACTCTCATTGGAGGTCACTACGGCGGTACTACCCGACCCACCTCCCTGCCCAACGATTCGGGTTGAGTGTGCTGAATCAGTAGAAGCAAACAAACATGCTGTATTCACAGTTGAAGTGGCTGGAGGGCCTGCTGGAATTCCTTTCACTTATCAGTGGTCCGCAGTATCCGGAAAAATGGTTAAGGGTCAGGGCACAAACCAGATTTAAGTGGCAGCAGTAGATAGAACTCAGGAAAGCATTACAGCAAGGGTTCAAATTGGTGGCTTCGATTCTGATTGTCCGGCGCAAGCTTCATGTACGACAAACATCGTAAGAGGGGAGCTACTCGCACCTCCGTGTCCCAGTGACCCAGTGAAAGTGACATGTCCGAGCGGCCTCGATGTGAACCGCCGTGTTGTTTTCTCGGCGATAATCACTGCAGCTGAACCGCCGAAAACTGTTACCTACTACTGGGCCGTGAATTGGGGAAAGATCATAAGCGGTCAAGGAACGCCTCAGATTGAAGTCGAGCACAAAGAGAAATGGGGCGAAAAACTGACCGCCACCGTCCATCTTGGCGGATATGACCCATCTTGCTTCGCTCAGGCGTCTTGTAGTGTGGCACTTGAGTAATCAAACAGAACCAGCCCTAACTCATGGTTAAGGAGAACCAAATGTCTGCGAAGCTCTCATCCACCATTTTTTCGCGAACAAGTTGCTTGTTGTTTGCGCTCCTGGTTTTGGTTGTAGCGACTGATCGCACGCTTGCTCAGTCTGATACTAAAAACAGCATTAATAACAAGTCAGCAACGACTGCGAAGCCAAAGACCGAAACCAACCCGGCAATCACTCCCACATACACCACGCCGCGCAACGCTCTCGACGCAGCCTACGGCGCCAAGATCAAAGAGTACACAACCGAAAAGTACTTCCTGACGGAACTCGTCGATCATCTACCAGCCTCCGACACTGTTCCATCACCAGAAAAGATTCTCGGTTACGCGGTGGGAACGCCAAACAAACTCACGCACGTCGCCGATCTCAATAAGTATTACCGTGCCTTGGCCGCAGCCAGTCCGCGCGTTCGCGTGTTCACTTCAAAGGAAAAGAGTGAGGAAGGTCGGGAACAACTGCTCGTTGTCGTCAGCGATGAGGCAAACCTTGCGAAGCTCGATCGTTTCAAAGAGATCACCGCCAAGCTGGCTGACCCTCGCTCGATTTCGGCAACGGAAGCACAGGCCCTAGTCACCGAAGGTAAACCGTTCTACTGGGCATCAGGCTCTATTCACTCACCTGAAACTGGCTCGCCCGAGATGTTGATGGAGATGGCTTACCGGCTTGCCGTCGAAGATTCGCCATTCATTGAAGCGATACGCAAAAACGTCATCGTGATGATTACCCCGGCCCTTGAAGTTGATGGTCGTGACCGCATGGTCGATCTCTATAACTACCGCAAAGCGAATCCTGGGAAGCCTGCTCCTGGTTTGATCTTCTGGGGAAAGTACGTGGCTCACGACAACAACCGAGATGGTCTTGGTCTCGCCCTGGCGTTAACGCGCAACCAGATGAGCACGTTCCTCGAGTACCATCCAACGATTCTTCACGACCTGCACGAATCCGTTCCTTATCTCTACACGATGACGGGAACCGGCCCGTATAACGCGTGGCTCGATCCGCTGGCAATTGATGAGTTTCAGTTGCTCGCCTATCACGAAATCGAAGAGATGACGAAACGTGGCGTGCCCGGCGTTTGGACGCACGGTTTCTATGACGGTTGGGCGCCAAACTACATGCTCTATATCGCAACCGGTGCAAATGCTATCGGGCGTTTCTACGAAACCTTTGGCAACGGCGGCGCCGACACGCGCGAGCGGACACTCCAGGCGAACGACACGAGTCGTGTTTGGTATCGTCCCAATCCACCGTTCCCGCGCGTGATGTGGTCGATGCGCAACAACATCAACATGCAGCAGTCTGCAATCCTGTTTGCCATGAACTTCGTGGCTAATAACACAGAGCGCTTCCTCAACAATTTCTATCTCAAGAGCAAACGCTCAGTAGACAAAGCATCGAACGAAGGCCCGGCTGCTTACGTCATTCCGGGTGATACTCCTCGACCAGTCGAAGCTGCTGACATGGTGAACCTGATGAGGCTTCGGGGAATCGAGATCTACAGAGCTGACAAGGAGTTCTCTGTGAAGGACCAGAGGTATCCGGCGGGCTCTTACATAGTTCGGATGGATCAACCGTATTCGCGGATGGCCGACATGTTGCTCGACACGCAGTACTACAACGTTAGCGATCCAAGTCCCTACGACGATACTGGCTGGACAATGGGTGCGATGCGAAATGTCAAAACAGTTCGCGTCGTCGACAAGAGCATTCTCTCCGTTCCGATGACCTTGCTAAAGAGCGATGCAAAAGTGACCGGACAACTCAGTGGTGGTGCAGCACCGGTTGCCTTCATCATCAATCACAACACCGACAACACCCTTGCGACTCTGCGGTTCAGACTGAAGGACGTCAAGATTGGAGCCGCTGAAGATTCGTTCAAGGTTGGAGATCAGCAGTTCAATACTGGCTCGTTCATTGTGAAACTTGACGGCAATCCGTCAGACGTTCGCGCGCGGCTCGAGGCGGCCGTGACTGAATTAGGCTTGAAAGCAGTCGGCGTCGATAAATTGCCGGAAGTGAAGACCCACGAACTGGCTGTGCCGCGCATCGGCATTGTTCACACGTGGACAAACACACAGAACGATGGTTGGTTTCGCATTGAGTTTGATCGGTTTCAGGTTCCTTATAGTTACATTTCAGTGCAGGTGCTGCGCGACACTCCCAAACTTCGCGACAAGTTTGATGTGCTGATCTTTCCGCCAGTCGGAGGTTCAGCACAGAGTATTGTGAACGGCATACCCATGAGAGGCGACCCGATTCCATGGAAAGCTTCGACACTGACACCCGCAATGGCCAATTCACCGGATCAAACTGACGACATTCGCGGCGGCATCGGTCTTAACGGCGTCGCGAATCTGCAGAAATTTATCGAGGAAGGCGGGTTGTTCGTCACTGTGGGCGGCGTCGCGAGTATTCCGATTGATTACGGAATTACGACCGGTGTGTCCGTCCAGGCAGCCGATAAACTCCAGGCTCGCGGATCGCTTTACAATGCCACGTTTGCAGATCGAAAGAGTCCGATTGCTTACGGCTATAGCGAAGGCCTCGGTATTTACTTTAGCCAGGCGCCATTGTTCCAGGTTGCTGCGGCAGGTGGTCCAGGTGGAGGCTTTGGTGGCGGTGGAGGAGCTGGTGGTGGCGGTGGTCAAGGTGCCAATCGTGCATCCGGACGTGGCGGTGTGGGCGATCCTGACGTTATCCAGGCGATGCCTCAACCACGACCTGCTGATCCATCGGATCGTACCAGCGCTGATCAAGCGGCCGCCGATCAACGTGAGAATCTTTTCTTCGTGCCACCACAACTTCGCCCTCGCGTCGTTCTTCGTTTTGGTTCAGACGAGAAGACTCTACTAATAAGTGGAATGTTAGCGGGGGGATCCGAATTAGTGAATAAGCCTGCCGTCGTCGATGTTCCAGTTGGACGCGGTCATGTCGTAATGTTTGCAACCAATCCAATGTGGAGACATCAAACACAAGGAGAGTTCTTCCTGTTGTTCAATGCCGTGCTCAACTACGACAACCTTGGCGTTGGACGTTCAGAGCAGGGCGGTGGACAACGACCGCGTCCGAGTGCTGACTATCAATAACTGAAATCATCCGCAGATTACACAGATTACGCCGATTCTGTTCTTGAGCTGTTCCGGCTTCATTCTGTGTAATCTGCGTAATCTGTGGATAAATTTAGGAGACGATTAGAATGAGACACTCCGTTCTTGCATTTTTGCTTTTACTTGCCCTCGCAGTACTTCTCTCAGCGGCTGCCTTTGCATCCGTCAATCAAAACGCAAATAGTTCGACCACCACAAACAGGAACCAAAACGACTCCAGACAAATAAGTGCACCTACCCCGGATTTTTCAAAGAACACCTGGGAACTGCCGGACAATGCTGACAAAACCAAGAACCCGGTTCCCACCTCTGAAGAATCTATTGCCAAAGGTAAAGAGCTTTACCTGGAGCGGACCAAAGGCAATTGCATCTTCTGTCACGGCGAAACAGGTTCGGGTAACCAGGAGAACTTACCACGTCTGCGACGCAAGCCCGCCGATATCTCCAATAAGGAACGCATGTCGTCCATGACTGACGGTGAGGTTTTCTGGAAGATCTCAAAAGGAATAACGGGGATCATGCCTGCAGGTGAGAAGCGCTTGACAGAAGAGGAACGCTGGCACGTCGTCAATTACATTCGCACGCTCGCGAAAGAACCAGCAAAGCCTTAGCGAAAAGTCCGACGAACTTTAAGTTTGTCGTTGGTGCAGTACCAGCCCGGTAGGTACGAAAGGCTGTTAGCCTGTCGTGGTTTACCTTCACGCTTGTGGCCGAAGATCACCGACAGGCTAACAGCCTATCGCACTTAATCAGAGCTTCCTTTAGTTCGTTCGGACATTTTAGAAGTACCGTTCCGCGTAATCCCTCAACTCTTGCAGGGACGCAGCCGCGGTCAGCTTAAACACTTTCACGCCACAGCCATCCGGGATCCGCGGCGCCATCAACGAGTCGGTGATGACAAACGCCGCGGAACGCAATCCTTTTTCCCAACCGCGCTCGCGCGCATCTCGAAAACTGAGGGCGTCCGGATCAAGTCCCGCGGCTAACAACATCGTTCTTGCCCAACGCAAAAACTCGGGCCAGCGGGAGACGATTGCGACGAGCGAATCGGATGCGGGTCGTGTTTGCCCTCGCATCGACTCCACCACGGATGCTGAATGGATAACTAATAAGTCAGAGTTAGGATCCAATCGTTCACGAACGTTCTTCGAGTGACCATATAGCACGACCGGCACAGCTCCTGTCAGAGCTGTTGGGTTTTGCAAGTCATCTGGCGATGCGACTAATACTTTGCAACCCGTTACCTGAGTAATCTCAGCCCCAAGTATTTCGGCAAGTTCCTGATCAGGTTCAATCAGCAGAAAGTGATCGGGAGCCTGTAAGGCAAATGAGCGGCGAAAGGCAGCTTGAATTTCCGCCAACGAATAGCCCAGCGCCCGGGTCGATCTCAAAAACCGTCCAAGCACCTGGTCCAAAGCAAGTTTGCCATCCAGCTTCTCAACGTTTTGCGGCCGAACGTAAACGCCACTGCCCTTTCGAAACTCCACCCAACCCCGGCGGGCGAGTTCGCGATAAGCAGCACTAACCGTATTTGCGTGCACGTTATAACGTCGGGCGAGATCGCGAGTGCTGGGCAGGCGTTGCTTCGCTTTCAGATCGTTGCTGACAATACCCAGAACAATCTGAGTCACCAACTGCTCCCGAATCGGCACTTCACTGTTTTTGGAAAGCCAGAATTTCATGGACGACGACGATAACAGAGTCATTGCTGATTTCCGATTGCCAATTCCCGATTTGGTCTTTGGTTTTCGGCCCTTTATATGCGGAATTCGAAGGTTTGGCAGTTTCGCAACCCTTTATGATCAAGGCCAAAGACCAAAGGCCAAAAACCAAAAGAGCAATCGGCAATTGGCAATCGGAAATCGGCAATGTTAAAAAGTTTCCGTGGAGACAAGCTCAGCCATCGCCGTCTTAACGGCAATGATTACCCCTGCGGTTCTCATTTCGGCGTGTGGCAGCATGATTCTTTCCACTTCGTCGCGGCTGGGAAGGGTGGTGGATCGCGTCAGGGCTTTGTCTGATCGTCTCGAAGGGATGACGACTGAGGAACAACGGAGGGCTGACAGTACGGAAAGGCAAGAGGTAATTTTCAAGCAGTTGGATAAATTGACGAGCAGGGCGCGCATCCTTCAGAGATCGATGGTTGTGTTCTATCTGAGTCTAGGTTTGTTTGTGGCCACAAGTGTGGCGATCGGCATCGTGGGGTTTGCCAGCAACCAGCGCTACAACCTGATTCCGGTTATCCTGGGTATTGGTGGCGCGTGTTTTTTGTTCTACGGGAGCATCCTCTTGATATTTGAAGCGCGACTCGCGTTGAGTACGATTCATCATGAGATGGATTTTGTCTGGCAACGTTCAAAGAAAGTTGCGCCGCCGGAGATCGTGGAGCAACACAAGCCACACTTCGTACATTTTAGGCGCCACGAATAACTTTGGAGTGCGGTGGCCTGCCACCGCTTTGGTACGGCGGTACTTAAGAAAATAGTTAGTTACGTGTTTGAGAGAGGTCCAGAGCCGATGGTTCACTTTACCAAAGCGGTGGCAGGCCACCGCACTCCAAAGATCGAGGCTTCTTACTTACGTCTATTGCGCGATGGCGTGTTAGCGCAGAGGGTTGAAGCTCTCGAAAAACTTCTCGAAAGCTGCACTGTTTGTCCTCGTGACTGTCTCAACAATCGACTCAAGAACGAAATTGCTGCGTGCTACTCAGGCAGGTTACCGATAGTCTCGTCTTACACGGCCCATTTTGGGGAAGAACCTCCGCTCGTGGGCACAAGAGGCGCCGGAAACATTTTCTTCGGAAACTGTAATTTGCGTTGCGTCTACTGTCAGAACTATCAAATCTCCCAAACACACAAGGAGCAGCTTAAGAACGAAGTCACTCATGAGCGACTCGCCGGCATGATGCTGGAATTGCAAGCCCGCGGCTGCCACAACATCAACTTCGTTTCACCGACGCACTTTGTTCCGCAGATGGCTCGCTCCATTCTTATCGCCGCAAACCAGGGATTACGTTTACCCATTGTGTACAACACAAACTCTTATGATGCGGTGCCGGTGTTGAGGCTCCTCGAAAACGTTGTTGACGTTTACTTGCCGGACCTGAAATACGCAGATGATGAGTCGGGCTTTCTTTATTCCAAAGTCAGGAGTTACAAGGAGTACTCGCGGCTTGCATTGAAGGAGATGTACCGCCAAACCGGCTCGGATTTGATCATTGACGACAATGGGTTACTGAAGCGTGGTTTGGTCATCCGATTGCTGGTATTGCCAAACGACGTAGCGAGTGTTGAAGAATCGGTTGAATGGATCAGAGATGAACTGAATCCGCGCGTGGCAATCTCGTTGATGGCACAGTATTACCCAACCCACCAGGCTGAAAGCAACAAGCGATTTATCTTGCTTTCGCGACGCATTCGGGAATCGGAGTGGATGAAGGCGACTTCAGTACTCGAGAAGTTAGGAATGGAGGAAGGCTGGGTCCAGGAGTTCGATGGCGCTGCGTATTACTACCGACCGGATTTCACTGATAATGAGCGGCCGTTTCGAGATATAAGAGACTTTGAGTGATTCGATCTTCTTTGAAACCCTCTGCGCTTCCTTTGCGTTCTCTGCGTCTCTGCGGTTTTTCGGGTGACGCATTAGTAGCACCGCAGAGACGCAGAGAACGCAGAGGAAGCGCAGAGATTTTACAAAGACCAAAGACCATTCACGCTTCATACCTCGCACTCGGACTTCCTGCCGGATAAAACACACCGAGCAAGCGCAGTTCATCAGTCCCGGTATTTTCGACGCAATGTACTTGTTTTCGTGGGAGGTAGACACAAGATCCTGGTCCAATGGGAGTATTTGTTTGTCCCGCCCACATCCGTCCCTGACCGCGAAGGATGAATAACACTTCTTCGTAGTGATGAAAATGATCGGGTGCGCGACCAGGCGGTATCGAACCGACGAATTGCGTGACCTCGTTGCTCCCAACTTCGTCGTCAACGAGCACGCGATACCAACGATCGGCTGTAGGTATTGCTGCTCGATCGGTTAGGCGAACGCCAGGAAAGGAAGTTGGGTTTTTATCATTCGCAGACTTCGGACACTGCACGCTTACAAAAGTTACCGGCACGCTACTGGGATTCAATACGAGCAGTGTTTTCCCGGCTGCCAAATAGAATCCGGTTTTCGGCTCAAGATCAAATCTGAGACCGTTAAGTTGAACAGTGCACCGTGAAGTCGTCTCTCGATCTTCTTCACCCGACTCCAAATAATAAAAGACTTCATCGACCTCGTCGTTTCGGATCAAAGGTGAACGACCTTCAGCGAATTCCATAATCTGAAGTGAAACTGCTTTCGCACCCGTTGATGGGCCAATCTGCCGCCACAGCTTCATATTGCCGGCAATCTCAGGAGCGTCTTCATCCATCGCTGAGACCCGACAACCACCTTCTAACTCGATTGCCATGGCTTTTCTCCTACGACTTTGACTGGAGGTGGTGCGTGGTATGCTCAGTTATCGAAGGCACCGCAGTTTTTGCCGACGATAGCTCGTTCGTCATTGTTCGGGACTGTGGCAGGTCTTTTTGGATATTTGAATCCAGAAGCATTTGTGAAAGCGCTTCTGATTTTTGACCGGGCAGCTCTTTTGCGGGAACGCTAAATACCAGCCCGTTTAGAATCAGGCCCAGGCCTACAAAAAGAGTGATCAATCCGGGAGAAACAAAAGGCCAGAAGTCCGGATCAGCCAGCGCCATCACTACTGTGACGATTGTGAGTGCGAAGCCCACGGTTGCAGTTATCACGCCTGCGCGAATACGCCGCAACCTTCGTTCTTCGGGTGATTCAAAGAATTTCTGCAGCGGCGGGAGGAGATGGTGTGCAACGTGCTCGAGGTCTTTGCCCGTCTCCAGCTCACGGATCTTCTCAGCAAACGCCTTGCTGATCTGCTCGCGTGCGGAAACAGCTGATGCTGTTATCGCGTCGGGTCGTTCGAGTGTTGTGCGCACCAGACGCAGGTCGGTGCCACACGCGCGACAGTATTGACTTAATTGTCGTTCTTCAGAACCACAGGATGGGCAATACATGATGCGGGATTATACTGCTCAGATGGTGCCTTTTGTTTAGTACTCTGTACTTGCTAACGCTCAACTTTCACTCCTCGCCAAAAAGCTATGTAGTCTTGAATTTCGCTGGCAGCTGGTTTTGTTTCAGGGTAATACCAGGCGGCGTCTTTGTTGACCTCGCCGTCTACTACGATGTTGTAGTAACTTGCGGTCCCTTTCCAGCCACAAATCGTATGAGTGTCGCTCTTCTGGAAGTATTCGTTGTTAATCGCACTGCGAGGGAAGTATTGATTGCCTTCCACCTCGATTGTCTGATCGCTTTCAGCTAAGAGTGCACCGTTCCAGGTTGCTTTCATTGATCCACCTATCGTCCACAGATTACGCAGATTACATAGCGCCGCTTAGGCCGTAACCAAACACTCGAATGCGTTCGCGGGCTTCGCCGCACTCCTTGCGGAAAGCCTCTGGCTTTCCCTTAAGCCGTTATAGTTTGCGGCTCTGCCTCAGCGGCATAGCCGCATAATTCCAAGAACCGCGTACGGAAAGGCAGAGCCTTTCCGCAAGGAGTGCGGCGGAGCCGCCAGGAAAACCTTGCTCAAAAAACAGGAACTGGTTCGTTTGTGTCACAGATTCTAGAAAAGATCGTGCCCGCAATCGTAAAATTCGAATCCGTGTAACCTGCGTAGCAAACCAACAACTTTTCCGTTTTTTAGCAAGATTTTCTGGACCCGAAGGGACCGAAGTTAATAGCCGTGGGCGAGCGCTTTGCGCGAAGTCCCACGGGAGTTAAGCAGCAAGGATTGAAGACTCTGAAAAGGGTCAAACAATCAGTCCGGTTACACCCTTTCAGGGTCGGCAGTTGTAACCGATTAGTTCCGTGGGCTGCGCGCAAAGCCGCTTACCCACGGCTATTGACTTTCATCCTTTAAGGATGGTTCGGTTGCGGCCTAAGTCGCGCTGCGTAATCTGTGGATGCATCTACGGCAGTATCCCGTCCGGAACCAACCACGGATGCAGGTCGAGCGCAAGTCGGCCAGCCTGCACTGCGGGATCGGTTAAAGTTAAGGTACGTGCTTCCTCCAGCGAATTAACTCGAAAAACAAAAATGCCGCGCAGATTTCCGTTATCTCCAAACGGCCCCGCAACTACGAGCTTTTTCATCTCCGCAAGCCGTCCGATGTTAGCGAGATGCGCTTTCTGGATCTCCTCCGTTTGTGGTGTTTTTTCCGGAGTCCACTTTTCACCGCGAACCAGAAATGCGAGATAGGCGGTCATCATCTTCTGAGGTGTTTCAGTCTTCTTCATTACGTCTTCGGACCACCACGGATGTAATTCCGGCACGACGTGTTGCGCCACTACTGCGGGATCTGCCATCACCAAGCTCTTAGCTTCGTCGGCGGACTGCGTGCGAAAAATGTAAACACCGGCGAAATCACTATCGTCTCTGATTGGCCCCGCGATTACAGCTTTCCCTGAGCTCAACAGCGACAGCACATAATCAACATGTTGCTTATGAACGGCTGAAGCAGTATCCGGTGAGGCCGACCACTTGGGACCCCGCTTCAGAATAGCCATCTGAAATTGAATGAGCTTCGCTTCAGGCGTCGTGGGTTGTTGATTCTGAGCAATTACGGATGTTGGGCACAGGGCAATAATCAGGAAGAAGAGTGCTTTGTTCATAAGTCTGCTATAGGTCCTATAGCTCCTATAAGTCCTAATTTTCTGATGTGGGAAGCGGCCAGATTCTAACATTGGCGGCGCTCTTTGTGTTCAGGCGAGCGAGCGACTATTCTCTCAGCTGCATCCAAGCGGGTGGATTTTTAAGACCAAACTCTCCATTCAAAAGTCCAAAGTCCGGAATAAAGTCACTTTTGAGGTATACCGTCATGCGAAAGATCCCGGTCCTGACGCTGATCATTGCAATCATCCTTTTGGCGTTCATTTCTGCCACTGCTCAAGACCCGGCTGCTCAACAGCCAACCGAGGACGATAAAGCAAAAGCGCAAGCGGCATTGGAGAAGAACGCCTATCGACTCCTCGATCAAGTGATCGACGAGGCTCAAACGCTCCGTCTTCCTGAAAATCGTGTGCACATTCAAATAAGTGCAGCCGATCTCATTTGGAATCGGAATCAGAGCCGGGCACGTTCACTGTTCGCATTATCTTCAGACGCAATCGTGGAGCTGATGCGCAGCGCGCCGGTGCCTACGAACCAGCGTGGCTTTCCAAATCAACGTTGGTTCGGTCTTCGTCAGGAACTCGTACTCACTGCTGCTCGGCACGATGCCCAGCTTGCATATCAACTGCTCGCCGCAACGAAGTCGCAGTCTCCGCCTGCATCGTCTCAAGACTCACGCAATCCCCGCATGCTTTTAAATTCGGATGAGAACCTCGAGCAGGCTTTGCTGGCCCGAGTCGCAGCTCTGGACCCAAAGCTTGCAGCGCAGAACGCCGATCAAATGATGGAGAAGGGGCAGTTTCCACGCAGCCTCGGCGAAATTATCAATCAACTTCAAAGGCAAGATGCTGACGCGGCTGCCAAGTTAGCGGACAAAACAGTAAAGCGAATTCAGTCGGCAAATCTCCTGACGAACAACGACGCCAGTATGCTCGCTCAATTACTTCTAGCTCCTGGGCCAAGATTGCCTCCGCCCGCCGACACCAGCTCGACGACTGATGCGAAACCTCAGACCCAACAGTCACGGGCACCCGCGCTTGATACATCGCTGTACACCGATTTGTTGTCGACGGTGATTGATTCAGCGCTGAAAGTTAACGCGCCAACTCAAAACAGTCCAAGGCCGGTTCAGGGCCGTGCTGCTGTACGCGGGCCGAGTGCACAACAACAAAACAATCAGCCACAACAGCCAACTGAGGAACAAATCGAACTGAACAATGGTCGACGGCTCCTCGCCGGTTTACAGATGTCATTGCCTGCAATTGATCAATACCTTCCGAGCAAAGCAAGCGCAGTACGGCAGAAGCTTACCGAGTTCGGGTTTGGTGACCAATCACGTGCTAACTTTGGTCAAGCGATGAACATCCTCCAGCAACCGAATCCTACTTCGGACGCATTGCTTCAGGCTGCCCAGGTAGCCCCTGCCCAGTTGCAGTCACGCCTTTATGGGCAGGCCGCCAGTAAGGCGATGGAAGAGGGAAACACCGATCAGGCGAGGCAGATCGCCACCGATCACTTGCAGGGAAGTCAGCGCGATTCGATGATCCAGCGAATCGAATTTCGTGAGCTGGTGAAGAAATCAGATGGCCTGAGACTCGATGAAATTAGGCAGAGCGTTTCACGACTCGCGAACGACAGTGACAAGGTTTCGTTACTGATTCAGATCGCGAATGATCTTCAGAAAGACAATCCAAAGGCGCAAACGCAGGTACTGGAAGAAGCCCGGACGGTCATTAACCATCGCGCCGCAAACTACGACCAGTTTGAGGATCAACTTCGAGTTGCGCGTGCGTTTTCTACGGTTGATGCAGCGCGAAGTTTTGAAGTACTTGAAACCGGAATTGGACAGTTGAATGAACTGTTGTCGGCAGCTTCGGTCTTGAGCGGGTTTGAAGTGAACATCTTCCGAGATGGTGAAATGAATGTGAGTCAGGGAGGCAGCGGGCTTAACTCTACGATTGGCCGTTATGGTCAGGAGTTGGCGTTGTTAGCAAAGACTGATTTCGAACGGTCGGAGACTCTGGCCGGCAGGTTTCAATTCACTGAACCGAGGATCATTACCAGACTGTCGATCATTCGAGGGGCGCTCGGAGTTCAATCATCACCACCGGACATAAACGTGGTGAATCGCAATTTCGCTGCTGGCACGACTATCGTGGGCCGACCGAATTGAGTCATGTCCGATATGCTTTAGCTTGTCGTGACGCGACCAAACAAGCCCCGGTCAATCAAAAACTCCTCTTGATATGCCGGGTCTCGGTTGGTTGCGCCACGACAAGCTAAAGCATATCGGACATTTCCCTAGCACTCCGATTGCTTACCTCACCCACCCTATACAACTGTGCATTCTTTTCAATCACAGCACGTGCCTGCATTGGACGGCATCCGGGGTGTCGCAATTATCCTCGTCATCATTCATCACCAACTACTCCCGCTCTCACTCAACGGCGGGTTTCTCGGCGTAGATTTGTTCTTTGTACTCAGCGGATTTTTGATTACCGGACTTTTGTTGAAGGAGTTTGAAGCAAGCAACTCGATATCATTAATCAATTTCTACGCGCGTAGAGCGCTACGCCTGGCCCCAGCTTTGCTCATCTATTTGATCGCCGTTCTCATCGTTACCTACAACCAACATCCTGAAGAATTCGCACGTGAGGTTAAGCTCGTAGGTTTATCACTGGTCTACCTTACAAACTGGAGAATGGCGCTTGGATGGGATTATTCATTAGACCCAACCGCAATTATGTGGTCATTGTCTATCGAGGAGCAGTTTTACCTTGTGTGGCCACCGCTGTTATTTCTTCTGCTGAGCTTCCGGGTCAAACGTTTACATATCGCCGTTGCTCTTGGCTTGATTGTGGTTGCAGTTGCTCTACATCGTGCGACACTTTGGACCAACGGCGCGGAGCTGAATCGAATGTATTACGGCACGGATACGCGAGCTGACGCTCTTTTCGTGGGTTGTCTCAGTGCGTTCCTGGCCCAACGCAGGCTTCGGGCGCGACTCCAATCAACGCTACGCATCCTGGGTTTCGTTGCTGCGACTTTCCTGGTTTACTTGATAAGTACCGTATCCTTCACCGGACAATTTCTTTACAGAGGTGGCTATACTTTGATCGCGCTGGCCACCGGACTGTTAATTTGGAGTGTCAATGATTCTGAACACACCTGGCTAGCGCGCGTGCTTGCGTTTTATCCGCTGCGTTGGTTTGGATTGATCTCCTACAGCCTTTACCTCTGGCACTGGTTGTTATTAAGAAATGTTAGCTTCTACTATTTCGTTGGCGAATGGGACGCGTGGGCAAAATTCATCGCCGCGCTCACAATTGCCGCATCGTCTTTCTATTTGATTGAGAAGCCTATTAACAAACTGAAAAGCAGATTCAGTTACTCGAACGGTCGTATCCGAGCAGATGCAAAACAGCAATTGCCTCTGGTAGGTCCATTCGTTCAGCCTTCGGAGCAAAACACTTGAAGTTAACGGAAACCAACAACAAACCAATGCCACCGCCAACCGCTCCATACGACCCGCTCGATCCGGATCAGGACCCGATTCCTCTGCCGCCAGACACCGATCCGGAACCTGAGCCAGTACGCGAACCTGATCAGCCGCAACCCATAACCGATCCACAACCATCTGAACCAACGCGGCTCGTTAACTCGTGTTCGACAGGCCGTCAGGCTGTCGCGCCGGCCTAGACACCGCACAGACGCAAGAAGCCACACGACAGGCTAACAACCTGATCGTAACCATGATGACGAAATTTGTTCAGTGAACATCAACTCCCTTTTCTTCATTGGTTCTTCTCTTTGGTTGCTGCGTTTTTTTCGACGCCTGGGTGTTTTTGGAATTTTCCTGTTCAGCGTCCTTGACTCGTCTTTTCTCGTCTTTCCATTCGGAAACGATGTTTTGCTCATTGCTTTGACTAGTTCAGAACGCAGCAGCGTTGGTTGGATTGGGTATGTTCTGGCTGCTTGTGTCGGTTCGATTCTTGGAGTGTTGACGGTAGATTTGCCAACCAGAGCCGCTGGTGAAAAGGGACTGCGACGGTTTGTCTCTCAACAGAGAGTGGAACAGCTCAAGAACCAGTTGGAGACCAAAGCCGGCATAACAATTTTCCTGGCGAGTGTGTTACCGCCGCCGTTCCCTTTTACGCCAGTGATCATGACTGCTTCGGCTTTGCAGTATTCGAGACCAAAAATTCTCGGCATTGTCTTTGGCGGGAGACTCTTACGTTACACGGTGGAAGCGATTCTCGCTTTATACCTGGGCCGCCGGTTGATTCGATACATAAATTCGGAGGTCTTTAGTTATTTTGTATATGGACTAATCGCCGTTGCCCTGATTGCCAGTGTGCTCTCGGTTTTGAAGTTGATGAGCAAGCGAAGAATAGCAATGGCCCAACAAGGCCAGCGATAATGCCGATTGCCGATTTCTGAATGTAACTTCCTACAAAAACAAGTCCTCAATCGGCAATCGACAATCGACAATGCTAGAATCCCACTCCAGAATCTCACGAAGGGAGCAAGAGCATGCCGGAAAAAAGGGGAGTGCAGGCCACGGAAGAAATCAAGGCAGAGTGGTCCCATGCCTACAAAATCTACCTCAAGGCGCCTGGAGACCGTTACGACAAGAAGAAGGACCGCACGTCTCGGATCGATTTCGTTGCTCAGGAGATGAAGCTAACTCGCAAGCAGGCCAAGCGCCGGATCAGGAATTATGAGGCCTGGCAACGAAACATCAAAAAGGGAATTGTGAGCCCTTAAAAACTAAACTCGATTGCCTAAACCTCACGCATTCATCTGAAGCATTGGTAGCTGGTTTATATGTTTAGGCGATGTTCCGCGGCTTTCCTGGTTCACGTGCGATGACATCACAGTTCGCACGATCGTCTGTCTTTGCTCTCTTTCTTGTCTCCCTTGCCATTTTTGGCTGCTCTAATCCACTTGGCAGGTTTACGAAGCAATACAAGTGTGTACTGCCAGGCAAGACCGAGCCGAAGACTGCTTACGACTTTGTCGAGCGCGGAATGGAGCATGTGCGTGCTGAACAGTTCGATTGCGCGCTCGGTGCGTGCTCTGAGGCAATACGACTCGATTCTCGTTTGGCAACGGCATATGCCTGCCGCGGAGGTGTTCTCAGTAATACCGGTGAGTTTCTAAAGGCGCTTCAGGATTTCGATCAGGCGTTGAGCCTGCAGCCTGAAAATGGAGACTTCTATTACAGTCGCGCTCAGGTACACGATCGGTTGGGAAACACCGATCTGGCACTCGCAGATTTAGCTAAAGCTGTTGCGCTGATTAAATCGGAATTCGGTCGCTCTGTTGCCTTCGCGTTGAGAGCTCGGATCTATCAGAAGTCCGGCAAACTCGACGAGTCGATCAAAGACTACAGTGAAGCAATTCGGTTGGCCCCCGACTTTGCGTACCATCATGCGAACCGCGCTGAGGTCTATTTCGACAAGAGGGAATTTGAGAAAGCGATCGCTGATTACTCTGAAGCAATTCGGCTGGATCCGAAGAATCCATATTTCCGTCAGGATCGTGCGAAGGTATTTCACGCAGTTGGCAGAGAAGACCTGGCAGTGCAGGATGAAAGGGAATAGAAGTGCCTCGTGAAGTTTCACCCCGGTGGGGTTCAACTGATTCCATATAGGTGATGTGACAATCGATGTTTAGATTCTGCGCTTCCTCAGCGTGCTCTGCGTCTCTGCGGTTTTCTGGGAGCGCACATTCCTCCACCGCAGAGACGCAGAGCACGCTGAGGAGGCGCAGAGAACTTCTTTAACATCTATTTTGCCAACTGCCTGGTTAACATCACCAACTCCTCCAACAACTGCCTGATCAACTTCTTTACAGCATCGTCTGTAAGATTCCCCTGAGTATCAAAATGTTTGTGAGCCTGAGAGATCATCACTTCGGGTTGATTCACCGCGAACATATTGAGAAACACAAACATCTGTCGAAGGTGATACTGCGCTCGTGCCGTTCCCAATGTCCCAACTGACGCACCCATGATAGCAACTGGCTTCCTGGTCCAGGCGCTGTCGCCGTACGGTCGTGAGGCCCAATCGATAGCATTTTTCAAAACGCCAGGTACGGAGTAATTGTATTCAGGAGTGACAAAGAGAATCGCGTCGGCGTCGCGAATGAGTTGTTTTAATTCGACAACCTGGGCCGGTGGATTAGTTTCGTCATCTTGAGAAAAACCGGGGAGGCCTTTGATGTCAAACGTCTCGATAGTAGCACCTTCAGGCACAAGACTCTGCGCGGCGCGTAAGAGAGCTCGATTATATGAACCTTCACGTATGCTCCCAGCGATTCCAAGAATTCTCATTGGTCTTGCCTCCGATTCTTAAGACAATGCCGATTTCCGATTTCCGATTGCCAATATGAAAGATGAGCAGCTCTCAATCGGCAATTGGCAATCGGAAATCGACAATCATTTCGTTCCCTTCAGTTCCTTGTACATATCCTCCACGTTCGGCGTCGCGAAATTTTGAAATGCGAATGACTTGTATTTCTCCGGTCGCTTCATTTGCTGTTTCGCCTGATCTACGGTCAAGCCTTCGGCAATTGCCTGCTTCACACGTGAACGAAGGTCGTCAAGGTAATCGCGAAATTCACGGACATCTTCAGCAGTCGCAACTTCACCATGCCCGGGTACAAACTTTGCGGCTGGATGCTCTTTCAAAAGCGTGTCGAGCGACACGATCCAATCACTAACGGTCGCATCCACAAGATTCGGCAATGTCTTTCGCCAGCTCATGTCGCCCGTGAAGACGACGTTAGCGTCGGGTACGTACGCCAGGATGTCGCCTCCCGTGTGACCTGGCAGAGTGAATAGGATTACTTCGCGTTGACCCAAATGCAGGTGCACGGTGCCGCTGCCAAAAGTCACCGTAGGATTCGTCAGCTTGATGGTCAGCAGTGCATCTATTCGACGAAGTTGTCGTTCAAGTTGCACATGTTTGTCGGTCTGATCCGATGGAGTTTCCGAGAGTGCCTTAGCAGCATCGTTGCGTCTTTTCTGCAACTCTTCAGTTGTGGGAAGGAAACGACGATTCTTGGTGGTTTGCCATAGCATGACGTTGTCGTGTGCGATTATTGGAATCGAACGCGACGCAAAGACCTGGTTGCCGCCGGAGTGATCCAGATGGTAATGGGTATTGAGTGCGTATTTGATAGGCTGCTTTGTCTCGGCGCTTATCGACTCGATTAACTCTTCAGCAGCTTGAGGCGTGAAGAAAGTGTCAACAACAAGGACACCATCGTCGCCGGCAATGAATCCCGCGTTCCCAGAGGCAAGCCCACCTGATTTTGCAACTGCCGCATAAACTCCATCGGCAACTCTCACCAGCGTGAAGTCGTCTTCGGCTTTGATCGAAATCGTTGAACCAGGCTTCGGTCCTGATGATAAGAAAGCGAGTAAGAGAATCGCTAAGAATAGAGTCTTCATGATTAAAGTGTTCGTTAAATAGCACACGTTGGCCCGGATTGCGAAGTCTGCTCAGTTTCAATCTCTGCTCTACCTCTACGTTTTCAGCGCCTCTGCGGTGCATCAAATGTATTACCCCTAAAACCGCAGAGACGCAGAGGACGCGAAGGTAGCGCAGAGAAACCTTCATCACCGATTGAACCAGCAACGGTCCATTGGTTATATTGGGCCTTCCCCAAACTCCCCAAGGCAACGTTTATACGGAGGTCAAGAGCGTGATTCACACTCGCCAGGTGTTTCTGGGCGCCTTTCTGTTTTTGAGCTTAGGACTAATGCTTATGTCGTCTTGTACTAATGTTCCAAACACTGGAGGAAACGCGAATGCCGACGAAGCTGCCAAATTCATGGCGAACGTCGAGAAACAGCTGATGGAACTCAATATCAAATCTGGTCGCGCGGATTGGGTGCGAAGCACCTACATTACTGACGACACGGAAAAAATATCAGCTGACGCAAACAGGGACTTAATAGCGGCGACAACCGACTTTGCCGAACAAGCAAAGAGATTTGATGGCGTGGACCTTCCCGCCGATCTCCAACGCAAGCTCAAATTACTAAAGCTCTCCTTAACTCTACCCGCGCCAAAGAACGAAGCAGAGCGTAAAGAGCTGACTGAAATAGCAGCGCGAATGGAAGGCGATTACGGAAAGGGCAAGTATTGTCCCGAAGGCGATAAGGGAAAGTGTTTGAGCTTGCCGGATCTCGAAGAGATCATGACTAACAGTCGCGATCCTGAAGAGCTGAAGAAAGCCTGGGTTGGTTGGCATCAGATCGCAGTTCCAATTCGCAAAGACTATGTGCGGTTCGTGGAGCTCAGCAACAAGGGCGCACAGGAAATGGGTTTCAAAGATACGGGCGCTATGTGGCGTGAGAAGTACGATATGCCACCTGATGCATTTGCGGTTGAGATGGAACGACTTTGGCAGCAAGTTAAACCTCTCTACGATTCTCTTTACACATACACGAGACGCAAACTCTCGGAGAAGTACGGTAGCAACGTGGTGCCGCTGGACAAACCGATTCCTGCACACCTGCTTGGAAACATGTGGGCTCAAACATGGGGCAACGTTTATTCGATCCTGGCGCCGGCGAACGCGGATCGTGGTTACGATCTCACCAAGATCTTGAAAGGACGAAACACCGACGCAAAGCAAATGGTTCGCTATGGTGAAGGCTTCTTTACTTCACTTGGCTTCGAACAATTGCCGGCAACTTTCTGGGAGAGGTCGCTTTTTGTTAAGCCGTCGGATCACGAGGTGGTCTGCCACGCCAGCGCATGGGACATTGATTACGAGAAAGACGTCAGACTCAAAATGTGCGTCAACATCAATGAGGAGGATTTCAGCGTCGTCCATCATGAATTGGGGCATAACTATTACCAGATGGCTTATGCGAACCAGCCGTTTCTGTTTCGTGACAGTGCGAACGACGCTTTTCACGAAGCGATTGGCGACACGATTGCGCTTTCTGTGACGCCACCTTATCTGAAACAGTTGGGATTGATTGATACTGTTCCGGAGCCAAGTTCCGACATTGGGTTCCTGCTCAATCGTGCTCTGGACAAGGTGGCGTTCCTGCCTTTTGGATACCTGGTCGATCAGTGGCGCTGGAAAGTGTTTTCCGGAGAAGTAAAGCCCGAGGACTACAACAAAGCGTGGTGGGAGTTGCGTGAGAAGTATCAGGGCGTTGCACCGCCGGTGCCACGAAGTGAACAGGATTTCGATGCGGGCGCCAAGTACCACGTGCCGGCGAATACTCCGTATGCTCGCTACTTCCTCGCCGCGATCCTGCAGTTTCAGTTTCATCGTGCATTGTGTCGCGAGGCCGGGTTCAATGGCCCGCTCTATCAATGCTCGATCTATGGCAACAAGAAAGCCGGGGAGAAACTGCGGACGATGTTGGCGATGGGATTGAGCAAGCCCTGGCCCGAAGCGTTAAAGGCCATGACGGGCGAAGATAAGATGGACGCCACAGCGATCATCGACTACTTCGCGCCGTTGAAGACGTGGTTGGACGATCAGAACAAGAAGATTTCAGAATAGGTCGAATAGGTCCTATACGTCCTATTCAATCTTCAATCTTAAATTTGAAATCTTAAATCAGGAGATCCGACGCACGTTCGCATCTTTGAGCTGATAGTGCGGCACCTTCGTTTCTGTGATCACTTGTGAAGACCAGAACTTCTCGAAGATGGATGGTGGCCAGACGCGGTGGGATTCACCCTCACGTATCGTCGCGTGATTGACTCGCATGACGTCCATTGCCGTCAGGCGAGGTACCAGGGTTACGGATAAGGTTGCAGTTGGTGAGATCGATTCGAGCCAACCGTTAAAAGATTTGCGCAGCGTACCAGGTTCCACGAATTGAGACTTACCGGTTTGGACTTGCACTGCTGGTATTAGCGAAAGGTGATGTTGTTGTTTCCGGGCAAATACTCTCACTTTCATTCCTCCCGTATGATAAACAACGTTCAATAGGAATCAGTTTCCAGTTTTTGCCGCCAAAAAGTCGAATGCCACGATGCTCTCTAATGAGTAGTCGTGGCATTCGCGGATCGTACGACAGGCTGTTAGCCTGTCGTTGCAGCCAACTATTGGGTCGCTTCCCTCCAGGGAGGGCCGACAGGCTAACAGCCTGTCTTACGACGCTTACTTACCAGGGCCATATACGGCCGTTGCCCCATCGTCCATTGTTGCCGCGTCGGTTGTTCCCACCGTAACGGGAGTAACCCTCACGATAGCCTTGGGCAAATGCGTCACGGAAGACCTGTTTGTACTGGCCTCTGTTCCCATAACGCGAGTTGTAGCCGTCGTCCCCGTTCTTCCAGAAGTGTGATCGCTGAGGATTGTAGCTTTGGCCACGCTGGGCATCAGCTGCGCCAGTCGACAGACCATAGCTGTAGCCTTGCTGTCGTGCGATTTGGTAGGAGTTGTTATTACCGTACCTGTCGTCGTTTCGCCGATAGCGATCATCGTCGCGATCGCGGCGATAGCGATCATCGCGGTCTCGTCTGTAATCACGGTCGCGTTGGTAATCAGGATACTGCGCCTGGGCAGTACCGCCTCCGATTGTCGCAATTCCCAGAACGACAAAGAATGCCAGTAATAGCCCACCTAATTTTTTACTCGAGTAATTCACTTGTTTTAATACCTCCCCTGCAAACTCATCGGCAACTACCGTGCCTTCAGTGAGGAGGCTTAAAAAAGTGGGTTTTCAAGAGCAGGCGTCTGCAATTAACACGATATCGTGCGCTGTTAACCGACATCGTGAGCAAGACGGGATTTACGAAGGTTGCAAAATCGTAGCAGCTTGATTGTCAGTGGTTAGTGGTCAGTTGGTGGTGGTTTAGTGATGGTAAGAATAGGTCCTATAGGTTCTACAGGTCCTATACCCTATGCAGGTCTCTGGAGATAGGATCTTAATTCGGGCGGTGTCGCTTTCCTGACGAGGGCCGCCTTTGCTTTCCATTCAGTGGCGCGGCTCAACTCAATCAGAAACTTGGTTTCTCCTGATTCAAGTGACGCGACGGGTACACCGTCGTGATACAAGATGCGATTGCCTGTATGTGAAGTGATCCGATTCCCAGGTGTGATGATTCCAACCACATTCAAAGGGTCTGCAGCGCTGACGGAAATTAGACTGTCTTGAACACCCTGGCGACGCATCGATCTCAACATTCCCACCGCATCAGGTAGCGCAAACTGTTCGCCGGAGATTCCCGCTACAAATCGTCCCCCACGAATCTCACCGCGAGCTTCCAACCGGTGATAGACGCGCAATAACACTCTCCATGGAATCGACATGCCTTCTCGTTCAAGCAGCCGCTTGAAGACCACTCCATAGCGCTTCAACAAAACCCAACACACTTCTTCAGTCGTTTCAGGATCAAACACTCTTTGGGACGAGGGAATTTCAACATCTGTGGAGCGATGTAGTATTGACCAGCGACCTGCACTGGCCATGTCGTAAACAGGCTGACGCTGCTTTCGTCGAACGGCTGCCTGAGTCTTTCTACTGCCAGGCGTTAACAATGCTCGAAGACCGGTAAAACTATCAGACACAACTACGCCATTCGCCACCAATTCCGCCAGGGCCTCTTCCACCTGACTTCGAAGTAACCGCGTGTTTTCGACAATGTCACTAAAGAATGAGGCTCCTCGATCTTGGAGGTATTCAAAAACAATCTGCGTTGTAGTTGAGAAGTCAGAGTCTTTCACAGCTTGTGACGTCGACGGAAAGACTGAACGCCAGAGTGCAAAATTCTTTCTCCGCAATAGGGCAATTGGTGTGTTTCGAACCGGTGCGCCACTTCTTTTTCGTTCTGTTCCGTCGTCAGTGGAGCGGATTGGTGGTGTTAGTCGTGCCCAAACAATTTCACCCGAGAGACACAAAGCATCGAGCCAGGAAGGATCGTATTCAACCAAACGGCTCGGCAGCATTTCGCCTTCCCATGCGGCAGCCGGCGCTTCAAATCCTTCCAACTGCTCGATGATGGCTCGGACACTTTCAGGTCCTTCCATCTGATGATCGGGTGCCAGCTTTTGCCATGCCAACATGAATCGCACGAAGTCTGCACTTGAAACAGGTTCAATCTCCTGGCGCAGACGGTTAAGCGTGTAGCTATGGATACGTGCTAACAGTCGTCGTGCACACCACTCAGTTTCCGTTGTTCCGGGTGTAAACAGACCGCGAATGACAAAACCCTCTGACTCCAATTTGAGTAAACCAGTTTCAATCTCCAACTTATTCAAACCTGACGATTCGATTAGCTGTGGAACCGTCACAGGACCCAGACCCTCCAAACGTCCGCGCAAAATCTCTACCAGCGCGTCGTCGAACTGCCATTCTGTCCTGGAGACACTTTCTGGTGCGGCAATCGGAGACTGCAAATCGGCCGCGGGATAAACTGCGTTGAGTTGAGGTAAACGTTCAGCGGCGATCCACAACCGCGTTCCTGACGAAGCAGGCGTCAATATTGCCGCACGATTCTCGGCCTTTAACTCCTCGAAGAACTGTTGCCAGGGAGCGCCTTCGCTTTCAGTAAGAAATCCAAGTTCAACCAGGGCGTCGTGTAGTTCGTCCGGATTCCTTGGCTCGGGCCAAACTTCATCCCGGACCCGGTCGATGGCGGATTGATCGAGTTTGCCCATATCGCTCGCTTGTTGCGGATCCAGCCAGCGACGCTGAAATACAGCCCGTGTGCGACGTTCTTCAAGTGGCGCATCATCGAGATATGCGTAAGGCCTTGCGTTAAGGATTTCCTGGGAAAGAGGTGAAGCCTCGATCACATCGCGCGCGAAGAGATTCTTTTCATTCCGTTCAATGGCGACCAACAGTTTTTCGAGGCCGTCAATGTCCATCGCCTCTTCCAAACAATCCTTCACGGTTTGGTCGACCAGCGGATGTGACGGGATCTCACGTTGACCCGCTGGCAGGTTTTCAAAGCATGCAACCTGATCAGGAAAGATTGCAGTCAGCAGGTCTTCAGCGTCCATTCGTTGGAGTTGAGCAGGGATTTTCTTGCCGCCTCGACGCCTCAAAACTGCAAGCGAACGCGTCACATTCCAACGCCAGCGAATGTTCCACATCGGCGCATCGAGCAGTGCCTGGCAAAGAAGCTGTCGCACAGTTTTCGAATTGAGATAGTGAAAGACTTCATCCAAAGGGAAGCTGTGCGTTGGTCCGAGCGACAGAACAATCGCATCTTCGGTGGCCGCGGCTTGTAACTCAAAATTGAACTTTCGACAAAAGCGCTTGCGCAAGGCCAGTCCCCAGGCACGATTAAGGCGACTACCAAATGGAGAGTGCAGAACTAACTGCATGCTGCCGCTGTCGTCAAAGAACCTTTCGAGGACCAGATTCTCCTGAGATGGCACCACACCCAGAACGATCTTTGCGCCGGCCAGATACTCAACGATTTGCTCGGCTGCCTGACGGGAAATTCCAACTTCATCCGTTAGCCAGGCGATCGCCGAGTCCAGGTCTACATTCTTGAGAAGCTTGTCTTCGGTCTCTTCATCTTCACTGCGAGAATCGTGCACCACCTGCACGATCCTCGAAGTCACCTCTTCTCGCAGCCTGGAAACGGAAATTGATAACTCGTGCGTACGGGCAGGCGCCTCACCGAGCCAGAACGGAATTGACGGTGGTTGCCCGTGTGCGTCTTCAACGCGAACTTTGCCTTGTTCGACTCGCAAGACCTTCCAGGAAGTGTTGCCCAATTGGAAGATGTCACCCTGGAGACTCTCGATCGCGAAATCCTCATTCACTGAGCCGATCACCAGTTCACTGGGTTCAAGCACAACTGCGTAGTCGGCAGTGTCAGGAATAGCGCCACCAGAAGTGATAGCCGCGAGGCGCGCATTTCTGCGGCCTCTGAGACGCTTATTGACGGCGTCATGGTGAAGATAAGTCGAGCGCCGGCCGCGCTTAGTGCTAAACCCCTCTGCCAGCATCCGCACCACAGAATCAAATTGCTCTCGTTCCAGATTTCTATAGGGATACGCGCGTCGGACCATTTCGAACAGGGCATCTTCTCCCCATTCTTCAGCGGCGACCGCGGCTACTATCTGTTGAGCGAGGATGTCGAGTGGTCGTTCAGGTATCTCGAGATGATCGAGTTCACCACGTCTAACCGCATCGATGATCGCGGCGCATTCAACCAACTCGTCTCTGGAAAGTGGAAAAATTCGGCCTTTCGGAAAACCTTCAACAGTGTGATTAGAACGGCCAACTCTTTGAAGGAAACTGGCGATGGAGCGGGTTGAACCCAGCTGGCAAACCAGATTCACATCTCCGATATCGATTCCCAATTCGAGTGACGCAGTAGCGACGAGAGCACTCAATTGACCGGCTTTCAATCGTTGCTCGGCGTCCAGTCGCTGTTCGCGCGCCAGACTGCCATGGTGCGCAGCGATATTCTCATCGCCGATTCGTTCACCAAGATGACGTGAAACGCGCTCGGCCAAACGGCGGGTATTAACAAACACCAGGGTGGTGTGATGCTGTCGAATCAGTTGCGCTAGTCGATCATAGACGTCGTTCCACACCTCGCCAGACATCACTGCTTCGAGTGGCGAGTCGGGCAATTCGATGGCGAGATCAAGTTGACGTCGATGACCACTGTCGATGATGGCGCAGTTTGGTGTGCCGTTCGCGTCGATGTTTTCAGTGCCGACTAAGAAACGAGCAACCTCTTCAATAGGACTTTGAGTTGCAGAGAGCCCAATGCGAACCAGGCTATCGGTGATTTCCGATTGCCGGTTGCTGATTTTCTCCGAGTGCTGACGGGTCAGTTGTTCGAGACGTTCGATTGAGAGAGCAAGATGTGAGCCACGTTTGTCGCCGACGACAGCATGTATTTCATCGACAATTAATGTGCGAGTTGTTTCCAGCATGCGTCGCCCACCTTCGCTGGTGAGCAGGATGTAGAGCGACTCTGGCGTAGTCACGACGATATGAGGTGGGCGCTTGGTCATCGCCGTCCGTTCTGAAGCGGGTGTGTCGCCGGTGCGGACGAGTGTTCGGATGTTAACCTCGGGCAGTGCCATTGAACGCAACTCAGCTTGAATTCCTTCCAGTGGCAATTGCAGATTTCGTTGCACGTCGTTGCTGAGTGCTTTCAGTGGCGAAACATAGATCACGTGGGTTGAGTCGTCGAGTTTTCCCTCGAGGCCCAGGCGCACAAGATCGTCGATGGCTGACAAGAAAGCAGCGAGTGTCTTACCGGATCCGGTTGGAGCGGCTATCAGAGTGTGTCGCTGTTGTTTGATCTGCGGCCAGGCTTGCCGCTGAGGTTCAGTGGCCGCAGGAAAAGTTCGCTCGAACCAGCGGGCGACCGCTGGATGAAAAATTTCCGGATTCATAGGGAAGAGTATTATAGTGCGGTCATATTAGTTTTGCATAGTTGCATCACGTGCCCAGGTGTGAAACACGGAATTGTACGACAGGCTGTTAGCCTGTCGTGGTCGGTTTGCATCACGCTGTTAGCATGAGTCATGTTCCAAGCGCGACGACAGGCTAACAGCCTGTCGTACAAACAAAATGACGCTGAAGTTGTCCAAGATCATTCAGAAGTTGAAGCGTTTCTATGGTGAACCTGCTCCGCCTATGACGACGGATCCTTTTGAATTGATTCTACTGGAGAATATTGCCTATCTCGTCGATGACACTCGGCGCGAAAGAGCACTGCGGCATTTGCGTGAAACGGTTGGTTTACGCCCTGCTGATATTTTGAATGCGTCACCAACTCAAATTGATGAAGCAACAAAATTGGGAGGTGTTGCGCCGCAGTACCGTTCAGTCCGAATAAGAGAATCAGCTTTGATCGCGTTGAATGAATTTGCTGGGGATCTCTCTGCAGCGTGCAAGCTACCTCCGCCGAAGGCAATAAAAGCGCTCAAACAATTCCCCGGTATTGGTGAGCCGGGAGCTGAGAAGATCCTGCTGTTCACAAGGAACTATGCGGTTCTGGCATTAGATTCCAACGGATTACGAGTCTTGTTGCGGCTCGGCTTCGGAGAAGAAAAGAAAAACTACACCGCCAGTTACAAATCTGTTCGAGAGGCTGCCTCCGATCAAGCGGGTCGCAATTGTGAGTTTCTCATTGAAGCCCATCAACTACTCAGACAACACGGCAAGACTCTCTGCAAGACAAACAAACCTCGTTGCGAAGAGTGTCCGGTTAGCTCGATGTGTGCCTATTTCCTGCAGCATCGTTAGCGCCACGCGCCGAGTATCGCTCCCATTCCGCAAAACGCAAGAATCATGTATCCACCGTTGATTGCGATGTAGGCCCACGATTTGTTTTCGAATACTCCGATTATCGCGACCGCCATCGCAACCCAACCGATTCCCGCGAGCGCACCCGCAGCGATGCCCCAGACAACATTCGTTCCTGGTGCTGCTAGAAACATTGCGAGATTGAGCGCCATCACGAGTGCGAAGATAAACGACCACCCAAACATCCGCGCTTTACTGAAGGTGGCGACGTCAGTCTCAGTGAAGTTATTCACGCGCATCCAGGCTTTACCGAACAACAGCGGCGAATACCATAGTCCGCCGAGAATGAAGGTTGAGAGTGCCGCGACGAAAACCGCGATGTAGTTGATTTTGGAGAAATCCATTGAGGTGCTCCTTTGGAATGAAGTCATTGGGAACGTGCAACTTCTTACCAAAGGGCGGAAGGGTGTGTATTGTAAAAAATTAACCTGGGATTTTGGTTTTGTAGCTCGAATAGGTCCCCTACGTCCTATACAACCTGACTGCGGACCGGACCTGTCAGTCGATCGGGATATAACCGAGGTACTCACCACGCTTGGTCAGGTATGCGGACGGATTGAGGCCGGAGAAGGTGTGAAACTCCTTAATGAAATGCGCTTGATCGTAATAACCACACTCAGACGCTATTGATGCCCACTCGATCTGTTGTCGCCGTTCGATCACTTTAAGAACTTTGTTGAACTTCGAAATCCGCGCGAAGCTCTTTGGTCGCAAGCCCACGACTTTCTCAAACTGCGAAATCAGATGCTTCTGAGTGATTCCGATTTGACTGGCGAGATCCCGAATTGCAAGAAACTGCGGTGAGTGCTGCAGCCTATGGATCGCGAAACTCATGGTGCGATCCGGGTCCAGACTGCGTTTCGTCTGCTCGAGAAGGAACGCTTCGAATCGCAACAGCTTCCCTTCGGGTGAATCGATCTCGAGAAGTTGATCTCGAATGTCATAGATCAGCCTGCCCCAGATCAGATCCAATTCAGTGACCCATTCCGTTAATTCAGAAATGGGGAAACCAAAGAATGGGTATGCCCCGCCGGGCTTGAAGCGAATACCGATCATATGGGTATTGTCGGTACCGATAATGATATAGCGAGTGCGCTCGCCTGAAATCCATGCCTTTCTTACACTGCGGAACTTGTCGGTGGTTACTTCATCAGGAAAGATTTTTTTCGACCAACTATCGAGGTCTATGATTAATTCGATAGCTCCGTCTGGAAGGATCTTCTCGCGTTTGTATTCAACATGATGACCGTCGTAATACCAGATGTTCTCGACAAACTGGGAGAGCGGAGGCTTTGGGAAATGGAGTTTGAATAACACGGATCTTGTGCGGTCAGGTGTTGCCGATTTCCGATTGCCAATTGCCGATTTGGTTTTCGCTTTAAGCCTTTATATCAGGAATCTCGCGCTTTTAAATCTGGCCCAAAAACCAAAAACCAAATCGGAAATCGGCAATCGGCAATCGTCAATGGTCTCACTCAAATTGCTTTTTGAATTGTTCCAATTGCTGTCGCAAGCTTTCAACTTCCGTTGTCAGTGCGTCGACCTTCTGTTCGAGCCGCTCCATTTGTTCGTGGCTGGAGCGCTTGGGTGTTGCGACTGTGTGCTCAACTTCACTTGCCAGCGACTCGACATCAATGTCACCAGCCAGCAGGTGTGCAAACCTGACTTCCTTCTGACCTGCTTGTCTTGGTAATCGCACCACCAATGGTTCATCACGGGTGATCAAGCCATTCAGAGTTTGCTCGATCTCTTCAAGTCCAGTGAACTCATGGAGCCTCGATGCATTGCCCCTTAGCTCACCTGGAGTCTGTGGGCCACGCAACATCAAGCCACACATTATGGCAACTTCAGGATGACTTAAGTGCATTACTTCCGGCAGCACGTGTTTGTACTTGGGGACGCGACTGGTGCTGCCATAGAAGACGTAGGCCAGGTTCTTTTCACGCAAAGTCTCCACTGCTTGTTCAACCTGGGCTTCTGTATAGGACGTTACGGGATGGCGATTGTTCTTTTGATTACAAGCCAGAGTCAGGGCATTCAAAGAGAGTGGATAGTATTCCGGTGTTGTCACTTGCTTCTCGACAAGTGACCCGAGTACGCGAATTTCGATGTCAGTTAAGATGGTGGACATGTGTTTACTTTGGAGTGCGGCGACCTGGCGGCGCTTTGTTATAGCAGCATGCGGAATCCATTGGACGTTATAACAAAGCGGCGCCAGGTCGCCGCACTCCAAAAGGCTTACTTACGACGCACGCGTCGTTTCGGTTTCGTCACAGGTTTGGAGACTACCGTGATGTCCTTCGGCTTTGACTGATTGCGAATAAAGGTGGCCACCGTGGCTTGTGGAACGTCAGCTTCAAAAACGACCTCGCTCTCATTTGGAAGGATCCTGATGCCCTTGAGAATACTTTGCGTCTCTTTTTCTTTTTCAGGAATGTAATTGATAGCCTGCTGGAACATTGCAGTTAAGAGACCGTTGATGATCTTTGCCGTGTCGGGATTGTCCGCGTTCATTGCACCGCGCAGACTGAAGTTTGTTCCATCCATTGTGATCGCGGCATAAAAGTCACCGAGTTTAGTCTCGCACCGAGGGGCACGAGCAACTGCCTGCGTGCCCAGCATGCCAAAACTCTTTGCGAACGCAGTTAGTGGGGAACCAGCGGCGCTGACCAGAGTATTAGGATTACGCAGGAGCGACGTAATGGTGTCGGAACTCAGACGGCCATTACCTTCAGTAGCATCGATCGCTGCTTTCAAATAGTTGACATTACCAAACGCAATCGTATTCGAATTCAGCGCGACGGCGCCCAATTCTGCAAAGGATTTCAAAAAAGGATTTTTAACGGCCTCTTCCACAATCGGATCGATTTTCATAATTGTCAGTGTCTTCGAACCATATTTTTCCGTCCTTGCTTTATCCTGCAGGTACAAACCAATCAACGTGATCAGAGAGTCGGCACTAAAATCTCCGCCTGCAACTGTTAGCACGTCAGGCGGAACAAAACTTAAATCCGCAGCGGGTTTATTAAACCGAATAGCAATTGCCAGGTACTCGACACTCGCAGGATCAATGCCTATGTTCCGTTTGATATCGACAAATGCAGCCCGCATTTTCGTTATCTCTGTGCCCTCCATTACCTTCGGCGCGACTTCGTTAAAGATCTTTTGAGGACTCAGGTAGATGACAGTATCCGCCTCAGGGAGCTGGGCCAGCGGTGATGCGGACTGTGCGTGAGTTATCGGTACGAGCAGGAGAACAAGTGGAACAGCGGCAAGCAAAGACTTCAATTGAGCAACGTTCATTCAACGCTCCTTTCAAGTTTGATCAAATCTGTTCGAGGGTTTTTCGCGTGAACTCGTTTTCTTTGTCGCCAGTATTCAACGTTGAGGCTGGCTCAAAAAGAAGAACCTGACATTCCTCTTCCGCCACGGGGCAGTGCTCGACGCCTCGCGGGACGATGATCATTTCACCTTGTTCGATCCAGGTCGACTGGTCCGAGTCTGTTCCGTCGCGATAATCCATTCGGAATCGTCCCTGTACGACCATGAACAGCTCATCCTCGTTGTCGTGATGGTGCCAGGTAAATGGTCCCTGGAACTTCACCAGCTTTATGTACTGGCCATTTAGTTCGCCGGCGATTCTTGGGTTCCAGTAGTCGTTAATTAGCGAGAGCTTTTGCTGAAGATTTATTTTTTGCATTGCGGATCTCAATAATCAAGTTCGGCAATTACCTATTCAGAGCGGTACTTCATTCGATGAGTTTGTCTGTTGCGGTTGCGGGTTGAGTATCGTTGACATGGATGCCACTAGTCGTTGAATCAACGTATAAATGTCGACCGACGTGTTCGCCATTCTTGTCGGGATCCAAATTACAGCTGTAGGACCCTTCGACCGCTCCGGCCGCTTTCGGTGTTACCGTCAGAGTGATCACATAGTCCCTGAGTGGTTTGTCTCCAGCGTATTTCGCATCTAGAAATCCTGCGGTCACCAATTGCTGCAAGGTTGCGTATTCCCCATCATTACTTAGGCTGTAGGTTCGTTCAGCCATCGTGATAGTTCTGATCAATGCTATCGCCGTTACTTCATCGGCGCGCGCTACACTTTGCTGCAATCCGGACGTGTAACTTTGACAGCCACTGATCAGCGCGAGGCTCAACAACGATATTGCAAACGTATGTAGTCGAGACATTCGATACGGTCTCCTTTCACAGCTGGCGATAACGAAAGCAGTTCCAATCGTGATCGTTTACCATCCCAACGGCCTGCATGAAGGCATAACAGATTGTCGACCCGACAAAACGGAAGTCGCGTTTGATCAGATCTTTGCTGAGTGCGTCTGAAAGATCGGTTTTCGCCGACACAGGTTGACCGCGTTTACGCTTGATCGGCTTGCCATTCACAAATTGCCAGACGTAGTTATCAAAACTGCCAAACTCGCGACGCACTCTTAGAAAAGCCTGTGCATTCGCAACTGCTGAAGCGATCTTCAAACGGTTACGAACAATTCCTGCATCGCTCATAAGGGCAGCAAACTTTTTCGCGTCATACCTGGCGACCTTCACCGGATCGAAACGATTGAAGGCTTTGCGATAGTTTTCCCGTTTCTGAAGAATTGTCTCCCAGCTCAGACCTGCCTGGGCACCTTCGAGGATCAGAAACTCAAAGAGCGTACGCTCATCATGTTGGGGAACGCCCCACTCCTCGTCGTGGTAGGCGATTGATAAAGGGGTTTTGGCCCAGTGGCAGCGGTTCATGATAATCAGGATTTTAACGGACCCAATCGACTTATAGGATCTATTTTATACACTCACCGGTGGCGTACCGTTATTGTCAGCGCGCATCGTGATCTCGTCAATCAGTGCCAGTTTTATCGTCACCGCAAATGGTCTGTTATTAAACTGTAGACTACCATTCAATCTCCAATCTGGAATCCTCAAATTTGAAATAGGCCTCGCCCGTTTGACTTAACGCTACGCACGTTGTAAAAGCCTCATGGTTCCGTACAGGTTAAGAAACATCACGTTGAATCCCGATCAAATCCGATCGGGACATGTTTTCCCGTCAAGGAAAGGAGACAATAATGGCCTTACGATTAGGCGATATCGCACCCGATTTCTCAGCAGACACTACCGAAGGTCCGATTAATTTTCATGAATGGATTGGCAATAGCTGGGCAGTTCTGTTTTCACATCCAAAAGACTTCACACCGGTTTGTACGACCGAACTAGGTTATGTTGCTAAATCCAAACCCGAGTTTGAAAAGCGTGGCGTGAAGGTTATTGGCCTCAGCGTAGACCCGACCGATTCACATAAACGTTGGGCTGAGGACATCAGGGAAACGCAGGGTTCGGCCCTGAACTTTCCGGTTATCGCGGATCCCGATCATAAGATCGCTGAACTCTACGACATGATTCACCCCGAGATTAGTGACGTGTTTACCGTGCGTTCGGTATTTGTGATTGGCCCCGATAAGAAAATCAAACTCTACATCACCTATCCCGCGAGCTGCGGTCGAAACTTCGATGAGATTCTGCGCGTGATTGATTCTCTGCAGTTAACATCGAAGTACAGCGTCGCTACTCCGGTGAACTGGAAAGACGGCGAGGACGTAATTATCGTGCCTTCACTGTCAGACGAAGCAGCGAAAGAAAAATTCCCGGCAGGATGGCGAGCCCCCAAGCCGTATCTGAGAATTACTCCCCAGCCCAACAAGACGGCGGCGAGTTCAGACACAGCTGCAAAGAGCGCGTAGATCAAACTCGGGTTCAAACTAAAGAGCGCAGGTTTCGCCTGCGCTTTTTTGTGCGCAAATTTTTCGTCGGTTCTATTTCGAGATCTAAGTGGATTGTCTAGGGCTCAGTCGAGAGACGTTTGGCCACCACAAACGAAATCAATGTCGAATAGATGAAACCAAAAAAGATGGTCATTAGAGTCAAGCCGGCGAATGCTTTCAGGGCGACTCTGGACATCGGCTCGTTCGGTGAAGTTGCCTCCGCAGCCATCCACCTGGTTCCGATTACCATTAAAGTTATGGCGAAGTAGAGAGATGCCGTCACTGCGTAGACCACAGAGATCAAGACGCCTTGCTTCACTCCATCTCTGAAGGTTGGCTTTTGCTGGTGTTCACGTTCCCACGCTTTGAGTCCGAGAAAGATGGACGCGAAATGAAGGACATTAAAAAAAGTGAATGCGCCGAGAGTATGAATGGCAGATCGAGGATCGGGCACTAGAGCGTGCGCAATTAGCGTCCAGGCGACGACCCCGGCTGTGACCATCAGGCCGTATCTGAGTGCGATTTTCATCGGAGGGTTAATGATTTCAGATTTCAATCTTCAGTCTGAAACCTTAACTCTAAAATAGCTTTACTTCGCCCAAAATGGTAGTCGGACGTATACGACCGAGAATTTTTCGTCGAGTTTGAAGTCCTTCTTGATTACGGTCGCCGGATCGAAAAACCACAGACCCAACTTTTGATCACGTTCGTCGCGATCGAACCAACCCCACGGCGGCCTTGCCATGTTAACGCCGCCCACCTTGCCCAGAAACGCACATCCAACCTTGCCTACTCTGAAACTTCGTTCCTTAGGCTCACCGTTTGTCAGACTTGTCATTAGTTTGATCTCACCGTAATCAAACACCACGCCATACGTTTTATTTGGTTCTGCTGCGACCTTTGCCCAAAGACTAGCCAGCGGGACCAATTGATAACCGACGGATTTATTGCATGGCGTCTTTTCGAGATCACTACACACGAAATCCCTTTGTGCTGGATTATCAGCGCGGCCTGTATAAACGTATCGTAGAAATGTTTTCCTGGCCGTTTGTTCTTCTTCACCATCGAAGCTCTCTATCCCGTGACCTTTTGGTTCTACATAGAGCAACGGCCGTCCGGCTTCGAGTTTGATTGGCGATACACCTTCCTGCGGATCGCCTGGCCGGTAATGACTGAAGCTGTTGTGATGCAGCGTCTCAACAAAAGCGACGTGAGCTTCAGTGAGATCATTTCCACTTTTTTCGACGACCACCAGCGCACCTTCCATATCATTTTCGTGGGCCAGCGCTGCTTCATCCGCCAGACCGGTTGGATCATACTTGCCGCCGCGTTTTGCTCCTTGCCGGATCAACTCACTTAAGAGCGCGCCTCTGCGTTCGCCACCCTTGTAGTCGCGTGGATGGTAGACGGCGTAGTGAACAAAGAAGTGGGTCGCGGTTTCGCAGACTGAAAAGTAGATGTAAGCCTTTAGAGGAAGGTCTTTGTTTGCGGCGTTATTCCAATTGTTATCGCCTTGCCAATCGCCGTCGAAGTCGAAATTGGTGATGTAGTCACTTCGAGGTTTGTCGCCCAGTGCCTGATAGAAGATCGGAGCGAACCTGGAGGCAACTTCAAGATCGCGGTTAGTTGGTTTTTGAGCAGACCTCGACGCCGAAAGATTTGCAGCGCCGATTAGAAGGCAGAGTGCAATTAGTCGGGGAAGAATCATGGAAAATGGCAGTGCTATAAGACCTATTTGCTTTTTTACTTCAACAGTCCTCCGACAGCTGAGGCCACATCACCCATGCCACCACCTTCACCGCCACCACCAACAACGTTATCGATTTGACTGGCAATGGGAGCAGGCAGCTTGTCCTTCAGGAATCCCAGAACTGTGGTCACGGCAGTTCGAGCATTGTCTTCCGAAATGCCTGTTCGTTGTGCGACTTGTTTGACTAGTTCTTCCATGGTTGTCTCCTTTTAATGTCCGATATGCTTTAGCTTGTCGTGACGCAACCAACAAAGCCCGCGTTATTCAAAGAAACACTAATCACCAGGGTCTTTGTTGGTTACGTCACGACAAAGCTAAAGCATAGCGGACAATCTATTCCCACGCTGGTTTGTCGTCTGAGTACGGCGCCCACACCAACGACATGAACTTCACCGCAATATTTGTCTTCGTCGGCTTGAGACTTACTTTACTCAACTCTTCGGTTTGCGGATCGTATGCCTGCTCGAGTTTTGCAGTTTCGTCTTTGAATTGCTGGTCGAGAGCCACAAGTTGTTCGTCAAGCGCCGTGACATTCTCCTGGGCTCGACTGACATCTTCTGATTCTTTCATCGAACGGCCCACGCCGCGCACTGCAGTTGTTGCTCTGCCCAGCGTCGACAGGCTGACAGTTTTTCGTCCCATGAACGAGGAAAGTAGAGTGGCGCCGAAAGAGATTGCGGTTTGTAACTTTTGACCCTTTGCTTGCTCTGCTTCTCGTTCGACCGCCTGTTGCGCACGTCGCTTTCTTTCATTTAGCTGATCGATTTTGGGCGCGTACTTCTGACGCAGCTTCTCAACCGCCTCATCGCGCTGCTCACGCGCGAGTTGTTGCAGTCTTACACGGAAATCGCGTTCGCTCTCACCTGGATTTGAAGCAACATCCAGCGCTTCACTCTCGAATAGTTCGAGACGCTGGTTCCGGTATGTCCAATTTGAAAGGTCCTTCTTCCACGCATCGTAATTCTTAGATTTACTGGCAGCCCCTGGAACCTGACCAAATTGCGCGCCAGCTTGTGGCTCACTCTCCAAGTCCTCGACTGGCAAATCAATCGGCACGTTCTTGTCCCAGTCAACATTCACCGGACCATCGACAATCGCAGCGAGTAGCGTGACATTTTGACTGAGGTCAACCTTCTTCGAATCACTGTAATGGATTTCGACGTCGCCAATAAGCATTGGATGGTAGGACAGCGTGCCGCCGGCAGATCGGACCGGAATGAAGTATTGAGCGACTTCAGGCGGTAAGACTGGTCGTTGATTTTGGGATTGAGTAGATGGTGGTGGCGCGCTCGGCTTTACTGATTGGGTGGTAGCGGCTGGAGATGTTGGACTCTGCCCTTTCATCGGATCCATCAGTGCTTTGATTTGTACTCTAGTCAACGGGCCTCGCAAGTACGACATCGCCCAGCGGGTTTCAAACACTTCGGGAGCATCATCGTGCGTGTTGTTCAACAGAAAGACGCGATTGTTGAGTCCCGCAAGAATTTGCTCCATTTCCTGACGATCAAACTTTTGACCCGTGCCTGCTGAGATTCCTTCAAGCCCTTCGAGCACCCGAGCTTTGTCTCGTTCAGTCTGCAACCTGCCGATGAACCACGTGCCGGTGTTTGCGAGTCCTTTGTAGTCAAGGTCAACCGGATTTTGAGTTGCCAGAACAACGCCTAACCCAAACGCTCGTCCCTGCTTGAGCAACGTTAACAGCGGTAACTTTGATGGAGGATTCGCGACTGGCGGAAAGTAACCGAAGATTTCGTCCATGTACAGAACTGCACGAAGGCTCGTTGTTCCTGATTGAGTGCGAATCCAACCAAGCACGTGATTCAACAACATCGAAACGAAGAACATTCGTTCAGCGTCGGAAAGATGCGAAATCGAGAAGATTGCCAGACGCGGTTTTCCGCTCTCTGTATGCAGCATTTGTTGAATGTCTAACGACTCGCCTTCCATCCATGTAGCAAAACTTGGAGAGGCAAGCAGGTTGTTCAATGACATTGCCAACTCAAAGCGATCCCTGGCAGGGAAAAACGATTCCAAATCCATCACACCAACTTTAGTGAACGATGGCGATTGGATGTTCTGAATTAAACCGGCAACATCCAGATCTTTGCCTGCCGTCCACTCCTGGCTCAGAATGTTTGAGATGAGAATGTGTTCGCGACTTCTTATTGGGTCCGCTTCGATACCGAGCAAGCCAAGGAGACTTGTCGTTGTAGTGTTGATTCGCTCATTTAGCAGTTCGTTGTCATCGCGAATTTCAGCTGGGGGAGCGGCGAATGATTTGAGTATTGACACTGGAAAACCAGCACTACTTCCTGGCGTGTAGATTCGAAAATCGGCGGCGCTCCGCAACCGCTTGATTCGTTCACCGTCCTCACCCCAATCGCTCAAGCCTTTCTTCCAGAAGTCAGCTTGTTGGGAAGCAAACTCAGCAGCTGACAAACCCTTCTTCTGAGCATCTTCTTCGTTAATCCAGGGCGCAAAATCATCGGCTGATAAATCAGGGAAGGTCAGTAGCAGGTTCGACAGATCACCTTTCGGATCGATGATGATTGCCGGAATACCGTCGATCGCAGCCTCCTCCAGCAGCGCAATGCAAAGTCCGGTCTTGCCACTTCCGGTCATGCCTACACAGACCGCGTGCGTCACCAAATCCTTTGAGTCGTAGAGCAACAGCCCGTCTTTTGCTTGTTTTGTTTTTAAGTCATAGGGGCGGCCAAGGTAAAAAGCCCCGAGCTTCTCATAGTCCTGCATGGAATGCTCCCTGTTCGAGTTCTTAATAGGACCTACAGACCTATAAGACCTATTGGTGCCGCTCGCTAAACCAGTTGCCACTTAATACGTGTGTACGCGATTCGGAACCCGTGCCGCTCAGCGTTACGTTGTGACGCGCTGCCCGGTAAGGTTGCAATCATTGCTATATCGCAACCCTGCTCTGCAGCATAACGTAGCCGATATTCCAACAAGGCGAGTTGCGCTCCCTGTCGTCGTGCTTCCGGAATCGTGCTGGCGCCAGCCAGTAGACCAACGCCACCGTGAATCGTCATCATTCCAGTTGCTATTGGCTTTGCGTTGAGTGTTGCAAGAAATCCGAGCGATTCCGATTTTGTGTGAACCTTACCCATTTCGCGCAGGAAGTCGATCAGCTCAGCAAATTCGCTCCAACCCTGCAAAGCTGTTTCCGACCAAACGGTTTCTTCTTCAGCTGTGCGCAAATGTACATCGACTTTTTCATTGGGAACGACTGATAAACGCAAGTCACTGCTGATTGGTCGAAACAGTACGTTCGTAAACTCAATCGGTCGATAACCACCCTCGGTTAGTAGACCAAATGTTGATGGATCCGCGAGTGGTGATACCTCGTGGAAAACCTGGGCGCCTTTGTCTTGAAAGAAATGCTCGATCATATCCAAATCACCTGGCGTGATTGGTTGAGATATTCCTAAACCGAATGTCTGGGTGACTGGAGAGTCGATGCCATCAAACATCGCGTGTGCGCCGGCGACTTCAATCCATTCCGCGCCGCTGTTTGGAAAGGCTTTGGCGCGCGCTTCAATAAACAAGATATTGCCATGCGCCTCGGCGTTCTCAAGTCGCCGCGCAAGAGAAACGTCTGCAAAAGGGTACGTTTGGTTAGTCATTGTCAGATCTCAGATCCCAGATCTCAGATCACAAATGTTATTCAGTCGTTTCAGGCTTCAGCTCAGATCTGAGATCTGGGATCTGGGATCTGAGATCATTTAATCCAAACAGTTTTGATGTTAACAAATTCTCTGATGCCAAACTCTCCCAACTCGCGTCCATAGCCCGAGTTCTTCACTCCTCCGAATGGCAGTCGTGGATCGGAGGCTACCATGCCGTTAATGAAAACGCTGCCTGCTTCGATTCCTTCAATAAATTTCGACTGTTCCGCCGGGTCGTTTGTCCACGCTGCAGAACCAAGTCCAAACGGTGTTGAGTTGGCAATCGCTATAGCTTCTTCAATATTCTTCACTCGGAAAAGCATTGCCACCGGGCCGAATATCTCCTCACACGAAACGGGCGTTGCCGGCTCAATGTTATCCAGAACAGTCGGTTCATAGAAGTTACCCGTACGATCGATCCTACGACCTCCTGTTAAGAGACGCGCTCCTGATGCGATTGCCTTTTCAACTTGCTCACTAAGGTCATTCAGAATTTGAGGCGTGGCTAGTGGGCCAATGTCCGTTGATTCCTCCATCGGATCACCTACACGAAGGTTCTTCATGCCCTCGACAAATCTTGCCGAGAACTCTTCGTAAATCTTATCAGCGATAATAAAGCGCTTTGCGGCTATGCACGACTGACCGTTATTGATCGTGCGTGCTTTGACGGCCGTTTCGACAGCCTTGATTAGATCTGCCGACGGCATAACGATAAATGGATCGCTGCCTCCGAGTTCAAGTACTGTCTTCTTGATTTGTTCGCCGGCAATGGCTGCGACACTTCTACCCGCCGGTTCACTACCCGTTAAGGTAGCTGCAACTATGCGAACGTCCTTCAGGATTGATTCAACGGCGTCGGAACCAATCAACAGCGTTTGAAAGGCGCCGTCTGGAAAACCTGCACGACGAAAAATGTCTTCAATTGCAAGAGCGCACTGCGGAACGTTGGACGCGTGTTTCAACAAGCCAACATTGCCGGCCATTAGCGCTGGCGCGGCAAAACGGAAGACTTGCCAGAACGGAAAGTTCCAGGGCATGACGGCGAGTACTGGACCTAGCGGCTGAAAGTGAACATAGCTTTTCCCTGCGTTGGTTTCGACAATCTGATCGGCGAGATGATGCTGAGCGCTCTCAGCATAGTAGCGACAAACCCAGGCGCATTTCTCTGCTTCCCCAATCGCAGCTTTAAATGGCTTGCCCATCTCAAGCGTCATCAATTTGCCGAGTTCACCCTTTTCGTGCTCGAGGATGTCTGCTGCGCGATTCATCTTCTCGGCGCGCGTGGAAAACGAAGAAGTGCGGTATGTCTTGAATGTTTCAGAGGCGAGACGAAGTCGGTCTTCGATTTGATGGTTGTTTAGAGCTTCGAATGTTTTGAGCGTCTCTCCCGTAGTGGGATTAATTGATGCTATACCCATGGCAACTTCCTTGTTGTAGGTTTTTGCCTATAGTGACGCTTGAAGGATGGTTTCGCAAATTTCAAATAGGATCTATAAGACTTATAAGACCGATTGGCGTTATTCGCTACGGACTACTGACCTCTAACTACTGACTGTTTTTGCAATTGCGTTATCGAAAAGCGAAACTTGTTTTCTAAAACCACAATCGAGATGGCTAACCAAAAGAAAACTCAGCTGGACAAATTTGGTATTGCCGCGGCGTTGCAGGAGATCGCAGCACTGATGGAGCTAAAGGGAGGTAAGTATCGTTTCAAAGCAAAAGCCTACAACGCTGGGGCAAGATCGATTCAAGGTGTTAGCAACCTCCCTCAGTTAGTCGCTGAGGATCGACTCACATCGTTGCCTCGGGTTGGCGATGCCCTGGCCTCGCAGATCAAACAGCTTTATTTGACTGGCGAGTCGTCTGTATTGAAAGGGTTGAAAGCTGAATTTCCGGTGGGAATTGCTGAACTCTCTACTGTGCCGGGTTTGAGCGTTCCTAAGATCAAACAGCTTCAAGAGCAACTTGGCATTACATCGGTTGAAGAGTTGAGAGCGGCAGCGGAAGCTGGAGCTATCAGGAACTTAAAAGGTTTTGGTGCAAAGACGGAGCAGAAACTACTCGAGGCCATCTCTAGTAGGAAAACCAGGCCAAAGCCACGTCTCCATCTCCACCACGCCCTGAACATTGGTGATCGAGTTCTCGAATATTTAAAGGCCATCGACGGAATTGAGGAGATCCGTTTCGCCGGTTCCTTGCGACGGTGGGTGGAAACTGTTGACAAAATAGACATCGTAGCAAGTTCAAAAAATCCGCGAGCGCTGCTAAAGCGTTTCCTGCAATTCCCATTAATCGTGTCGCAGCAATCCAATGATTCGAATTGTACTGTTGAGTTAGCTGACGGCGCATCAGTTTCGTTAACCGCAGTCACACCGAAAGAGTTTGACGCAACGCTGTTCATTCAGACTGGATCCAGTGCACACCTGGAGAAGCTTGGCACAGTCAGTGATCTGGAAAAGATTTCAGTTGGCCAGCCGCCTCAAAGTGAAACAGACATATATCATCGGCTCGACATGCAATACATACCGCCAGAGTTGCGGGAGGACCATGGTGAGATTGAAGCAGCTCGCGCAGGAAAACTTCCGGAAGATCTGCTCTCCCTCGCCGATATCAAAGGGATGGTGCACTGTCACACAACCTATTCTGACGGCAAACATACTTTGGAAGAGATGGTTAGGGCGGCTGAGACCATGGGAATGAAGTACATCACAATTACAGACCACTCGCCGACTGCGTTCTATGCGGGCGGAGTAACAGTGGATCGGTTGAAACGCCAGTGGGATGAGATAGCTGCCTTGCAGGAGAGCGTCAAGATCAAAATTTTGCGCGGCACGGAATCAGACATCGTTGCGAGCGGCAAGCTTGATTATCCGGATCGCATCCTGGAACAGTTTGATGTCATCGTCGCAAGCATTCATTCGCGTTACAAAATGGATAAGCCAAAGATGACCGAGCGGATCATCACTGCAATGCGCCAGCCTGTCTTCAAGATCTGGGGCCATGCGCTGGGTCGATTGCTTCAAAGACGACCGCCGTTTGAATGTGACGTTGAAAAAATTCTGGATGTTATTGCAGAGTCGAGGGCTGCTATCGAGATCAATGGTGATCCCTACCGACTTGATCTCGAGCCACGTTGGGTTCGTGAGGCGCGCAAACGCAAGATTAAGTTTGTGATCTCGGTTGATGCGCACTCAACGGGTGCTCTGAATAATGTGAAGTACGGAGTGGCGATGGCGAGAAGAGGCTGGGTCCGAAAGGGTGAATGCTTAAATGCCCTTTCAGCGAACGCATTTGCGAAAGCTGTTCGGCCGGTGTCCGATATGCTCTAGCTTGTCGCGAGGTGCCAAATAGGCCAGTTCAATTCAAACCTTCACTCCTCAATCTCACTAAACACCAGCAAGTAATCGTTCGGATCTCTTACTTCAAACTCCCACGCGCCGTAAGGTTGTTGTCGCAATGGTTGAACGATCGTAACTTCATCTTTGACCGCGTCGTAGAGTTCTTTCAACCCTGACGTCCTGATATAGGCGTTCCATACTCCGCCACTTCAGCGAGTGTAGTCATCCGGCTTTTGATACTCTCCAAACGTTGCAACATGATCTCGATGTGATCGCGAAAGAGAATCGCAACAACATATGGCTCAGTTGAAGGGAATGGATCACTCCAGAAGCCCAGCTTGGTTTGATACCACTCGAGAGTCGCTCCCACGTCTCCTACCAGAAATACAGGCGCGATGGATTTGTATTCGGGTGCTTTATCCATTGGCTTCACCGCCTTCCGGTCCATAGAAGATCACCCAAACAGTTAGATCCTCAGTGAAATTTTCGAATCGGTGTCCGACTCCGGCAGCCGCAAACAACAAGTCAGTCGGACCAAAAGACTGGCGCGTCTCGCCGCAGACGTATTCACCCGAGCCCGTTACCACAAGATATATTTCGTCTCGTGTGTGAGGTTTTTGCGGATCGATTCCACGCGGAGCGTAAATTTCGACGACCAAGCTCCCATGCTGGAACACCGTTGCAAAACGTTGACCGTCTGGACCAGGCAAACCTAGAAGCGCGTTTTCTACGGTGGCTTTATGACAAGGATTGTTCGATTTCATTGCTTGCCCTCACAGGGTGGCGGAAGTTTTGGATGTTTCAGTTCGTAGTTTTTGATCTCTTGTGCAAATGCTGCTTGACCTTTATCTCGCGAGGAGTCGTCGCCAATGAGGGCAGCGTTTCCAGTCTGCGAAGTGGCGGGGAGATTAAATTTCCTTGAGGCTTCGAGAACTTTGAGACGCAGTGAGTTCTCAGTATCGATAATGTAGACGATCGTTCCATGCTTAGCCGGTACCAAAGTTCGAAAAGCAATTCCGGAATCCTCTAGAACCGCACCAATCTGGCGCAAGTTGAAACCTCGAATGTGATTAATAATGTAGAGCTTTGCCCGGCCACGCGCTCTTGGATAGAAATACACAACTGCCTTTTGATTTGCATCGTGTCCCAGGCGTGACACCAGATATCGAATAGCCGACTCGTTCGCACTGACCCGAATTAAAACGGAAGGTTCAGCTCCATCGCTCCAGGACCCGAGTGCCTCAGTTGTGCCGATTTTTCGTTTGATGACGCAGCCCAGACTCTTCGCTCTCGATAACAACTTCAACTCTTCCTGAGAGTCCATGCCTCGAATTGCTTCTATGAGTTTTAGATTATCTCGAGTGTTCGGACTGACGAAGCCAATGCCTTGCTGCGCGGTGATCGTGCTGCAGCCAAGCACGAGAAAGACAAAAATGATCCGCAGGAGTTTCATGTTGTCACGACTGCCAGGGAAGGCGTCCGCATCCTGAACATGTGTTTGCGGTGCTGTCATTTATTAGCGACGTATCTTACAATGACCGCCACCTTAAACCTCATACTCAAGGAGACAATCTAATGCGGAGAAGAAACCTCGCCGAGTTAGCTCGAAATCCCGATCTAATCTCAGGAATCTATAACTACTGCGATCGCTGGTGTGAAAGATGTCCGTTATCCTCACGGTGCTTGTTATACGCGACAGACCAGGAAGATGAAGACGATTCACGAGAGAGCCGTGACATTCAAAACGAAGCGTTCTGGCGGAAACTAAGTTCCATCTTTCAGGAAACCCGTGAAATGGTGTTGGAATGGGCCCAGGAGGCGGGCATAGAGCTCGCTGAGTTGAGTGAAGATGATGAAGTTAAACTGCGTAGAAGACATCGGCTGGCTGACAATCATCCGCTGGCCCGAGCCGGGAAGAAATATGCTAACTCAGCAAGCGATTGGTTTCGTGAATTTGACCAAATGGTTGAGATTAGCGATTTGGCAAAAACCGAATCCGATATAGAGGAAGCCGAACTACTCATTGATGCCCGTGAGATTATCTACTGGTATCAATACCAGATCGCAGTTAAGACCATGCGAGCACTTTCCAGCCGCAATGATGAGCTGGAGGAAGAACCGGGAGGGTTCCCGAAAGACTCGGATGGATCGGCCAAAGTCGCACTGCTGGGTATAGATCGATCGATTGCCGCATGGCGTTTGATGCAGCTATCGGTGCCTGATCGCGCAGATTCAATCGTTCCCTTAATTCTACAATTGGAGACTCTGCGCTACAGGCTTGAACGAAAATTTCCCGATGCTCGAGATTTCGTCCGCCCCGGGTTCGACGAGGTGCTTGGCGAAGTAAATTAGATTAGCAAGAGAGCTATCCTTCGATGAACGACGATAGTTGCTTGTTCTGCAGTATTGTGTCTCGAGTCAAGACTGCGGCGATTGTTGATGATGATCCAGATGGATTTGTGTTTCTGGATCACCGTCCGCTATTTCCCGGTCATTGTTTAGTTGTACCGCGCCAACATTGTGAAACACTGGCGGACTTGCCTGCGTCTGCGGTAGGTCCGTTTTTCAAGAAAGTTCAGCTAATTTCACGGGTTGTGCAAAGCGCAATGGGTGCAGAAGGAACTTTTGTGGCCATGAATAATCGGGTAAGTCAAAGTGTTCCACATCTACATGTGCACGTTGTACCTCGAAGAAAAAAAGATGGCCTCAAGGGATTTTTTTGGCCGAGAACAAGATACAAAACTGAAGACGAAATGCTCGAAACAGCTAAACGGATCAAGAATGAGTTATTGAAAACTGTCCGATAAACGTTGTTCTGTTTAGCCGACACAATCTTGATCATTCGCGAAAAATAAATTCTCAAAAATAAAACATGCGAAAATTTGATCTAAATCAGATAGGAGCGTATAAGCATCCTGTCACGAACGTTACGGCGTTTGAGACCGAAGAAGGGATCGGCAATCGGTGCGGCGACGCCCGAGCGAGGGAAAAGACAGGCGGCTGTTGATTCTATTGACGCCCTAAATCGGAGCCGAAAGGCTCGGCTAGAGAAGGTTGCGAGACTTTCTCGAGCCACTCGGATAAAAACGAGTGGAACCCTAAGGCAAGGACCCGCCAAAGGGGGCGATGTAGCTCGACGCAAGTTGAGCCTCGTTGCCGGAGCGTAACCGGCGGTGGAGGAAAAGCCACCAAACCAAAAACCTAACGGCACCACATTCGCAAGAATGTGAGAGTTGTGAAAACGATTCGAGTGCTGACCGGAGATCGAACTGACCGCCAGTTGGTAACCGGGATATAAATTAGGTGACTCGAGCGTGTACATGCTCTTGTTACCGTCCTGTAGGGAGCTTCGGCTCAATATAGGATAAACGGATTGCGCTGCTTTCAGCTTGCTGGAGGTAGCGCATTTCGTTTTTACTTATCACATTCCTTCAACCATTCATTACAAGACTGCAACTTCTTCTAGTTTTCTCATCGTAGAATACTCAGTCAAAACTTCCAGCAATCTCTTTTTGAATTTGCTAAGCGGTTAAGGGATTGATAGATTTACAGCCCTTCCGAAAAACTTATGCAAGTAGTCGTCGCTTCAGCCACGACATGGAAGCGTTTCTCAGAAGAAGCTCCCCACCTGATGTTTGTCAGGATTGCAATTGACTCAGGCAGCAGAGATCAGAAGTGTTCGTGATTAAGGAGGACTTGATCTAATGACCGAAGCAAGAATGCAAGAGACGCCCACGTACAAACCGGGAACATTCTGTTGGATAGAACTGGCAACAACCGATAATGAAGCGGCCAAAAAGTTTTATACACAGCTTTTTGGCTGGGACTATGTAGACAATCCGATGGGACCTGACATGGTCTACACCATGCTGAAGCTCAATGGAAAAGATGTAGGCGGACTCTACAAATTGATGAGTGACCAGGTGACCCAGGGGGTTCCACCAAATTGGCTGAGCTACGTTTCAGTATCTAATGCTGATGAAACTGCAGAAAAAGCAAAGGCGGCAGGAGCAACGATCCTCAAAGAACCTTTTGATGTCTACACCATCGGAAGGATGGCGGTGATTCAGGATCCAACCGGGGCCGTTTTCGCTCTATGGCAACCGGGAACACATCACGGTTCAGGCATCTACAACGTTCCAAACTCTTTCACTTGGAATGAACTGATGACTACCGACACAACGGTAGACGGAGAGTTCTATTCGAAGCTATTTGGTTGGACGCGAAAGACCGAGAATTTTGGCCCGCTTGAATACACAATGTTTTCCAATGGCGAGCGGGGGGCTGGAGGTATGTTGAAGATTACACCCGAAATGGGGCCGATTCCTCCCAACTGGTTGGTTTACTTTGCCGTGGATGATTGTGATGCCATGGTTAAGAAGGCCACCGAACTCGGCGCCACAGTTTGCAAACCGGCAGACGACATTCCAGGAGTCGGCAGGTTCGCGATCTTGACGGATCCCCAGAAAGCAGGCTTCGCGATCATCAAGCTTGATAACCCACAACCGTAGTAGTTTTTGACACCAGTTTGGTTTAGAGAGGCGGCAAGTAGAGACCTCCTTCAGTCTCGACCTTGCCGCTTTTTCTTACTGCACAAGACATGAAGGCACGCATAGTTTGGCTCATCCTTTGTGGAATTTGGGGATCAACGTGGCTCTTTATCAAGCTCGGCCTCAATGATCTTCCGCCAGTAACTTTCGCGGGTATCAGATTTGTCATTGCCTCGTTGGTTCTGTTTGCGTTTGTGCGTTTTCGCAGGCTGACACTGCCGCGCAACAGAAGTGATTGGATGTTTCTTGCGTTCACGGGAGTACTTTCGTTCACGTTGAATTACGGATTGGTGTTCTGGGGAGAGCAATACATATCTTCCGGCCTCGCAGCGCTACTGCAAGCTACTCTTCCCGCATTCGGTTTAGTTATCGCCCATTTCTACTTGCCTGGTGAACGAATCACCTGGGCCAAAATTGCCGGCGTAATTCTTGGTGTGCTTGGAGTAGGAGTCGTCTTCTCCAACCAGTTGAGTATTGCTGGCGGGACAGCTCTCGCGGGTTCCATTGCGTTAGTTCTGAGTGCTTTTTTTGCGGCGTACTCGAATGTACTGGTTAAAGCGCGGGGCCAGAAACTTAATCCGGCGATCCTTGCGGCCGGCCAAATGTTTTTCGGAATGATTCCACTGCTCATGATTGGACTGCTGGTGGACGGTTCACCGTTGCGCTTGCACTGGACCATGATCTCCGCAGTGGCAATGTTGTATCTGGCGCTGGTGGGATCTGTGCTGGCATTCTTGCTTTACTATTGGTTGGTGCACAACATGGACGTGACCAAATCAATGTTAATTGCTTTGGTTACTCCCGTTGTGGCGGTCGTGCTGGGAATGTTGGTATTGCGCGAAGAATTGAATTGGCGAACTGTTGCCGGTGGGGCAATGATCATGGCGGGGATTGGTTTTATTGTTGTGAGGAAGACAAAAAAGGAAGCCGAAGAATTGATCAGCAGTGCTTAGCCGTTTGTTGTACGTAGAATGTTTCGACTTGTGCGGCAAGATAGGCCTCCACCGCAGCATTAACAGACGGAGCTTCAGTGTTCGAGTAATACAAGGGAAGCTTTCGCAGCTGTTCGATTTGATCTGATAGTAACCAGAATCCTCCCACCTCCGCTCCGAATTGATTTGGCACGGCCAGCTCCAGCGCGATGCGATGGACTACACGCATGTATTTTGCAGCAGAGTTATTCACTCGGACGGTGCAATCGTTCAAAGCAAAGCCCACAAACTCAATTTCATTTGGTGTTGATTGAATCATTTACTTATGCAGTCAACATTTGATCATATTTGCGGATCAGTCCGCGAACCACGCCTTGAATTTGGATCCGTTCAGGAGTTTTGACAAAGATTGGTTTGAACTGTGGATTGGCTGGTTCAAGTCGAATGAAATCAGGCTCGCGATAAAACTTCTTAACGGTCGCATAGTTTCCATCGATTAGAGCGACGACCACCTGCCCATTCTCTGCGGTCTTTTGTGAAGCAACAATAATGATGTCTCCATCCTGAATGTTTTCATCAATCATCGAGTCACCACGTACGCGAAGTGCGAAAGTTCTTCCTCGTCCATTGAGATCGCGCGGGACGGAAACCGTGTCGTGGTTGAGAATCGCTTCGATTGGTTGTCCGGCTGCCACACTGCCTAAAAGCGGAATTGCATTTTCGTCATTATTCGAAGGTTGTGCGATAAGTTCGATTCCGCGGCTGACATTGGGAATACGTTTTATGAGCCCTTCCCGCTCAAGAGCCAAAAGGATTCCGTGAACGCTTGCCGAAGAACTCATCTGAAATTGACGGCCAATCTCTGCCATCGTTGGAGGTTCCAGGTTTGACTCTATGTATCGTCGAATGAAGTCATAGATGCGACGTTGTTTGGCAGTTATGGCCATTGCGTTTTCCTCCAGTTTAAAACGCCCTAAAATAATTTTCGTTGACAACCGAAAATCTGGCGAACATTCTCGAACAAATGAGCTTGGCAGTCAAGCATTATTTTTCGGCGGCAGAGGAGAGGTATTAGATGAAATACTGAAGTTTTACTCGTTTCGTGATTTTAGCCCGGTGATCATTTACCCCCTCACCCTTCCGGAAAACCCATTCGACTAATTTTCGGAGGCGGGTAATTAGAAACCACCCCACCGGGCTAAAACGACGAAATGTCCGACGAACTTTAGTTTGTCGTGGTGAACTGAGAGGAGGGTGGATTAAACGAGTATTTTAAATTAACTGTTGGTCAGAGTTGGCAACACACGACAAACTAAAGTTTATCGGACTTAAGAACACGTGCCAGTTTCTTGAAGTCGTCGATAAAGCGTCGATATTCAAGCCGGCGTGTTTCATCGTCTGGAGCACGAAGAATTGAGGAGGGATGTACTGTAGCCATTATGTAAGGAGCCAGCGTTGATTCCAGGAATTCGCCGCGGTGTTTTGTGACACGAAACTGCGCTCCAAGCAGTGCCTGGGCTGCAGTAGCTCCAAGCGCCACGATCACCTGAGGTTTGACAACTGCGATCTCAGCTTCGAGCCAGGGACGACAGGCATTGATTTCCTGTGCATTGGGTTTTTTGTGAATGCGGCGTTTACCTCGCGGTTCCCACTTGAAGTGTTTGACAACATTGGTGACGTAGGTTTGCTGGCGATTGATTCCGGCTTCCTCGAGCGCACTATCAAATATTCGTCCTGCCGGTCCTACAAAGGGTTTGCCTGTCAGATCCTCTTCGTTACCTGGCTGTTCTCCGACGAAAAGAGCTATTGCTCGACGCCTGCCCTCTCCGAAAACGGTCTGCGTGCCCTTTTTCCAAAGGTCACATCCTTTGCAATCAGCGGCTGCGACTTTAAGAGAGCGCAACGTTAACTGCTTCGGCATAAAGTCGGCAGCTGAAATTTCAGGCGAACGCGATTTGCGGGTTGGCATGATCTTGAAAAGGTTAGGAGATTGTAGTTTTGCAAATGTGTCGGAGTGATGGATTTAAAAATTTTGTCGATTAAATAGGTCATATAGGACTAATGGGACCTATTAATTCGCGCCGTACCAAGTGGATTTTGGTGAGATGAGCGCAGCAATTTCAAAATCGGAATTTCACGCAGCACTGGCTAATCGTTTTCATGATGCCTTTCGAGTTCCTGAAAAGAGAGTTGTTCTAACTCTCCTTACCGGAATTTCAGAACTCGATAACTTAACCGGTGGCATTCCTCGCGGATCTCTAAGCGAAATTTTTGGCCCAGCTTCATCAGGACGTACGAGCCTGTTGTACTCAATGCTCCATTTCGCTACCACGCACGACGAAATCTGTGCCTTGATCGACATCAATAACGTGTTTGCGCCAACAGCTGCGGCGCCGGCCGGCATCGATTGGGATCGTTTTCTTTGGGTGCGTTGCGATAGCAATCTCGAACATGGATTTAAAGCAACTGATTTGATATTGCACGCTGGTGGATTTGGTCTGGTAGTTCTGGACATGGGTGACGTGACCGGGAAAGATGCGAAACGAATAATCTCGTCGTGGTGGTATCGTTTTCGGCGCACAGTCGAAAACACACCTACCGCGATCGTGGTTGTATCTGCCGAAGCTTGCACTCGCTCGTGTGCTTCACTGGCTGTGGAATTGAATGGCCGGGCGGAATGGAAAAAAACGGATGATGTGCAGAATCCCAGAAACCAACAAGTTAATGTGTTACCAAATTGTAATGTCGCTTCAAAATTGGTTACGCATGGGAATCTTTTGCGAGTTAATTCGATAACGCTAAATCGGCGTCGACCGATAAATCCTAGAGATAAGAAAGCTCAGTTCAGGGCTGAAACCCTTATGTAACTTAGTACTTCTATCGATACGATTCAATGTGTACAATCGCGATCTTCAAACCTTCGTTTACCAGTAGGCAGAAAACGGATGCTAGAGCTAAGCAGAATACTTGAACTACTGGGCTACCTCGACTCGCCTAATTTTCGAACGAAGGAAACTCAATTTGAGCCAGAATCAGTACACTACTTTCGTATTGCACGGGAACGCCATCGGGAGAAATTCTCAGTCAAAGGTTTATACGTTTTCGGTAAAAGCAAGATACCCGAAGTTGCAGCTAGGCCAGCGGTCTGTGTTGGCGAAGCACCCAACCTGGATGCTGCTCAAAAACTCCACCGACGTATCTGGAATCTTGGGAATGTTCCATTCCTCTTGGTTAGGCTTCCGGATCAGATTCGCGTCTATTCAGGCTTCTGTTATGAGCCTACGTCCAATTATGGATTAATCCTTCAAGAAAGTTCCTCAAACGAAAGCAAATTGCGATCGGTTTTGCACGACTTCTCAGCAGATTCGATCGACTCAGCCAGAATTTGGCAAGCCCAAAAAGAGAGACTTGATACGCGCAATAGAGTAGATGCCAAGCTTTTGGCAAACCTAAAGGATTTAGCGAAAGCACTCACTAAACACTGTAGGCCTCAAATCGATTTGGCTATAGCGCATGCACTTATCGGCAAGTTTGTCTATCTCCGTTACCTTCGGGATCGCAATATTCTTGATGACCAGTGGCTCGAAAAACGCAAGATTGATCTTGCTGAAGTATTTGGACCAAACGCCACGGTCAGAGGACTGCGTCGAATAGTCGAAGAACTTGAAGCCCGCTTTAATGGAGATGTCTTTCATCTCGAGCTCGGTCCCAATCGTCAGCTCAACGATTCACATGTTCAGTTAGTCGCATCCATTTTTGCCGGAGATCGGTTACATGTTGACGAGACCACATTCATCCTTCAGCTACACTTGCAATTTCGCGCTTATGATTTCCAACACATTCCAGTAGAAACGCTGTCCTCAATATACGAACAATTTCTTCATTCACAGCTAAGAGGCAGATCCGAGGGTGCTTATTACACGCCAGAATTTCTAGCGGATTACCTTCTCTCTGAAATCGAAACAGTTCGCCATCTCCAACCAGGCATGAAGATTCTTGACGCGTCAGCTGGTTCAGGTGTGTTCTTGGTATTGGCGTACAGACGGCTAATTGAACTAGAGAGACGACGAACTGGTTCCGTAGAACCCATGCGTTTGCGGGAAATTCTCCTCGAGAGCATTTATGGCGTAGAAAGACAAAACGATGCATGCAATGTGGCTACCTTTAGCCTGATACTTACCTTACTGAATTATGTGACCCCTCCGGCTCTTCATGCCAATGAAGAATTCAAGTTTCCGGTCCTCCTTAACACTCGGATATTTTGTGATGATTTCTTTAACCCGCAGTTAGAACTTCCAATTCCTAAGGGCGGGTTTGATTTTCTTGTCGGTAATCCACCTTGGATTGAGCTGAAACCACAGTCAGTCGGGGAGAGCTATGCTCGCCAATGGATCCTGAAGGAAGAATCGATTGTGGGTAATAGAGTTGCCGACGCCTTCGCCGCGAAAGGAGGTAGATTGCTTTCCGCAGACGGAGTAGCAGGATTGCTTCTTCCAGCTACTACTTTATTTACCCTTGAGGGCAAGAAGTTTCGGCAGAGATTCTTTACAGAATTCTTCGTAGTGCGAATAACAAACTTTTCCAACCTCCGAGGAAATCTATTCGGTGGTCGTGTCATTCAGCCGGCTGCCACAATTGTATTCCGCAAACGTTCTGAGAGCGGTTCTATCGAGCCCATCGTCCACTACGCGCCGTTCGCTGTAAACCAAGTGGTGGGAAGTGCTGAGCAACTTTGGGTAATAACGATCCAAGGTAGCGATATTCAGTTTGTCTCTCAAAAAGCTGCTGCAACGGGTGAGACTTCCGTTTGGAAGCTCGCTCTTTGGGGTACAGCACGTGACGACAAGGCACTCGAGCAGTTGCAACAGATCTATCCTTTAACTCTCGAAGCGTTTTGTGAACGGCGGGGTTGGGGCAAAAAAATGCCAAGGCAGGGTGCCGAGCTGAGACATCGAGATAGTGATGAAGATGTTGTTTATTGCGAAGAGCTTAAAGGCAAAAAGCGTCTCGACACTGACAAATTCAACGAAATACTAAAGACAGGTCTCCATTTCTCTGTTCCTCGAGGAGTCTTAACTCCTATTCCGGACGACTGGTGTTATGTGAGAAAGCGTGGCGGCTTGAGTGGATTGAAGGCTAATAGACCACCTCATCTATTAGTTTCAGCTACGTGGAAAAATCTTTTGCTTTACAAGGACGAATACTTTGCTATTCCAGCCCGCCAAATGGGGATCGCCGCGACTCAGCAAGATCGAGACTATCTCCGCGCCCTAGCGGTATACCTGGGTTCGAGTTTGGTGGACTACTTTGTTTTCTTCAACGTTCCGGAATGGGGCGTTTACAGCACGTTTCCCCATGTGGTTCTGCGAGTCGTACGAAACATTCCTACTCCCGATTTCACTCCTTACCAAGTGAGCATCTTAGCAAAAACCCATCGCGAACTAGTTCAGCAAGAGCGCGACTTTACGCTTCAGGGCTCAGATGGCGAAGCACATATGCAAAAACAACTTCTAATTGATCACGCTGTTTTTGAAACCCTGAATACCAGTAGCGAATTGCGTCTTCTCATCGAGGACTTTCGCGATAATCGCTTGCTCCTTGACAAGGGTAGTTCTGCTCTTAGGAAACTAGGCAAGCGTCCTTCAATTACTGTGCTTCAAAATTACGGGCGAGTACTGAAGAAAGAGCTGGAAAGATTCCTCCTGGACGAAGCGAGTGTCAACGTAGATATGCTAACTTCGACTCATTTGATTCGTTGTCGAGTAAGATTTGAAACAGAACATCGCGAAAACTCTCGCGCTATCAGCATTGAAGAAGCTGCTGGCCCTATCCAAATCAATAGGATGTTACGAGCATTACGAGAGGAATTAGGTGAGCGATTCAGTCAGTGGGTATATGTAGACCGGAACTTGCGATGTTTTGACGACGACACCGTTCAAATCTTTAAGACTCCTAGATTGATGGATTGGACGCGAACTCAGGCTCTGAATGACGCTGATGAGATAATCGCGGAGATTCTAGATAGCGGCTCGGAGCGAGTCGCGTGAGTGGACGAATCTCAACAAAGCTGACGCATCCCACTTGGGCGGCCTTTCGCCGACATTGTCATCGCTTTCTAGCAATAAGTCATCAGCAGGCGTTAGTCCGAATTCAGAATGAGCCCGATGAAGAGACCGACATAACTGGTTATCTCTGTGAAGCGTTAGAGAATTGGTTTCGCTCACATCCTGACGACTCGTTTTTGTTCTTCGTTAAAGATGATCCGCCTCTCAGTGGTAGTGGTAGAACCGGAAAGCGTAGACCGAGAACAGACGTCATCATTGGTTACGCCGCAGGTAGGCGCCCTGAGTTTTTCTTTGAAGCAAAGCGGTTACATCGCACCAAAGCAACATCATCGCGCTACACTGGACCGGACGGAATGGGCGCGTTTATCAGTAGCAGATATGCCAGTCAATATCCCGAAGCTGCAATGGTGGGTTACGTCCAATCTGACACGATGGAAAACTGGTTATCCGATACTTATGCTAAGAGTCGACACGCTTAGATCAGAGCTTAAGCTTGATGATGTTACGACCTCAGTTTCATTCGATGCAGCCTTTCCTTTGGAATGGTCGAGTTCCCACAAGAGGAAATCACACAGTGTGATAAATCTGTTTCATATTTTGTTAGATTGCAGGAAGTCAACTTAACAATGTTGGTTAATGTCATTCGAACAAGTATGTTCAACAGCCCTTGCCAAACTTCACGGCCATTGCTTCATGAATGAAATTACCAGCAGCATCGCTGAAAGGCTTCGGAAAATTCGCCGGCCACTTTGCTTGATCAGCGTACATCTTATTCAGGCCCGTCTGAATTTCAGCGTTCCCTCCCGTAAATGCTTTGATCAAGTTGCTCCAACGCACCGCCAGTGAAGCAGCTCGCTCACTCTTTGGGTCCACACCTTCCTTAACCGCATTCTCGACTTCACGAATTAACGTGGCCCAATCTCGTTGACTCTGTTCTATTGCTTCGGGTGAGATAGTCGCTGCACGTTCCGCGATCTTTTGTTTCGCTTCCTCAGAGTAATACTCTTTCGTCCAATCCATATTGTTCTGCATGTTAATCACCTCGATGATTTGTTTGAAAGCTTCCCAATCAGGTTCGGCATTTATCGCAAGCAGGTCCTGTGCTTTCTCAATTGCCTTAATTGCGAGGCCGAGCTGCTGACGTTTTTCTGCGATGATCTCCTTTTGTTGAGTGAGCGCGACTTGTAGATCAAAGGAATTGCTGTTTAGCAGATTCTTGATCTGAGTTAACGAGAAGCCGATGAATTTCAAAGTAACGATCTGTTGAAGACGAACGAGATCACGTTTGCCGTAAAATCTGTAACCCGCATTCGTGTAGCCGCTTGGTTTTAGTAAACCTATTCGATCGTAATGATGAAGCGTTCGCACGGTGACCCCGGCGAGTTGAGCGAACTCGATAGCTTGATAGTGCTTTTCATTCATCGTTTCGGCACCTACCCACAATTGTGAGCGACACTCTACGGCCTGACGTAACGTCAGGCGCAAGTGTTTTCTTCCAAGAATTTCAGCATTGACAATTTTCGGTAATTTTCAGTAATGTTCGTTTAGCTTGAAGAGGCTGATTATGTTTGCTTGTATTTATGGTTCTAACATTTCCGATGGAGAAACCCTCAGTGCCTTCGCCTACGATTTTTCACCACTTGTTGAGGAGATCGGTCGAAATACGGTTGTAATCGACGTTTCTGGTTGTGAGCTCTTGTTCGGCTCTGCTTATCAACTCGCTAACCAAATAACCCGGCAGGCTAAGAGGTTAAAGTCCGAGGGCGGACTTGAAGTAAAGATAAATGTCGCTCTAGCCGAAAATCCAGATGCGGCAATCCATGCTGCGCGATTCTTAGAAGGCATAACTTTCGTCGCCCCGGCTGAAGAATTGACTTGTTTGGGAGAGTTTCCTTTAGAGGCCCTGGATTGCTCACTCGCCGGTGTTGAAGCAAAGCGAGCGGAAGAGATCTTCGAGACATTAAGAGTTTGGGGTGTTCGAACTTTCCGTGATTTTGCCCAACTTCCATTGGCGGGGATTTCTCAACGTTTGGGTCCTGAAGGAATTCGATTGCAAGCCCTCGCCCAGGGCAAGACAACACGACATCTAAGACTGAAACAATCTTCACCTGACTTTACGAGTTCAATTGAGCTCGAACATGCAATCGTTGAACTGGAACCTTTGTCTTTTATTCTCGCCCGGCTGTTGAATCAAATCTGCGCCAGTCTCAATTCATATGCATTAGCAACGAACGAGTTGTTAGTGAAAATGCAACTCGAGGATCGATCTTTACACGAACGGAAGCTGGTATTGCCTTACCCAATGCGAGATCACAAAGTTTTTTTGAAGCTGCTGTTGCTGGATATTGAAATGCATCCACCGCAAGCCGCTGTAACGATGGTCTCGATCGATTGTGAACCGGTCAAACCACGAGTGTTGCAGAATGGTTTATTCATACCTTTAGCTCCTGCGCCGGACAAGCTTGAACTTACATTAGCCAGACTCTCAAAACTCGTTGGTGAACAAAACATCGGCTCACCTGTGTTGCTTGACACTCATCGTCCCAGTGCGTTTTCGATGAAGCGGTTCGTTGTTCATTCAAGAGAGACGCGTAAACGCGGCAAACGATCTTCAAATCACCAATCGGAAATCGGCAATCGGCAATGCTTCGGCTTTCGTATGTTCCGCCCTCCACTCCGCGCAATTGTAGAAGTGAATAATGGCTTGCCAAGACAAATCAGTGCGTGGGGAAAGCAACGAAGTGTTTATGGAAAAGTAATTAATCTGGCTGGACCATGGAGAACAAGTGGTGATTGGTGGCGCCACGATTGTTGGGCTCGAGATGAATGGGATGTAGCAATTGCGGCCAATAAAGATCAACAAGCTGCCTATCGAATTTATCGCGAATTGAATAGTGGCAATTGGTTTATTGAAGGCAATTACGACTGAAACTCTCTGCGTCTCTGCGGTTATCGTTTTCTCTTCCCGCCCTAAAAACCGCAGAGACGCAGAGGGCGCAGAGGTAACGCAGAGAAAGAACTGATGTCATGACTAGCTACGTCGAATTACACGCGCGATCAGCTTTTAGTTTTCTTGAAGGAGCGTCAGTTCCTGAGGAGTTGATTGCCGTTGCGCTTGAATTGAATATGCCGGCGATGGCTTTGTTGGACCGCGATGGTGTTTACGGTGCGCCTCGGTTTCATCTGTCCGCAAAGAAGAATGGGATCAAAGCTCATATCGGGGCGGAGATAAGTGTCCAAAGTATTCAGAGTCCAAAGCCCAAAGTCCAAAGTCCAAAGTCCGTTTATTCGGTCCCTGTTTTGGCGAGGAGCCGCAAGGGTTACCAGAATCTTTGTCGACTAATTACGTTGATGAAACTGCGTGTGCCGAAACACGCACGACCGGGTGAATGCGTTGTAACTCCCGACGAGTTGGCCTCACATGCAGAAGGTCTCATTTGTTTGACCGGGGGATCTGATGGGCCATTAGCGCGATCAATTAATGCCGAAAAACGAAACACGAACGTAGTTGAAGAAACTACCGGCTGGCTATTGGACGTGTTTGGTCGGGGAAATGTTTATGCGGAATTACAGAGGCATTACAACCGTGAAGAAGAGGCCAGGAATCAAGTCGTTCTGGAAATCGCCCGCCGCAATGGTTTACCTCTTCTGGCTACAAATGGAGTTTGCTACGCAACGCCCCATCGCCGAGAAGTATCTGATGTGTTCACCTGTATACGAAATCATCTGCACCTGGAAACGGCTGGTCGATTACTGGCCCAACATTGCGAGCGATATCTGAAGTCCGCTGCGGCGATGGAAAAACTCTTCGCGGATTTGCCGGAAGCCATTGCGAACACTTCAGAGCTTTCGGCGCGTTTGGAATTTACTCTCGAAGATCTGGGATATGAATTCCCGAAATATCCCGTCGATGCAGGCGAAACAATGACCTCGTTTTTACGCGCGCGCACTGCGGAAGGTGCGCGTCAGCGTTACACCGGACAACGGGGCGCTCCGTCTTATGAGCAAGCACGGCCGCAACTCGAACGCGAATTAGCCTTAATCGAAAAGTTGAAACTTGAAGGTTACTTTCTGATTGTTTGGGACATAGTTCAGTTCTGTCGTCGCGAAGGAATTTTGATCCAGGGCCGCGGCTCGGCTGCTAATAGTGCAGTTTGTTATTCACTCGGGATCACCGCAGTGGATCCAATTGGAATGGAACTGTTGTTTGAACGCTTTCTTTCAGAGGAGCGAGGTGAGTGGCCGGATATAGACCTCGATCTCCCGAGCGGCGATCAAAGAGAAAAGGCCATTCAATACGTTTACGAGCGCTACGGAAAACTGGGCGCAGCGATGACGGCGAATGTCATTACTTATAGAGGACGATCAGCTGCTCGCGAGGTTGGTAAAGTTCTTGATTTCGACAACGACACGCTCGCCAGACTTTCCGGCCTGGTTCACACGTGGGAGTGGAAAGATCCACAGGATTCTACGGAGCGTCAGTTTCGCGATGCCGGACTCGATTTGACTAATCCTCGTATCCACAAATTTTTTCAGCTCTATCAAATGGTCCAGGACTTACCTCGACACCTGGGACAACACTCCGGTGGCATGGTGATTTGTCAGGGACAACTTGATTCAGTTGTTCCGTTGGAACCGGCATCGATGCCGGGACGAGTTGTTGTTCAGTGGGACAAAGAAGACTGTGCGGATCTTGGTCTGATCAAGGTTGATTTGTTAGGTCTGGGAATGATGGCCGTCCTTGAAGACTCCATTAAGTTAATTCGGGAGGCTTATCACGAAGAGGTGGATCTTGCGCATCTGCCTCAGGATGACGAAGCCGTCTATTCAGCATTGCAAAAGGCCGACACCATCGGAATGTTTCAGGTCGAGAGCCGTGCCCAGATGTCCTGCTTGCCACGACTTCGGCCGCAGAAGTTCTATGACATTGTCGTCCAGGTAGCCATCATTCGCCCAGGTCCAATTGTCGGTAACATGGTTCATCCCTTTCTCAAGCGGCGTCAGGGGAGAGAAGTAGTGACTTATCCGCATCCCAAGCTTGAGCCAGTTCTGAAACGAACACTCGGAGTCCCCTTATTTCAAGAGCAGTTACTGAAGATGGCGATGGAATGTGCAAGCTTTTCGGGAGGCGAAGCTGAAGAACTCCGTCGTGCGTTTGGCTTCAAGCGTTCAGAGAGACGTATGAAGGAGATCGAAGTCAAACTTCGCCGTGGTTTGACCAGGAATGGAATTACCGGGAAGACACAGGAAGAAATTGTTTTGGCTATTAGTTCGTTTGCTCTTTACGGTTTTCCGGAATCGCATGCCGCAAGTTTCGCTTTGATTGCTTATGCGAGTGCCTATTTGAAGTGTAATTATCTTGCCGCCTTCACTGCGGCGATACTTAACAATCAACCAATGGGGTTCTATCAACCATTCACGCTGATCAAAGATGCCCAGCGTCACGGACTGAAAGTTTTGCCGATCGATGTAACGCGTTCAGATTGGTTGTGCACGATCGAGGAGGTGTCGGTAGACGCGGGGACACGGGGACGCGGAGACACGGAGAGGGGGCGAGGGGGCGAGGGGGAGACGCGGGAACTTGGAGACACGGAGACCTCGCCCCATCGCCTCCTCTCCCACTCGCCCACTCGCCCCCTCGCCCACTCACCGAGTCTCCGAGTCTCCGCGTCACCCCCTCGCCCCCTCACCCCCTCGCCCCCTCTCCCACTCACCGTGTCTCCGTGTCTCCGCGTCTCCCCCTCGCCCCTTCTCCCCCTCGCCCCCTCGCCCTCTCTCGCCCTCCGGCTTGGTCTGAAATACGTCAAAGGACTTAGCCAGCAATCAGGCATGGCGATCGTCCGCGAGCGGGCGATTCATCCCTTTGCAGGAATAGACGATTTACGTAATCGTGTTTCTGATCTTCGTAGAGATGAATTACGAAAGTTAGCGGCAGTTGGAGCTTTGAATTTCATTCAGGATCCAACACCTACAGAAAAAGAGATACGAGTTAATCGTCGCGATGCTCTTTGGCAAGTCGAACGCGTTGTGCGTCCTGCTGGTGAGCTCTATGAGAAGTTATTGGAGCAAGATGGAAATTCACCCTTGACCTGCATGTCCATACCTGAACGGATGAATGCTGATTTTCGTGGTACCGGATTGACCATTGGCAAACATCCCGTGGCTTACCACAGGGCGGAGTTGAATAAATTAGGTGCTTTGCGTGCTATTGATATTGACAAAATTCGGAATGGCAGTGCTGTGCGCGTTGGTGGTTGGGTAATCGTTCGACAACGACCGGGTACGGCTAAGGGGTTTGTGTTTCTGACGCTTGAAGACGAAACGGGAGTCAGCAATATCATCATTACCCCCCAGGTGTTTGACCAGAATCGGCTGGTTGTCGTAGAGCAACCATTTTTGCTCATCGACGGGGTACTGCAAAATCAGGATAATGTTGTATCAGTTAAGGCAAGCACGATACGACCGCTAACGTTCCAAATTGCTGCTGCCTCATCGCATGATTTTCACTAACAGGAAATTCATTGCTGTCTCGACATTTCGCGTATAGAATCCGCCGCGAAAAATCTCTGCCGCTCGGCATATCTTGTTAATACAACAGTACGCGACAAAAACAGCTGCTCAGACTGGATGAGTAATGCAGCAGATTTTGTCTGGCTAAGAAGGAGATGCTCCCCATGAAAATCAACTATCCTGCCGTCCTGATCGCAACCATCGTCCACTTCCTGGTGGGCGGCCTCTGGTACGGGCTTTTGTTTTCAAACAAGTTTGTTGAGCTTATTGCCTGGAGTCCCGAGAAGTTGAAGGAGATGGAGAATCACAATCCAGCAAAGGAGTTGGCGATTGCGTTTGTCTCAGCATTGATACTCGTCTACATCCTTGCCCATTTTATTCAATACACCAAGGCCCGTACCGCGCTCGACGCGATTCAAACTGCTTTCTGGTTGTGGCTCGGATTTATAGCGACGACCCAACTCGCCACTGTGGTGTTCGAGGAAAGAAAGCTTGGTCTGTATTTAATAAATGTGAGCTATCAATTGGTTGCTTGTGCTATAGCCGGCATTATCCTCGCGCTTTGGAGACCACGAGAGTCCAAAGAGCCTGCTGCTCAAGTAGCATGACGATCCAGACTTGAAGTGCTCGAAATTGTCAGGCGGGACGCGCAGCCTGTTTGGGTGGTGACTCAAGCAGCCCCTGGACTACTTGTGCGACCTGGGAAAGTGGTTTTGGCTTTCGAAGAAATGCATCAGCACCGCAACGTCGCGCTTCATCTTCCATTTCAGATGAACCGTATGCTGTGAGGACGATGATGCGGGTAAATGGGTTTTGGCCGCGAATCATCTTGATGATATCGAGACCATCAGCGTTGCGAGTAGCGGTCAATCGCAAATCCTGGATGACCACTCTGTACTCTCGTGAGCCGATCAGCTTTTCAGCCTCATCAAGTTCCTGGGCGGTATCGACGCGGTAACCCTGGAGAGAGAAATACTCGCTCATGGAAAAGCAGATCGATTCCTCATCATCAATGATCAATAATCTGGGCGTTGGAACCTCTTTCTGAGAATTCTCTTCACGACCGACCCACAATTTTTTGAGTCGACCGGAAACTCTCTTTAGTGTTCCAAAAGGATTCTGCTTCACGGTCTCAGCACCGGGAGCTGGGGCAGTAATGGTTTTTGCTGCCATTCACAAGAGCGTACGTCAAAAAAGCGAATTTGGTCCTAAGTCACAAAGACATCTGCTCGATTCTTTGCGTACTCGAGACGTTGGAATCGCGACTGTCGGATCACGATTGTTTCTGAACCCGAAAAAGAAGCAGGGAAGGCTTTGCCGTCACCTGCTTCGAGCGAGGGGATTAGATGGTTCGAGGATGAGTCGTTGCTGGTTGTGGCCCACCGAATGATTCTTGCTGATCTCATCGTTTCCATCGCCGCACTGTGATAACGATGAGGCGGCTTTGCTATCCCAAGACTCGAGAGATGCTTCGCTACTGATAAGCGGAAAGTCTAGATGGCTATCGCTGCCCGTACGTTTGGTCGTTGTGGGAGTGTTACGCTTCGTTGCGCTGCGTCCGGCGCGTCAGCTTTGTTAATGATGTAAAGCAACATCTCACATACTTCTCGAGTGCCAGTGCCGATGGTATGTCCCTTTTCATCTTGCAGGGCATAAATCGTCCCATTGCAATCGAGAGGTAGGATGATTGGTTTTGCGTACATATATTCTCTCCGCGTAACCGCCGACAAAATTCTTTGCCGGCGGTTTGCCCGGTTTAGATAACGAATCGAATCAAGTTAAGTGGGAGTAAGTTCGATCAGTTATTTGGCTGAGCGAAACTTACGTCGTGCCACACCCGCAGCACCCAACAACCCGGTTCCCAGCAAAAGCATGCTGGTTGGTTCTGGCACAGCGCCACCAGTAACGGTACCTTGAATCGTTGTGGTACCAGTTCCTGCGCCACCGCCAACACCCGTTACCGGCAAGGCAATTGTGTAAACAGGATTCACTGTATAGGTGAAACCGCCGATGTTTACCGTGGTAGTGGAGAAGGTTATCGTGGCTATACCAGTGTTGAACCCGAGAGTTCCAGCAAGGGTTGCTACCAGACTTCCTGCTCCAGCAGGTGAAACCTGAATAAAGTTCAAGGTGAAATTACCAGCGATCGCCGGACCCAGAAGATTTGCAGGCACTGTAGTAGTAACGACGATATCACCAAAGCTGGTTCCAGCCGGTGTGTTCACCGGGTTGGTTGTACCGTTGAAGGTGATCGTGGTTGTACCGTTAATGTTTGTGAAGTTCACGACGTTCGTACCACTAATGCTAAAAACGCCTGTGGTACTGAACGTTACCGGGTCGGCTTGCGCTGCTGTTGCGGCAACAAGCATCACGCCGAGGAAAAGCAGAGGCGTGATTAATCTTCTCATTTGTAGGTTCATAAGATGTCCTTGTCGTAAGGAGCCCAAACCTCAGAACTCCAATCGACACTCTCCCATCTTCGCCGGAGCGAAGACTATGAACATGAACGCTGCCTTGGGGCACCAAGGCGGCGTTCAATTGCCTACTTTCGGTTTCTACGACGCCGAATGCCGGAGGCTGCTCCGACTAATCCAGTGCCAAGCAAGATCATGCTTGCTGGTTCAGGAACCGATGAACCGCCGCCGCCAGTACCAACGAATCCTGTTGCTCCCTGTCCGCCGTTACAACTTTGACAGAAGATGTCTAACCCGAATGTGAAACCCGATGCATTCGCGCTGACCAGGTCGAAAACGCTGCCGAAGCCACCCGCTTTAGTAACGGTGAAAGTCATGCTTTGCACCGCACCCGCATCGTTGGCTCCGAAGATTGAGCCAATGCCGTACTCAAAGGTGCCAGTTCCATCCATGTGGAGCGAGCCCGGCACACCGCCATTCAATAAAGAATATCCGGCGGGTAGGCCACTAACTCCGATTGTTGGATCTGTGCTTAGACTGGAGTTGAATGCGACTGAAGCATCTTGACCGGTTTGGATCAACTTGTTACCACTAAGTAGGCTGACATCAACTTGGATGCTGCTCCCAACTAGTGTCAGCGTGACGGTTCCATAGTTTTGGACCGGTAAGGTGCCCCCTGATTGATTGATCTGCAAGGTTACTGTGTCGGCGTGTGCAGCCATGGCTGAACCAAGTGCCACCACAGCAAAGAGTGCCAACGATAACGCAGCCCTCTGAAAGTTAATTATTCGAAGCATTTCTAATAAGCTCCCTCTTTTCGTGTAAGGATGATCCAGTGCCCAAGTTCGATCCGTCGGGGTCTTCGGAAATGGCGCATCCGTTTTCTGGGTCTTTTGAACTGATCAGCAATTGCGGGGCAATGCAATCACCTGTGGTTCCGACCTGATTCTCTTTGGGTTGGTGTCCAAAGAGCCTACATGTAGATTGGCACGTGCCCAGCAACTGCAAAGCATGGGCCACTTGCGCCGACCTACCGCGAATTCAAAAAGGCCGTTTCCGCGAGGGTTTTTTAACCCGGAGTTTTGCCTCGCGCATTCTTGTCTAGAATTCAGAAAGCTCTTCTAGACTCTGGACGGCCCAATCTGATGTTTCTTAATCGTCTGGTACAGGGAGCTGCGAGGAATGCCCAATCGTTTAGCGGCGATCTCCACTTTTCCATGTTCCTCTTCTAGTACACGTTCAATGTGGGGTTTTTCCAATTCGAGGATTGAGGCAAAGAGGGATCAGGACCACGCGTTGGAATCCCATGAGCGCCGCCTAGGTGGGGACCTAGGCGTGCTCGCATATCGGGACAGCTTCACTTAACAAAGGGAACGGCGAATAGCAAAAACCTTCGATTGCTTTATTCAACCTTTTTCTTGAACCTTCGGCGTACGGCGCCGGCCGCACCAAGAAGACCTGTACCCAATAAGAACATGCTCGCCGGTTCTGGAACAGTTTGAACAATCTCGCCACCGCCAAGTCGCACCTGTCGGACGTCCGAAAAGACAGCACTATTGATCGCCGTTAAGCTAATCGTTTGGATGAGCTGGCCATTGATAGCTGTAACGGTGAAAAAGTTCTGACCATTAGCATCAACCGTAAAGTCATCCTCGAAGAACCCGCCGGTGATGTTGATACCTTCCACGTGAATTAGCACTGAACCACTAGTTGAGGCATTAATATTGAACACTGCACGCGTGAAGGTGTCACTGTTCGCTAAACCAAAGGTTAGTTGAGTCAAGGACGTATTGCCAGTCCCTCCACTCACTGTTGCCTGTCCTGATGGATTCGCGTTCAGCAAACCACTGCCACTACTTGATGTGAAGTTGACCACCAGGTTGTTCTGTCCGACGGTGCCAGTGACTGTTGTCACGTCGGTTGCGGGATTCAACAAGACATTGTCGGTGCCCTGGTTATTGACGCCGCTTACCACGACGATGTCGGCCTTGACGGTCGCCGATACGAATGTGACGATGCCAAAGACGGCCAACGCCAACACGAAATTCTTGAGATGTGTAGAGTGGGTCATTTCAAGCTCCTTATGTTCGGTGGTATTTCCGCTCCACCCGCGGGATCACGAATTGAGGATCTAGGGACGCTCTAACTACTGAGAATGCGGGGCACGCAAGCTCATAAGCCAAAAGCCATGCGACAGCTCTTAGTCGGATAAGGGCGTTAAAGTGATTGGCACGTGTCGCCGTCCGCTGCAAGTGCCGCGCCATATTGGAGAATCAGGAAAACTGCTGATTTGGGCCAGATTGGGGCAGACTCCGGAGTCGAATTCAACGTTTCTGTCTAAATCGCAGAAGGTGCTTTCTAGACTCTGGACGGCCCAATCTGATGTTTCTTGATCTTCTGGTACAGGGAACTGCGAGGAATGCCCAGGCGTTTAGCGGCGCTCTCCACTTTTCCATGTTCCTCTTGTAGCACACGTTCAATGTGCTGTTTTTCGAGTTCGAGGAGGGTAAGGCGAGTATCCATGAGGGGGGCACCAACACTTCCGTGCCCGTCGAAATGAAGGTCCTTAATCGTAATGCAGTGTTGATCGCTTAGCAGAACTGCTCGTTCGATCACGTTTCTAAGTTCACGAATATTCCCGGGCCAGGAGTAGGCCTGAAGCGCTCTAATACAGTCCTCGTCCAGGATCAATTCACCACGGCCCAAATCCGCCGACACCTTGTTCAACAGATACCGGGCCACGGTTGGTATGTCCTCGATTCGTTCCCGAAGCGGAGGAAACGAAAGAGGGATGGTGCTGATACGAAAATAAAGATCGTCACGAAACTTTTTTTCACGAACGAATTGGCCCAGGTCCTGATGGGTTGCCGCGATTAGACGTACATCAACTTGTCTATCGCGCACATCTCCCACCCGGCGAAATCGCTTTTCCTCAAGCACCTTTAATAGCTTTGGCTGGATTTGAAGATCGACGTCACCGACCTCGTCGAGAAAGATCGTTCCGCGATGGGCCACTTCAAACAACCCTTGTTTCGAAGCAGTAGCACTAGTGAAGGCGCCTTTTTCGTGGCCGAACAGTTCGGTCTCCAGGAGCTCTCGAGACAATCCAGCGCAATTGAGATCGACAAATGCTTCATCCGCTCTCAGGCTGTTTTCGTGGAGCCACCTGGCCAAAACACCTTTACCACTGCCAGTCTCGCCACGAATCAAGATTGGACTCTCACTGCTCAGTATTTTTCGTGCTTGATCCGCGAGAGCCTTGATTGCCGGACTTGTACCAATAAACGGATCGATCGCCAGTCGGACCTGGCGTGTTTTGCTGGCTAGTTGCTTGTGGTGGTTGCGTTGTTTTTGAAGTAGGCGCTGCAAAATCACTTGCAGAGCGGGTAACTCCAGAGGCTTAGTCAAAAACTGCTCGGCGCCTTCTTTTATGGCCCTGACGGCGAGGTCGATCGACCCGTGTGCAGTCAAAACCAGAAGAGGAGTGTCGGGATCGATCTCCTTAAGTCTTGGCAGAAGATCGAGCGCTGTTCCATCCGGCATCATGTAGTCGGCGATCACGATGTCCGGTCGAGAGGTTCGAAATAGATTTTGGGCGTCTTCGCAGCTCTGGGCTTCCTCAATTTCGTAGCCTTGCTGCTCGAGGAAGTCGCGGATGCCAAAGCGCACACCTGGCTCATCGTCCACAACTAAGACCTTGTTTCTCGCCATTTAGGAATCTCCCTCAGCAGGAACAGGGAATCTCGCGATCATACAAGCTCCAATATCCGGATTGTTTCCAGCGATAAGCCTGCCGGCATGTTCCTCCATGATTCGTTGAGCGATTGCCAAACCTAATCCAGTACCACCGCGGCGTTTAGAGAAGAACGGCTCAAATATGCGCGGAAGGTCCTCGTCCAGAATTCCTGATCCAGCATCACGCACCGCACACTCGACCCATTCCTGTTTGCCGTCCACCACTTTTCGCGCTTCGACGCTGACCGTGCCGCCGGCTCGTGAGTGCTGAATCGCGTTTTCAATCAGATTTACAAATACTTTCGAAAGCCGGCGTCGATCAATTCGGACCTTTGGTAAGTCATCCTCAACGTGACTTTCGAGCGTGACCTGCGCGACTTCTGCCGCCGGCATGCAAGAGCGAATTGACCGTGTCACCATCTCTTCCATTGAAACCAGATACAGCTCACCACGAAACGGCTTGCCGTACTCAAGCAATTCCTCCATCAACAGAGTGAGGCGACCAATTTCATCTCTTAAGACATTTGTATAACGAAGATATTCAGTTCGATCACTAAATCTTGTTTCAAAGGCATCGAGAATTGAAGATATGCCAAACAGCGGATTGCGAACCTCGTGGGCGACACCAGCGACCAGCGAACCGAGCAACGACATCATCTCGCTTTGTCTTAAGGAAGCTTCGAGTTGTGCACGCTTGGTAATGTCCTGGGCGACAAAAATTGCGCGTTCCCCAGCGGATCCAAACTCATTAATCAAATATAGTGTTAGCGCCCAGGTTTTTCCGGTGGCTTGACACTTAACCTCTTCCGTTACCGGTGAGGGCGTCGAGCGAATAGTCGCGATAAGCTCCGCTGCTTTTTTCCACGGTTCGTAGTTACCCAGCTCGCCTATTGGCTGATCGATTATTTGGTCAGGAGCAGAACCCGCTATTCGTTCCGCAGCTTCGTTTGATCGTTTTACGATGCCATTTAGATCGACAATCAACACCGGGAAATCGATTGCGTTGAAGGTCTGCCGCCACTCCATTGCCGATTGCTGCAAAGAAGTGTGCAATCGCTGCTGTTTTTCATCGAGTAGCTTTCGTTCCGTTACGTCGTTGACAATGACTAACTTGCTGTGTTTTCCATCAAACACAACCGGGTGTGAAGTCATTTCGACGTAGATAGTCTTCTTGTCACGAGTCTCATGTCGCCAGGGACTTGACAGCTCTAATCCATCTGCAGCTGCAGCGCCCTTAATCAACAAAGCTGGAATGTCTTCCTTCGCACGAATCTGGTCGACGGTCATGGAAAGAAACTCATCTCGTGAATAGCCATATATCCGAGTGGCGGCCTCATTTACAGCCAGAAACGCGAGCGTGTCTTCGTTATAGACCCAGATCGGCTGCGGTGTGGATTCAAAGAGAAGCTTATATCGCGATTCCGAATCCTTCAGAGCTTCCTCGAAGGTCCTTCGCTCAGTGATGTCGCGAGCGACGCCCCTGAATCCCACTATATCGTTCGACTTGTGCTTGATTGGAGTGATAATCAAGTCCAACCAGCGGTCCTCACCAGAACTTGAACGCGCAACCAGTTGGTGACGAAATTCTTTCGTTTCAGAGGTATTAATCAGTCCTCCAGCAAACCCGTTGCTTTCGGGAATGATTCCAAACAAGCTGAAGAACGACTCACCAATGATTTGATTTGCAGCGCGCCCTAAGAATCTCGCACCAGTGGAATTGATACTCGTGATGCGGCCGTTCAAATCCTGGGTGAAGATTAGATCGCTGGCTTGTTCAACTAAATCCCTGTAACTTGCTTCCAGGTGCGCACGTTCCAGAAGACGGGACACCTTGGCTACCAGGCGGGTCGCGTCAAACGGTACTTCGAGATAATCATCAGCGCCTGCTTTGAGTCCTGCAACGACACTTTCAGTATCTTTCTGATGGGCACTGACTAGAAGGATCGGAACTGATCGCAACTCGTTATCAGCACGAAGTTGCTGGCAGAATTCCAGGCCGTTCATTCTCGGCATACTTACGTCGCTGATTATCAGGTCCGGGTGGACCTCTTTGGCCAATTCCAAAGCCTGAACCCCGTCCTCAGCCGTAAAGACGGAGTAACCAGCCTTGCGGAGAAGGCTCTCCATCAACACGAGTTGCTCGGGAACATCATTGACAATCAAAACGGAATTGTCATCTTGCCCGGAGGTTACTACCCCATGCATTTAGATCTTGACCTCAATAGTTCGGTTTTATTTGGAAACTCGCTGGCGATAGCCCCTAAATCTGCGGCACTGACTAGACGTCCGGGGGGGGTAGAGATCCAAAGGATTTAAGGGGCGGAGTATAACACAGTAAACGCGCTGATAAGTCTTGAAATCTAAACACGATGAGCATTGTGTAACGTCGTTTACGTGCAATTTCAAATGGTTGCTTACTCCTGATCGAAAAGCTCATTTGCTCCGGATCCCCACAACCGAATGATGGAATCGACGACTCCCCGGTAAACGGAATTGGGCTAACTGGAATCAAAACAGGACGGCTAATCAGGTTACCAAAGGTTGAAAGGCCTGTTGGAATCGTTTCATTTGTTCACACGGTTCGCGACCGTGTTCCGTGTTCAGTAATCATTGAAAGGTGAAGAAAGTATGAGCAGTTGGTTTGTTGAGAGATTTACCCAGGTGAAAATATTTCTGAGTTTGATACTAGTGGTTTTTGTAGTTGCTTCCTGTCGTGCGCAGGCAGGTACGCTGGCCTTAGCCTCCGGACAGCCAGTGCCGTTAGCAGTAAGCCCAAGTAGCCAGGCGTCCTATGCGGATCTCGTATCCCGAGTATCGCCGGCTGTAGTGACGATTCGTTCGACTGAACGGGCACGTGCGCCGCAGCAGTTCCCGTTTATGGATGACCCCGGTTTCCGCGATTTTTTTGGCGACCGGCAACCGCAGAACCAAACGCCTCAACGTGTGCAGGGAGTCGGATCTGGCGTAATCGTCAGTCCCGATGGATATGTCCTCACGAATCATCACGTTGTTGATGGCGCATTGGACATCCGCGTTGAACTGACAGACAACAGGACATTCAAAGCCAAGTTGGTGGGTTCAGATCAACCAAGCGACTTGGCGGTATTGAAGATTGATGCGACAAATCTGCCCACCTTGAGTTTGGGCGATTCTGACAAAGTTCGAGTGGGCGATTTTGTACTCGCTGTTGGGAATCCGATGGGAATTGGCCAGACCGTTACGTCCGGCATCATCAGTGCAAAGGGACGTCAAACCGGCCTTAGTGATGGAAGTTTTGAAGACTTCCTTCAGACAGATGCGGCGATCAACCGCGGAAATTCCGGCGGCGCACTGGTCAATACGACTGGTGAATGCGTCGGCATTAATTCTCAGATTCTTTCGCCTTCGGGTGGCAGCATCGGAATTGGCTTCGCTATCCCCTCCAATATGGCGAAAGCTGTTATGGATCAGTTAGTGAAGACCGGCAAGGTTCGACGCGGAATGCTCGGCGTTTCGATTCAACCTGTCGATGCTGACCTTGCGGCCAGCATGGATCTACCGGCCGCTCAGGGTGCCATCGTCACGAATGTGCAGTCCGCGAGTCCGGCAGAAAAAGCAGGCATTAAGCGCGGTGACGTGATTGTCGGAATAAACAATCACTCGATCGTTGACTCGAATGGGTTGCGAAATCTGGTGGCGAGTATTGCACCTGGAACAAATGTCAAAGTCAGTGCTCTGCGTGACGGAAAAGAGGAAAACTTCCAGGTTGCGCTGGCAGAACTCCCGGAAGAGAAGCCCGCGGATTCAGGTGATCAGACAGAGAGCGACACAGCAGCTGGTCGTACGGGGAAGTTTGGTATGACGTTGCAACCCCTGACCAGCGACGCTGCTTCGCGGTTTGGCCTGGAAGTAAATGACCAGGGTTTGCTGATTGCTCGTGTCAGTGCTGACGGGACTGCTGCGAATGCCGGGCTCCGGCAGGGTGATTTGATTCAAGAAGTCAATCGGAGACCCGTTCGAACGATTGCAGACTTTACAGCGGCAGTTCAGCAGTCTGGAGCGCGCCCGGTGCTTCTGCTCGTTAAACGACGTGGTGCAGTGATCTATGTGACGCTGCGACAGGATTCCTAAGTCTTAGTGGGTCTTGGTCTGCGTTCTTGCAGAGCAGGCCAGAGGTTAGAGTTCGAGCCAGCCATCGGCTGGCTCAATTTTTTTGATAAACAACTTGACGACGACCATCGGCGCGGATAAGTTGCGAGCAACGCATCGCGCACAGGCGGAAGGAGTCATTTGGACGACACCGGCTATCAACCCCGAGAGTTTGATCAGCGGCCGTGGGGCACTTATGAAGTGCTCGATGAGGGAAAGCTGTTCAAGGTAAAACGAATTGAGGTGTTCCCCGGCAAACGGCTCAGTTATCAAAAACACGCGAAACGTGCGGAACATTGGTTCGTCGTGTCGGGTATAGCCAAAGTCACTCTCGACGATGAAGAGATCTTTGTGCCGGCTGGTAACGCTATCGATATTCCGATCGGTGCAGCTCATCGCGTCGAGAACGACACGACAGAGAGTCTGATCTTCATCGAAGTGCAACGCGGGAGTTACCTGGGTGAGGACGATATCGTTCGGCTTCACGATGACTTCGGTCGTTTGGGCTGAAAGCAAACTGTCCGACGAACTTTAGTTTGTCGTGGGACGGTTACAAGCTCTCTAACTAGTTAACGGGTTCGACCAACACGAGCAACAAACTAAAGTTCGTCGGACTGCCGCATTTTCCTACCAAACTTTTAACTTCACGGCGACGTACCAATCTGCGTCCCGTAATCTGAGTCCAGTCAGGAAAGAGAACCATGGCAGATTCTGCTGAGGACAACTATTCGCACGCGCAAGCAGCAATCGGCGCGGCGAGCGAAGAGCAAGGTACCTGGTCCGCAATCAAAGAAGCGTTGCGCGGTTCGCATCGCAACTACACCGTAGGTCCAATCGGTCGCTCGATAATTCTGCTCGCGATTCCGATGGTACTCGAGATGTTGATGGAGAGTGTGTTTGCAGTGGTGGACATCTTCTGGGTAGCCCACCTCGGAACCGATGCAGCTGCAACTGTAGGGTTGACTGAGTCACTTTTGACGCTGATCTACGCTCTCGCCATAGGTCTCAGCATAGGCGCGACTGCGACCATTGCCCGCAGAATCGGTGAACAGAATCCCGACGGAGCCGCGCGCGCAGCAGTTCAGGCAATTTCGATCGCGTTGCTGGTGTCGTTAGTAATCGCAGCGATTGGTGCCCCCATTGCTCCACGCTTGCTTCAATTAATGGGCGGTTCACCCTGGGTCGTTGGAGAAGGTTCCAAGTTCACGCGTGTGATGCTTGCCGGCAATGTCACTGTGGTGATGCTGTTCATGGTCAACGCCATCTTTCGTGGGGCTGGCGATGCTGCTATCGCAATGCGCACACTCTGGCTGGCGAACTGGATCAATATTTTGCTTGGGCCGTGTTTGATCTTTGGGCTTGGACCATTTCCGAAGCTCGGGATCGTCGGTGCCGCGATCGCTACCAACATCGGACGTGGCTCGGGAGCCATCTTCGCGCTGAGTCGTCTGTTTAGGACCGGAGGACGATTCGATATCAAACGACATCACCTGAGGTTTGAACCCGGCATCATGTGGCGTCTGGTTCGTCTTTCCGCAACTGGAACTTTTCAGGTCTTCATCGGAATGGCCAGTTGGATTGGTCTCGTTCGCATCATTTCAAGTTTCGGTAGCAATGCTGTCGCAGGTTACACGTTTGGTATCAGAGTGATTTTGTTTGCGCTGTTACCCTCATGGGGAATGTCTAATGCGGCAGCAACAATGGTGGGCCAGGCGTTGGGAGCTAAGAATCCAGATCGGGCGGAACGAGCTGTATGGCGGGCCGGTTTCTACAACATGATCTTCCTGGGCATCGTTGGATTGATCTTCATCTTGTTGGCGCCGCAGATCATTTGGTTCTATACGTCCGATCCTGACGTCGCGAAGTATGGAGTTGATTGTTTGCGTATCGTGGCGTACGGGTTCCTCTTCTACGCATATGGCATGGTATTGGGACAGTCTTTCAATGGCGCGGGCGATACCTGGACGCCCACAATTATCAACTTGTTCGTGTTCTGGTTGTGGGAAATCCCGCTTGCTTACGTTCTGGGGGTCAAACTTGAATTCGGGCCGCGAGGTGTATTTGTCGCCATGACTGTCGCGTTCTCGACGTTGGCGGTGGTGAGTGCAGTAGTGTTTCGTCGTGGAAATTGGAAGACCCGCCGAGTATGAGTGTAGTAACGAGTCCGAACAGTCTGTGCTAGTTCACTACGGTTGACACCCTTTCCTGCGTGTCATGTGTCCTCACTTCTCTAGCGATCAGAAGATCCAAGCCCTAACCATAGACGGCATCGGTGTTGCTGTGTACAGATTCGGACATAACTCTTATGGCGCAATTATCAAGAAGTTAGGGAGGGAGAAATGAAGAAAAAGAATGGGTCCGAAAGAAATAAAGAAGGTTGGAATCCTGACGCTCCCGATGGAGAAGAGGCGCTGGCTGACGGAGAACGTTCGTTAGATTTAGGAGCGTCAGGACAATTCGCGCCGGGTGGTTATTACAATCAACAGGGAGTCAATCAACCAGGGCATCGCCCCCTTGATGATGACGATGACGCTATGCCACCGGGTCGTCATTAATCATCGTGCGGAATGAGACAGGGGGACCTCAATGGACAACAAACTGAAAGGTAAGAAAATTGCGATTCTTGTCGCGGACGGATTTGAACAAATAGAACTGACTGCTCCGCGCGAAGCACTCGAAGCTGCAGGTGCTTCGATCGAAATCGTTTCACCCGCTGACAAGGAAGTTCAAGGTTGGAATCACGACGAGAAAGCAGACATGTTTTCAGTCGACATGCCACTCAAACGAGCGCGATCAGATGACTATGATGCGTTGTTGTTGCCGGGCGGAGTGCGAAATCCGGATCAACTGCGACAACTAACGCGTGCTCTCGAGTTTGTAGATGGCTTTTTCGCTACAGGAAAACCGGTTGCTGCGATATGTCACGCGCCGTGGACGCTGATCGATGCGGGTGTAGTGGATGGCAGGAAGATGACTTCGTGGCCTTCACTAAAAACGGATCTACGAAATGCGGGGGCTGATTGGGTAGATAGAGAAGTCGTCGTTGATAAGGGGTTGGTTTCAAGTCGAAAGCCGGCGGACATACCTGCTTTCAACAAAAAGATGATTGAGGCTTTTGCAGAGGGCCGGCGGCATCCTATGTTTAGTGTTTCAATGCGGAAAAAATCGAAGGCTCTTGCACGACAAACTGAGCAGACTGCGCATTAGCCGAGTTAACGCCAGGGGCCGTCCGAGTTTTATGGACGGCCCAGCGTGCAACTTGAAAAAAACTCCTCGACACGACGGGTGGTGACTCAACTTGTTTCTACCAAGCAGTGAATCGACACCACCAGGCTTCAGCCGGTGGTGCTTCAACTTCGCAGCTACACGAAGGCAATCGACAAAGCGCAGACACCACCAGGCTTCAGCCGGTGGTGCTTCACCTTCGCAGCTACACGAAGGCAATAGACAAAGCGCAGACACCACCAGGCTTCAGCCGGTGGTACTTCACCTTCGCAGCTACACGAAGGCAATCGACAAAGCGCAGACACCACCAGGCTTCAGCCGGTGGTACTTCACCTTCGCAGCTACACGAAGGCAATCAACAAAGCGCAGACACCACCAGGCTTCAGCCGGTGGTGCTTCACCTTCGCAGCTACACGAAGGCAATCGACAAAGCGCAGACACCACCAGGCTTCAGCCGGTGGTGCTTCAACTTAAGAGCTACCCTACAAGGTTGCTGAATAGAACAGCTGCGAAATTGAAGTACCACCGGCTAAAGCCTGGTGGTGTCCTGGTCATGGCTGTTCCAAGTCGTAGCTGCGAAATTGAAGTACCACCGGCTAAAGCCTGGTGGTGTCCTGGTCATGGCTGTTCCAAGTCGTAGCTGCGAAATTGAAGTACCA
>Ga0207707_10000062_pt1 | contig 108192 bp, 96 predicted proteins | sample KBSC83BmetaG_FD_184336 | JGI IMG/M metagenome (GOLD analysis project Ga0207707, IMG submission 184336) | Corn rhizosphere microbial communities from Kellogg Biological Station, Michigan, USA - KBS C8-3B metaG (SPAdes) (version 2) | ecosystem: Host-associated > Plants > Roots > Rhizosphere ... | reverse complement strand
CAGAAAATTGAAACTCCACGCTGCTGAAGCAGGTGGTATCTAACCGTCACTCCAAAGCTACCACCTAGCGCGAAGCTGAGACTCCACGCTGCTAAAGCAGGTGGTATCTGACTTTTTGTGCAAAGCCAGCCGCTGAAGCGATGGCGTTCGAGAAAAATCTCACGAGCTCTAGGTCAGAACTGATGGTTCATCGACACCAAATCAGGAGCTAAAGAATAGCTTTGAAGGAAAGAACAGGTCTAAGACAAAGAACAGCTCTAAGACAAAGAACAAGTAAGGAAGGGCGGTTTACCCCCGCCGCTGGTTCACCTATTGTCTCGTTGGCCACCCAGCGGGGGTAAACCGCCCTTCCTTACTTGTTCTTTAATTTGTACTTCTTTAGCTCGTCCCTTGACCGAAAACCGAAAACGACCGAAGTCCGAAAACCAAAGCCCGTCTTTTTTGTAACTTTTCCCGAACCCAGGTGTTTTAGGAGACGTAGCGCAGCATATGGCGAGCCACGATGAAGAGTTCACCATGCTGTTTCAGGAGTTCTACCCTGGCTTATGCCGGTTTCTGGAGTGTTTATTGGGAGGTCGCGTCGAGCTGGCTCAGGATCTGGCACAGGAAAGTTTCCTGCAACTGCATCGAACGGCATGGGAGACTTTGCCGCACGAGCAGGCCCGCTTTTGGCTTTACAGGGTCGCTCGGAACTTCGCCATCAACGAGTTTCGCAAGTCGCACACGCGCTACAGGCTCTTTGATCGGGTCGTGGAGGTTATGACGCCACGCAGCCAAAACCCGGAAGAGGAATATGAAACTGCTGAGCGCAAACAGCTGGTGCTGACAATGTTGAGAACTCTACCGGAAGATCAGCGCGTTGCATTGTTGCTGCGGGAACAGGAGCAGTTGAGCTACAGGGATATCAGTCAGGTGCTGAACGTATCGGAGAGCAAGGTCAAGGTAGACATTTTTCGCGCGCGCGCTGCATTGCGAGAACGTTGGACGAAGAAGGCGAAGAGTTATGAAGCGGGTGCGTAAATGTTACGAGGGCCAGTTGCGGAACACGCGACAAACTGAAGGTTATCGGACATCAAGAAATGAACTGTGATTGCACTGAAAAAATTTCGTTACTTATAGACGGCGAACTTCCACCACAGGAGGCAAGGGAACTTGAACGTCACTTGCTAACTTGCAGTGAGTGTCAGGAAGCCAAGTCTGACTTTCTGAATCTGCGAATGCAGATCGCTGATTTCCCGGTTTCCTTCGCACCAGTTGCGCAACGCGAAGCGCTGACGAGAATTCTTGGCAAGCAGAAATTACCAGCGAGAAAGGTTGCGCGCTGGGCGTTTAATCCGGCTGTCGCTGCTTTAGCTTCGCTATTGATTATCGGCGTTGTGATCGCCTTGCTCGTTTATCCGAGGCTCAAGTCAAATCCGGCAACCAATCCCGAAATAGCAAGCCACAACTCCAATCGAAACAATCAAACACCGAAATCGGGTCCAGCTGCAGGCGGCAACGAGCAATTGAACAATCAGCGACCGGCTGCCCCGAAGAAGTCCCCGGCACCTGCTCCAGAGAAGAACAAAGTGTTGCCGAACAAGAAGCGTCCACCACTCGCATTCGAGCCGCAACCTGACAACATTGCATTGAACACCTCGGAAGCAGCGGGCGATACAGAACGAGTCCGTTCAGCCGATGCCGAGACAATGACCGCGATCCATTTCCAGAAGTCAGAGTTGTTGCTTCGATCCTTTAGAAACGTGCGTCCTGGTAAGCCTGGTGCGTCTCCTGAGCTCGAATATGAAAAGAAGCTTGCGCAAAAACTCATTTATCAAAACATGATGCTTCGGCGTGAAGCAGACGCATCCGGCGATGCGCAAGTGGCTTCGCTGCTCGAGAGTCTCGAACCGATACTTTTGGATATTGCTAATCTTCCAGCAAACGCTCGGGCCGCGGATGTCAAAACCATCAAAGATCGGGTGGAACGGAAGAACATAGTTGCTCTTTTGCAAGTTAATTCGACTGCGCTTGCTCGTGCACTTGATTAATGGCTCGTTCTTTCATGAATGTCCGATCGGTGGTCAGCAGTGAATAGACCTATATGACCTATTCGACCTATAGCCTACCCAAGAATATCGGACATCCTCAGAGGCACAGGGAACATGAGATGTCATGTGCGTTTTTGATCACCGCTCGATCTTCTGCGCTCGCTCTCGGGTTCTCTGTGCCTGTGCGGTGAACCGGCAAGACTAAAGGAATACCAACTATTAGAGGATTGACGACGATGAAACATCTCATTGCTTATTTTCCACGAACCAGAACCGCACTCGCATTGTTGTGCTGCCTGAGTTTTTTGACCATGGCGTTGATTTACGCGCAGAGCACCCACGCAGTCGATCAAGAGATACAAAAGCTGAATCGTTTTATGCAGACCAGCAAGATGAACACGGCTGCTGCACAAATCTTCAAGGAGGGCCGTGACTTTATCGAAGCTCAGAATTGGCAGAGGGCCGCTGAGAAGTTCAACGAGTTCATCAAGGGCTATCCGAAAGAGCGAGATCTTGACGCGGCGCTTTACTGGTATGCGTATTCACTTCAAAAGCAGGGCCAGAAAGAACAAGCTGTAACTCCACTTAAACGACTGATCGAACGCTTCCCGGGTTCCAGTTGGCGCCGTGAGGCGGAAGCACTGTTGGCACTGATGGGATATCAAAACGTCGTCGCCGACTTCAAGAGCAACGAAGACTGCGAAATTAAAGTTCTGGCGCTTCAAAGTCTCTTCCAGGCTGACCAGGAACGTGCAATTGCGATCGTCACCGATTCGTTAAAAGCAAATCCGGCCGCTTGCCCGGGATTCCAATCAGCAGCCGTCTCGCTATTGGGGGCCTACGGTGGCGCACGCGCGGTTCCTGTCCTGCTCGAGCTCGCTCGCGCAAACACCGCTCTCAAACCAGATCTGAAGCTTCGTCTGACAGCAATTAAACGTCTCGGCGATCAGCATGATGAACAGGTCACTGATGAACTGATCAAACTTTATGACGCGGATCAAACCAAAGAGATTCGAGTTCAAATCCTGCGAGCCCTCGTCGATAGCCGGACTCAACGGGGTAGCGCAAAAGTATTCGAAATCGCCCGCAGTGGTCCCGATGTTGCCACACGCCAATATGCGATTCGATATTTGGGTGACCTAAGAGATGCCGCTTCACTGGACGAGTTAATCCGCATCTATGACAGCGACAAGACGCCGGAGATTCGTATGCAGGTGCTCCGAGTGTTGGCTGATCGTCGCGACGATCCGCGAGCGCGAGCGAAGATTCTTGAAGTGGCGAAGTCGGGCGACACTCCGGAAATGCGTTATGAAGCGATTCGCCGGCTTGGAGACCACGGACGGATCGGAATGGACGACTTGCTGCAACTTTACTCATCGGAGACTGATCTGAGACTCAAGCAGGCAATGCTTCGCGCATTTGCCGATACCAACGATCCGCGTGCCCGCGCAAAGCTGTTTGAAATAGCGCGCAGCAACGATGCTCTTGAACTGCGCGGGTTTGCTATCCGGGTCCTGGGTGATCACGACGACGAACAGACGACAGATCAGCTCGTAGCAATGTACGATTCGGAACAGAATCCAGATCTACGAGCGGCGCTCATGCGCGGCTTTGGAAATTCAAAACAGAAGAGTGCCGTTCACAAACTGATGACAATCGCGCGCAGCGATCCATCGGTTGAGCAAAGAAAACTCGCCGTCAGATATCTCGGTGAAAGCAAAGATCCGGAAGCTTTGAAGTTTTTAGAAGAGCTTCTGAAATAGCGACGCAGTCTTTGGAATACGACGGCCTGCCGTCGCTTTGTCACAGCTGACGTTGGGCTGAGAGGTCCTATTTCAAAGGGATTCCGTGAGAGGTGGGGTAAGCCTTTCACAAAGCGACGGCAGGCCGTCGCACTCCACGGAGGAGAATCGAATATGAGTCAAACATTCTTGTTGAGTCTTTTGCTTGGGGTTATTTCCTGCGCCGGCGCAAAACCAATTGCGAGCGTAGAAGCTGCGAGTTGCGATGTACAAACACAATCACCGGCAGTCACAGTTCAAAGTTTCATCGCGGTTGAAGGCGCTGACCTGATGGCAAAACTCGACGCCGCAAGAGACAAGGCCAGAGCAAAGCAATCACCTTATTGGTCAGCTTATGCGTTTGATGTCAGGTCTGGTGTCGCGATCGATCCCGCGATTCGCGAGTTTCACGGTTCAATAAACACAATGGGCGACACCACAGTGTTTGTTGGCACAACCGCTGATGGTATGACCGTTGAGACTCGTAATCTCGCGATCTTCTTGTTGCGCGATCCGTCCGGAAACCAGATTACGCGCATGGAGGTCTATAACCTCGAACGCAAACGCGAATACAGTGGTTGTCCTGTCTACTGGTTAGGCCGCGCTAACAACGAAGAGAGTTTGAATTACCTGCGGGCGTTAGCTGCCGCCGCTCCACTCGATCAGTTGAGTGAACGTGCAGTTCTGGGAATTGCCCTACACGACGATCAGCGTGTAGGTGTAATGTTGAAGTCCTTCGTTACCAATTCAGCCAATCAGCGAATTCGTTCGTCAGCTGTCTACTGGCTCGGTCAGGTCGGAGGAGAACAAACTTTTCTGGCCGGCCTCGTGCGCAATGAAACGGAAGATAAAAAAATTCGACGTCAGGCGGCACATTCGATTGGGCAAGGTCATGACCGGGGCACCATGCCGATCATCCAAAGTCTTTATGAAGCTGTAAAAGACGTTGAGATCCGGCAGGGAATAATCTCTGCGGCGGGCAATGTGTCTGAGGAGCAGCCGGCATTTGCGTTTCTGATTGGCGTGGCGAAGAACGACGGCGATTGGGAATCGCGGCGAACGGCTGTACGTCAGCTGGGACATTTTAAGCGGGATGACATTGTCGACGAATTAATTAAGGTCTACTCAAACGATCCGCACCTTGACGTAAAACGAGCCGCACTGCGGTCCCTGGCGGAAACAAACACTCCGCGTGCTCAAAGCCGTTTGCTGGAGATTGCGAAGAGTGAGACCAACCCTGAATTGAGGAAACAGGCGATTCGCGTGCTGAGCGAACGTGGGGAGGCCGCCGTCGATGATCTTTTGAAGCTGTTTGATTCGGAACAGTCGGTTGATGTACGTCGCACGACTTTGCAGGCACTGTCGGACATTAAGAGTCCGCGCGTTGAGGAAAAATTATTTGCCGTAGCAAGCGGCAATGACAACATGGAAGTTCGGAAACAGGCAATCAGGTTGTTAGGTGAACGGGCAGGCAAAAAGAGTTTCGAGTTTCTTAGTGCTACGGCTCAAAGCGATGACGGTAATACTGAAGTGCAAGTGCAAGCCGTACGGGCCATAAGTGAACGCCACTCGGACGAATCAGTCCCGATCCTGATCAAGATCGCGCGGTCACATCCGAATCAACAGGTGCGAAAGCAGGCGATCAGATCGTTGGGAGAGTCGGGAGATCCGCGGGCAGTGGACTTTTTCCGGGAAGTGTTGGCTAAGGAATAGTGCTTAGTGGCTTTGAGCGTGGAAGCTGTCTTCACTCCGGAGGAGTGACATGTTTATAGATTGCGAACGAGAACAAGCAGGCACTCCTTTTAGGAGTGCGATGTTCCCGTGATATTCACCCGAGGAAATGCGTCTATGTTGCGTCCGTCCATATTGAAAAGCTCAGGTCCACAATGACATCGCACTCCTTAAAGGAGTGCCTCTGGTCTTCCTCGTCCGCCAACTATAAACATGCCACTCCTCCGGAGTGAAGACAGCCTACAAGCAAAAGATGATTTTCACCGCAGCTTTGTGAAAACCTGAGTCGCATATGAACTGCGCTACAGCCTCAGGCATTCGCAACTGCGGTGAATCTTAATCTCGGCAAGATTAATCCACAGATTACGCGGATTACGCAGATTTTTCTTGCCTGACACGTTTAAATTGAATCTGCGTAGCAAACCAACAAGTGTTTTTTAGCAAGATTTTCTGGTCCCGAAGGGACCGAAGTTAATAGCCGTGGGCAAGCGCTTTGCGCGACACCCACGGGAGTTAAGGCAGCAAGGATTGAAGACCTTGAAAAGGGTCAAACAATTAGCCCGGTTCGACCCATTCAGGGTCGGCGGATGTAACCGCTAGTTCCGTGGGCTTCGCGCAAAGGCGCTCACCCACGGCTATTAACTTTCATCCTTTCAGGATGGTTTGGTTGCGGCCCAACCGGGTATTCTGCGGACTAACTCTTCTCCACACGATAATGCAGCCGCACAACCCCATCTTCGTAGGCGTGGGTTGATAACAGTGATAGTTCAACGCTCCGGTGGCGTGGCGCGATCAGTGGGATTCCTTCGCCTATGAAGGTTGGGATCACATGTATGATGAACTCATCCAGTTCTTCGGCGTCAAGGAAAGATCCAATAATTCCACCTCCACCCATCATCCAAATGTCCTTACCGGGCGTCGCTCGTAAACCGTTCGCAAAATCTTTGATTGGTTCGTTCACGAAAGTTACATTTAATTTGGACCTGGGCGGCTTATGGGTAAAGACGTAGTTCCTGGTTTTTCCCAGATTGCGCTTCACACTTTTCCTGTCGAACTTCAAACTCTGATCGAAGGTTTTTCGTCCGAACAATATTGTGTCTATTGATTTGAAGAAGTCCTTCATGCCGTAGTCGCCGGCAGTTCGAGGACGCTCAAGCCAATCAACGCTTCCATCAGTGCGAGCAATGTAGCCGTCGGCACTGGTTGCGATGTAGACGATGATTTTTCGATTACTCATATTGATCGCAAATTCCAGATCTCAGATCCCAGAGCCCAAATCCCAAATCTCAGATTGGAGTTGTGCCGAAAGTTTCAATTTTGAGATCTGAGATCTGAGATCTGATATCTGGGATCACTTTGTATCTCACCACGACACACCCATTGTTCAGCGTTTTGCACTCCAGTAGTTCCAGGTTGATCTGACGACTCATCTCATAGAACAGCGGGATTCCGGAGCCCAGCAAAACAGGATGAATGTTAAAGCCAATCTCGTCGATCAATTGTGCCTCGAAGAGTGACCGGGCCAGCACGCCGCCACCAATCACGCAAATTCCCTTGCCCTGCTCTTGTTTCAGTCGTCCCACAAACTCTGCCGCGTCCTCGGAAATAATTTGAACGCGTCGGTGTGAACTCTTCTTAAGCGTTCGGGAGAAAACGTAGTTCTTTACACCCGGGTAGGCTCCCGATCCCGCTTTGGCCGCAACATCGTAGGTCTTTCTACCCATGACCACGGTATCAATTGTTTGCCAGAACGCGCGTGAGATCGCTTCGACTTCCTTGTTCCAGATCAGCCAATCAACCTCATGGTTCTTGCGCGCGATGAAGTTGTCGAGGCTATTAGCTCCGCCAAAAGTAACCTTGCGCATGGGAACACCGCCTTTCGTGCTTGCGAAGCGAGTGTACATGGCGATATATGACATCCCCTGTCATGTATGTCCGATATGCTTTAGCTTGTCGTGGACTCAGCCAACACGAACGATGGTTGGTAGACAAAGCTGAAGACCTTAAAGAAAACGATCGTTCGTGTCAGTGAGTCACGACAACTAAAGCATACGGACATCTGAGATAACCATGCGCGCCGATCGTTTACTTTCTATCGTTTTACTTTTGCAGACAAACCGCCATTTGACTTCGCGGTCTCTCGCGGAACGTCTCGAGGTTTCCGAAAGGACCATTCATCGCGATATGGAGGCACTCAGCGGGGCTGGTATTCCGGTTGTCGCTGAACGAGGCAGTGGAGGCGGTTGGTCACTCATTGGTGAATATCGAACTGACTTGACTGGTCTCAATGAATCCGAAATCCAGTCACTCTTTGTGACTCAGTCTCCCAAAGTTCTGGCTGATTTGAAACTGGCGAAGGCATCCGACGCTGCACTGCTCAAGCTTCTCGCAGCTTTGCCTGCGATGTATCGAAGAGGCGCTGAGCGCGCGAGGCAAAGGATTTACATCGATTCGGCCGGTTGGAACCGTAACGAAGAATCAGTGCCTCACCTTCAGTTGGTGCAGGAAGCGATTTGGACCGAACGAAAACTGCGCATCACTTATGAGCGTGGTCCAGACTGCCAGGCCGTTGAACGTGAACTTGATCCTTTGGGTTTAGTCGCAAAGGGGAGTGCGTGGTATTTGGTCGCTGGTGTCGAGGGCGTAGTTCGCAGCTACCGAATCTCTCGAATCTCGCGAGCGGACGTCTTACCTGAACCGTGTTCAATTCCAGCAGGTTTTGATCTGAGAAGTTTTTGGGAAAACTCTGCGGCAACGTTCAAATCCGCGCTTCCAAATTATCTCGCAACCTTCCGAGTTGCGCCTTCGGTTTTTCTACGTCTTCGCTTTGCCGGACGTTTCGCTCGTGTAGGAGAAGTGATTGAAACGGACGCTGATGGATGGTTCAAGGTTTCAGTCGGTTTTGATGTTGAGGAAATGGCATGTGAGTACGCTCTTGGGTTTGGTCCCAACCTGGAAGTGGTCGAACCCTTGAGCTTGAAAGAGAAGGTTCGTGAGATAGCAAAGCTGGTGGTGGAAAAGTACTCTTGAAGATCTCAGATCTCAGATCTCAGATGATCTCAGATCTCAGATCTCAGATTGAATTGGCAACGGGAATCTCGCAACCGATCTGGGATCTGGGATCTGGGATCTGAGATCCTTCAGCTACTCAAATCCCTGCCAAGATCTTCTTCCATCTTACCCAGGCTTCATCGCGAGCTTTCTTGTTTGCTTTGTAAGCTGTCAATGCTTTGTCGTAATCGGCTTTCGCTTTGTCGTCGGCTTCCTTATTGCCGGTTGCCGCTGGAGCTGTTGGTTCAGGTGCATCGCCCGCGCGCATGAAGCCATGTCCCGCACCTTCATAGGTCACCGGTTCATAGGTTTTTTTCAACTCATTCATCGCTTCGGTTGTGGCCGGGATAGTCTGATCGATTCGGGCATCATTTCCAGCATAAAAGCCGTAAACAGGTCCTGCTATTTTTGCGAGCGCTTCCTTATCGATTGCGCTGGATGAGCCAGTGACAGTCGGCGCAGATCCGTAAAAGACAAAGGCCGCTTTCAAACTCGGCCGGTTGGTTGCGAATCGGAAGGATTGACTTCCGCCCCAGCAGTAGCCAGTTACAACTACTCTGCCATTTGCCGCAGGCAGTTTCGAAACGTAATCGGCAACTGCATTCAGATCCGCGGTAATCTGGTCTGGTGGAAGGTCGCGGATTGCCTGGCCGACGGCGTTGCGATCCAATGAGCTTGTGCCTCCACCATTCGGACCCATTCCGGAAAGTAAATCGGGCGCGATCGCGATGTAACCGGCTTCAGCTAACTGATCGGTCAAACTCTGCACCCAATCACTCATTCCAAAGATCTCGTGAATAACAACCACGGCTGTGGCCTTGTTCTTCACTTCCGGATAGACCACGAAGCTGCTCACCTCACGATTGCCATTTTTAACTTTGACCCATTCCTGGTGACGGGGAGACTTCGCCAAACGCTGTTTGGCCCAGTCTTGTGTCTCTACCGCGTCAGCAGCAGGGGCAGGTGTTGTGTGGTTATGTCCGCTCATGTCCTGCCCACGAGCACAACCTGATAAGAAAAGCAGGCCCACGACCACACTAATTACGTTTTTCATTAGCAGCACCCCCGCGATTGTTTTAATTGTGGAAAGTGGCTTTATCGTATCGAAAGAATGGAGGATCGAACAAGTTGGGGAATAATCAGTAGTGGTTAGTGATCAGTTGATAGGAACTATAGGTCATATAGGTCCTATTGCTCGCAGATTACTGACCGAAACACCGTTCTCGTGTATGATGCGCACGCTTTTTCATCTTTTGCCGATGGCCCAAAGGTTTACCTGAGTCATGAAAAACAATAATTCAAAATTCTCTCTCCTACTGTTATTGGCTATCTCAACTGTATTGATGATCGGCTGTGCGAAGTCTGGAACTACGACGAATCGCGAATCCCCCGCAGCTCCAGCAGCATCACCGGCCGCAACGACTGCGACTTCACAAACTGGTGCGGTTGGAGTTCCTGAATGCGACGCATTCCTTAAAGCTTACGAGGCCTGCGTTCACGACAAAGTTCCAGCTGCAGCGCGACCGACGTTTGATACAACCTTGGCCAATTGGAGGAAAGCATGGCATGACCAAGCCGCTAATCCGCAAACCAAAGGCGCCCTGGCAGCAGCTTGTAAAACCGCACACGATAACGCACGAACTACGATGAAAGCGTACAACTGTACCTTCTAAAACGGCAGGTCCTTTCTAAAGTGACTCTGTTTACTCAAGTCTTCTGAATCCCCCAAACGGCAGTTTGGGGATCGTTCAGGTCCACTCTATTTATTTTGCAGCGGGTATGCCTCGACAACGTTGCAAGCCAAGCGAATGAATAGATCGGACTTGAACGATCCCCAAACTGCCGTTTGGGGGATTTGAGTTTTGCACGGGGCCCCAAAAGCATAGTTCGCTCTCGTTCTAATTCCATTTCACTCAAACAAGTTAAAGGAAGCTCTGATTAAGTACGATAGGCTGTTAGCCTGTCGACGATTAGCCATATTGTTGAGGCAAACCACGACAGGCTAACAGCCTATCGTACTTAATCAGAGCTTCCTAAAGACTGAAGACCCACGTTCTAATTCCGCATCATCATTATCGCCGCATAAGTTTCGATCCCGTCCCACAAATTCTGCAGGCGTAAGTTCTCATTCTCTGCGTGTTGGTTATTGTCGTAGTTTGCAATCGGGACTGATAACGTCACCGTCTTCAGGTTCTCCGTGATTACCGACAAGGGCAAACTACCTCCAGATGTTGGCAGCAACACTACCTTGTCTTTTGTGGTGCTTTGCACCGCCGCAATCAACGCCAGAGAAATTGGATGATCCATGCGAGTGCGCTCAGCGTTGTAGCCTCCAGCCCTGGCGTTTACTTTTGCCAGCAACGGATATTGCTGTCGTTCGGCATCAGTCGGATCATGATCGATCACAAAGTATCCTTGCTTGCGGATATGTTCGATGAGTCGCTGGATTTGGCGGTGGTGATCGTTTCCTTTGACGAGTCTTAAGTCGAGAACGGCAGAAGCAGTTGTCGGAATAACATTGCGTGCGAGCGCTCCGACATCGCCGCTACTGAAGCCGTTAATGTTGAGAGAAGGAATATTGATCAGTTCCATCAAACTTTTCCCGGCGCCTTCAGTGCGACGAAGACCTAGTTGAGATTTGAGTTCGTCGTCGTACTGTGGAGCTTCGCTTATCGCCTTGCGCTCCGCATCGCCCAGTGGTTCTACGTCTGAGTACCAACCGTCGATCGTTACTCGCCCATCATCGTCCTTCATCGTGGCGAGTAGACGTGCCAGGAGAAGGGCAGGATTTGGGGCCCAGTTGCCGTAATGTCCGCTGTGCAATGGACGTTTGGCCCCATAAACAGTCAGGTCGACGTTGACGTCACCGCGCGCGCCAAAAACGACCTGCTTTACCCCTGATTGATGCACTGGCCCATCACAGATGATCCAGGCATCGCTTTCCAGTAAGGCTTTATTGAGTTTGATGATTTCACCGAGGTGCGATGATCCGGCTTCCTCTTCGCCTTCAAAGGCAAACTTGATGTTGGAGCTCGGCGACAGTCCACTTGCCTTCAATGCGTCGAACGCAGTGAGGATTGCCATCACACCTGCTTTGTCGTCTGAAGCTGAGCGAGCGTAGATGCGCCATTCAGGATGGAATGCTTCATTGTCCGCTGGAACTGAAACGAGTTTACCGCCCGATTCAATTGCAGCACTGCGAAATACAGGCTGCCACGGTAAAGTTCCAGTCCATTGTTTTGGATCGGTCGGTTGGCCGTCGTAATGAGCATAAAGAATCAACGTGCGAGACGCGCCGGGAGTTTTCCATTCACCGTAAACCAGCGGCGGAACGTTAGGACTCTGACCTTCCAGCAAACGTGGATTCAGACCGCGCTGTTTCATCATCTCAACGATGAGTTCGGCGTTCTTGCGGATGTTCGGCGTATCTGAAGCAACATTTGGGATCGCCAGCAACGAAAGAAATTCGCGAGAGATCTTGTGTGCGTTTGTGCGGCGGTACTCACGAACTTTGTCTTGAGTAGTCTGTGCGAAAGAGACTAAGGGAACAAAGAAGAGTAGTAGCAGGGTTCGGCGCATGTTAGATTTTCTCTCAGGGCCTTGGAGTTACCGCGCCAGATTATGAGGCAAGGCAAGTCAGAACCGAAATCACCAGCGGACTAAGAATTTCAGAAGTGAGATTGAGTCAGTGGTCAGTAGAGAATAGGACCTATTCGACCGGTAGGACTTATTCCACTGAACACTAACCGTTACTCAATCTCAAATCTTAAGTTTCTAATTACTCTTAACGACCCCGCTGTTGTCGATCGCCGTATACGCATCGGGCATCAACAAACCCAACCATGGATCTGTCTTCGGCGTGAAGAACAACTCGGCATAGACCTTGTCGTTAAGCTTGTCCACGTCTGAGCGCAGGGAGTTGGTGGTCAACCATGCGAGCAAACGCGTATGCATCCTGTACTCGTTGCGGACTGTATCGAGAGCAACTGAACTCTGAAACTTGTTTAGAAGATTCGTCAGTTCCTCGCTCGAGAGATTCGGGTTCTGCTTCTTGATTAGAGAAACGCTTTGGTCATCGAGGACGGCATCGGCCTTGTGCATTGCGGCGATCTTGTTCCATGTCTCCTCGTCTGTAATTCGACCCAGCGCTTCAGAACCGGCTGTCATCGAGCGCAGGACAGAAGCCTCGGTAATCGCTTTTGAAACGGCGAGCGGCATAATACTCAACGCTTCACCTTTGTCGTTTACCAGAACACTGACTCCCTCTGGTTTCTTGCCACCAAGTTTCGTGATATCCGCAAGCCAGGCAAGTGAGATCTTGTTGTTCAGTGAACTGTAATGATCCAATAACAGCAGGCGCTTTTCGTTATCAGTCTTTCCTTTCAAACTGCCAAACAAGATCTCACTGGCAGCGAGGCTTCGCGCAAAGGCTGCCGGGCCATACACGCCTGGAATTGCATCAATTACCTGTCCGTCAGAATCGAGAACGTAGTGGATACTGTTGCCCGTAATCGTCCGCTGAAGTTTGCGGCCATCACCGAAGTCGATGGTAATCAGAGGCACCGGACGAACTGTTTGCCAGTGAAGAATGAATTCGTTGCGAAGAGTTGCTGAGATGGCGACGTTGGAGTAGAGAACCGTCCGGAAGAAGCGACTGTTCGCGCAACTTAATTCATCAGTAAGTTTTCCCAACAGTCTTAACGACAGGATCGGTTTGCCTGTTTGCGCGGAAGCTCTCCGTGCTTCTGATAAATCTGTATACCAGTAGAGACCGGAGAGATAACTGTTTCGTTGTTGACTGACCGCATCCAACGCGGCGGAGATTCGTTGCCATTCCGGTGACGCGGCGGCTGTTGGATTGGCAATATGACGCGCAATTTCTTCCCCATACTGGTTCATAAGCATTCGCATGCCAGCGGGACCGGCAATACGAAGTTCAGCAATTGCCATGTGTGCTACAGCGGCATCCGACGAGGCTGCCTTAAGGGCGAGCACTTCGGCAGCGTCTTTAGCGTTCGCGGTATGAATCGAAACGAAAAAGAAGAAGAGGAGCGAAAGCAAGTGGAACTTAACTCTCATCGGGACCTCCGAACTGATGGGAATGCTTTGAGAACGGGGAAAGTTATTGTTTGAATGCGAAGGCGAGTACAAGGTTGTCTCACCCAGAATCTTTTCCAGGGAATAGGACCTATAGGACGTATAGGATCTATTTTGACTTCGCCAACCCCTCTCGAACCTTCCTTGGCAGCTTATCGTGCACGAGTTGGTGGGCAGTCTTGAGGAGTACTTTCAATTCTGTTTGCGGTAAGGCGTTCAGTTCTTCAAGCGCAACCCAGTGGTACCGGGCAACATAAGGAGCAGGAATGATTCCTTCCTGTTCCACCAGTTCGGTAAACTTTTCCGGTGTGCACTTGAAAGAGAGTTTGGTGGGATACTTCGCATCAAGTCCGGCAACTGCGAACATTTTTCCGCCGATACAAAACAGCAGATCGTTACCCCATTGCACCCGCTCAGTGACGTGGGGAAGGGACAGGCAGTACTGGCGAATTTTTTCCAGATCCATTCTTGCATGCATCATAGGTCCTACAGGTCATAGGTCCTATTGTCGTAACCCACAGACTATTTCATCAATTCCATCACGGCCGCAGTCATCGCCTTCACGCCGGTTCGCAGTGTAGGCTCGGGTACGGGTGCAAAGAGTGGTGAGTGAAGAGAAGGTAGAGGGATCCCGCGTTCCTGACTCTCCTTCACCTTCACGGGATCGACAGCACCTAACCAAAAGATGACCGCCGGGATCTTTTGATCGAGACTCAAATAGCCAAAGTCTTCGCTGCCCATCACCGGAGGCGCCTTCACAACATTTTCCGGACCCAGCACTCTTGTGAATGCGCCAGCAAGCCTTTCCATTAATTGTGGATCATTGTAGGTCACCGAGGTTATTTCCGTTTCACTCACCTTGACGATGGGGGCGCGATCCTCGGGAACCCCGGCGGCGATGGCAATGCCTTTCGTGACTCGTTCGATAGAAGCCAGCAGGCGTTTCCGGACGTCTTCCTTGTAAGCGCGAACTGTCAGTTGCAAATTGACTTCGTCGGGAATGATGTTGTAGCGCGTCCCACCATGAATGGAACCCACCGTTACAACGGCCGGGTCAAGTGGAGAGTTTTCGCGGCTGATTATGGTTTGCAGAGCCATCACAACCTGAGCAGCCACGACAACCGGATCCTTTGTGGCTTCCGGTTTTGAACCGTGTCCACCGAGACCTCGAATCTTAATATCGACGGCAGTTGAGCTCGCCATAGCATAGCCGGGCACATAACCAACTTTCCCGGTTTCAATCTCTGCGGAATCGTGCAGTGCAATTGCGAAGTCAGGCTTCGGAAAATTTGAATAGAGTCCGTCACGAAGCACCGCGCGTGCACCATCGATGGTTTCTTCCGCCGGTTGACCTAAGATGATCAACGTGCCGTGCCACTCGCTTTTTCGTTCGGCCAACACTTTTGCAGTTCCAAGCATGCTGGTCATGTGAATGTCGTGACCACAAGCATGCATCACACTGACTTCCACCCCCGCATCATTCTTGGTTTTCACTTTGCTGGCATAAGGCAGTCCAGTTTTTTCATCGACCGGAAGTGCGTCGAGTTCTGTGCGGATCAGAACGGTTGGCCCGGCGCCGTTTTTCAAAATGCCGACCACGCCGTAGCCGGTCCACTCAGGTTTTTCATATTTGCCGATGTGTTCGGTAACTGTGTAACCGAGCTTTCGCAGTTCCCCCGCGAAGAATGCCGCGGTCTTTTCTTCATGATGAGAGAGTTCTGGCGCCGCATGAAGCATTTTGTAAGTCGAAAGCAACCACTCAATGGTTTGCTGATCGATCGGGGTATCGGAATCCGTTTTGTCAACGGCATCAAGAGTTGGATGTGACATTTGGCTGGCCCTCTGAATCGGCTTTGATCCGGCAAGCAAGATTATGACTGAAAGAACGAGGGGGGATATGTATTTCATTCAGGCTCCTTTGGCAGCAACGAACGTCGCAGTTCACTAATCCGAGTCAGGTGATAATCGTCGTGCTCCGCCTGGAAGTAAAGCATGTCAACTAAACGCATGTTCACGTTCAGACGCGGGTGCAGAGCCACTCGAGCAAACATTTCAGGGTCGAGACTGGAAAGTTGTTCGACACTGTTCAGGCGTTCGTGTCGGAAGTTGTTAAGAATTGTTTGAATAGCGACGTCGTTGTGACTGGCTTCGTACGTTTTGCGATTCGACATGTCGGCCGCATGAAGTAATTCAGCGCCCGACATATATTCACCAATTCGTTGCTGAACGAGGGATTCGAGATCCAGCAAGTGGCCCGCGTTCTCCTGCATCGACCAACGCTGATCCTGTTGAAACGTTAGTACCGCTTCTGGTACGCCGTCGCAGTGTTCCTCCAATCTTGCAGGAACACCGCGAAGACGCTCGATCAATTCGGGGTACAGTCCGGTCGGGAAGTTGAAATCAAATGTGCGATCGGTCCACTTGATGCGAGCGGCCATGGTTTCGGAAAATAGGACCTGTAGGACGTATTGGACCTATGGTTTTTACTCGCCGGCTTCAATACCCTTCTTCGTTTCGTCGATCGCCTGATCGACAAATCTGATTGCGTTAACGCGATGGCCACCTTTGTCAGTGGTTGCCCGTTCGAGGTCGCTCTTCGCGTTTCTAAGAAACTCTAGTGCGGCTTTCATGTGCGGCTGGTCTGGCACCGGCGAGTTGGCGCTATGGTTGTGCCGGCGGTCAAACGCGATTCCTCGGTTTACTTCGGCAATTGCTTCGTTAACCAGGTTGATTGCTTTGGCGCGATGCCCAGCCTTGTTCGGGCTCGCTGCGATTAGATTGGCTTTGGCATTCTGTAGATTCACCTTGGCAGACTGCATGTTTGGCTGGTCAGGCCTTGCACTCACCGAAACGACCAGGAGGAGCATTGCTGACATTGACAGAATATGACGGTTGTATTTCATGGCCGGCTAAACTCCTACTTAAAAATGTTGAAGTCGCGAGAGCGGAATTATCCTACAACTGAGGCGAGCCGATTGCCAATTAAGTTATTGCCGATTGCTGATTTGGTCTTTGGCTTTGGGTCTTTGGTTTTTGATTCCGGCTTCCTGGTGTTTATCGAGTGCGATCTATTGGAAATGTGATCTAAAGCCAAAGACCGAATGCCAAAGACCAATCAGCAATTGGCAATCGGAAATCTGCAATGTCTTCACTCATTCGGCTGCGTGAGGCTGAACCAGTTTCCTGAATTATCTTTGAACACCGCTTCGATTCCATACGGTCGCTCGGCGGGTTCTGAAAGGAACTCGACACCCTTAGCTTTCAGCTCCTCGTATGTTCCGCGGCAATCGTCGGTGTTGAATGCCCCGGCTCCCAGAACGCCCTTAGCCATGATCGCCCGCAATTGGATAGCTGTCTCTTCGTCCATCAACATGCCGGCATTCGGCTCCATCAGGATAATCTCAAAATCGGGCTGATCATTTGTGCATAGTGTCAGCCAGCGAAAGTCGTCACTGACCCTAGCATCTGTATGCACCTTAAATCCAAGCTTGTCGCGATAGAACTCTAACGCCTCGTTTTGATTGTTTACAAAGATGGTGGCGTGCGACATCTTTCGAATCATCGTGTGTTCTCCTCGATTTGATTTTGTCGTGAAGGATAGAGGAATCGCGCGCGAATTGCTTCTTGAAAATTGCTGAGTCGGCTTGGATCCCAGATCGCAGATCTCAGATTTCAGATCTCAGATCTCAGATATGATTCGGTGCTCTGGGTTCAATCTGGAATCTGAGATCTGAAATCGCTTAACTTTCCAACCGGTACATCACAAGAAAACAACCAGGCACTTTCCGCTTCGCCAACTCTCTTGCTCGTGCTCTTTCTCGATAAGTTGCTGGAGCGTGTCCTACCCACTTGTGAAAGAGGCTACTGAAAGAGCCCAAACTCTGAAAACCAACTTCGAAACATACGTCGGTCACACGCAGATCGTCAGCCGTCAGAAGCTCTTTGGCCTTTTCAATGCGACGTTCAATCAGATACTGGTGAGGCGTCTTTTTGAAAGCCTGCCGGAAAAGTCGAAGAAAGTGATACCGTGAGAAACAAGCCTTCTCGGAAATCTGATCCAGATTAAGCGGATGATCGTAACAGTGATCGATGAACGCGCGGGCGCGACCGAGACGCTCAAGGGTCTCAAGATCCGAGAGCGTGTGTTGTTGGTCGGATTTTTGAACCATAGGCTGATTCGACCTACAGGACCGATGTAAATCTTGTCTTACGGTTTTGGCGGCAACGGTTTTTGCGTGGCGCTAGCGATCAACTCAGTCAGTCCGGCATCGCTTCCACCATGCCGAAACTTGTAATAGTTAGATGCCGCAGTGAGCCACTCTTTACGACTCTGCTCAGTTTTTGGATCAGTTCCTGCGACATTGATCGCACGCGCATACGCATCGACGATTCGATCCATGAAGACGTTCAGCTTTTCTAGCGCGGCTTTGCTTTCGGGTGTTTCCGGTTGATTAGCGAATTTGGTCTGATACGCGGCGGACAAGGTTTTGTAAGGACCTGATTCATAAGCGACCGCCAGAAAATAATATGTTGAGGGAGTCCGACGAATCTCGCTCTCGTACTGCGCGGCCTTAATTAGGGAATCGATCGATTGTTCCGGCGCAGTCTTCAGCGTTAGAAAGCCCACGGCATAGTTGAGATATGCGAGCGTATCATCTTTACCTTTGAACGGAGCCCACTCAGAAGGCGTTTTTCCTTCTTCTATAGCCTGAATTGACTTGCGCGCATAGTTTAGTGCTTCAGCATTGTGCGTCTCGTCCTTGTTCGAAGCCGCGAGGTAACCCGCGTAGCCGAGATCGATTTGAGCCCGAAGGTAGTTGGGTTCCGTGCTGAAAATTTGCGCGCCAGTACTGTATGCCTCTGAAAATTTCTTCTCGTTGATCAGTATGGGCAAATTTGCTTTACGTTGGTCCTGCTCGTAGCCCTTCATCCACTTCTGTAAGTAATCGACGTACCTGTCTTTGTCTTTGGTGTACTTCGCAACGTAGTCCTGCGCAGCTTTGTAGGCGACGGCCTTGTTGCCCTGGTAGTTGTCGTAGAATCGTTTGTAGATTTCAATCTTGACCGGGTCGTCCGTCTCCTGACCCAGGACAAGCTGATAACTAGATCCAGCTGCAAGCACAGAGGTCGCCAGAAGTCCGCTCAACACCAACTTTTTGACTAATCCCTTCATCTTAAAACCATCCTTCGCTTCCATTCGCCGAATAACGAGGTCGGCCTAGCTTAGACGCTGTTTAGCCCGCTAAGGGTTTTACTGGCCCGCGGTTTATAATCAGTTTGTGGGTTTAAAAAATATCACAATGTTGCTTGGTACGACAGGCTGTCAGTCTGTCGTGGGGTTCCAAAGACTCATCGACAGCCATTAAACAGTCGCGGTAATGACCAAAGACGCATCAACAGGCTGACAGCCATTCGTACAGGAAGCCAGGATTATCAGAATGACCAGCGAACGAAGACCAGATCACATCAAATTCACCGGCCGTATTTTATTTCTGACCGAAGACACGAACCTTATCCGCCAGCAACTCGAGGCTAGCTCGAATCCAGCCGCGGCGGCTGAGCTTGAGGCCGCACTTGCCCAACGTCTCCAGAATGATGATCTGCCATTGATGAGCAATATCTCCACTGACGAAATAACACCCGGATGGGTCTGTTTCTACTACGACGAAACGCTTGGTCAATATGTTTATGTAGGAATGCGGCAAGGCACAGTACAAAAGGACGAAGTCAAAAATGGCGACTTCGCAGTGGTGGTCTCCGGTCTTTCAAAAGGCTGCGGTTCATCGAGAGAAACCGCACCTTACGCGGAAAAGGCTGCAGGCATAAAGCTTGTCATCGCGAAGAGCATTGAAAAGATTTACGGTCAGAATTCCCAAAACATCGGTCTGCTAACCTCGACGGGTTTCAATCTCATCGATCGCATTCGACGCGGCGAAGAGATACCGCTGACGGAATTCACTAAGGGACTCGATCCAATCTCGCAGGACATCGTCACATACGGCGGATTATTCAATTACAACAAAGCCAGGCTCTCCGGAAAGATTTCGCCGCCGGCCATAAAGACGACTAAGCGGCCGATGACGATCGTTGAAAAAATCATTGCGCGTCATGCTTTCGTGACCGCCGGGAAGATTGGCGTCGACGCAGTGAAACCCGGCGATGCGCTGTTTGCCGTTGCAGATGTTCGCTTCTCACATGAATACGTTACACCGATGGCCGAGTCGCTTTTCAAACAAGCATTAGGAAGTGATGCTCGAGTGTCGGAGCCGGAATCAGTGTTTGCGTTTCGCGATCACCTGACATTTCTCGGACGAGTGATGTCTCCAAAACATCGCGAAATGGGTTTACTTGAAAAAGCGCAGGGGCTCGCCACGACCCAGGAAAGCTTCACGTCGTCTCAGAACATAAAACTGTACGGAGAAAACCCTGAAGGCGGGTCTGAAGCTATTTGTCACAACGCGGTCGTTGAGGATCTCGCGCTTCCCGGTCAAATCGTAATCGGGACTGACTCTCACACTTGCATGGCCGGTGTGCTTGGTTGTTTTGCCTTCGGTGTTGGTTCAACTGACATGGCAAATGCCTGGTACACGAAAGATATTCGTATCCGTGTTCCGGAAACAGTTCGTTACCTGTTGAAGGGAAAGAAGCGAAGCGATGTCGCGGCAAAAGATGTGATGCTTCACGTACTCGCTTCCGATTACATGAAAACCAGCAAGGGCATCGGGAAGGTGTTGGAGTTTGCCGGTGAAGATTTAAAAAACTGGCCGATGGACGAGCGTGCGACCCTGACCAACATGGCCGTGGAAGCAGGAGGCACCACAGGAATCATCGAGCCTGATCAAGTTACGCTTGATTACATAGTTAGAACGCGTGGGCTCGACGCGGACGAGATTCGGAAAGGATTTACCTTTAGCGATGAGGATGCTGAATACGCTGCTTCGTTTGAAATTGATTTGGATGAAATAACTCCGATGGTCGCGACGCCAGGCGATCCTCGCAACGGCATTCCGATTCATGACCTCACTGAAGAGGTGCGAATCGACGCCGCATACGGCGGCTCATGTACCGGTGGAAAAATGGCAGACATGGATATGTACGCCGAAGTGCTGAAGAATGCGCTTGCCGCTGGAAAGCGAGTCGCGGAAGGTGTCCATCTCTACATCCAATTTGGATCCCAGCGAATAAAACAATATGCACGCCAGCAAGGTTACTTCGAGATATTCGAGCGAGCGGGCGCGGAGTTGATCGACCCGTCGTGCGGCGCTTGTATCAATGCCGGACCGGGTGCATCACCTTCCGCAGAAACGGTGACAGTCAGCGCCCAGAATCGTAACTTCCCCGGACGCAGCGGGCCCGGGAAGTTATACCTCGCCTCACCTTATGTGGTTGCGGCTTCCGCCATAGAGGGTCGGATCGTCGAGCCCCTCGAATTTTTGAATCAGATCGACGAAGAATTGGTTACCGCATGAATGTCCGACGAACTTTAGTTTGTCGCTCTTAATCTACTAGAGTCCTCTAGATTTGAAGATTTCATAGCGCGGCTATTAGCCGCAACCAAACACTCGAATGAGTTCGCGGCTTCGCCGCACTCCTTGCGGAAAGCCTCTGGCTTTCCCTTAAGTCGTTATAGTTTGAGGCTCTGCCTCAGCGGCATAGCCGCATAATTCTAAGAACCGCGACGGAAAGGCAGAGCCTTTCCGCAAGGAGTGCGGCGGAGCCGCCAAGACCGCAAGGAGTGCGGCGGAGCCGCCAAGACCGCAAGGAGTGCGGCGGAGCCGCCAGGAAAACCTTGCTCAGAAAACAGGAACTTGTTCGTTTGTGTCACAGAAAGTCAGCCCAATTCTTGGTGAAATTCGCATCATCACCCACGACAAACTTTAGGAAGCTCTGATTAAGTACTATAGCCTGTTAGCCTGTCGACGATGTTAGCCATATTGTTGAGGCAAACCACGACAGGCTAACAGCCTATAGTACTTAATCAGAGCTTCCTAAAGTTCGTCGGACATTTCCTCAGTCCAACCCGATCGAATTTTTTTGTGACTTTGTCCATTCCCAAACGTTTTATAGATGGCGACTTCCGACAAACTAAAGTTCGTCGGACATTTTCCTGAAACTTTTCTGCCAATCCCAGCACTAACCTACCGAGACGATGAAACGGCTGGCGCTTGATGAACTAAATCTGGAAGCTCAGCCTGGTGCCTTTGCCGGAACTCTCATGAATAGTTCACGAGACCTGGTAACTCGCGTCTGCCAGGGTGACCAAGAGGCTTTTCGTCTGATCTTTGATAGATATTCGCGGCCGGTAATCGGATTCATTTACGACATGGTGAGCGATCGGGAGTTGGCCGAAGAGCTTACCCAGGAAACTTTCGTTCGAGCGTTCCGGGGAATTCATAGCATGAAGCCCCAAACAAAGCTTTCAACGTGGTTGTTTGGAATCGCCAGAAACGTCGCACGCGAATCACTCAGGGCCCGAACTCGTGCCAATACGCAGGTAACACTGGAGGACGAATCGGTGATGGGTGTGAGTGATCAAAAGCCAGTTCCCGTCGATCGATTGTTGAGTAAGGAGTTAAACGAGGTGATTCGCCGGGCACTGGACGCACTCGATGAGGACAAGCGATTGGTGTTCACGCTGAAGGTATTTCACCAATGCAGTTACGAGGAGATTGCAGAGATTACTGGATTCTCGCTGGCGAAGCTCAAAACGGATTTGCACCGGGCGCGAGCGGAAATGCGACGGCGCATTCAGCCGTACGCAGGAGTTGGTTATGAAGTGTGAAAGTTGTCAGCAATCACTGGAAGAATATCTCGACGGTGAGTTAAGCGAGCGCGAGGCGAGCGCAGTCGCAGCGCACGTCGCCAGGTGTCCGTCATGCGCCGCGCAATGTGCGACGTATTCGGGCGACCAGGAACTTTTTTCCCATTACGATCGTGATCTTGCGATTCCGTCTTCGATGTGGGAGCAGATTGCGGAACGAACGGCCACGCCAACCGTGAGTCAGCTTTCCGAAAACGGTTTTGGTCCACGCCTCGTCGCCCTGATTCGCGTTCCTTCGTTTGCGGTCTCTTTCGCTGCAGCAACCGTTATGGTTGTGTTTGCCCTGGTGATTTACGCGGCCTACATGAAGACGCAAAAGCCTAAACCAGTCGTTGCTTTCACCGCAGCCGCGCAAGAACCGAAGCCTAAGGAACAGCCTGCACCGGTGCCTTCTAGCTCAGCGGAACCTCAGAAACACATCGCAGTCAGTAATCAGAACTCTGTACACCGCAGAGCACGCGCCGTTAAAGCAAGCGACATAGAGGCGTCTGATGTTTTGTCATCCGATCTCGGTGTTCAGGATATTGAGGACCAGGAGACGGCGAAACATCTCGAACAAACTCAAAACCTGCTGCAGTCGATACGTAACGTGAAATTGAATGATAACGACGTCGAAATAGATGTCTCGTACGACAAGGCGCTCTCGCGACGACTCTTGAACGAAAACATTGTTCTGCGTCGTGACGCGGAAATGAAAGCGAAGTATCCGACCAAGATGCTGCTGAGCGACCTCGAACCGCTTTTGATCGATATCGCTAATTTGCCGGACCAGGCAAAGCCCGAAGAAGTCCGAGTGATTAAGGATCGTGTGCAGAAGACCGAAATTGTGGCTGCGTTGATCGGTTATTAGTGCAGATTTGCAAAATAGTGCTGTTGAGTTGATCTATCTGATTCACACCGAGGCTTTAGCCCGCTGATAGGGCGGCAAGCAAACTTCTGAAACCGTTTAAACGGTTTCTCTTGAACCGCGATCTGAATCACCGGGCTAAAGCCGCGGTGAGAATGACACTAAGAACCGATGCGAAAGTACTTTTTTGCAAAGCCGAAAACCTTGGCCGACTGTGAGGAATACGACGATGAGTACCAGAATTTTTCTTAACGCTAAGCCGCTATTCATAGCGATTCTGCTGTGCGCGATTGCCAGCGTCACGGTGGGCCAACAGCGCAGTGTCCGCAACTCAAATCAACTTACGCAGCAAACTAAAACCGACGCAGCCGACGTAATCTTTCGCAGCGGGCGCGATCTGATTACCGATCAGGAGTGGGCAAAAGCGCAGGAGAAGTTCAACCAACTCATCTCGACGTATCCTAACGACAAGAACGTAGATGCCGCGATGTACTGGATGGCATACGCGATGAATAAGCAGTCGAAAACCGATCTGTGCCGGCACACTCTCACTCAGCTGTTGGAAAAGTACCCAAATACAAGTTGGCGAGAGGATGCGCGCCTCCTGATGGCGCAGACCCTGGCGGGTCGCTCTGTGTATGAGGCCGCCACTCCAGCTCCGGGTTTTACCGTCATTGAAGGTGTCGGTAGCGGAGCAGGTCTGGGCGTCGGGCGAGCTCCGGTCGCGATTGCCGCACCCGCCGGTAACGCAACAATCTGGGCCCTTGAACCGGATAACGACGCAGCCGACGATGACCCGTGCGAATTCAAGATCGTAGTGTTGCAGGCACTCTTTCAAACAGACCTTCAGCGCGGCGTAGTTGCCGCAACGGAATGGTTAAAACCCGGATCTACACAAACAGTCCGCTGTAAAGGCGCCGCTCTGTCGTTGTTGGGCCGTTACGGCGGCAAAGCTGTTACGCCAGTAATCATCGGAGTTGCTCGCAATGAATCGGATCTCAAACTACGTGCTCGAGCCATCTCAGCTCTTGGCGCGACGAACGACGACAGCGTAATTGACGCCTTGCGCGAGTTTGCACTCAACTCAAAAGATAACGACATCATTGAAGCGTCGTTATACGCGCTTAGTAAACACAGCGGCGAGCGGGCAATTCCAGTTCTGGTTGAACTGGCTTCGAGTAGTAGCCGGCCGACATCTTTACGAAAGATCGCTATCTCGAGTATTGCGACGCGCCCGGGTGAACCGGCAGTTGATGCATTGCTCAGGATTTATGACGCAGACCAGACGCCGGAGATTCGCAGGTCGGTCATTTCAGGTTTTGGCAATAGAAGGAGTGAGCGCGCTGGAGCGAAGTTGCTCGAGATTGCGCGTAGCTCCGACGTAGTCGAACTCAGAAAAGCCGCGATCAGCGCACTGTCTCGACGCAGCGGCGAAAGCGCTATCGACAATTTGTTGAGTCTCTATGACAGCGAGAAGAATGAAGAAGTGAAGGATCAGATTATGAACGCGTTTGGGTCAGGTACGGTGATCTATGGACAAGTGGGTACGCCCCTTGGCGCCACGACAATCGCACCCGGCGGCTTTCCTTCTCGCAGCCGCTTGAATGATCAGCGTGTGGTAACAAAGCTCATCGAGATTGCCCGCAATCCACAAACTCCGATGGAACGTCGCAAACGCGCTATTGGCTGGTTGAGCAGAAGCAATGATCCGAAAGTTCTTCAATTCCTCGAAGAACTGCTGAAGTAGTGTCGCTTTACATTGACTCGTCGGCCTCTGTGTAGCAAACGAGCAACTTCATGTTTTTTAGCAAGATGTTTTTCGTCCGAAGGGATCGAAGTTAATAGCAGTGGGCAAGCGCTTTGCACGAAGCCCACGGGAGTTAAGCATCAAGGATTGAAGACCCTGAAAGGGTCAAACAAACAGCCCAGTTTCGGCCGATGTAACCGCTTAGTTCCGTGGGCTTCGCGCAAAGCCGCTTGCCCACGGCTATTAACTTTCATCCTTTCAGGATGGCTCAGTTGTTTACACATCGGCTCTTAAGCCCGGGTAAAGAGCCCAAGCATCACATGGTTAATGTCACCATACTTAGAATCGTCTTAATTGCAGGCGTCTTACTCGCGTTTTATGGCTCGGTCTTAAGCCAGACCAGGCCATTTATCCCGGTTGAAGGCGCGACGCTCAAAGCAAAGATCGATAGTGCAGTGCTACAGGGTCGCAATAACTCCCCGTCAGGTCGTTTCTGGTTTGGTTATCAGTTTGAAGTCAGACCGGGAGTAGCTACCGATTTCGAAGTCGTTGACAGTAACGGCGCAGTCTATATGTCAATGGATGGAACATCGATGATGTTCGATTCAAGATACGAGACGCGAGAGCTGGGATTGTTCTTCCTGTTCGACATTCAACGGGAACAATTCACGCGTGCCGAAGTCTATAACCTGAAACGCAAGCACGAATTGAGTGGATATCCGGTGTACTGGGCGGGCCAGATTGGCAACGAAGAGAGTCTGAATTATCTCAGATCGATCATCGATTCTACGGCGCCGGAAGTAAATCGCCTTGGTGATCGGGCCACATTTGCCATCGCGCTCCATGACGATGCACGAGTCGAGCCGCTGTTAATAGAGCTTATTCGCCGACCGATTAGCGAGCCCATTCGGTCCCGAGCGATTTACTGGCTGGGGAATACACCAGAGAGCGTTGCCAAGAACACTTTGTTCACGGAGATCGTACGTAACATACAAGAGGGCGACGAAGCACGTCAGAATGCCATGTCGGCGCTTGGAATGAGCCGCTCGCCCGCGACTCTTCCGCTGTTACAGAATCTTTACGAGACACAGACTTCGCGTGAACTCAGGCGACGCGCTTTGAGTGGCATTGCCCGGAACGACAACACAGACGCAGCCGCAACTTATCTGATTCGAACCGCTGAGTCGGAAAGGGATCTCGACTTACGAAAATCGGCGATTTCGGCCCTCGGCCGCATCGCAGGCCAGAAGAGTCTGGGCGCCCTGACAACAACGATTGACAACGGTGTGGAAACCGAGCTTCAAAGACAGGCAGTGATTGCGATCGGCCGGCGACAGAAGGATGAAGCCGTTCCAATTCTGATTCGTGTAGCTCGAACTCATCCAAAGATGGCAATTCGCAAACAGGCGATTCAGGTGCTCGGACAAACGGGCGACGAACGAGCAGTCGCATTATTTCGGGAACTTCTTGATAAATAGACGTGAATAAACTAGGCGGGTGGACTTTGGACTTTGGACTTTGGCCTTCGCGAAAAGTGTGGATCTGAACTAAAGACTAAAGACCAAAGACCAAAGACCTAATTCGTAGTTCTGTGTTGCTCCCCACAATGACTACAACGAACGAAAAACAACCAGGAGGTAAGTGATGAGCAGCACATGGATGCCCGAAAGAGACGTGCCCTCTGACGATGCTCCACCGAGACCGTCCGAGTTGGCTTTACAGAATTTGAACAGTGTCAGGGAGGCAGCCTTGACCTTGTTGCGTGAGGTCGATGCCCTGCGCAAAACGAACCAGACTACGTCAAACGGGAAGCTTGGACTTCACGAAGAAGTGCAACGTTACGAGATAGAGTTGATCCGTCAGGCGCTACATCGCACGCGTGGTAACCAGCGACGCGCTGCCAAACTCCTGGGCGTAAAAGTCACGACGCTAAATTGTAAGATCAAGCGATTTGGTATTTCGCTGAGTGACTACGAAGCCGACTGGGGTGTGTTGGCTTAAGTCGGTAAGAAGTCAGAGCAGGAGCAGCAGCAGGCAATAATAGGACCTATACGACCAATAGGACCTATTACAATCTTGCCTGCTCCTGCTCCTGCTCCTGCTCCTGCTCCTGCTCCTGCTCCTGCCGACTGACTTCTTTCCTATTGTCACGTCCCGACAAGACAGACGCATATCGGACATCTTTCGCTTCGCTCCGGTTCTGATTCGCGGTAGCATCCTCCATCATGAAAAACTATCTCGACTTAACAGACAAGGTAGCGATCGTTACCGGCGCAGGCAGCGGTATTGGTTATGCCACGGGCGTTGCGCTTTCAGCTTGTGGGGCAGCGGTGGCCATTAACTTTCATCGCAACGAGAGTGGTGCTGAGGCATTACGGAATGAGATTGTTACCGCTGGCGGTCGCGCCATTACGGTTCGTGCCGATGTAACTCTATCAAGTGATGTTGAGACGCTGGTTCGGAGCACGATCGACGAGTTTGGTGCGGTGGATGTTTTGGTGAATAATGCCGGGTCGTTGATTGAACGACTACGTATTCGGGAATTATCTGAAGAGCGTTGGGACGAAGTAATTGATCTCAACCTGAAGAGTGCTTTTCTTTGCACCAAGGCCGTTGTCCCATTGATGATCGAGAAGAAGAGCGGTTCTATTATCAACCTGACTTCGATTGCGGGACGCACTGGTGGAGGTCCTGGTGCGATTCATTACGCATCCGCAAAAGGCGGCGTCATCAGTTTTACTAAAGGCCTCGCAAAGGAACTGGCGCCCTTCGGCATTCGCGTAAATGCGGTCTCGCCCGGAGTGATTGACACACCGTATCACGAACAATTCTCAACGCCCGAAATGATGAAGGCTAACGTTAATGCAACGCCGCTGGGACGGATCGGAACGGCTGAAGAGGTTGCGAAAGTGATCGTGTTTCTCGCCTCAGATGCGTCGAGTTATGTGGTGGGTGAGACGATTGAAGTGAATGGTGGAATGTTCATGGACTAAGATGATCTCAGATCCCAGATTCCAGATCCCAGATCTCAAATTGAACCGCCGTCATCATATTAGAGATCTGGGATCTGGGATCTGGGATCTGGGATCTGAGATCTAAGATCTGAGATCATCTTCCCCCAGCGTAATACGATTTCCTTCCAATGATGGTGTATTCCGGATGCCCTTTTACTTCGATGCTGATTTTTCTGCGGCGCCCGTCGCGTGTTTTGTTTAATGGGTAGTAACCAACTATGTACCGGTCGTTGATATCAGAGAAGATGCGTGAGTAGATCGTTTGCGCCTGGGTAGGACTTTCCAGAAACTCGGTCCAACCACCTGAAATGTTCGACACTTCCATCAATGCCGATTGCAGTTTTGCGCGCTCTTCCGCGCGATAACGCAGTGCTTGAACGGGAGTCAACTTTCGCCTTGCCTCATCTCGAGCCTTGAACGCGGCTTGTGCCCCTTTCGAAAGTGTCGGCAACCACTCGCTCATAGCACGCGCATCATCGGCGCGTAGTGCTTCCACCTGCTGTTCCGGAGTCAGACCAGCAAACTTTGGTTCCGGTATCACCGTGTAGATCGTGGCGCGCGATTTTTCGACAGCACGATAGATATCATCCAAACTAAATTCGGTCATGCCATCGCGTTGCAGCTTGAGTTGTGCTTCAACATCGGCCTGCGCCGCAGGAATCCATTCCGGAGGTAATCCGGGAGGGACCGAAGGAACAATAATCGAATTGCGCAAATACTTCGCCTCGTCGCCATCGGTCTGGAAGACAATGATTGGCCGTTGATCTTCTTCGTCGAACGCTTCTTTCAACGTTGCCATCAATGCACTGTATTGAGCGCTTAGCCCGAGTCTCCGGTTCTTTCCACCGAAACCCAGGAGCCCTTTCTTGCCGCGGCTTCGTTCAATAAGAATATCCAGCTTCTTCTTGAGTTCGGATTTGTTGTTGGTGAAATCCGAGAGCATCTCGACATCGTCGGTGATGATCGCCATCCGATCCAGCCCACCAAGCTTATCGACGAGAACCTTCGCCGCTTCCACGCTGTTTTGAATAAAAGGAAACTGGCTGCCGCTGTAGTCGATTATCAGCGCGATCGAGCGAGGAACACTTGTATTGCTGCCGAGCAGAAAGTGTCCAACTGACTGCGGCTTTCCATCTTCAGCGACGATGAAATCAGAAGCGACTAACCCTTTGACGGCGCGACCCCGCGCGTCGAGCACGAGCACATCGCTGGCTACCAGAGAGGTCTCTATTCGAATGACATCGTCGTCCGAAGCGGGCGAAGAACTTGTGGTGATGTCAGAAGTTTGGTTGCGATCCGGATCCCATTTGAGCTTTTTGAGACTGGAACCGAACGTTTTCAGTTTGGGCTTGTCGCGTGACTGTTGAGCGAATGCAGTGCTTCCTAAGAAAAGGCCGATGCACAGAGGCAACGCTAAGAGGCTTGGATAACGCATTCGATGATTCCACGAATTGTGGCTCTGGGAAGCTTCTGAAGATTATAACCGAATGAATCGTTTGCGCAGCCTGGAGTCTCGCGTCTCTACCAAGCGTGATAGGACTCTCGTCTTCCCGACCAGGTAGATCCAGGAACTGTCCTGTGAACCAGACTTACTCAATGACGGGTTTATCGCTCGTAAGCGATAATTACGACGAGTTGGAGTCGTGGTTGCGTGGGTGAGCCGCTCAAGCGCATCAGCGTTCGGCGGACAAGTTCCTTTAGTCGGAGTTGACAACGGTGCCGCTCAACAGCAAACGTTAGGCGTTCCCGAGTAAGGAAGGCGAACTCAATCCGGCGAGTGAAATTAAGACGATGAAAATACAGGGAATTGTGCAAGACGGGGAAGGGGACGCGTCATTCCGGATCAGCAAATATTCTGAGATTTACCAATTGTGGACAGGGATGACAATTGTTCCAGGCTCCCTCAATGTCCATTTAGCCGCACCGTTTGACTGGAATGATTCGAGTTTTGAACCCTTCAAAAAAATATATTCACTCATCCCCTACGGTGGGAATCGAGATATTTGTCTGATGCCCTGTGAGATTTACAAAGAGGAGAGAGAAAAAATTTATGGGTTTGCGTGGGCTACCACACATGCAGCAAATGACTTCGATCATAGAGTGCTGGAAATCATCACCTCAGTTAGATTGCGGGATGTCTTGCAGTTGAATACCGGGTCGCTGGTAACAATCGACATCCCAGTATCCTGGAAATGCGGAGATTTATTAAACGGTTAGTTGCATGAATAGAGCCCGTGAAAACTTCACGAGCTCTTATTTATTTTGCGGTTTGGCACTTCGCAGGCGTTACGCTTTTGCCCGCTTCGAACGCTGAAATCTGCGGCATTCCACTTTTCTAGTCTTATCGTTGAGCCGTGGCTGCCGTTTGTGCAAAACGAGAGTCGGCGATTGTCACGTCCGATCGTTCCCAGGCTTTCTTAAAACGCGCTTCGACTAATGCAGCGTCAGCAGTCTTACCTTGTGCCTGTAACGCTTTCATCAATCCATACAACGACCACCCGTTATTCCGATTCTTCCTCAGGTCGGCCCAATAGACTGTTTCAGCTTCGGCAGGACGCTTGGCTTCGAGAAGGACTGCTGCCAATGCCTGTCGCGGTGGATAGTGCCACTCAGCCGGTTCTGTGTAGACCAATGAATCTTCCAGGCGCACGGCGCGTTCAAGGTGAGCAATAGCGCTGTCGTAATCCTTATTGGCGGCGGCGATCTCGCCCGCAAGCACTTCGGGAGCAATGGACAACACTGCATGACCAGTGTTTGGTGAAAAGAGTGGTTGATCCAGCGTTTTGTCGGTCAATAGTTCGTTCACCTTTGCCAGCTCCTGGTTTGCCTGGTCCAGTTGGCCCTTGTGAACGAAAGCGATACCGCGCGCATAGTGCCAGATGCCTCGAGCATAAGGACTGAAAGCGGGCGGTTCCGGTTGCTGCAACATTTCATCCCATTTCCCAAATCGCGTCAGAGCGTAATAAGGAACTATGCGAAAGATCGCCATGAGAGGAACCTGTTGCAGTGCTTCATCGGGAACTTTAGAAGCAGCCTTGCGCGCAGATTCGATCGCGAGTTTGCTGCGACCGTCCGCCGTAGCAGCAAACCAGAGGAAATGAATGTTGTGTGGATAATAGCCCATTGGGTAAAGCCCCTGGGCCTGACACTGCGAGATATAGTCTTCGTCAGCGGCGATCGCCAGTTCGTTGCTACGGACAGCGTCAGTGTACCGGCCTACCCGCTGATAGATATGAGCCGGCATGTGGACCATGTGTCCGGCTGCAGGCATTAAAGTCAGAAGACGATCAGCCGCAACTTCAGCCTTACCGACGTTGTCGGTGGCTTCCAACAAGTGAATGTAGAGGTGCAGTGCGCCAGGATGTACGGGATTCCTGGCTATTACTTTTTCGATCAGGGAAACAACTTCGTCCATACCTTCATACGGTTGACCATCTCGAGTCCAGTATCCCCACGGACGAAGATCCATCATCGATTCCGCATAAAGCGTCGCGGCGTCGAGATCATCGGGAAACTTTTGTTGAAGCTTGTACATTGCTGCGGCGTATGCGTGATCTCGAGCCTGCCGATCAGCTGCATTGCCTGAGTAACGTTCCGCCAGCGCGTCGATGTATGCCTGTTCGCGAGGCGATGCTTTCGATTTGAGCTCAATCGCTTTCTTGAGTGCCTGCAGCGCCGGCCCTTCAGCATTCGGATCCATTGGAGCATTGATGTTTGGCCCAAGCACGAGCGCCTGTCCCCAATACGCCATTGCCAGATTGGGATCCTGCCGTGCTGCCTCTCGGAATGCCCGCCCGGCTTCGGCATGATTGAAGGCATAGGAGAGATTAAGTCCCTGGTTGATGAAGAGCTGCGCCTGTTTGTTCTTCGTGCTTACCGGAAACTGATAGTTTCCGAGTTTTTGAAGACGCGGTGCCAGTACACCACCTGGACCAGCCTTATCCTGATCTGCTGATTTGGTGTAATGAACGTGACCGCCGGGTTGTGGCTCCTGCGAAAGCGTTAGACGCTGAGCGCCGCAGAATGTCGCGACTATCACTGCGAGAATTACAGGTAAGGGAGTACGAATAGGAACTGCAAATAATGGGGACATCTCTACCTCCGTTGGGTGGTTATACTCATGAACTCGTGCGGGGGATACTCAAAGTTGATCCTTAAGGGTGAGGATATTAACGCGGGTTTGATTTGGCCTCAAGAATTTCAAGAAGGGCGCGCTTGGAGCAGAGGCGTCCTTTGGAGTGCGACAGCCTGCACGTCGCTTTGTAACCGGGCCACTTGACGGGGTCATGATGCGCTTTTCAGAATTCGGTAACAATCTGCCAACGTTTCCGCTGTGACAGAGCGACGGCAGGCCGTCGCACTCCAAAGGACACATTTAACGCCAATCCGGTGGCGTCAAGCTTTTCGGTTTGTACTCACTTTCTCCAGGCGCCATCTGCTTCAAACCAGTATGGTCTGTGATGTGTCGAGTCACCAGCTCTCGAAACAACTGTTCCTGATCACTACCACTAAAGACACGCTTTGGTACCGCAGTCATCATCCGTGTGTCTTTTCCATAAAGCAGAAGGTACATATCACGTCCCTCCACCACTCTCGTGTAAAGACTCCAGGCCATTTTCGAATCAACCTGTGACGTTTTGAACTTGACGCCCTCATCGGAAAAGGTGATTTCATACCGGTCGCGAAATTTCGCATCTCCGCGAAAATATTTTCGTGGCGTATTTACCAGCACGTTGTAGAAAAGCGCAGCTTCGAGGAGTACGACAAATACAAGTCCCGGAATCACGATCAACGAATCGGTTAAGAAGCTGAGGAGAATAACGCCCGCTCCAAGCAGCAAGCCGAACACGGCCAATCTGCCAATGATATTTGGTGAACTGGAGAAGAAAAGTCTATTCGCGGCGAGATATTCCGCTTCAGTGTATTCGTATTCGAGTTTGACTTCTGGTTGTGACATTTCAGTTATCAAAGCGGACGAGAAACGAAAATCAGGTTAACGCGCAGTCGGGATGTGGGCAAGCGATTCTATTTGAATCGCTTGCCCCCTTCCTGACGGCTGCTCTGGCTGCGCTTTTGGACGATGTTCGTATGCTATAAGAGACTGTTCTTTTTCAGCTAAGCCAATCCGAGAAAACTCTTGATGCGCCAGCAGCAGACTTCCTCCCGCTTCACCAACGGCTTAGACTTATTTCTGATCAGCCTCCTAATTCTTTTTCTCGAGCTCGCATGTATTCGCTGGTTTCCAGCTCATATTCTCTACTTAACCTTTTTTACAAACGTCGTACTCCTTGCCTCTTTTCTGGGAATGTCAGTCGGATGTTTGGCTGCTCGCGATCGCAATAACTACCTAACCTGGACCCCGCTCCTCCTTGTCATTGCACTGGCTGCAGCACATGGCATTGAGATTAGCAGCGCCTCATTCATCAAGTTTGTCGATGTAGGTAATCAAGTCTCACCTCAACAGGTTTACTTTGGCACCGAGTATCACACGCAGGATCTTTCTCGTTTTGCTATTCCTATCGAAGTCCTTTGCGGGTTCTTTTTTATCGTAATCGCACTCGCGTTTATTGGACCTGGCCAGGAATTGGGACGCGCACTTCAACGTTGGACTAATCGAGTCCAGGCTTACACGCTGAATATTATTGGTAGTCTCGTTGGTATCGTTCTGTTTGCTGCGTGTTCGTGGCTCGAGTTGTCGTCTGTGTGGTGGTTCCTGTTGGTTGCAGTGGGAATCGGTTGCTTCTATTTCACTCGCGCCCAAAAACCAATCATTGCCGCTACCAACGCTTTGTTACTCTTTTTGGTAGTAATGCTCGCTGGTTTCGTCCCTTCTCAAAATGGCAACCAAAACCAGCAGTTCTGGTCGCCTTACTACCGAATAGATTTCAACAAACCCAATCTGTCGCTCTCAGTTAACTTGATCTATCACCAGCAGATGGTCTCTCGTAATGAAACTTTTCCAGCCTATGCCCTGCCTCATTTATTGAATCGAGATGCCGGCAGACCGGCGTTCTCGGATGTGCTGATTATTGGTGCTGGTTCGGGTAACGACGTCAGTCGCGCATTGCAGTGGGGCGCTCAACACGTTGATGCAATTGAGATCGATCCGGGTATAAACAGACTCGGGCGACAGTACCATCCAGATCACCCCTACCAGGATCCGCGAGTAGAGATTCACCTCGATGATGGACGAAATTTTCTGCGTTCGACGTCTAGAAAGTATGACTTGATCGTTTATGCATTAGTCGACTCGCTTGTATTGCATAGCGGCTACAGCAACATTCGTCTCGAGAGTTTCTTGTTTACGCGCCAGGCCTTTGACGACGTCCGACGTCACCTCAAGCCGGCTGGAAATTTTGTTATCTACAATTATTTCCGACAGGGCTGGCTTGCAGCCCGTTTGCAACAGGGTCTGGAAGAGGTATTCGGTGTGGGCAATCCTCTGGTGCTGACATTACCCTACCGGAAAATAATTGAACCTGAACAATCAACCTTCGGAGACTTCACATTATTCTTTGCTGGAGCAACCGGAGAGTTGCGAAAAGCATTTGCCACACAACCCGATTACTCCCTGCGCGCGGACGTATCGCCAGGTCCCGACTCACCAAACGGCTTTCAACTGTCACAAGCAACTTCGGCGGCTAACGATTATCTCCACTTCGGATTAGCTACCGTTTCGCCACCCAGGGAACGACTACGTACCGCCACGGACGATTGGCCTTTCCTGTATCTGCGTAAGCCGATGATCCCGACCTTGAGTCTGCGTGGCATGTTGATAATGGGTAGTATGGCCGTGTTACTGATCTTTCTGTTCATGCGCCGGATCAAATCAACCCAGAATCCGAACAGTGAAGAAAGCGTCGCGCTGAATCTCCGACTTTTCTTTCTGGGCGCGGGATTCATGCTGATCGAAACCAAAGCGGTGGTCACGATGGCCTTATTGTTTGGGAGTACCTGGGTGGTGAATTCAGTGGTGTTCTTTGCGTTGTTGTTGATGATCTTGTTTGCAAACTACTGGACGATCAAGTTTAAGCCGGGTCGTTTGTGGCCGTATTATGCCGGGCTACTGATCGCGCTCACACTTAACACGATTGCGCCGCTCGACTTCTTTCTGGGGATGCACCGAAGCGTTCAAATTCTCGGTTCGTGCCTGCTGGTCTTCGCGCCAATCTTATTTGCGGGAATTATCTTTGCCGACTCGTTCAGGCGGACTACCAACCCCGACCGCGCTTTTGGTCTTAATATCGCGGGTGCGATCGTCGGGGGGTTGGCTGAATATAGTTCGATGTTATTGGGCTTCCAGTACGTGGCACTCGTTGCGATCGGCTTCTACGTGCTGTCAGCTGTTTGTGCTGGTAAATCTGAAGACGTTCCGTTCGATGTGAGATCGGAGGTGTCTCGTTAATAAGCAGTAACTTTGGAGAGCGACGGCCTGCCGTCGCTTTGTCACCGCGCTACTTAATCGAGAGGTGCTGAAACAAAGCGGCGGCAGGCCGTCGCACTCCAAAGTTACTGCTTACCGACGAGACACATCGTCGGCAAATTAGGTTGATGCTCGGGCCGTCGCTGATTGGTTCTAGCGACATCGATGTTTGCAGTCGTTCTTCGCTTCCTTTGCTCTTCGTTCACAGATCTTGCGCTCAGTCTTGAACGGTATCATGCGACAAGCATCCTTCTTCACGTGGTAACTGTCCGCGCATCTATCAGTGCAACGACTCTTCCGACTACGTGCGGCATCCGTCGTTACAGGTAGCGCTATTAGCAAAGCTAACAAAAAGCCTGAACTCACAATCCGCCTGATCTGCTTCATAACAACTCTCCTTTTTATTTTGCCGACATGGCAAACCCGCTTCTGTCGGGAATCGATGGTATTGGGGGTAAAGTAAGAGGAGAGAGCTATAGCATACTACGGACGCAGAAGATTGTACGACAGGCTGTCAGCCTGTCGAGCGCAGCAAACCGAACCACGACAGGCTGACAGCCTGTCGTACAACTGTCTCTTCAATCAAACGCTCACCAACGGCAACGTTCGGTAACGTTTTCCTGTCAACTTCGCGAGCGCGTTCACCACCGCCGGGGAGATCACTGGAACAGGAGGCTCACCGCAGCCGGTCGGCGCTTCCGTACTCGGCACAATGTGAACGTCAACAGTCATCGGAGCATCCATTATGTACGCGGGTGTGTAGCCATCGAAGTTCCTCTGCTCAACTCGACCATCCTTTAACGTGATTGCGCCGTGAGCCATTAACTGTATTACGCCGAAACCGAGGCCACCTTGAAACTGGCTTTCGACCGAAAGCGGGTTAACCGCCAAACCGCAATTTACAGCGACAGTGGCACGATGAATTCTCGGACGCTTGTTTTCAATCGAGACTTCTACCGCGCAAGCGACCGCAGTTTCAAAAGACTCGTGGCAAGAGATGCCGACTGCTCGACCGCCTGCCAAGTTTTTTCGCCACGCACTCTTCTGATCCAATAGATCAAGCACCGAGTGAAGCTTCTTTGCGTCGGTCTTCAGAAGCTTTCGACGGTATGCAATCGGATCGAGCTTCGCTCTAGTTGCCAATTCGTCGACCAATGTCTCCATTACAAAAGCGTTGTGGGTATGTCCAACTGATCGCCACCAAAGCACCGGAACATTTACGGTCGGGTGATGCACGGACACGTGAAAATTCGGAATGTTATAACTGGTGTCCGCGGTTCCTTCGACAGCAGTTTCATCAACGCCGTTTTTGATCATCATCGCGAACGGAGTTCCCGCTAGTAATGATTGTCCGACTATAACGTGCCGCCAGGCTGACGGTAGACCGTCTGCCCCGATGCCAATCTCAATGCGGTGGGCGTGCATCGGGCGATAGTAGCCACCACGAACATCATCTTCCCGTGTCCAGATCAATTTAATCGGGGTATCGCGGAAGCGTTTGGCGATGAGCGCGGCTTCCTTTGGAACATGTGAATCAGTCGTTGCTCGCCGTCCGAAACCCCCGCCGGCGAACTCTGTATGGAAAGTAACCTGATCGGGTTTCACACCGAGGACCTGTGCGATGATCATTTGGTCCATCGTTTGAAACTGGGAAGGAACCCACGCCTCCGCTTTATCACCTTCAAACTTGACAGTGGCGTTTAGCGGCTCCATCGGAGCATGAGCGAGGTAAGGAAATTCGTATTCAGCAACGATGCTGTTCGTCTGGGGAATGCGATCCATCGCTTTTTCGTCGCCGCGAGTGACGGCAACGTTTCCTGTTGTGGTTGCGAGCTGTTTGTACTTCGCGAGTAATTCGGCGGTATCAGCGCGTTCAACGCCTGTGAGGTCCCAATCTATTTTTAGTAGATCGCGAGCCTGCTTTGCGGTCCAGAATCGATCCGCAACGACAGCAACGCCAGTCCCTTTTTCAAGAGGTATCTCGAAAACGTCACGCACACCGGGCAGGGCACGTGCATCGCGATCATCGACAGTTTTAACTTTGGCACCAAACACCGGTGGATGGGCGACAACCGCAATCTTCATCCCGGGCAGATCTAAATCCAATCCAAACTTTTGCGAGCCGTCGCACTTCGCAGGACTGTCGAGTCTCTTTACTGGTTTCCCGATAATGCGAAACTCGGAGGCACTCTTGAGCTGCACCTTGTCTGGTAGCGGCTTACGCGCTGCATCGTTTGCCAGTTCAGCGTAACGAGCCGAACGATTGCCGGGACCATAAACAATGCTGTTTTCCGTTCGACACTGAGTAGGTGCGACTTGCCACCGGTCCGTTGCGGCAGCCACTAACATGGCGCGCGTCTTTGCCCCAAGTTCACGGTATTGCTGGAATGAGTGGGCAATAGAACCAGAGCCACCAACCATCTGCATGCCGAACAGCGGATCTTTATAAACATCTGCGGCTGGCGCGAGATCGGCAGTAACCTGTGACCAATCGGCATCCAGCTCATCAGCAAGAACCATCGGTAACGAGGTTTGTACTCCCTGTCCAAACTCCAGTCGATTGACGGTGATTTTGATCTTCCCATCAGTGGCAATGTGTATAAACGCATCTGGTGGATAAACTTTTGGGGGTGATGGTTGCTGCGCTGAAGTAACGCGAGGCAGATAGAGTGAAACCAACAATCCTCCGGTCGCGGCCGTCGTCACTTGAAGAAAGCTTCGGCGGTTCAGCGTCAGATCGTTTTCGCGCTTGAGTGTTGATTGCATGCGTCGTCTCCTTACCCGAGTTGCTGAGAAGCGCGTTTAATCGCTTCACGAATGCGCACATACGTCGCGCAACGACAAAGATTTCCACCCATAGATTCTTCGATGTTCTTATCAGTGGGTTTCTTCGTATCTTTCAAAAGCGCGACGGCGCTCATAATCTGACCACTCTGACAGTATCCACACTGCACGACGTCCTTTTCGATCCACGCATTCTGCACTGCCCGGCCTACAGGATCGTTGCCAATCGCTTCTATGGTCACGATCGGCCGTTCGCCGACCAGTTCCACTGGAACTACGCAGGACCGCGTTGCGATGCCGCCAACGTGCACAGTACATGCGCCGCAAGCGCTAATTCCGCAACCGTATTTCGTACCGGTTAACTTGAGCTCTTCTCGGAGCACCCAAAGAAGTGGAGTTGAAGGATCGACGTCAACCGTTTTTTGTGAACCGTTTACATTGAGACGAAAAGTTGCCATGGCTTATCTTCCTTTCGGACACGGTGTGCCCGCTTCAACCCACGTACGAGTGGCCGTCACAAATTCTTCATGAGACATTGGCGGCAGGGTGCGCAGCGAGCCATCTGGATGGCGTCCGGGATTCCAGGCCCACAGCACTAGTTGCTCCTCAGTGTGATGTTTCAAGAGCGCGGCGCTGTCCATGTTGTTGTTCCTGGAACGATCTGTTATGGCCCGGCAAATAGCAGAGCTGGATAATGGTCGATCGTTCAAGTCCTGCCACTGCATTGAAAGCGGAGCGAGGTGCCAATTATGCCCACCAGGAACTCCGGTACTGTCGGCGTTTCGCTCCTGATGGCAACTAACACAATTGAGGCCCGCCACTCCTTTTCCTTCCGGACCACGAATCACGTTTGCAAAGTGTCTATGTCGATCATCACCTTGTTGTGGGTAATTCGTTGCCGTATGACAGTTGATGCAACGCGGAGAGGTAAGAACAGAGTAGACCTTGTCCCATGCAGCCAGCCCTGCCGCTTGATTTTCCCGCCGGCTCTTCGCCGCTTCAGTTATTGAAAGCGAAACGCAGATTGCGACAAAGGTTACGACAACGAACAAAGCGCACGTTCGCTTCAGCATTTAACGCCTCCTTTCCTCCGACTAAAGAAGTACGTTCAAGAACGCTATTTGAGGGGGTTGTGGATCAAGTTATCATGCATCTTCCAAAGTGGCTACATTGAACTTCGATACCTTGAGCTTAGCTCTGCGGCTTGGCTTAGCTCTGCGGCTTAGCCACTCTCCTTGCGGAAAGGCTTTGCCTTTCCGTGCGCATGCTTAGAGACGCTGCGGCTACGCCGCCAAAGGCAGAGCCTCAAATACATCGAACGCACGGAAAGCCACAGGCTTTCCTCAAGAAGTGCGGCAAAGCCGCGAGCAAAAGGAGCATGATGATCAGATTAAAACGTCCGCTTGTAGCCAGTATTGTTCTGATATTTACCCTTTCGGGTTCTCTTAGTTCCAAAACCTCAAAACGGGAGCCGCTCCCAAAACTCCTGTCGGTACGCGAACAGCAACTCGTCAGAGAAAGTTGGTTGAAGAAGCGACTCGACACGATGCTGCTTCCGATGATGCGTCAGCAGAAAATTGACATGTGGATTGTGGTGAATGAGGAATTTCATGCTGATCCGGTAACGGCTTATATTGCACCTCCGCTTCCGTATGCTGGAAGGAGAGAGTTTTTTATCTTTGCAGATCGCGGTGGTGACAAACCCGATCGAGTGGCTTTGGTGCGGTATGGGGAGGAACATCTAAAGTATTTCTTCGAAGTCTTAACTCCTCCTGGTGCAGAGATCGCATCAACATTGCGTCGCATCGTCGAAGAACGAAAACCCAAAACCATCGCCCTCAACATGGGAGGAACGCGCGGCGCCACAAACGGTCTAACACACGACTCCTATAAGTATTTGACGGATACACTTGGCCAGGACTATGCGTCACGGTTTGTGCCAGCCGCCCCGTTGATTGTCGAGTATATGGACACGCGCTTACCTGAGGAACTCGAACACTATCGAACAGCAGTTGCGCTTACTGATTTGTTGACGCAGCATGCTTTCTCAAACGAAGTAATTACACCGGGAAAGACAACGGTCGGAGATGTTCGTTTTTGGTTTCTCCAGCAGATCAACAACTTCGGATTGGATACATGGTTTCAACCTGATCTTCGCATTCAGCGTCAAAAGCAACAGACTGGTAAGACGCTTCAGTTTCTCGACGTGGCTGATGAATCTGACGTGATCCAACGAGGCGATGTCATTCACATTGATTGTGGTTTGAACTACCTCGGCCTCAGTACCGATTGGCAGAAGATGGGTTATGTATTGCGACCAGGTGAGAATGATGCGCCGGAGGGGCTGAGAAGGGCGTTAACGAACACCAACCGTCTTCAGGACGCGCTCTTTACCCACATCAAGCCGGGCGCGAAAGGCTTTGAAGTTTACGATGCTACGATGTCAGACATGAAGACAATTGGAATTGAAGCGATGATCTACTCACACTCGGTAGGAACACAGGGACATGCACTTGGTGCGAGCGTAGACTTTCGTCGTCCTGTTGCAGGTGCTCCGGTCGAACCGCCGTTTCGAGAAGGTTCCTATACATCAATCGAACTGAATACGAGCACGGCTGTTCCAGAATGGGGTGGACAGAAGGTAACGATCATGATGGAAGATGACGCGTACTTAACCAGAGATGGAATGAAGTGGTTTCGTCCGCGACAAACGAGTTTCTATTTGATCCGGTAGCGGATTAGCACTCACACTCCGGAGGAGTGCTAAGTTTATAGTTCGCGAGAGTTCTAGAGTTCCGCACTCCTTAATTGAGTGCGATGTTGTTGCTTTTTGGTTTTGAAAGGTGCCCAAAGATTGCCTCGCGCCGTAGTGGAAAGCCCGTAATACTATTCGGCCGATTAAGGAAGCTGACAAAGGGACCCATGAAATGAAACGATTGCTTGTTTACGGTTTTTGCTTCGCAGCTATTGTTGCCTGTTCCCTGAGCAAGAAGACGACGACTACTAATCACCCATCCCAAGCACAACCTGTAAACTCACCGTCATCATCCGCCACTACGCAGCCAATGTCTTCGGAAGCCGGCGACCTGCGGTCTGGCCAGGCAAGCGGAAGTTACACTGCCAATGGAGAGACTGTGGAGTTAAAGTATGCATACGCCGGACGCGCCGAACGCTTTGGAACTGAATCGTTAGTGATTCTGTTGACTGACAAACCGATTCCTCCTGACGCCGTTGCGGAGGAGATAAAGTCAACTCCACTTCTTGAAGGCGATAAGATTCGCGGCCTCGAGTATGCGATAGACGAAAACGGGATGTGGGTTCGCTATCATCCGAGCCAGTATCAGGAAAGCAGCAGCAACAAGCTCAAGGATTACAAAGTCGAGAACGACATCGTGAGTGGAGTTGATGAGAACGAGGGGAAATTGTCCGGTGGCAAATACGACCGCAAAGTCAGATTTGTCGCTTCAATTCTTAAGTGAACTCTTGAAACCCTATGCGTTTCCTCTGCGGTAAGGCTCGGGCGCGGCTAATTGCGACCGCAGAGACGCAGAGAACGCAGAGGAAGCGCAGAGAAAATCATTAAGGAGCGAACATGAAAAGATCTGTTCAACTTACCTTTGTTTGTGCTGCAGCCATGGCGCTGGGACTGACCGTTAGTTGTTCCTCTCCTGCCACGAAGACGCAAAAACCAGTAAAGATGATCGCGTTCATCACGAACAGCACCTCTGACTTTTGGAAGATAGCTCGCAAGGGAACAGAGAAAGCTGACACCGAACTGCCTGACGTCGCAGTTTCGTTCAAGACAACAAACACCGGAGCAGTTGAAGAGCAGAACGGACTCATTCGGCACGCGCTCGATGTCGAGGAGGCCGATGCTATTGCCGTTAGTCCGGTAGATCCCACTGCTCAGAAGATGGTAATCAATAATGCGGCAAAGAGAGCACTGGTATTAACCCAGGACAGCGATGCGCCCGACACTGATCGTACCGTCTACATCGGAGCTGACAATCGAGCAGCTGGACGCCAGGCTGGTGATCTGATCAAAAAAGCCCTGCCTCAAGGTGGAAAGATCATGGTGTTTGTCGGCAAACGCGAAGTACAGAATGCAAAGGATCGATTTGAAGGATTGAAGGAATCCTTGCAGGGATCGAACGTTACCGTAATTGACCTGATGACAGATGATGCTGACGCAGGGAATGCGCGGAACAATGCGTACGAAGCCTTAAAGAAGAACCCTGACATCGCAGGCATGGTTGGCCTATGGTCATACAATGGTCCCGCGATAGTGCAGGCGCTCCGGCCAGAAGGAAAACTCGGTAAGATTCAGATCGTTTGTTTTGACGACGACCGCGAGACTCTAACAGCAGTCAGAGAAGGATCAATCTTTGGCACAGTCGCGCAGCAACCGTTCGAGTATGGCTACCAAACCATCAAGGCCGCTGAAGAGATCCTCAAAGGCGATCGCTCTGTCATTCCCGCTAACAAGACCATCTTCATTCCCACGGTTGTGATTCAGAAGAATAATGTTGATGAGTACAGCAAGAAGTTGGATCAGCTGCTTGGGAAGTGAGGAATAATTAGGAGCAGGTGCAGGTGCAGGAACACGAGCAGGGGCAGGAGCAGGGGCAGGAGCAGGAGCAGGAACACGAGCAGGGCAGGGGCAGGAGCAGGAGCAGGAACACGAGCAGTGCGCCTCGCAAACAGAACTTGATTGTGCGTTTACTCGAAACTAGCCTTCGCTGCTCCTGCTCCTGCTCCTGCTCCTGCTCCTGCTCCTGCTCCTGCTCCTGCTCCTGCCCCCTGCCGCCGCCCTATCGTCACGAGCACGGAATTGATACAGCCCAAGGATGAATCCGTAACAAACGGCAAACGAATTTCCAATATCAACAGGACTTTTTCACGGAATGTCGTTTGCCACTTCTCGGTGGACATCCGATACATATGAAAAGGCTCAGTTATTTATTGAGGCCTCATTGGCCGCAGTTGGCTCTGGCCTTCGTCGCCGTACTCGGAGAAAGCATCACCGACCTTCTTGAACCGTGGCCATTAAAAATTGTCTTTGACAATGTGCTCGGCTCCAAGCGGCTACCCGACTGGTTAGCCGCCGTGGTCTATTCGGTCGCCGGCACCAATAAGATTTCGATTCTCTCATTTGTAGTGGGGATGGTGCTGATAATTGCGACAGTCGGCGCCATCAGTACTTACTTTGAGAAGTACCTGACTACTTCCGTGGCCCAATGGGTTTCTCACGACTTACGACGCACACTTTACAACCACATCCAAAAGCTTTCGCTTTCTTTTCACGACCAAAAACGAACTGGTGATCTGATCAGCCGGATCACCAGCGACATCGACACCATACAAGATTTCATTTCGCAGGTGCTGTTGGGTTTTCTGGTGAATGTTTTGACACTGATCGGCATGCTCGTTGTGATGTTCTATTTGAACTGGCACTTCACACTCATCGCCTTGTCAGTTGCGCCGCTCTTATTCATCGTCGTCTACAGCTTTACTTCGCGCATCAAGAAGGCATCGCGAGATGTGCGGAAAAAGGAAGGCGAGATTGCTTCGATTGCGAGCGAAGTACTTTCCTCGATCCATGTGGTCAAGGCGTTCACGCGAGAAGAATACGAGCAGCAACGCTTCGAAAAACAAAGTCTGGAAACAGTTGAAAGTGCACTCGCTGCAAGAAGTCTTAAAGCGAAGTTGACACCCATTGTCGAGGTCATCGTTGCCGCTGGAACTTGTCTCGTGCTCTGGTATGGTGTGAGGCTCGTACTCGCCGGCACGATCACGCCTGGATCGTTGCTTGTCTTTCTTCTGTATCTCGGCAAGATGTACAAGCCCATGCGCGACCTTTCGAAGATGACTGATACGATTTCAAAAACACAGGTTGGTTATGAACGTATTCGAGAAGTAGTTGAAACCGATCGCGAAGTGCGGAATTTGCCCGGGGCGCGGCCGGCCCCACGACTCAAAGGTGAAATTGAGTTTCGGCATGTGAATTTCAACTATGCCGATCGACCGCTGACGCTCAAAGATGTCAACTTCAAACTGGAGCCGGGTAAGGTCGGTGCACTTGTCGGCCCGACCGGTGCAGGCAAAACAACAATCGCAAGTTTGATCGCGCGTTTTTACGAACCGACTGGTGGCCAAGTTCTGATTGATGGGAAAGATGTACGAGCGTACAAGATCAAATCGTTGCGGCGGCAAATTAGTTTTGTTTTGCAGGAGAGCCTTTTGTTTCGTGCACCTATCTGGCAAAACATTGCATACGGCCGACCGGAAGCTTCTCGCCACGAAATCATCGAGGCCGCGAAACTCGCGAATGCCGATGAGTTTATTGTGAAATTGCCGGAATCGTATGACACGATGGTTGGTGAGCGTGGCGTAACTCTTTCAGGTGGCCAACGCCAAAGGATCGCGATTGCACGAGCAATTGTGCGCAACAGTCCGATCCTGATCCTCGACGAGCCGACCTCAGGTCTGGATGCCGCTTCGGAAGAGTTGGTCTTTGATGCGTTGCAACGTTTGATGGCGGGAAGGACCTCAATTGTAATCGCCCACCGTCTGGCAACGATTCAAAAGGCGAACGTGATCTTTGTTATTGACGACGGCACGATTGTTCAGCAAGGCACTCACGACGAGTTGATTAGGCGCGATGGGTTGTACGCACAACTGTACCAAACGCAATTTCGACAGCAGGAAGTTGAAGTGCTGACTTAGAAAGTTATCGGCAGGTTACGTACTCTGCTTCTCCGCGGTGCCGAGACGCAGATGCTTCAGCAAAGAGATGGGCGCTGCTTATCACTCTTTTGATCCAGATCACACCGAGAAAGATAGCGCCGAAAACCATCAGCTCGATAAGACTAATTCTGAATAAGTCGACCGCCATCCTCGACACCGTTGAATCTTAATTCGTGTGATTCGTGTTATTTCGCGATCGTTTGTTGACCGCAGAAGAGACGATCCACGAATCAACACGAAATACACGAAAGCACTTGCACACGCCGAGCGTTTCTAGTCGACTACTCGGAAATTTCCCTAAGTCATTAGGTAGGGGTAGCGCGGGTACGTTTCGGTATCGCCCGGAACGTGCCGAAAACCAGATCAAACAAGGGAGAGGTGACACCGAAACGCAATTCCGGAGTCTTGTAGTGGTGCAGCAGGTGATACTTTCTGAGGTACTTCAAAAACCTGAGTCGACTCGTTCGATGATGGCATTGAAAGTGGAGCCACTCATAATAGAAGTAACCACTTGCCATGCCGATGAACAGGTAGGAAGCAGCTGCCCAGGAACCAGTGGCCGCCCACGCAAGTAGCCAGTAAGTCGAGGCGATTGGCGTACTCAAGAGTAAGCTTGCGAAAAGCCTATTAATTGCTTCGGGATCTTCATGATGCGACAGATGCACCTGGTAAAGAAGCTTTACTCCTAAACGAGAGCGTGCGTGATAGTGGAAAATGAAACGGTGCAAGCCATACTCAATCAATCCCCAGCTCAACAGACCAACAACAAGTAATATGAGAATGTGCGATATGGAAAGTTTGGCACGAGCGGCAAGGGATCCAAGACAGAGGGCAACGCTTGTGTAAAAGTATAAGGGAGTGAACTGCGTCCAACGATTGACTGGCACTTGATGCGCCTCCCGCCAAAATTCCAACGAGAGGAGAAATATTTGGATTGAGATAACGGTGATTTAGTTGCCAACGAAGAGACTCAGCTTGTGCCCACTCCGGCTTTTGCACAAAAAGCTCTGCCGAAGTGAGCTCAAGGCGAATCTGGGTAGAAAGAACTTGAAACCATTCACTCACTGCCACGTGAAGTTTAACTTTCCGAATCGTAAAACTTTTGAAATAGACAAGTCGTAACTTTTCCGCCCCCCAATACCTCCTCTGATTTCCCGACACTAATTTGGCCGCCCAGCATTAGCAGCACTGTTCTGGTGTGGCGGTTGCTATGAAATCAAGGAATTCAAAAACGTTGGGAAAGCTTTTGTCATGCGCAGTCCTGCCTGTGTTCTTATCAATCAGCAGTGCCAGAATCGGGTCTGCTGCTTCGGTGCCTCCAGGATTTACTGATTCGTTGGTGGCCGCAGGATTGACCAATCCTACTGCAATGGCTTTAGCGCCGGATGGTCGTATCTTCGTTTGTGAGCAGGGCGGGAATCTACGCGTGATTAAGAACGGGACTCTCCTGCCAACTCCGTTCTTAACCGTCACGGTGGATTCGTCCGGTGAGCGCGGCTTACTCGGCGTGGCGTTTGATCCTAATTTTGTTTCCAATCAACTAGTCTACGTTTACTACTCGGCCACTACTCCCACGGTTCATAATCGCATTAGTCGCTTTACTGCTTCGGGCGATGTTGCTATGGCAGGTAGTGAAACTGTTGGAATGGATCTAAATAATCTCAGTACTGCGACAAACCACAACGGCGGCGCAATTCATTTTGAACCTGATGGCAATCTGTATGTTGCGGTTGGGGACAACGCCAACGGTACTAACTCTCAGTCATTATCAACTCTTGCTGCACGCGGGCTACAACGTCTAACAGACGATTTGGAAAGAGCGGACCGGCTCAATCTGTTTGAGGGGAGCAATCACGTCAAACGAAATTAGCCGAAGGAACTTTCTTAAGCTAACTGCTTCGACTGGAGTGGCCCTTTCGATCGGTGGTGCCTCGGAGTGTGTGAACGCAGGTGTGTTCCAAGAGCGCCGATCCGTAGACACGATTAATGAGCGCCGTGTGCGTGACTTCGTTTCTGGCGTGCACGGTTCAGTTATCCGCCCATCAGACCAGACTTACGAATCAGCACGTCGCATTTGGAACGCCAAATTTGACCGTCGCCCGGGTCTGATTGTGCGCTGTGCGGATCAAGCAGATGTCAAACGTGCGGTTGACTTCGCACGCGCTGAAGATCTGTTGGTAGCGGTGCGAAGTGGTGGTCATAGCTGGGCAGGATACTCCACCTGCGACGGCGGACTTGTCATTGACTTGTCCGGAATGAAGCAATTGGATGTAGACAGAGGCAAGCAGGTGGTGCGCGCGCAACCAGGCTTACTGGGTAGTGAGCTGGATGCAGCAACCCAGCGTGTTGGCTTGGCGATGGTGATTGGTGGATGCGGTTCCGTCGGCATTGGAGGCTTCACGCTCGGCGGCGGTGAGGGAGACCTCAGCGGAAAATTTGGGTTAAGTTGCGACAACTTACTTTCTGCCGATGTGGTTTTGGCCAACGGTCGTACAGTCACGGCGTCGACACGTGAGAACGCTGACTTATTCTGGGTGCTGCGCGGTGGAGGCGGCAACTTCGGGATCGTCACCTCGTTTCTGTTTCGTGCCTATCCCCTCACAAATGTTTTCGCTGGGCAATTGATCTACGACGTCTCTCAAGCTCGCGTCGTGCTGCGTGCTTACCGCGAGTATGCATTGTTTGCACCCGACGCGCTTATGGCTGGCCTTACATTTACGGTCCTCAAAGATGGACCCGCACTCCTTCTACACGCGGTTTACGCAGGAGATGAAGCCTCAGCCTCAAAAGTCCTTAAAACACTAAGAAAGCTTGCTAAACCCAAAGCCGATACGCTAGCGCCGATATCTTACCTTGCGTTTAAGACCGCAAGCGCTGGTCCACCTCCTGGTTTCCCGAGCACAGTTCGAACGGCCTTCCTACCAACACTGCGAGACGAAGTGATCGACGCAATCAGTGAAGTGGGAGCGCACGTTCCTCCCGCCGCGGAAATAGAAATGTTTCATCTTCACGGAGCCGTCAGCCGCGTTCCACTTACAGATACTGCGTTCCCGCTACGGCGGCCCGGATTTGATTGTTTCGCCGCCGCGGCTTGGCTAGCGCCGGCGCAGCGCGACGCGGTTGAGCGATGGATACAAAATTTCTGGGATGCGGTGCGTCCCTACGCGAGAGGCGCATACACAAATATGTTCAGTGATGAGGAAATCGATCGAGTGAAAGAGGCGTATGGCCGACAATACGCTCGTCTTGCGATGCTCAAGCGTCGATTCGATCCTGATAACTTCTTCCGACTGAATCCAAACATCAAGCCGTCAGTGTGAGTCGGAGGTGCTGCTTAGGGCAAGGAGACGCGCAGAGAATTTCAAATTGTCATCATTCTGTAGAAAGAGCAGGAAGCCTGGCGGCGCATAAAACCGCATTAGTAAGTGTGGAGAATAAATGCATTGAGTCATTCGAATCGCTCATACTGGGGCCGCAGGCGTCCCCGCCTGCCCGCGTGGAAGAGAACCAAGGTCGGTTCGTCAGACCCTATCGGCTTAATGAAACGATCTTGGTTCTGTTCAACGGGGGCAGGCGAAGGCGCCTGCGGTCCCAGCACCATGATGCGTGGAAGATTTACGGAGGCACCGACCTCGCGCTCTGGTTCCGCCAAATACGAACGAGTGCCGAGCAGGCGATCAGTAACCACACCACGTTTACAACAGTGGACGGGTAAGCGTGAAAGTATGCAGTGTTAACCGCCAAACCTACACTACCGACGAGGTTCAGCCACTGATAGATTTTTGAGTCGCTTCGCAATTTCTGTAGCGAGATGAGGGAGTAGGCTGTAACAACTGCAACGGAGCCTAACCAGCCAAGCACATCAACGTAAGTAGTAGTGGTCATGATTCTATTATTGTGGTGATCTGTGTGTCTGATCTAGGAAATGAGACCCACAACTTCTGGATGGAAATTGGGAAATACCGGATTCACGTCTCGCTGCCCAAGAAACTTCGTCAATACTTCCGCCAGCACCGATCGATAGTCGATCAGAACTTTCAGCCCACTTGGTCCCACGGGGTTCAGCGAATCTGTTTGCGAAGATGACTCTTCAGCAAGTCCCGGCCACTGGCCGTGAACTTTTCCTCCGTTGATCGAACCACCCAGCGCAAACAACGCGAAGCCTCGGCCGTGATCCGTACCCAGCGAGCTGTTCTCGTAAGTGCGTCTTCCAAATTCTGTCATGACGAGAGTCACTACACGTTCACGCTGTGCGCCAAGATCCTTGTCAAAAGCAGCAAGGCCACCGGCAAGCTGATGGATCAAATCTGCCTGCAAACCGGAAGTGCTGCCTTGAAAGAAATGTGTGTCCCAACCACCAAGATCCAAACAGGCAACTTCCAAACCTACTCGCGCTTTTATTAATCGAGCAATCTCCTTGAGTCCCTGCGAAAAGTTATCATCGAGATAGGCGGCACCATTTTCAGGTCTGTAGGCCTCCCCGCGGACGGACTCCACGCGTTGCAAAAGATCCAAAGTTGCTTTGCCCGCGTGTCCAATCATTCCCACTTCGGTGCCGTACAACGACGATAATACCAATGACACGGCGGCCGTATTACCGCTCGGTATTTTGATTTGAAGTTCTTCTATAGTTTCGATCGCGCTCGCGGTGGGAGCGCCGCGTAGCGACTCAGGAATGGCAGGTCCTATTGTTACAGCCGAGAGAGGCGTCATATCAACAGCTCTGGTGCGGAGATAACGGCCCAGCCAACCTCCTCCGATCACGTGACCGTAGGACTCTCCATGCTCCATTTGGTCCTGCGCTTCGAAGTGAGAGCCAGTAGGATTGTCAGTGCCGACTGCCTGCACAATTCCCAGACGACCTTCGTTGAACGCTGATAACAGCGGAGCAAGGTTTGGATGGAAAGCGTAGAAATCATCAAGTCTCAGTTCGGGTTGCGGATGGATGCCAATTGTCGGACGTAACCTGTAATACTCGTCGTCTCCATGGGGAATGACCATGTTTAGTGTGTCGGCAGCTCCGCGCAGGAAGACACAAACCAGTGTTCGTTCACCAACGGACGGCAAAGCATTTTCGGACGCGAGCAGCAGTTTGCGCACAAAGTCGCGACGCGATGTGTTACTCATGTGGTTCTCAAACTCCCTGAGAAGCTATCAAATTGATCAGACACGAAACGCTTTAGCGTCGTGGTACTTCTACTTTGGAGCTAACACAAGCTGTCGTCACTCCGGAGGAGTGCGATGTTTATAGATCGCGAACGATTAAGACTAGGCACTCCTTTTACGGAGTGCGCGCCTTCAGGATCCTCCAACACTATAAACATCGCACTCCTCCGGAGTGAAGACAGCCTGTGCTAGCTAAAAAGTTGAAGTACCATGACGCTAAAGTATCTTGTGTCGGCAAAGTCTTTCTCATACTTAACATCTCTGAAACGCCGGCGACGCGAGAACTAAAGCCGCCAGCTCCGCTTGGTCAGGATTACATTTCTGGTAATCAGCAACCGCCTTCAGCTCAGCATCCGATCCTTTGCGGCCGACGAAATACGGCATTAACTTCTCGGACCGAAATCCTCCGACAGCGCGTGCCAGTTGATCCAGTGGAACGGTGACTGTGGGAAGGCGATTTGAGGCGGCACTAAATGCAAAATTCCATCGCCAGAGCAACGTGCCCAACCACGGAGCAGTTCGATCAGGATAGCCATCCGGAGTTGGATATTGAAATGGTCCCTGGCCCATGCGCTGCAAATATTCGATCAACGGTTGATGCGCGTGGCTGTCTGCGGCAAGCGCGCGCAAGCAGCTGACAATGTATTGAAAGGGACGTTTGAACTTAAGACCTTTAGCTGACTTAAACTCGTCTGATGTGAAAACAACTCGTAGCAGCGATTTGATATCGCCGTCGGTGGCAGTGAAGACGGCTGCTAATCGTTTTACGAGTGAAGCCGGAGGATCTTCCGAAACAAGTCTGCGCGCGAGTTTGGTCGCGATGTGACGAGCCGTAGCAGGGTGGTTGCACGCAATCTCGACAAGTTGATCTACATCCGTCATGCCACCACTCGGGGCGATCAATTGGCCAAGCACACGTTTCTCTCCATCATCGTGCAGACTTGGATCGAAGTAGACAGTTCCTTTCCTCCAACCTGTTCGCACCCTCCAACCGGTTAGACTGCGCGCTGCTTCGTAAACGTCCTTCTGCGTGTAGCCGCCATCTACTCCAAGAGTGTGGAGTTCCAGCAACTCGCGCGCATAGTTTTCGTTTGGCACATCTGAGGCGCTTTTCTTTTGATTTTCTTTGCCATCGAGATACACGAGCATCGCCGGTGAAGTTGCAGAAGCCCGAATCAATTCCTTGAATTTTCCGAGTGCGTGAGCGCGAATCACCAGACGATCGTCTGAAGGTTTGAGATAGATGCAGTCGCCTTTCTCGAGGTTTATGTTCAGATGATCGGTCCAGAAACCAACCATTACTTCGAGCAGCTGTCGTTTGCTATAGAGTGCTCGCAACAAAGTATGTCTGGTGATCTCTTCGCGCAACACAGTTTTCTTGTACTCATAGCACGTTCCGGGTTCATGCCAGATTGTTTCGAAGCGGCGAGCGCGCAGATCACACGCCGTGTCGTCGATGCTTTCAGGGCTTAGTTGTTCCTCGATCCAACTATCGGAGCCGATTGCTTGCACCCGATCCAGATCGCCGGGCCACGGACCATAAGCAGCGCGCGACAAAAGATGAAATGAAGGATCGATTTCGGAGGAGTCCGCAAGAGTCAGGCGATCAGGGATCGATTGCCCAAGCTGCTGGGTCACGCTGCTGATCAGACGTTCGCAGCCAGTGAAGGGTAGCGTCGCCCCGATCAAACCAAGTGTCTTTAGCAATGCTCGGCGTCCTGGGTTCATGACCGTGAATCAGCTTCAATCCGTTGTTTGGTGGACAGCGTTTTGAACCAGAGAAGGTTGGGTGTTTGTTTGAATCCGTAACCTGGAAAGTAGCGCTACATTCATTGCTCCAGTGCCGATAATGATCGAAGCGGGAAGAACCACAAACCAACCCAGGATTGGAAGTAGATAACTCAACTCCAAAGCAATTCCACCGCGAAGAGTTGCGCGCCACGGACTGTGTTGGTCCAGTGAGGAAGGAAGTCTTCTACCAATCGCAGTTGCTAAACCCGAGACACCGGTATGTGCCTGAAGCATGAAGAAGCAGACTACGCCGACGCCGGCGATCTTTCCAACTGGTCCAAGCGCAAACAGCACTCTGGTCAAAACAATCATGACGAGTGTCAAAGGGATTCCTGCAAGAAAGTAGGGCCAGATGTGCTTTGCGCAACGTTGGGCCGCAATTTCGACAGCGCGCGGCCAAAGGCCACGACAGAGCAACCAGAGCCCGGAGAAAGATAAGAGGGTTCCCAGGATCAAAAAGAAGATCGACATCGTATCTGCCATCAACATGACATAGTCCTCCCTCGAAAAAGGCGCATACAACACGCCAACTCACAACCAGGATCGGTTAGGTGGCACCTGGTAATTAAACGAGTAGGATGGGGAGCAGGTTTCAGGAGTCGTGCGTAGATCAAACGCCTGGCATTAAGCACGCCAATCGAAGCAACAGTCTGCTACGAATCGGAAGTGCGAAGTCGCAAAATGGATTGATCGTTGCCGGAATTAGAACCCGGAGCCGACCGATTATGACAGCGGTTCGAGTGCCCTAACAAAGCTAGACCCCGCAAGATCTATCACACCATAATCGCGCCGGCGGGATCGCAATGGTCCACGTCAAGTTTCGTCCCGCTCTTAATACGGCGAACCGACTTTATGTTAGGCCCCTTCGTTCATCGAATCGATCCCGTGTTTTTGGAAATCGGTGGAGTCTACTTTTGGTTTTATGGACTAAGTTACTCCCTCGGCTTCATTTCAATCTTTCTCTGGTTCCGGAGGGTTCGCCGAAGGTTTGGTCTAACAGTTGGTGCCGTCTATAGCCTCACGATTTTTATCGCTCTTGGAGTCTTGATTGGCGGTCGATTACTCGAAGTCTTCATCTACGAGTGGCCTTATTACAGCGAACATCTTTCACAGATAGGCGCCGCGTGGTTGGGTGGAATGAGTACTCACGGAGTTCTATTGGGCGTTGTCGTAGCTGGTTCTTTGTTTTGTCGTCTACATGGAATCCGGCTTTTGGCGCTCGGCGATGAACTGGCAATTCCAGGGAGTTACTTGATGGGAATGGGTCGCATCGGCAACTTCATCGACGGTCAGATCGTCGGTAGCGTCACTCATGTCTGGTGGGCTGTGCAGTTTCCCGATGCAGCCGGTTTTCGGCATCCCGTCGTGTTGTACGATGGCGCTAAAAATTTTCTGATTCTTGGTTTGCTTCTGTGGCTGCGACGGTCAAAACCAACAACAGGATTGCTGTCAGCACACTTCATTTTCTGGTATGGCTTCCTCAGAATCTTTGTCGATTTATTTCGCGAGTACCCGACGAGCTTACTCGGGATGGCGACAGGTCAGGCATTTAACATTCTAATGACGCTGGTTGGTGCCTTCTTGATTGTTTGGTTTTTGCGAAGGCGAAACGAAAAGGGAGTTAGCTCCGCAAAAGAGAATCAGGAAGATAAACCGCGGTCGCTCTGGCTGAAACGAACTGTCTTTGCCTCGCTGGTCTTAATCTCCTTAACGCTACCAAGTGATTGGACCCAAAATATTCCGGCGCGTTATGGCAAGCGTCATTCGGGAATGCAATACTCATGGATGTACCCGCATGTTGAAGGAAACATTCCGGAGAAGGAATAAACGCTCCGTCGTCGCGGTGGCATTCGGTTGACAGCTTAGTGAAGCCGCCGCCGACATTGCTCAACGAGGCTCGCAGCCTAATCCCATCTCACATGCAAGAAGAAAATTAACGCACAGGGAAGAAAACCTCCGAGCAACTAAGTAACATCTCACCCTTGTTCGACCTCAAGTCTCTGAGCCACGCCTGCTTTCTTTTTTAGTTAAGATGATGAAATACTTCATTGTCATGATCCTGGAGCAGTTTGAAGGTACGTCAGTCTTTTCTTTGCCTGGCATTGCCGCTAATCTCTGCGAACCTTTCTCTTTCCTGGATTGCACTGGTCGCAAGGGCTTTGTCTCGGTCATCAAATCAAAGTTCATCAACATCCTCGCCGTGCTCCTGGTCTTACTTAACGGATTGAGCACTCAAGCCCAGAAGCCGTCAAAACCAGAGCCTCAGAACCCGGACGATGTCGTCAAGGTCACGACTAATTTGGTTCAGGTCGACGCAATCGTCACGGATAAGCAAGGTAGACCTGTAACTGACCTTCGGCCTGAAGACTTTGAATTGTCGGAAAGCGGACGTATTCGCCCGATAACGAACTTCTCCTACATCTCACTTACTGCCGAACAGCCGATCCCAAGCACAACAACCTCGAGCCGAACAACTAAACGAGATGTCAGAGAAAGTGTGCCACCAGTAACACTACATGCCGCACGCCCGGAACAGGTTGGTCGAGCTATCGCCATACTGATCGACGATTTTGGTCTTTCATTCGAAAGTTTTGCGCGACTCAGAAGCGCTTTGGAGAGGTTCATAGAGCAGCATACCCTTCCTACTGACTTCATCGGCGTGATTCGTGGCAGCGGCGGACCGGGCTCAATGCAACAGTTCACCGCGAATAGGACTCAGATCATCGCAACAATTAAGCGCCTTCGTTGGTATCCGACTGGCCGTGGAGGCATGTCGTCCTTTGAATCGCTTAGTCCAATCGACAACGATCAGAACGGGCTCGACTTAAAAGGTTATAGCAATAACCGTCCGATGAATCTTTCAAACAAGGAGTATTTTGGGGGATCACTTGGTGCCCTCGGATTTGTAATTGAGGGCATGTCTCATTTCCCCGGACGGAAATCAATCGTGCTGATATCTGAGAACCTCCCAGTCACCAATCGCGAGGCTCAGGCGAGTGGTATAACGAACGCTTTAGACAAGCTGCTTCGGTTGGCGAATCAATACTCCATTGTGATTTCGACCATGGATGCGCGAGGCTTGCCTAAAGCGGGTTTGACTGCAGACGATTCCCAATACAACCTTGCCGCAAATCAAGTCGATTCGCGTTTGAAAGATCGAGGAATTAGGAATATGGCCCAACCGGATCCGTTGCAATACATTGCTACGCAGACGGGTGGCGTGTTCATCCGCGACGATAATGACCTGGCTGACGGGCTTCGACGTATTGTCGACTCTGAACAAGGGTATTACCTCCTTGCCTATCGTCCAGATGATGTCGATCTGAGTCCCGAGAAGGCGCGTGGCAGATCCTACAAGGTAATCTTGCGCTTGAAACGTCCAGACCTTGAGTTGCGTACTCGAAGCGAATTTCGCCGGGCAATGCTTTTGCCGGATGCAGCGGCACCTCTCGCGGGAAAGGATGACTATTTGCGCGAGGCCCTCACCTCGCCGTTTGTCAGAGAGGACGTCCGGCTAAGAATGACAGCTCTGTTTTCGGGGGGAGCCGAATTCAAGCTTCTTCTCCATGTAAATGCAAACGATCTGGATTTTGTAAAATCTGCCGACGATAGTTACAACGCATCGTTTGATATGGTCGCTGTTGCGTTCGACGGCAATGGCAAGGTTGCCGCGCAACTGGCTCGCAGCCAAACTGTGCGAGTCCCTTCTTCCACTTACGAGCAGCTCCTTCGCGACGGGTTTGTGTACTCCCTGTCTGTACCGATCAAATTGCCTGGCGCGTACCAATTGCGACTCGCTTTGCGCGATAGCTCATCGGGACACTTGGGCTCCGATTCGCAATTTGTCGAGGTTCCTGACACCAGGAAGAAGCAGATAACCGTTTCGGGATTTGCTGTGCAGCGTATTGATCCATCAATTGGGTCTGGTGAGACGCGCAACCCGCAGTATAGAGCCAGCGGTGGTCCGGCTGTTCGACGTTTCAACACTGGCGATGTCTTGACTTACTCATACTTGATCTATGGTGAACGGCAAGCCAGTGAGAGCAGTAAACCAGACCTATGGAGTCAGATTCGTTTGTTCCAAGCCGGGAAAGAAGTATTCACGAGCAAGGAAACTCCAGTGACGAAAACTCAAATGTCGAGCAGCGGCGGTATAGTTGCTGTAGGTACGTTTCGATTGGATGAGGATCTCGTACCCGGAGAATATTTTCTCCAGATCATAGTGACTGACAAACTGGCACCAGCGGAAAAACAACTTTCGGATCAATGGATAGATTTCCAGATCGTTAAGTAGTGATGTGCAAAGCCAGTTGAATTCTCAAAATATTCAAACCGTCTTAGAGTGATCGTTGCCGGCCGCGCTGCTCTTCTGCTTGCGACGGAATTGCGCCGGAGGAGAATCAAACTGCCGCTTGAAGGCGCGATTGAATGTAGCTTCTGAACCATAGCCGACAGCGGCGGCGACTTCGGCGACACTGTCCTCCGTCGACTGGAGAATCTCCGCGCCCAACTTCAGCCGCCACCTGGTTAAGTACGCCATCGGAGTCTCTTCGAGAAAATGGTGGAAGCGTTCCGCCAGCCGCGTCCGTGATAGACCCACCCTTCGAGCCAGGTTCGAGATTGTCCAGGGATGTGCTGGTTCCTTGTGCAAAAAAGCAAGAGCCTGGCCGATAACAGGATCGCGTGCGCCAGCGAGCCAGCCGATCTGATCTGCGGGCAGCGTGTTGATATAACGCCGTAGCGTTTCGACGAACAGCACCTCAGACAGCCTGGCCAGTACCAGTCCGCTTCCCGCAAACGATTCGTGCCCGTCATCCACAGAGAATCGGATTGAATGTTCGAGCCATTCTCCTGCCGGCTCCTTCGGAACGTGCACTTTCAACATTGGGGGTAGGCCCGCCAAAAAGACTTCGCTCAATCGTGGTTCACAAACCAGATATCCGCATACGAATCTTGTGATCTCGCCGCCACCGCCAAAACGCGCAAGTTTAAGTCCCTGCGTCAGGTTCTTCCCAAATGTTTGGAACGCATCGACCGGCTTCTCGGGTGAACCGTTACCGAGGAAATGTGGATCTCCATGTGGGAAGACTACGATGTCACCTTTGATTAATTCCTCTCGTTTGCCGTTTGGAAGTCTGGCATATGCTCGACCCTCGGTTAAGAAGTGATAAAGGATGAGGTGTCCCGCCTTCTGGGAGAGATGCACAGCTATCTCAGACGACTGGCGTTCGCTAATACACCAGGGAGCTGAAAACTCCGCGTTGAAAAACAATGCCCCCTCGAGCTTGACGACTCTTAACACTTCGGAAAGCACATCCATGCGGCTAGCCTAACTGAACCGGGTATTTGTGCCAAGAATGCTGGACGCTGAGTCAAGTATCTGATTCTTCGTGTTCGTATATTCTAACCGGTGGGGCGAAGTGCTGGTTCAGAACAGTTCAAGAAGGAGACCAAATGAACACGACTGCTAAAGAGACACCAATAAGTGAAGAAAACACATTGCCGGCGCCCAGGAATAGTCGAGCTGAAGCACTCGCTGATCGCATTGAACAAGGTGCAACCGAATTGGCGGCATTTGCCGAAAAACTTTCGGAAGCGGAGTGGCAGGTACCGGTGTCAGCTAGCGACCACCGATCGATTGGCGTGATTGTGCATCATGTTGCGAACATGTACCCGATAGAGATCGATGCTGCGCGAGCGGTCGCCAGTGGCCAGGCAGTTACGGATGTCACGTGGGAGGTGGTAGCTGAGCTGAACGCAAAGCACGCCGAAGATCAGGACGGTGTAACCAAGGCGACGGCGCTCGAACTTTTGCGGCGAAACAGTAGTCAGGCAGCCGCTGCGGTGCGCAAGTTCAGTGATGCCGAACTGGACCAGGCAGCGCCGTTCTCGTTGAGTTTCGGCGCGCCGATGACCGCACAGTTCGTGATTGAAGACCACGCTCTGAGACATAGCTGGCACCACCTGGCACAAATACGGAAGGCAGTCGGGCGGTGAATCAGTGGCGGACGCGCCGATGGCTGGGCCGGCGATGAGACTCAAGAGCAAGAAATGTTTCTGTGGTAAGGGAGCTACTCCATCGCTTTATCATTCGCGACAAGCCATTAAGGAATGCCCATTCTCCGCACCAGGTCAGCGAAGTGCGGGTCGTTTCGGAGTGGATCCCAGACGGGCTCGTCTTTATAGAAAGGCCCGATCGCTCCCGCTGCTAAGCCGCGTTCCAGCCATGAAAACGACAACTCCTTCTCGTTCAAGACCGCATAGATTTTGGCGATCCAATGCGCCTGGCTCAGGCTCGCGCCTGATATCGCTTCCAACTCTTTGATGATCTGGAGCGCTTCTGCCCGCTTACCCTGCGCCGCGTAGACCATGCCCGTATCGAAAATCAAAAGCGGGTCGTCTTTCCTCTCTTGCTTAGCTTTCCCCAATTCCGCTAGCGCTTCGTCGAATAATCTGTTTTGAATGTACACTCCTATTTCCCAGCTGGTGCTGAAAGCCGGGCCGAGTTTATTGGCTTGCCGCAGCAGCCCAAGCGCTCGCCCGTAATCTCGCTTCAAGTAGTAAGGTTGGACCGCAGTGCGGGCGATAATCGACGAGAGTGGGTCGAGTTCGCGAGCTTTCAGAAGTACTTCTAAGCTTTCCTCGAGACGGCCCTGCCGCGTGAGCGAAATTCCCAAATAGTAATGTGCGCCTGCGAAGCTTGGACTGAGTTCAATCGCTCGGCGCAATTCAAGATCGCCCATGGAAAAATTGCTCGGAGTGAAAACAGTCTGGGTAAAACCAAGTGTGGCGTGAGCTTCGGCCAGATTTTCATCGAGCGCCAGCGCTTTGCGCGCCGCCTCTTCCGCTTTCCGTCGGCCTTCCATGGGTGCAATGTGGCCGCGGTTCCCGAGAGCTGCATAAGCATCACCTAAGCCCGCGTAGGCGAGCGCATAATTGTGATCTTCTTCCAGCGCGCTCTCGAAATAGCGGATGGCTGTGAACTGATCTTCGCGAGTGCTACGTTGTAAATATGAGCGTCCTTGAATGTAATACTGGAAAGCTTTGAGGTTCTCGGTTGGACGCTTCGTAAGCTGCTTTTGCTCTGTGCTGGTCAGCTTCAGACGCAGCTTCTCAGAAATCTCTTTCGCGATCTCTTCCTGCACCGCAAACACATCGGCTAACTTGCGATTATATTGCTGACCCCACATCTCAGTGTTGTCTTGAGCGTTGATCAGCTCTACATTGATCGAAAGTCCATCGCCATGTTGGGTGACGCGCCCGGTAAGCACCGCCTGAACCTTTAACTCTTTAGCAATGGCCTGAGCATCCACGTCCTTTCCCTTGTAATGGAATACTGAATTGCGCGACATCACTTTCAGCTTTGGCAACTGTGAAAGGCTGTTGATGATGCTTTCCGGAATTCCGTCTGAAAGGTATTCAGTGTTCGGATCGTTGTTCTGGTTGATGAAGGGCAAAATGGCAATTGATTCAATTCTGAATTCCGTTTCTCTTGCATGCAGATAAAAGCTAAGGGCGACGATGGCAACAACAAGTACAACCAGGGTAATCGTTGCTAAGAGCTTGTGTTGTTGGAGTCTCGAGACGAACGACGCAGTGGTGGCAGAAGCAGACGCGCCAGAAGCAGTAGTCGCCATCGCGCTCTGGCCGCTGCTTGTTTGACGCAGACTGCCGCAGCTCTGGCGCGACCGTGCGTTCAATCTCGGCATCCACTTCCAGTTTGCGCTTTAAGTTGCGCAGATCAATCAGCATATCCTTCGCGGTCTGATATTTGAGTTGACCGCGATGGAATTACTTCATAGTCCACGACGAGTTTGCGATTGATACCGTGCCTTCGTCGTGATACAGTGCCGCCGCCTTGCACTACCCGTCGGACTGACGCTACCCAACCGTAGGTCGTCTAGCTAAATCAGCAGTACCAATCAGATTTAATTCCCCCAAGGGAGATTTGTGATGATTGCACCGCATCCCCGATTCCACATGATGCGCTGGGCGCAACTAGTAGCCGTGGTGATGATTGCGTCTGGGGTCATTCCCTTTTGGCTGACCCAACGCAGTTCGAGAATCCCCAGCAATGTTTTATGGAGAAGCGGCGGCGTCGCATTGCTTCTTGTTCTCTCCGCATTTGTTCCGCAGATTGGTTTCGTCAAAAGCCAGTTGAGGGCTCTGGGTGACGTGGAAGTTGAAGAAAATAAGGGCTGGACACACAACCCGCAAGCGGTTCGTCAGATGATCTGGTACTACTCGCTTATGGATATGATTTTGTTGACGTATTTGGTTCACATAACTGGCGGCATTACAGGAAGTATGTTCGCTGGAATCTTCCTTACAATTCCAGCCGTCGCATTATTGTTAGTTCTTACAGCCGAAGACATCAGCCGCACAGCGTGGCTAATCTTTTTAGCTATATTGGGGATTGGCTTATCGTTTTGCATGAGTTTCTTTGATAGGCCAGAGCCTCAGTCCAATTTGGCATTACGATTTCTAACCCACGTCGAGTACGACGCTTCAACTGCAAAACTTCCTTTTGATATTTCAATGGCTCTAGTTGGTGTCGAAGGAGCACTTCTTTTGATGGCCCAAGTGCTTTTAGCAAAGCAGCACTTTGAACGCGAGCAGAAACAAAACACGCCTACAGCGTGACGCCAGCAAGACTTATCGAAGCGAATTTGGCAGGGGGGGTGGGCTATCTCGCGAAAACAGCGATAAGCACAATCGCAAGCAGAACACCAATACCAAGGAAAAACGGCACGAGGAGCGAAGCCCACGACGTCTTCAGAAACGCATCTCTCAATGGGTTCTCGGGATGTCGGACTTGAGACCGCGATTCTTCTTGATGCGCCGGTGCGGGAGCTACTGGGGCGGGAGTAGCTGCTCTTAGAGCCGGTTGAATTTTTTGGTCGGTGACGTACACAGATAATCCTCCGACAGAGACACCTATATCAGCACGACTACTTCCAAACATCGGGGAGTCTGTGCTGATACTGCGTCTGTCAATGCAACGATGCGATACGTGTAGTATAGGATCATTGTTCCGTTATTGCCTAATTACTGTGACGAAACTGAAGCGTATCTAACGTGCCAGTCACGCCGCGAGGGGAGATTTCCCGGTGAGCCTCGCAGATGACCCAAACGCTTGGGCAGGCCGGCGGTAAACGCCGTTTAACCGACAAGTAGGTTACCATGTCCGAGCGGCCAAATACAACGGGGTCCAACCCAAAGCATTTGTCGATAAAAGACGTGCGTACTTACATAAAAAGCTGTCTTCTGTCAACAAAAATCTTTCCCTGTAACCAATCTTAGCAACCACAAGGCCACATTTTCTAACGCGTATTTTGCGGGGTTTTCGGATTTTTGCTGTGTCTAGGGGTGTTCACTAGTACGCATGTGAGGCACATTACCGCAGCAAATGCGACAATCCGTCAGCCTTAGCCGACAATTTCCGTCAAAAGCGGTTGTGGTCAAGGGCTTCGCCCGGACCTGTCCCGCCCTCTAATCGTACACGGTCAGTCAAGTATATTTTACCGATTCGAACCCCGAACCAACAGATTATGAGACGGTTTGAGGGGCATTGATGAAGTTGGACCAAGCGAGATGTAAAAGTATTTACCGAATCCGCAGCCGTCAAAGTTTGTTACATCTTGCTACGTCTCAGCACGCCATCGCGCCATCACACTAATCGTTGCGATCCGACGATTTCACTGAACAGGATTGATGATGCTTTGATCATCAGTTATGGCGAAATGAAAATTCCTGGAAAGTGGAGTTACGAATCCATCGCGCAGGATATCAAGTTTGATGGGTTGGTCAATCTCGTACGCGCAGTAGTGCTGATTACTGCCGGCCGAGTTCGTGAAGCATTACAACAGTTTGAAAGAGATCTTTGAATCTAAAAAGATCGTGATAAAGGAAGGTCCCAGGGCTTCTACTGCTTCTGGGACTTCGCATCGAGAAAGTCGTTCACCATCGGGACGATAATTGACATTCGGTCCATCAGGGTAACGTGTGTTGTGCCGGGCAGAATCGCCAATCTCGATGCCGGCCTCGGCTGCATGTCGCCATGGATCGCGCCGCCGCCCTTCAGCCGGTACATTTCCGCGATGTGATCCATCCGCACGCCGTCGGCGTCGCCGAAAATGAAAAACATCGGAGCTTTGGTGGCCTTGAGTTTATCGGCGCCGAAGTCGTACGGTTTCAAAGCCGTCGCTTTGAGGTGATTGACAAAATCCGGGAATTTGTCAGGCGTCGGGCTTAGCCTCTTATATTCGGCTTCCATGGGAGTGCCCTTGAACACTTCCCACGTGAATGTCGGCCAAAAGTCGTTCGCTTCCTTGACCCAGCCGTCGCGCGCATAGGGCGCTGAAATGCTGACAACCTTGCGCACCTTTTCCGGATGACGGATCGCACATAGGATTGACACGCCGCCGCCCAGGCTATAACCCATGATGTCTGCGCTTTGGATTTTTAGATAATCCAGCAGCCCGGCCACATCGTCGGCGAGGTTCTCGTAAGACATATCGCGATTAATATCGGCTGTCCGCCCGTGGCCCTGCATTTCAATTGCGATCACTTTCCGCGTTTTGGAAAGTTCGTTGATCCACACGCTCCAGTCGTCAGTAATCGCCATGAACGCGCCATGAAGCAGCACCAATGGCTCCCCGCTGCCGTGGATCTCGTAATACATTTTTAACCCGTTAACCGGCGCATAGCCCGTTACAGGTTTCTGTTGCGCAAATACGGCCCCGGACAGAAATACCATCAGGACCATCGATAGGAAAATAGATGTTGTCTTCATGCTAGTGACCCTCAACCCATACGGACCAACATCACAAATCTGTAAATGTAAGAACCCTCGCTAGTTGATTGGTGCCCCCGCAGGGATTCGAACCCCGAACCAACAGATTATGAGTCTGCTGCTCTAACCGTTGAGCTACAGGGGCACATTACGTCCAGACGGTCTGACGTGAGACTAGCTCGAAAGAAGGACCGCGGTTGCGACATGTTACTATAGGACTCGCCTTTTCGTCTTTCAACCAACTCGTCGGTAGTGTTTGCTGGGGCGGCCTTTGGCTACCACAGTGATCCTCATTGGGCGGCCATAGAAGGCGGCCCGAATAAATCAGGAGACCCACTAACAATCGTTGTGACTTAGGACAAGAATGTTCGCCATTTTGTATCTAACGATCATGGTTGCGCTGGGCGACACCCTCTGTCGTCGCTTTTATCGTTTCGTAGACTTGCCGCATCGCCTCGCCACTTCGTTTCTGGTTGGCTTACTAATGAGTTCGACATTTACCTATCTTGCAGCACTGGTCTATGCACGAACTGTAAGGCCGCTACTTTGGGCCAACGTGCTGTTCTTTATGTCAGCCGCAGTCATTTTCTGGTTGCTTTGGCGCGTTCCTGTTGCCAGCAAAGTAAAGTTGAGGAGGCCGACAAGGTGGGATTGGGTGTTCTTCATACTCTTCTTCATATTTGCTTGTTGGCTAATGTTCGCAACGCTGAACTTTCGCGAGGGAAACTTTCTGATATCAATCAAAGGTTGGACCGACTTTGGAGCGAACCTCTCTTTGGTCCAAAGTTTCGCATTGGGACAGAACTTTCCGACAACTCATCCTTTCTTTCCCGGAGAGCCGATTCATTACCACTTCATGTTTTGGTTTCAAGCCGCCAACTTGTCTTACCTCGGTCTCAATCCTGTCTGGAGCGTTAATGTTCTCAGCATCCTTTCGCTATTTGCCTTGCTTGTCATGATCACGACCTGTGCTGAGTCATTGTTTGATTCGAGAGTAGTTGGGCGTCTTGCAAGTGTTTTGTTCCTGCTGTCGAGTTCACTCTACTATCTTCCCTTTCTGCGCACCGACAGCCTTGCGACGCTGGTACGACGTACAGATTATTTGCCTTCCGGATATCCATGGCGCGGTGAAAACTGGGGTGTGTTGACGATTGGCGTACTTGGTTACCAGCGACATCTCATCAGTGCTATGGGAATTTTGCTGGTAGTTTTGATCTTTCTTATTACTAACTATCGATCGCGTCAGAAGAAACATTCCGATCCGGCATCAACTGAACCTGATGGTGAATCGATCGTCGCTAAGTCAAACGACCGAGATTATTCCGATCAATCGAAGAGCGGAATTGATCGCCCCTTTCTTTATGCATCATTGTTTTCGGGGGTACTCATCGGGCTTTTGCCTTACTGGAACAGTCCGACTTTCGTAGCTTCATTAGCGATTCTCGGCTGTTTCTTTCTGCTCTTTCCGTGTCGCATTTACATCGGTTCAGTAATTGTAGTTTCGCTCATTCTGGGCGTACCTCAGGTGCTGATGCTTAGGACGCGACCGGTAGGTCAATCTCTGCTTCATTGGGGATACACGCTGGATCATCCGACGATTTTTCAAGTGTTCAAATATCTGGGCCGGTCGTTTGGACTTAAGTGGGTGTTAATTGCGATTGCTCTAATTTTTTTGCGGAACTGGCATCGCAAAGCATTCCTTGCGTTTTCCAGCTTGCTTGCGGTGGTCTTCTTCTTTCAGCTGAGTGTCGATACCTTCAACAATCACAAGCTACTTAACATCTGGACAATCTTCGCAGCCATGTACGCCGGATTTGGACTGTGGCGCCTTGCGAAAATTGGAATCGCCGGAGTTGTGGTGTCAACTGTTCTCGTAGTCTTTACGACACTAGGCGGTGTGATTGACCTCTTTCCCATTCACAACGATCGGATGCTGACGGTTCCGTTCAGAAACGATCGATTGACCACCTGGCTTCTTGATAACACTCGATCATCCGATCTATTCCTCAGCCAGACATTCCTTTCACATCCCATACTGTTTAGCGGACGAAAGATCTTTTTGGGAAACACTTTGTTTGCCTGGACCGCTGGTTATGCAGTTGGGCCTCGAGAGAGTGTCTACAGGCAAATGTTTGAAGAAAGCGACCCGGCGAAGCTCATTCAGCTGCTCAACGAGAACAAGATTGCGTACGTGGCTATCGACAATGGGTTGCGACGGTCGCAAATGATCGAGAGACTAAATGAGACTGTTTACGCGGAGACCTTTGAAAGGGTCTTTGAAGATAATCAGAAACAATATGACGACCTATCGATTTACAAAGTTTCAGCCCTGAAGTCCGCGAGTAATTCCATGGAGCGGTGAAGAGAGACGATCTATGAAACCATTCGAACTCCTCCAGAGGACATTCAGGGTTTAATGTTCAGGAGAATAAGACGAGTCTTCGTGTTTGAGTTAGTGCGAGTCTTTCCAAAAACAAAGCACGGGGGATTTTTTTCGCCCCCATCGCTTCCATGTGGGGAGTGAGCATTTGGATGTCGATCCAATCAAGGCCACGAGATTTGAGGTGTTCGATCAAAAAGAGCAGTGCCAACTTCGATGCGTTCGGTCTAAGTGTGAACATGCTTTCGCCGGAGAAGCTTCCACATCCATCGACGCCGTAAACTCCGCCAACGAGTTCAGTGCCTTCCCAAGCCTCCACACTGTGAGCATGGCCCACCTGATGAAACTCGTAATACGCTCGGACCATTTGCTTTGTGATCCATGTTCCAGATTCCCATTTACGTTCAACGGTAGCGCATGAGGTGATTACTTCCAGGAAGGCCTGGTCGATAGTGAAGTGGAGCGTCGTTCGTCGTTGAGCGCGCGCGAGGCTTCGCGAGATGTGAAGATCGTTGAAGTCGAGAATTCCTCGTTCTTCCGGACAACACCAGGGAAGGATGTGTTCGTTGATTGGCCAGGGAAAGATACCGTTACAATAAGCGCGGAGAAGATTGGTGGGCGTGAGAGGTCCACCTAAGGCAACGATGCCGTCGATGGAATTGGTGGGATCCTGGAAATAGATCAGCTCGCGATCATGGGCCATTAAGATAAAGTCTCAGCGTAGCAAACCAACAACTTCTTGTTTTTCTAGCAAGATTTTCTGGTCCCGAAGGGACCGAAGTTAATCGCCGTGGGCGAGCGCTTTGCGCGAAACCCACGGGAGTTAAGCAGCAAGGATTGGTCGACCGACGTAACTGATTAGTTCCGTGGGCTTCGCGCAAAGCCGCTTACCCACGGCTATTAACTTTCATCCTTTCAGGATGGTTTGGTTGCGGCCTAAGCCGCGCTGTTTCCTCTGCGCTCTCTGTGGTTCAAATCATTCACGTCAACTATAACCACAGAGACGCAGAGAACGCCGAGACGCAGAGAACGCCGAGACGCAGAGAAGTCTTTAAGTGGTTGGTTCTGTAGCAAACTTCAAAATCAGTTCATCCTTCTCCACTTCTACCAGGACTTCACCAGTAAGACTTTCACCGCCAAATAGAATCTTCTCCGCGAGCGGCTCTTTAATCTTTGCCTGAATCAATCGTGCCATGGGCCTAGCGCCCAGCAGTCGATCAAAACCGTGTAAGGCTAACCATGAACGAGCTTCTTTTGAAAGCTTGACCATAACCTTCTTTTCGCGCAGTTGCTGATTTAGCTCCGCCACAAACTTGTCAACAATTTGACCAATCACTTCAGTCTCCAGCGCCTTAAACGCAATCCAACCATCGAGTCGATTGCGAAATTCGGGACTGAACGTTCGTTCAATTGCTCCTCTACCTTGCCCTTTGCCCTGGTCTTTCTGAAAACCAATCCCGCTTTCGCTAATCTCTCGTGCTCCTGCATTCGTCGTCATGATCAAGATAACGTTTCTGAAGTCCGCTTTCTTGCCGTTGTTGTCGGTGAGCGTTGCATGATCCATTACCTGAAGCAGGATGTTGAAGAGATTCGGATGTGCCTTCTCAATTTCATCCAGCACTAAAACTGCATACGGAGTTCTATTAATCGCATCGGTGAGTAACCCGCCCTGGTCAAATCCAACGTAACCGGGCGGTGCGCCGATCAACCTCGATACTGTGTGACTTTCCGCATACTCGCTCATATCGAAGCGAATGAATTCGACGCCGAGGATCTCGGCAATCTGTTTGGCTAATTCCGTCTTACCAACTCCCGTCGGCCCGGAAAATAGAAAACTGCCGACGGGCCTTTCGGGTTGGCCCAGTCCAGAGCGCGACAATTTGATTGCGCGTACTACCTGTTCGATCGCGTGGTCCTGACCAAAGATGACTCCCTTTAGTTTGCTCTCCAGTTCGCCGAGTCGAACTTTCTCCGAACTCACAACAGTCTTTGCCGGTACTTTTGCCATTCGTGCGACAACGAGTTCGATGTCGCGTGTGCGAACGATCTTCGACTTTCTGGCATTCGCATTTAACTTAAGTGCCGCGCCGGCTTCATCAAGGACATCAATAGCTTTATCAGGCAGGAAACGATCATGCATGTATTTCGCGGCCATCTCCGCCGCAACTCGCAGAGCCTCGCCGCTGTACTTCACGCCGTGATACTCTTCGTAATAGCTCTTCAGTCCATTCAGTATTCCCACCGTCTCTTCCACTGATGTTTCCGATACCTCGATTTTTTGAAAACGACGAGCGAGCGCTCGATCTCTTTCGAACGACGCTTTGTATTCGCCGTAGGTCGTTGAACCGATGCAGCGCAGTTCGCCTAACGCGAGTGCCGGTTTGAGAATGTTTGAAGCATCCATCGAGCCACCCTGGACGGCGCCCGCTCCGACAATCGTATGGATCTCATCGATGAAGAGAATCGAACCGGGTATCTTCTTCAGAGCCGTGATCACGCCTTTGAATCTTTGTTCGAATTCACCACGGTACTTTGTTCCCGCGAGAACAGCTCCCATATCAAGTGCGTAAATTGTTGCGCTGCGCAGTACCTCCGGCACTTCGCCCTGATGAATCTTTAGTGCCAGACCTTCAGCGATCGCGGTTTTTCCAACACCCGGCTCTCCAACATACACAGGATTGTTTTTACGACGACGACACAATATCTGAATTGTGCGTTGGAGCTCTTCAGTCCGACCAATGAGCGGATCAATTTGGCCGGCCGCGGCACGCTCGATCAGGTTGACCGTAAATGCCTGCAACGGATCTCGAAATGGTCTTGCTTCTCCGTCCTGTTCGTCAGCATTGACGTCCCCTGTAACGGGCTGTTCACCGAAAACAGAAATGCCGTGCGAGATGTAGTTGAGTACCGCGAGCCTGGTAATCCCATGCTTGTTCAGAATAAAGACGGCGTGTGAATGCTTTGCATGAAAGAGTGCCGCGAGAACACTGCCACCATTGACCTCCTTCTGTTCGCTTGCTTGTGCCTGCAACACGGCGTACTGCAAGACGCGTTGGAAGGCGATCGTCTGTTCCGGCAAGGCGCTTGGATCCGTGGCCATCTCCCTGTGTTCGCTGAAGAACTCTTCGAGATCTTTTTTCAACGCATCTACGTTGGCGCCGCAGTGATAGATAATATCGCGTGCCGTTGGATCATTGAGCAATGCGAGCAAGAGATGTTCGAGCGTGACATATTCGTGCTGGCGCGTTGTTGCTTCTGTCAATGCCAGATTTAAGGTGTTTTCCAGTTCTTTCGTGATCATGGATCAATTATCAGCTTCGTCTTCTTCCATCGTACAGAGCAGCGGAAACTCGTTGGCCTGTGCAAGATTTGTAACTTTTTCGACCTTCATTTCAGCTACTTCGTAAGTATAAACCCCGGCCAGCCCTAAGCCGAGTTTGTGTACGTTGAGCATAATCCGGATAGCGCTGTCTTCGTTATGGCCAAAGATTGTTTGCAAAATGAAGACTACGAACTCCATGGTGGTGAAATCGTCGTTGTGGAGAAGGACCTTGTAGAGCGGTGGCCGCTCTAACTTCTCCACAGTTTCCGTTTTTTCTGCAACGGCTCCAGCCGGATCAAAATCATCTATAGGCATATTCGAGAGATCGCTTTGGAAATCGGCGGCTTTGCCTCGTTCCTTGCGGAAAGGCTCTGCCTTTCCGGAGGTCACAACACTACTTGCGGCTATGCCGCCGAGGCGCAGCCTCTGGCAATGAGCAACGCGGACGGAAAGCCAGAGGCTTTCCGCAACGAACTCGGCGAAGCCGCCTCACTCTGCATCCTACAACAGCTTCTTGTAACCCTCCCATTGCTGCTTCTGTTTCTCCAGAAACGCCAGGAACAGCGCATCCTGTCGCAGGTTGTCCAAATTACTGTCTGAAGCAAACAACGGGTAGCAAGGGAATCCGTCGTCCGCAGCGTTCTGCAACCACTTGACTGCTTGCTCCGTTTTGTTCATGCGTGCATAAGCACACGCAATGTAATAAGCGGTGTGGTGAAAATGACCGAACCCTTTTCCTTTTTCGATGGCTAATTTGATCTTCTCTTCAGCCCGCGCCTCTTGACCCTCTGATGCTGCTACCACAGCTTGCAGCCCGCCAAACAAGCCTCCGTAATCTTCAGGATGCTCTTTCAAATACTGCTCGATTACTTCCGACGCTTCTGCTTTCCTGCCTAAGTTGAGAAGCGCCCATGCAGTTTCGTGGTCCACGAGTGCGGGATTAACGTCGCGAGGAGTTGAACGTAACCCGGTTAACGCTTGTTCATACTTACCTTCAAACAAAAGAGACTCAGAGATCCGAAACTGCGTCAGAGCATTACTAGGATTTGTTTGCATCGACCGTTGCAATTGTTTTCGGGCCTCGTCAAACGCTCCGATGTGAATATAAACAAGCGCCAGGTAGTTCTGAGCATCATCCACATTTGGATTTCCCGCTAAAGCGCGTCGATATTCCTGGATCGCAAGATCGTGAGGAAAATGTTTTGCCGGTGTCCAAAGCAATCGGCCACGGGCCAGGTGAGCCTCAGGTAAGTCCGGATCGATGTCGAGTGCCCTTTGAATAGCGACGTAAGCTTTCTCTTCCCATTTCTTTTCGTCCGGTGTGAATAGGAACAATCGCCAGATACATGCCTGGGCCAACTCTGCCCACGCGGCGGCAAACTGCGGATCAATAACGACTGCCTGATCAAACATCTTGATGCTTGTCTCGTTGTCCTCTTTCGTCTGACGACTGCTGGCGTAATAACGTCCTCTCAAAAAATAGTCATAGGCTTTGGGATCGATAGGACGTGCATGGGAGAGGTTCGTTTGTTCCTGTGGTGTTAACTTTATCTGTATCTGCTGACTTAGATCGCGCACCACTTCATTCTGCAACGTCAGGATTTCTCGCAAGTCGCGATTGTACGTGTTAGTCCACAGGCGATCTTCGGTATTGCCCTTGATCAAATTCACATTGATTTGCACTTGATCGCCGAAGCGTTGCACTGAGCCTTCCACAATTGCATCAACGTTCAGCTCACGAGCTATCTCAGGCAACGGTTTATTCGCACCTTTGTACGGCATTACAGAAGTTCGGGAGATCACACGCAATGCGCCTATCTTTGCCAGGCCCGAAATAACTGTCTCTGTCATTCCATCCGCGAAGTAGTCCTCCGCTTGATCGTTGGAAAGGTTGACCATGGGCAGAACCGCCAGCGAAGTAATTCCGGATTGTCCTAACAGCTTTGACGGCTGTCTTCGCAAATGCAAAGCGTACCAACCCGCAATGCCAATTAAGACGATGAGTGCGGTAAGCAGCAAAACACGCAATGGCGTCAGCGCAAATGGAAAGATCTGCGACGTGATTGTTTTTGGAGAAGTCGCCGTTGTGTCTGTTGGTTGATGAATAACGCGTTTCGTGTCTGAATGAACATCCAAATCGCGTGCGAGACGCTTCAAATCGCTGAGCAGTTCGTCGGCAGTTTGATAACGGCTCCCGAGATCTTTCGCCAGAGTCTTCGAGACGATCTCATCCAGTCGCGCTGGCACACCGGGCGAAAGTTGAGACAACGGTACAGGTTGGCGTTCAGCAATCGAAATGATCACGTCCGTAGGCGTTGCACCGGTAAACGGTTGTTGACGGGCAACCATCTCATAGAGCACAACACCAAGACTCCAAAGATCTGTTCGTCGATCGACTGACAATCCGCGGGCTTGCTCGGGTGACATGTAATAGACGGTGCCGATAACCATGCCCGGTGAAGTGTGCAGCATCTTTGTTGGCGCGTCGTGATCGACAACGGCTGACTCCCGTTCGCTCAATTTCGCAAGGCCGAAGTCCAATACTTTTACGTAGCCATCACGGCGAAGCATGATGTTCTCGAGCTTAATATCTCGATGGATGATTCCCTCGGCGTGTGCGGCCGAAAGTGCCGTAGCGACTTGCTTCGCAACCTCAACCGCTTCAGCGATAGTCATTAGCCCATCGGAGATACGCTCGCGCAATGTGACGCCATCGATGTACTCCATCACGATGCAGTGACGACCGTCATCAGTTTCAACGACTTCGTGAATCATGCAGACATTCGGGTGAGATAAAGCTGCGACGGCGCGTGCTTCCTGTTCAAATCTTTTCAGGTATCGCTTGTCTTGAGTGAAATGCGTGGGTAGAAACTTGAGCGCGACTTTCCGCTCCAGACGCGTATCTTCAGCAAGGTAAACCTCGCCCATTCCACCAGCGCCGATTCTCGAGACGATCCGGTAGTGTCTGATCATCTGGCCGCTGACAATCGAAGCACTCTGATTCCTCGCCATGATCTTCGCGGCTACATCCAGGGCCGGGGACTCGATGAAGTCTTCTGATTCCTGCTGGTAAGCAAGCAACGACTCAACCTCAAGCCGCAGTGCCTCGTCGTCGCCACATTTTTCGAGAAGGAATGCAGAACGTTCACCGGGCTTATGCTCCAAAGCAGCGTGATAGAGTTTTTCAACTTCTGACCAGCGCTCAGCTTTCACCGGCAGTCTCCTGTCCCAGCTCTCTCAAGAGCCATACTTTTGCGAGTCGCCAGTCTCGCATAACAGTCTCTTCTGAAACCTTCAGAACCTCTGCAACTTCTTTTACCGAGAGACCGCCAAAGAAACGCAGCTCAACAACGCGTCCTTTTCGATCATCAAACTGACTCAGCTTGGCCAGGGCCTCATCGAGTGCAACTAAATCGTCGTTTCGCTCCAATGGAAGCGATTCAGCTTCAGCCAGCGAAACCTGTAACGCTCCCCCACCTCGCTTCAAATAGTTTCGATCGCGAGCGAAGTCGACAAGAATGCGACGCATTAACTGCGCTGAGACTGCGAAGAAGTGGGCGCGATTTTGCCAGCGGACATTCTTCCAGTCGATCAGACGGATGTAGGCCTCGTTAACGAGTGCGGACGTTTGCAATGTATGGCCGGGACGCTCGCGACCCATGTAATGGTGGGCAAGCCGGTGCAGTTCCGATTCAACGAGGGGGACGAGTTTTTCTAACGCGGACTGATCTCCATCCGTCCAGGCAGTAAGCAGTCGCGTGATTTCATTCGGCGAGTGCGTCTGCATATAACGCGGGAAAGTTAACACAAGTGACGTGCGCGGATCATGTCCGGGAAGATCACAGAACGAGGCATGACGCCCGTTTCGCTGGCTGTACTCAGGACGGACGCGCTCCGACGGAAGGGATGGCGTGTTCTCCGGTCAAGAGGGTTCTGTGGGACGGGGGCGGCCGAGGACGGACGCGCTCCGACAGAAGAGGTTGCGTGTATCCGGGTCAAGGGCTTCTGTGCGAGGGTGGGCGGGGTTGCATAACTTGTTCATACAACTGAGCGCAACCCCGCTGGATTACAAGAAAGCACCACACAGGAAGTGCTCCTTGCCGACCAACGAGGTTGCGCTCTGTTCTTCTCTGCGTTTCCTCTGAGGTCGTACAGGACACGCAGAAAACCATGCGTTATAAGTTCACAGTCTCGGGGGTTGTTGTAGGCGCAACGTCATCCGACTTCCGCGCATGAACTCTGGCCGAGCGACGCGCCAATAAGGCCAGTGGCAGTCCAACCAAAAATGCGTGACCAATGATTTCGACGGCAAAAATCCACGCGCGTTTGCTTGCTGTCCTGGGCCCAATCGCAGATAGCGGAATAACGAGATAGTTCATTCCCAGGTACGCGATCATTCCGTAAATCAGACCACTCGGCACCGCGTAACGAAGTACCAAAGGCAAGAGAAGACTGACCAGGTAGTAAACGGTGGCAATACACGTCGCGACGAGAAAATGCAGAACAATGCCAAGAAAGAAGGTACGCACACCGCCTTCGACTGCGGCTGCTCTACCAAGAACTCCTGCTGCCACCGATTGAAAGATACGCAGCGCTGGTGCCTTGAGGATTAATCCATAAAACGTAAATGCGAAGACTAAGTCGAAAATACCGACCAGCACACCACCCGCCGGGATCACTTCGAGTCCACGTGGCCGACCGAGAGTTGGTGCGGTTAAATCGGAGCCCATGAAGATTCTCCTTTGCCGAGTCCGGGGTAGAGATAGTGGAGTCTGAATGCCGACTTTAGGACACGCAAGCGATTTGTGACGTGCTTGGGAATTCGAGTGACGTATGACGATTTTGTGTGATGGACGTAAGAGTTAGACGTGTGTCAACAGCGAACAAGTGCGTGCGCCATCTACGAAGTGTTCAAGGCTCATTGTCCCGACGGTTTACTGATCACGCTCTCAAAATGCTCTCGATAGCCGCGGCTAAGCGTGTGAGATGCGCCGCTGTGTAAGACGACACGATATTCACCGCGAGCCCATGTTTGCAGTTCTCGGACGCGATTCATGTTGATGATTGTCGAGCGGTGAATACGAACGAAGATCCGAGGGTCGATCTGCGATTCAATGTTATTAAGGGTGTCGCGCAGAAGATGGGCGGTATTACCAACTTTAAGGCGAACATAGTTGCCTTCTGCTTCAATTGAATCGACTTCAGCCGCCTTCACGAAGTGGACGGTTTCACCAGCCTTGATTACGAATCGCTCGAGATAACCTGTTTTCGGCTTAATGTCTTCAAGCAGTCGAATGATACGAGAAGTGTCACGATCTCTACTCAGCATGGCTTGCAGTTTGGCGTGGTTGACCGCCTTCGCGAATCTCTCACGATCAAACGGCTTCATCAGGTAATCAACCGCGTGAAATTCAAAGGCTCGGAGCGCATACTCATCAAACGCCGTAACAAAGATAATCAACGGAATCGACTTCGGATCAAGCGCTGTCAATACCTCAAAACCGTCCATGTCGGGCATCTGTACATCCAGGAAAACAATGTCAGGCTGCTGAAGCGTGATCGTTTGTATCGCTTCCTGCCCATTCCGCGCCTCGCCGGCAATTCTTACGTCAGTATGCGACTTGAGCAGCTCGCGAATGCGATCGCGTGCGAGCGGTTCATCATCGACGATCACGGTCTTTAAGACGGAATTCGTCATTGAAGGTGTAGTGATGTCCGAGTGCTTTAGCTTGTCGTGACTCAGCCAACCAGGCCCGATCAACTCTTTCCGGTGTTGGGGCAACGTTCGCTGAGTCACGACAAGCTAAAGCATATCGGACATTAATGTCGCGGCCGGAATATTTATTGAAACCAGTACGCCTCGTCCATTGGCTTTTCCAATTCGGAACGAAAAGTCATTACCGTAGAACTGTTCCAGTCGAGATTTTGTATTCTTCAAGCCAATCCCGGAATTGCCATTCTGATTCGCGTTGAGGCCAGGACCGTTGTCTTCGACTTCGATTAACAATCTGTCTTGTAGTTTCGAGGCGCGAATCGTGATCAGTCCTGCATCTGTTTGGCGAGCGACGCCGTGTTGGACCGCGTTCTCTAGGATTGGCTGCAGGATCAAATTTGGTACGTGTACCTCGAGCGTATGCGGATCAATTTCAAGATTCACAGTTAATCGATCCTGAAAGCGTGTGCGCTCTATGTCGAGATAACACTTAAGGAATTCCAACTCCTGGTCGAAAGTAATTGTTTGCGCTTCAGATCGCGAAAGTGTCGATCTGAGAAAGTCGCCCAACCTTGCAATCATTCTGTCTGCGGTTTCCACATCTTTATGTAGCAGGGCTGCTATTGAGTTTAGTGTGTTGAAAAGAAAGTGCGGATGAATTTGCATTCTCAAGGCCTGGAGCTGTGCCTGAGCAAGTTGCGCCGAGAGACTTGAGGCTCGCGCTTCCTCTTCACGCAGACCTTTGTAGTAATGCAAAGCGTGCGCAACCACGAGCGTCGTCCAGTAGATCGTCAGCCCTTGATGAAAGTAGTAGATGCTGAAAGCGTTGTTTCGCCAGAGTATGAAGAGTGTTGGATTGCGAATGAGATTGGGATAGCCGAGATACCAGGTTAACGGCGATGCGGCAGACAAAACCACCAAAGCAAAGATCATACTGATTGCCAGATGGATAAACAGGTTCCGCGGAAATCGATTTCGCAATTCATAACGAGTTGCAAGTCTGAAGATAAGCGGAGAGAGCATCCCCCAAAGCCAGAAGTCGGCTAAATAACCCGAAACGGTTCGCTTAAATGACACGCTGGCGTTGTCGCGCACTGCGTTCAGATAGGCACTGAGTGCGAATGAGATCCCGAGCAATGTCCACACAAGAAAGCCGAATGAGACTCTGATCCACCAGGGACGGGAAGGGGGAGGGAAAGGAGCAGGAGCAGGGGCATGAGCAGGGGCAGGGGCAGGCGCAGGAGCAGGAGCAGGAAGCGGATCGCTCGAAAAAGAACTTGACACGGTCATAAGTATGGGTAGCCTTCGCTGCTCCTGCTCCTGCTCCTGCTCCTGCTCCTGCTCCTGCTCCTGCTCCTATTTCAACACCGCGGCCTGCGCACTCAGATTCAATAAATGCCAACGTTGGAATGTATTGATTGCTTCGCTAGGCATCAATCGAACGTATGCAGTTTGAAAGTAGATTCGTTCAGGTGACGGCCATTCAACGCGGACGATTGGATTGAATGACGCCGGCGTTGCTGACTGTGTCTGGGCAGCCGGTGAGGGTGAAGGCACTTTGATGTTTGAGTTTTTCTGCTCGGCTTTATTTGTTGCCGTTCGCTGTTCATAGATCACTGAGGCGTTGATCAACTGATCGCCCAATGGTAAACGAGCTTGCGTTGGTTTCGTTGACGCCGCATCGTAGATTGCGAGGTCCGTATCGTATGCTGTCGCAACCTTCGCCGCGTCTGGGGACCATACCGGCAACGCTTCCGTCAGTTGGTCATCCAGCAATCGCTCTTTACCATCAGGATCGATCAAACGAGGTCGCCCGGCCGGTAACTTGTACTGCCGTTCGCGTGCGTTCCACTCGTCTTCTTTGCATGCAAGCGCGACCATCGCGCGGCCATCCGGCGCCCACATGAAATAGAAATAGATCAAGCCTTCTCGCGCAGTTAATGGTTTGAGATCTTCGCCATCTCGATTGCAAATGTAGATCTGCTCGGTTTCAAAACTTGCGACAGGTGCAAACACCGGCGCCACTGAGGGAGAAGGAACGGGAGACGCATTTGGACTTGCTTCCGGCACCGCGTCTTCCAACGGCGTAGGACTTGGCTGTGGCACCGTACGTCTATGGGCTATGAAGTTGATGTACAAACCATCGGGTGACCACGCAACCGTCTCTGGAAAAACGCAGGAGATCGTGGGCGGGATCATATTTCGGATGAACTGTCCGTCGGAGCTATAGAGATCAATGCGGAAAGCCGCGCCTGGTTCATCATCTGTTCCATAGAGGGCCAGAACCCGGCGACCATCGGGCGAAACAACAGTTCGAATCAATGCGTCGTTTTGACGTTTCGGCGTGTTGAAGTCGTTTTGAACCGCCGCGAACTTATCAGTCGGATCTTCGATCTTCAGATCTGTTGGCGGTGAAACGTCTGGTTGTAATCGGTAAGCAAGATTCCGCGCCGGCACATCACGTAGTATTCGAGGACGAACGTCCTGGCGATCTACGACAGTTTTGCAGCTTATGGCGAACGCAATCGCGGTCAGAATTGTGAGAGTAAGTGAACTCGTTGGTTTTCTAATGTGGAATGAAGATGACGTGTCCGCCCCCATTTCGCGAGGATGATATTGACGGGTTGGGTGAGGTGTCAACGCGATCTCAGATCTCAGATCTCAGATCGCAGATTCCAGATCTCAAATACGATCTCGTCTTCGAGCCTTCGGTCTGGGATCTGAGATCTGAGATCTGAGATCATTCCTCACAACTGATCGTTCACCAACGATCTTACCAATGTTGGATTGAGTGCGAGTAATGCGCGTAGCGTATTTCGTGGGGAAAGATGATCGTCGTCGCCTTCATCCACGTCGACGCAGTTATGTTCAATGGAACGTGCGATCCGCCGCGCGATTGATTCGTAACTTGGCGTGTCCTCAATATACGATCTGACGGACATCGCACCAATAAGATCGCAGGTCAGTTCTTCACTGCGTTGCCCCCTAATATCCAGGCCAGTCAAATCAGCTGCTTTGGATCCAATCGAACTAACCAGCATCCGCAAACTGTCGTGGTCACCGTCTGCGATATGCATGAGTTCATGGGCAAGCACACTGATCATTCCTTCGTCAGAGCGAAGGCCGGCAAGAAAGATCGTTCCAAATGTGATGGTATGAGGCCGGCTCAGGAAGACTGAAGCGTTGTCGCGCGATTCCATGTCAGGCCTCACGTTTTTGACGGCGTTTACACGAGCAATTCCCTGTTGGATTCGTATACTGAGAACGCGATTACGATCGAGACCGTACTCCTTTGCGAGTTGTTGCAATGCGGCAATGACCAGAGACTTTGCGACAGGGAGTAGACGCTGCGCGCGGGCGGCGCCGGCTTTCGCTTCCGGTGTTTGCACGGGTAGTGAAGGGCGCGACTGCATTTCGTCGATTGGCATGCTGGCTTTTGGATCCAGTTTCGCCAGACTACAGACCTGACCCATAGCCTCTTCGACTAACGCGCGAGCTTCAGGTGAGATAGTTCCTTTTGGGCGAGTTGAGTGCGAGCCACTCTTGCCCTCAGTCTGCGCGCAAACAAGGCTCGGCACAAACAGAGACAATAGGAGCAAGATCGTGAGCCAAGAGTAAGAGTAACGGTGGTTCATAACTTTTTTTGTTCGTGTTAGTTCGTGTGGGTTCGTGGATCGCCATAGGTTAGTCACAAGAACGGTCCACGAAATCACATCACACGAACCAACACGAACAAATCAAGGCGAATTGCCTTCTATTGTTATACCGAGCCGAAGGCCGGTAAGAATCGACCCTAGCGATTGCGCCAGACGGGTTTTCGCTTCTCCATGAAGGCCTTTACCCCTTCATTCGCATCCGCGGATTTCATCAACTCATGGAGGTAGACATTTTCCAATTCGCTGAGCGCAGCGTCCAACGACCGGCCCCGTCCAAGATCCATCGCGCGTCGCGCAAATTCGAGTGAAACTCCGGACATTTCCCTGAGCCTGGACAGAATTTCAAGTAGCTTTTGTTCAAGATGAGCAACAGGCACGAGGTGGTTGCACAGACCAAGACGAGCAGCTTCCTTTGCATCAATTATCTCGCCGGTCAACATCAATTCGCGTGCGCGTTTCTGACCAATTACGCGCGGAAGAAGCACGGCCGCCACCGGGGGAAACACGCCGAGCTTGATTTCGGGTTGGCCGAATTTCGCTCGCTCGGAAGCGATGACAATGTCACAGGCGGCCACCAGCTCGCAGCCTCCACCGAGTGCTGGTCCGTCCACCACGGCGATAGTAGGCTTCGCTATTTGATCCAGCAACCGAAAGATTTGGTGAAAGGCATCCAGCATTTGGAAAACTGTGTCCTGAGTGTGATCTTCGATTGCAACGCCGGCGCTGAAGGCGCGGCACTCTTTGTCAGCTTCGAATACTATGGCAACCAGTTCACGGTGAGGAAGCTCTACAATGGCGGCGGAAATCGCGCGCATCGTCGCAATGTTGAAAATATTCAATGGTGGCCGGGAAAAACTGATTCGAGCGACGCGATCATCGACGGTGAGTTTGAAGTGTTCGGGCATTTTGGTATTAGGTCTTTGGCCTTGGCTTTTTCGTTTTTGTTTCTGATGTTTTTTGTCGAAATTATCGAATCATGATTTTTGTAGGTTCATTGTTATGAGTCTCGAAGTCTGTTGGTTTTATATCCAACCGCCCAAAGGCGAAGACCTAAGACCAACCTACTGGCCTATTCCCAACCACGACTTATACACTCTTTTCTGCGCCTCCGTTTGATTCGGCAATGGCACGATGCGATAGGTTCCTTCGGTAGCTCTGCCGAGCTTAATCAATAGCGTGCTCAGATCGTCAAAACGAAATATCGTCAGATTGATTAAGTCGCCTGGCTTTTTCTCCGCCAGGCGAGCATCAAAGAATTCTTTAGTCACTCGCATATTATTCAGAGCAACGATCTGATCGCCGGTATTCAAACCCTGGTCATAGGCGGGAGATCCAGCGTAAACCTTTTTGACTATCAATCGATCATTTTCCCACTCAGTGTCGGCGCCGAACAAAGCCTTTTCAACCAGCTTACCTTCCTCGTTCTTTGTAATGTCCAATTGCAAGCCGGCAACATTGAGAGCCGCATTGTAATCAAGCTCATCCCGTCCACGCACATACTTTGCGAAGAACTCTTCAAGACTCGAGCCCGCCATCAGTTCACAGGTCTTTTGAAAATCTTCCGGACCATAGTTTCGGTCCTTCTTGAAATACTCAGCCAGCAGGTAACGCATCACATCGTCGAGTGATTTGGTTCCGTTACTACGCTTTCGAATCTCCAGGTCGATCAGTAGACCGAGAATCGCTCCTTTGTCGTAATATGACACCTGTGAGTTAACAGAGTTCTCATCCTGACGGTAGAACTTGATCCAGGAGTCGTAGCTTGACTCTTCAGCGGTTTGTTCGAACCTGCCGGGAGTATTCTGCAAGTTTTGAAATGATTTTGCGGTCGCTGACAAAAATTCCTGTTCCGTAACCAGGTTTGCGCGTCGTAAAGCAACCTCTGCGTAATAGTCAGTAATGCCTTCAGCGACCCACAAAACTTTTGTGTAGTTTTCTTTTGTGTAATCAAAGGGACCCAACGCGTCTGGCCGAAGTCGTTTTACGTTCCAAAGATGGAAGAATTCGTGTGCGACGAGCGAAAGGAATCCGCGATAGTCACGCTCGGGTGCCGTGGCATTCGGAGACGAAGAAGTTGTTCGATCACCACTCGACGGTTTAAAGCCGAACCTGGGATATCCGAGAGAAGCCGAGTTGAGATGCTCGAGACCGCCGCCGGCATTTGCGCGCAAGTGAAGAAAGAAAGTGTAGTCCTTGTACGGAATCTCGCCGCCCATTATTTCTACTTCAGTTTCCACAATCTTCTGAACATCGCGACGCATTTTCTCGGCGTCGTAGTTACCCTCGCCGTCAATAACGATTCGATGCGGAACGCCCTTAACGTTGAAGACAAGCGTTTTGAAGGCGCTGGCTTCAAACGGAGAGTCGTAAAGGATGTCGAAGTTCTCAGCACGAAACATGTTCTTCGGACCTGGTGCGATGGGGAGCGAAGTCGCTACCTTCCAAACATCAGGCGCGAGTACTTGCACTGACGATGGCGCTTTCAAGAACCCATCGAGATACATTAACAGGTTCGCGTTATTCCAATAGGCGTGAGTTGAGTTCAACTCGCTCGTGCGAACTGAGAGTTCGTTGGCATAGACGCGGTAGGTTGCATGCCATTCAGCGATTCCGTTTGTCGCGATACGCCAGGTGTCTTTGTTTACTTTTTCCCATTTGAGTGGTTGGCCTGCCGCGTCTTTGGCGCTGAAGTCCTGAACATGACGCTCAAACTCTCGGATGAGATAAGAGCCCGGAGTCCAAACCGGCATAACAAGTGATTCTTCATTTGGGGCATTTCCAGTGCGCTTGATCTTGATATCAACTTCAAACAGGTGAGTGTGCGGGCGCGACATGCCAACGGTGAAAGCGATGTCAACTGGCGAAGGCTGTCTGACCTGCGCAAAAATATTTGAAGTTAGTAAGATTGGCAGAAGTAACGACCACAAAAGAGTCGATTTCAAAGTCATGCATGTCCCTCTTCAAAACGCACTCTTAAAGAAATTGGATGTTACTACGAATGAACGGCGCTTTGCACAAGAGATAAAAATGGTCGAACGCAATGAACGATATGCGTCTGTCTTGTCCGTGACGAACAGACCCCTTGATTTTAGTGATCGTTGGTTCCACTCCGGAGGAGTGCCATGTTTATAGCATGGGAGTTACTTTGAATACTGCGCTCAGGAGGAGTGATATGTGCCGTGTTGCCAATGTTTCTTTTCCGATTGAACTCGGTATTAATTTCGGTTCGGCGCAACACATGGCGCTCCTCCGGAGTGCGGAATGATCGGTCCAAGCGTGCTAAAACATTGCACTCCTCCGGAGTGAAGCAAGTACCGACTTTTGCAAGCACCGCTAAAGCATATCGGACATCCTGCGAGGTTGTACCAACTTTGACTGCTGCTTCCCTGGTCAAAATTGGGTGCCGTCCGCGAAACTTTTGCAATTTATCAACGGTCAAATATCACCAACCAACCAAAGCGAGGCGACATATGCAGGTAGTAACTTGTAAGAATTGCGGCACAAAGAACCGGGTTGATGAACAACGGTTGAAAGCGGGTGAAGCCAAATGCGGGCGGTGCGGAACGAAATTAGAACCGTCGAGTGGCAAGCCCTTTGTCGTTACCGACGCGACCTTTCAACGTGAAGTTCTCGAGTCAGGCGAGCGGTTAATCCTTGTGGACATGTGGGCACCGTGGTGCGGCCCCTGTCGAATAATTGCGCCAGTACTCGATCAACTGGCAGCAGAGTCTCACGGGCAATATGCGATTGCGAAACTGAACATCGACGAGAACCCTCGTACTGCAAGTCAGTTTCACGTCTCGAGTATTCCAACAATGCTGATCTTCAGGGAGGGAAAACTAATCGATCGGTTAATTGGTGCCCACCCGAAGAATGTCATTGCGGAACATTTGGCGAAGGCAGCGTAATAAAAAACGGAATAGGTCCTATAATGTTTGCGCTACACTGATTCCTTTCGAAGGCTTCCCTAAATGTTTCGAAAAATTATTGCGACTTCGTCCACGTTTGCCACGATTCCACTCCGTCTCGCATTAGCGATCGTCATGATTGCCCACGGTTCACAGAAGGTTCTTGGATCATTCGGTGGCCCGGGTTTTAAAGCTTTCATTGCCGGGAATACTCCGTTCGCATCGTTTATGAGACCTGCGTGGCTCTGGTTGGGTATGGCTGCACTTTCGGAGCTGATTGGTGGTGTATTAGTTGGTTTGGGTTTTCTGACGCGCGTCGGAGCATTTTTTATTGCTTGCGTGATGCTCACGGCCATCGCAGGCGTTCACTGGCCCAATGGCCTCTTTGCTGCGAATCGCGGCTACGAATATCCAATGACTCTGTTGGCGATAACCCTGACATTGCTTATCACGGGCGGCGGGCAGGCATCAGTTGATCGAGCGCTGAGTGGAGGACGAGGCCGGCGCTGAATTTGGTAAGCAGAAGGATCAAGTCATTTTCCATATATCATTTGACAGTTTTCAGTTGGTCATTTGGTGGATGTCCGACGAACTATAGTTTGTCGTGGGCACCCCTTCCTTACTAAGCACCTGTAAGAATGCACACGTGAAAGCAACCGACGACAAACTAAAGTTCGTCGGACATCCGGAAAATGACCACTGAAAACTGTCAAATGATGTATGGAAAATGACTCGGTCAAATTTAAGATGAAACGCTCACCACTTATCGTCATCTTCACCACCGTCTTCATTGATCTCGTGGGCTTCGGGATCGTTATTCCCGTCTTACCGTTTTATGCAGAAGGAACCGCTTTCAACGCGACGCCACGCACTGTCGGTTTTCTCTTCGCTTCGTATTCGATCATGCAGCTGATCTTTTCGCCGATCCTCGGCAGGCTCTCTGATAGATACGGACGCAGGCCAGTACTCTTTCTTTCGATCATCGGCACTGGCATAGGATTCGTGATACTCGGCTTTGCGAAAACAATTTGGATGTTATTTGTTGGAAGAATTCTTGACGGCATTACGGGCGGCAACATCTCTACGGCACAGGCTTATATAGCCGATATCACTACGAAGGAAAATCGCGCGAAGGGTATGGGACTGATCGGCGCCGCTTTTGGACTCGGGTTTATCTTTGGACCGGCGATAGGCGGAATACTAAGCCGGTGGGGTATTCATGTGCCGTTCTTCTTCGCAGCGGGATTGTGTTTCGCAAACGCGCTGCTGCTCTATTTTACGTTGCCGGAGACAGTGACGAAGGATCATCCCGCACGACAATCCGCGGCACGTGGACGTGCCTTTGGTCAGCTTATCGAGTCTCTGAAACAACCGAAGCTGGCATTCGTGTTGACAGTCTATTTCCTTTTTGTGGTCGCTTTTTCCATCATGACTACTTCGTTCTCGCTTTACACAATGTTTCGCTTTGGCTATGACGCTCAACACACGGGTTATCTCTTTGCTTACGTCGGCTTAATTGCAGTCGTGATTCAAGGGGGCTTGATTGGACGACTTGTTAAGCGATTTGGAGAATTACCGTTAGTTGTTTTTGGCGCATTGTGCTTTGCGATAAGTTTGTTCGCCGTTCCCTTTGTTGGCCCGGTAGCGGGCGGCCTCGCAGCCCTGCTGATCGGTGGGGGTGTTTTTTCGATGGGTAATTCGCTGGCCACGCCTGCTCTCAACAGTTTGGCATCGAAGAGTGTTGGTCCGGAGCAACAGGGAACAGTGCTCGGTGTTACGCAGTCGGCCGCAAGCCTGGCGCGTGCTGTTGGACCGTCGCTCGCTGCGCTTCTGATAAATAGCTCTATTCCTCACATGGGGGCCGATGGTGACACTCACTACATGAGCGACCACTCATTGTTCGTGACCTTCTGGACAGGTTCCGCGATTATGTTTGCAGCGTTCTTAATGGCTGTCTACTTCATGCGGGCGTATGCGGATGAATACTCTGAGGTTGTTGAACCCGCATGAAACATTGTCAGAAAGTCTCTGCGCTTCCTCTGCGGTAAACATCAGGCGCACCATGATTTCAACCGCGGAGACGCAAAGAACGCAGAATAAGCGCAGAGAGTTTCTGAGAAGACGCAGAGGAAACACAGAGAGGATCAGGTTGAAATTAACCAGAAGCAGAGACTCACTTTGCAAATTGCCCGATTGCCGCTTCGGGATTGATGAGATCCTTCACAGTTGAATAAGGCACGATTACAGTCTGCGCACCGGCAGCGTAAGGGCCCACCTGATAAGCATCAAACTCAACCCCAATACCGTTCCGGCGAATCGTCCAGGTCTTGTAATTCTTCGCATTGGGAGATGCCCCATTGTTAATCGACGTGTCGTCGAGCATGTCTTGCTTGGCTTTCGATTGTTTTTTCAGATCCGAAATACAGTAGGCCGAGAGAGCAGGCAGGTATTTGGCGCCGGGTTTGAAGAGGTCTGACAGTTTCAGCACTTTGCCATTCTTCAGATCAAAGTTGATGCTGTCGGAATTGCCGAGGGGATGCGCCGCACCCTGATAATAACTTGAGATAAAAAGGAGGACGCTCACCAGATCATCCTGGGCCAGGCCAATTTCATAATCGATGGTGAGATCACTATGCATTGAATCTTCAGGAGGCGGCTGCTGGTCAGGCGTTGCTGCCATGTTCTTCTTGAACTCAGCGATTGACTTCAACACGGATCCGCGAACTGCTTGATTGAACTTTTCAAAGTTTGGATTGCTGGTACCCGCGATCTGCGGATACGAAGCGTTGATTTCATAAACCAGCTTCTTATTACTTTCCTTGATCTGTTTGGTGACGACGTCGGCATCACCCGAGAGATAGATCGGTTCTTCATGGATGGAAAACGCGGTCTTCTTATCCGCAGCTTTGTCACCTGGTGGCTTAGACCAGTTTCCGGCAACATTAATCAAACCGTCGTTCTTGTCGACTTGCCACAAACCTTTGAAAACTCCTGTCTGTTTTCCTGCCGGATCAAATTCCTCGAGCGAGACGTTACCGTCTTTATCGACAGTGCCGCGGAGATTAATTCGAGTACCGATGCGCTGGTAATAGTAAGTCCCGCTTAATTGGTTGTCCGTCTTTACCAACTTCATTTGCAGATCAAGCGAATTGCCAATTGAGCCTTTGAAGTATTTAGTTTCCGGGAGAACGGTTGTTCCACCTTCAGGGTGAGTCAACGACGTCTGCGAGGATGGAGTTGCAGGAGTGGAGCCCGGGGGCGCAGAAGATGGCGAGGTGCGTCGGCACCCACTAATTGCAATGGCCAAAAGAACAGTAGAGATGAGCGTTCTTTTCGTTGAGGTGTTCATTGGTAATCAGCCGTAGATTACACAGATTGCGCAGATTCTTTTTAAGAGATTATAGTTTTACAAATCTCGCCACCGTCTTAATCAGAATCTTAGTAATCTGCGTAATCTGGGGATGTTCGGTTGGCACTTTCCGACAATCCGTAATTTGCGATTTCCTCGCGCACATCAGCAAACGTTAACTCGGCGAGTTTACCACCACTAAATGCTTCCTGGTTTGTGACCTCAGCCAGTGCGAAACCTGGTTTTGGAAAGTTAGCCAGCTCCTCATCAGTCTCGAAGCCAACCTCGGCAAGGACGAGTCCAAACAGATCGCCCAGGAACATATCTACTGAAAACTTTTTTCCATCGTAATCAAAGTAGTATCGATTCTTTCTGATCTCGTTTGAACTAAAGACGGACAAAGTCTCAGCCTCGATCGCGTTCAAATAAGTGTTCGTGATCAGCGTGCGAGACAAATCATCCGGGTGGATGGGAAACTTTTGGGTGAACTTAACCGTCCACTTGTTTGTTCTGGGCTCTCTGACTTTTCGAATTCGCAGTCGTGTACCCGTTATGTAGTTATCAGTGATTTGCACATGAGGATCGGTGCGGGCCAGTCCTTCGGGTAAATCTCGGAGCAAGTAGCGGCGCTCGCGTTCGATTCGCGCATATTTGCTGTCGGGAACGATCGTGTTTTGGTCGGTTAGTTTCGCTACACCCATAGAAAACGAAATAGACTCCCGAAACGAGCGGCTTTGCCGGTTCCATTGCGGAAAGCTTTTGGCTTTCCATTTCGCTACACTCGTAGAAACGAAATAGACTCCCGAACGTGCGGCTTTGCCGCTCCCTTTGCGGAAAGCCTTTGGCTTTCCGGACTTTGTTTCTAGTGATCAGGCTCTGCCTCGCTTGCCCAGTACACCACATATCGCTCGACTCGAGGCAAAGCCTTTAGTTCTACCTTAACTGACGGAAAGCCAGAGGCTTTCCGCAAGGAAGACGGCACAGCCGCGCGGTTAAATTTTCCCAGCCTTCATGTCGGCTAAGCGTTTCTCAAACGCAGCAGTATCTACTTTATCTGCCTTTCCCTTTTGAATCGCTTGTTCGCCGAGCGCGAACGCTTCATCCTTCTTACCGGCACGATACAACGCGTTTGCTTTCGCAGAAAGATTCTGGAAAGTTTCCTTGATCTTAATCGACTGATCCAACCATTCCATTCCAGTTGAATCGTCACCGGGTGTGTTGTTTGTTAATACCCAGTTGCCGGCCTGCAGGGGAGTGCGCCAGTCATCTGGTTTTGCGCTGCTCACCGTCGTCTTTAGGTGAGCAAGCGTTGTCGCATTAACATCGGGGACAACAATTGTAAAAGGTACGTTGACCTTCTCCCAGCGGATGTTTACCTGGGCGGAGTTCTCGGTGACGGGATCAAATGAGTATTCGAGCCATTCCTGACTTTGATCCAACCACTGCGGTTTAGTTCTTACTCGCAAGGTATCTTTCGCCGGATCGTAATTGAAACTGCCCCATTGATTCGCAGTGCCGTTAAAGACGATTGTCCAGTCGTCCTTATTCGGTATGGTGTGCAAACTGTAACTTCCTGCAGCTAACTTCTGACCATTGATAACAACATCGTCAGTAACCACGAACGTTGTTGCCTCATTCGCACCCGTGCGCCAAACGTGTCCCCAGGGAACGATCACAGCATCTTTAGGTCTGACATTTTGATCGTCGAGTGTCGCTTCACCAGTTTGTTTGGCTGCTTGTTCGGGTGTTGCGTCACCGAAGATTTTACGTCCTTTGACAGCAGGCCTGCTGTAAGTGATCGTTACATCAGTGACACCAATTCTTTGCATCACTGTCGCTTTCTGACTTGGGCGGGGTGTAGTTACCTGGGCGATAGCGATGGAAATTGAGCTGCAAACTAATAAAGCAGCTGAGAGCATAATGGAGCATCGTTTCAGGGAAATCATGATCTCTTCTCCTGTTTTGGAAATTGTCTCTTGCTGTAATAGGACCTATATGACCTATAGGACCCATTCGAGCACTCACTAAACTAAGTCTTCACCAAATCTGGCAACGGTCTTTTTCCGCCCGCACCATCGGATCGCCGGCCTTGCACGAGAATGCCTCGGCAAACTGTGGCATGTTGGAAAGCGGACCATTTACACGAAACTTCGGCAGCGGGTGCGGATTAGTCTTGGTAATCAGTCTCGCCAGTTCTGGACGCATGTTCGTAGCCCAGCCTCGTGCATAGCCGAGAAAGAACCTCTGTTCGGGTGTGAAGCCATCAATTACCTTCTTCGGTTTGCCGGCGGTCGCTTTTTGAAATGCGGCATACGCGATCACTAATCCACCGAGATCGGCAATCGACTCACCAACTACCAGCCTCCCGTTCATATTCAAGCCCTTTTCGACCTCGAAACCGTTGAACTGGTTAATTACGCACTCGGCTCTCGCTTTGAAATTCTTGAGATCATCTTCGGTCCACCAATTCTTAAGATTGCCGCTCGCATCAAACTGTGCTCCTGAATCATCAAAACCGTGAGTCATCTCATGTCCAATTACTGAACCCATGCCGCCATAGTTGTAGGCATCGTCGGCGTCAGCATCGAAGTAAGGTGGTTGCAGAATTCCCGCAGGAAAAACGATTTCGTTGATTAACGGATTGTAATAGGCGTTGACAGTGGGTGGTGACATTTGCCACTCCATCCTGTCTACTGGTCGTCCAATCTTGTTCAAGTCGCGCCTCACTTCAAACGCACCTGCGCGAGCTCGATTTATGACGTAAGGACCGCGATCAATTTCGAGCGCGGAATAGTCACGCCACTTATCGGGATATCCAATCTTGTTTAGAAACGCATCCAGTTTGGCAATCGCCTGCTTCTTCGTTTCAGCACTCATCCATGACAACGTTCCGATGTCGTCCTTCAAAGCAGCTTCCAGATTGCGGACCATGTCCAACGCGCGCGCTTTAGCGGAAGGTGGAAAGGCTTTCTTTACCCAAACTTCGCCGACGGCTTCGCCCAAAACTCGATCCGTACCGCCCACGCAACGTTTCCACCGCGGAAGGTTTTCTTTTGCGCCTTGCAGAACTTTGCCCTTGAAGTTGAAATCTTCATCAACGAATGCAGACGAAAGTGCAGGAGCAGTGTTGTTAATGACATGCCAGCGCAGATACGTCTGCCAATCGGTAATCGGCACACTGCTCAACATTGGGTTCACAGCTTTGGTGAAGAAATCAGGCGTCTCAACATTTACATCCACCCCTTGCGGCACACCGAGTTTCTTCATGTAGCCTTCCCAGTCGAAAGCGGGGGCCAATTCTTTCACCTGCGCAACCGTCATGCGGTGATAGATGTGTGCCGGGTCACGCATCTCCACTCGCGTCAACGAAGCTTCGGCCAATTTCGTCTCGATCGCCATGACTGTTTGTGCTTCAGCTGCAGACTTGGCTGCGTCGTCGCCCAATAACTCAAACATCTTCGTTACATGTTGCACATAAGCGTCGCGAGTCTTCTTTGAATCATCGTCGGTCTTTAGGTAGTAATCCCGGTCCGGCAACCCAAGTCCGCCCTGGTAAATCTCAAATGTCACTTCTGAACTATTCTTAAAGTCCTGCGTTGAGTCGGAGCTAAACACTACATGGAGTCCCATCGAATGAAAGTGTGCAATGGCATTCTGAAGACCGCCGGCATCTTTGATTGCCGCGATTTGTTCGAAGACCGGCTCGAGTGGTTTTATGCCTTCTTTCTCAATCTTCGCCTCGTCCATACAAGTAGAATAATAATCACCCACTTTTTGTTCAGCGCTGCCTTTTGATGCATTGGTGTTGGCAGCTAATGACTCGAGGATCTCGTGAAGAACGTCGCGATTCTTTTCCTGGAGAACTTCGGCAACTCCCCAGCTTGGATAAGCAGCAGGAATTGGGTTGGCAGAAAGCCAACCGCCATTAGCATATTGATAAAAGTCGGTACACGCCTGGGTGTTTTTATCCAGACTGGCCAGGTCGAAGCCGTGCCCGGTTTGCCCAAGAATAGTGCCGCCTAAAAAGACGATTGAGAGAAAGATAGTAATAGCAGTCTTTTGCGAACGACTCATTTAGATAACTCCGGTGACTGAAGTATTGGACGGGAGAATTGGATTGTAACGAGAAGTCAACGAGGATGCCATTCGAGAAGAGCAATCGAAGTACCCACAGATTACATACCGCGGCTTAGGCCGCAACCCATCCTGAAAGGATGAAAGTTAATAGCCGTGGGTAAGCGGCTTTGCGCGAAGCCCACGGAACTAATCGGTTACATCGGCCGACCCTGAAGGGGTCGAACCGGCTGATTGTTTGACCCTTTCAGGGTCTTCAATCCTTGCTGCTTAACTCCCGTGGGCTTCGCGCAAAGCGCTCGCCCACGGCTATTAACGTCGGTCCCTTCGGGACCAGAAAATCTTGCTAAAAAACAAGAAGTTGTTGGGTTGCTACGCAGATTACTCAGATTCTTTTTTTGAACTGAGGCGCTCTTTTTATCTCTAACTCATTAAACCCTAATCTGAGTAATCGGTGGAATCTGCGGATAAGTCCTCCGCCTTCGATTGTTTTTGCCCGAGACCTCAGTTCGTGCTAAAAAGGGCGCGCACTTCGAACCCGCATTAATTCAAATAACTTTTTCGTTATCGACCGGAGGACCTTATGAAGTCGCCAAAGAGTCTGCTTCGCCTCGTTCCATTCACGTTGCCATTAATGCTTCTCGCTGTAGTCTGGACAAGTGCACAGAATGGTTCAGGTAGCCATTACACTCGACTACTACGTACTCCGACTGTCAGCGCGAACCAAATCGGATTTGCGTACGCCAATAACATTTGGGTCGCGCCCCGTTCCGGCGGCAGTGCTAAACGATTGACCAGTTTTCAGGGTCAGACAGCTAATCCACACTTCTCACCTGATGGCAGATGGATCGCATTTAGCGGCGAGTATGCGGGGAACTTTGATGTCTATGTTGTGTCCGCAGAGGGTGGAGAACCAAAGAGACTAACCTGGCATCCAGTCGCGGACATGGTTGAAGGTTGGACACCTGATGGCAAGGCCATCATGTTTTCTTCGACGCGTGCGACGTGGGCGCCTAGCGGTGCACCCCGATTTTGGACGGTGCCTGTCGAAGGCGGTGTTGAAGAACCAATGCCACTACCGCGCGGCTATCAGGGGAAGATTTCTGCTGATGGTACTCATATCGCGTATCGCATGAATAATTCATGGGACGAAGAACGCCGTAACTACCGCGGCGGACAGAATCGTCCCATCTGGATCGTTGATTTGAAAACTTACGATCTGGTCTCTCCCCCATGGACCGATTCAAAGGACGTTTGCCCGGTTTGGATCGACAACAATGTCTTTTTCATTTCGGATCGCGATGGCGTCGCGAACGTTTGGCAGTACGAGACGAGCACCAAAAAGCTTACGCAGGTCACCAAGTTCACGGACTTCGACGTGAAGTCGATGGACTCAGGCGCCGGTGTCATCGTTTTCGAACAAGCCGGCTACATCCACGAATTCAATCCCAAAACCGGCAAAGAGAACGTTGTCAACATCAGTGCGACTGGAGACTTTCCATGGATGATGCCGAACTGGGAAGACGTCTCAAATCGTCTGACAAACATGGCATTGTCGCCAACTGGAAAACGTGTCGCCGTTGAGGCGCGTGGTGAAATCTTTACTATCCCGGCAGATAAAGGCGACGTTCGTAATTTGACCAACTCGAGTGCGTCGGCTGAACGTGATCCGGCCTGGTCACCGGATGGAAAATCGGTTTCGTACTTCAGTGACAAGTCGGGCGAATATAAATTGATCATTGAAGCACAGGACGGGTTGACTCCTCCGCGTGAAATCAATCTGCCCCAGCCTACTCATTACTACACTCCATCATGGTCACCGGATTCAAGGAAGATCCTCTACACCGACACGAATCTGAAAGTTTGGGTCCTTGAGGTTGCGAGCGGTCAAGCCAGAATCGTGGGAAATGATCCGTGGATGGTTCCATCTCGGACGTTGAATCCGGTGTGGAGTCCTGATTCGAAGTGGGTTGCATATTCAAGTCGATTGCGTTCGCTGTATCACGCAATTTTCATCAGTAACGTCGATTCAGGTGAAACGAAACAAGTAACAGATGGCCTCGCGGATGCGGTCTGGCCGGCATGGGATTCAAATGGAAAGTATCTCTGGTTCCTCGCTTCAACTGATTTTGGTTTGCGTTCGCAATGGCTTGATATGACCTCGTATGACCACGACGAGAACTTCGGACTTTATTTCGCGGTTTTGAAGAAGACTGATGCAAGTCCTCTGTTGCCGGAGAGCGATGAAGATCGTGGTGTTGGTACGGGTTCGCGTCGTCTCCAACCGGGTGCTTGTGCGGGCGATGTTCCTGCTGGAGGTGAAGCAGGAGCTGGCGAAGGTTCTGGCCAACAGCGCGGACAACGTGCACCGGTAACAGTTCAGATCGATTTCGATGGAATTCAGCAAAGAATTGTTTCTGTGCCGGGAGTTCCGGAACGTCAGTATGCAGATCTGCAAGCTGGCGTTGATGGTTATGTGTACTTCCTCGAAGCGGGTCGCGGAGGAGCCGGCGGTGGTGGGGGTGCCGGAGCCGGCGGAGGTGGTAACGAGTTAATTCGTTATCGACTCTGTGATCGTCGCGCGACAACTTTTGTTTCGAGTGTTGCTGCCTACGAAATCAGCGCCGATCATCGAAAGCTCCTGTATCGAGCAGCTGCTGGTGGTGGTGGTTTCGGTGGTGGCGCAGGTGCCGCCGCCAGTCTACCTGCACCCCAATTGTTCCTGGTGGATGCTGACCGCGCTGCTCCCCAACCGGGACAAGGCCGATTGAATTATTCACTTCGAATGTATTTGGAACCTAAGGAGGAATTCAAACAGATCTTCAACGAAGGTTGGCGTAATCAGCGCGACTATTTATATGTTCCAAACATGCATGGCGCGAACTGGCCGAAGATGAAAGAAATGTACGGGCAGTTACTTCCGTACGTCATGCACCGTGCAGATCTCAATTACCTGCTCGACATGATGGGTGCAGAGATCGCTATTGGTCATTCATATGTTCGTGGCGGCGATATGCCGAGTGTGCCGCAGGTCGTCGGCGGACTCCTGGGCGCTGACTTCGCAATCGAGAATGGACGCTACAGAATCACGCGCATCTACGACAACGAAAGCTGGAATCCGGATTTGCGTTCGCCACTGGCGACGCCAGGTGCAAGCGCAAACGTCGGCGAGTACATCCTCGCGATCAACGGCATTGAATTGAAGGCGCCGGACAATATCCATCGTTTGCTTGATGGAACTGCGAACAAACAAACTGCGCTAACGGTGAATACGTCGCCGACAATGGAAGGGGCGCGAACAATCACCGTCGTACCCGTCGCCAGTGAACAAGCACTACGAACGCGCGCATGGGTGGAAGCAAACCGGCGTCTGGTAGAAAAACTATCCGACGGTCAACTGGCTTATGTCTATTTGCCAAACACTGGCCAGCCTGGTTACAGCAGTTTCAATCGCTACTACTTCTCGCAACAGGACAAGAAAGGCGCGGTCGTGGACGAGCGCTTCAACGGTGGCGGTTCCGCAGCGGATTACATCATCGATGTTCTACAGCGTGACTTTGATGGTTACTTCAACAACGTAGCTGGCGAGCGCTATCCGTTTACGAGTCCGTCGGCCGGGATTTGGGGACCCAAGGTCATGGTCATTAACGAGATGGCTGGTTCGGGTGGCGATTTGATGCCTTACATGTTTAAGAGACGAAAGATCGGAACGTTGGTTGGCAAGCGAACCTGGGGAGGTTTAGTGCATACTGCCGACACACCAACGTTCATCGATGGCGGTTCGATGATCGCACCGCGTGGCGGATTTTTCACACGCGATGGTCATTGGGCTGTCGAGAATGAAGGAGTTGCGCCAGACGTCGATGTAGAGAACTGGCCAAAGGACGTGATTGGTGGTCACGATCCGCAACTTGAAAGAGCAGTACAGGAAGCGATGCGATTATTGAAAGAGCGTTCCGTTGATCGCTTGTCTAAAGAACCAGCTCCTCCTACATGGGGCAAACGGCCGTAAGAATTGGTCCACAGATTACGCAGATTACACAGATTTTCTTTAGTGAGGAGGGACAAGCCTTAGATCATTTAAAGAAATCTGTGTAATCTGCGTAGCAAACCAACAACAACTTCTTGTTTTTCTAGCAAGGTTTTCTGGTCCCGAAGGGACCGAAGTTAATAGCCGTGGGCGAGCGCTTTGCGCGAAGCCCACGGGCGTTAAGCAGCAAGGATTGAAGACCCTGAAAGGGTCAAACAATCAGCCCGCTTCGACCCTTTCAGGGTCGATCGATGTAACCGATTACTTCCGTGGGCTTCGCGCAAAGCCGCTTACCCACGGCTATTGACGTTCATCCTTTCAGGATGAAACCGTTTGGTTGCGGCCTAAGCCGCGCTGCGTAATCTGCGGATGGACAAACTTGACGTTCTAACTAGCTTCCCCTTAACTACGTTTCCATATGCGCACACGTCTCAGCGTTTTTCTCATAACACTTTCTGGACTTGTTCTCGAAGTTGGCCTAACTCGCATCTATTCAGCGAGCGTCTGGTACCACTTTGCATTCGTCGCAGTTTCAGTTGCGTTGCTTGGCTGGGGCCTGGGTGGTTTCACAGTGCATCTGCTTAAGCGAAAGGTCAAACTGTCGGCACACGCCGCCGCACTCTTCACCGCAATCTACTCGGTGACCATCCCGCTCTGTTTGTGGTTGCTGGGTCGGTTCCCATTCGAAATCGATCGATTACCACTATATTTCCTCGCGCCACTTGTTCCGTTCTTTCTTGCGGGCATGGCGTTGTCAATCGTTTTTGATCTCCATCGCAGTCATGCCGGTTCTTTGTATTTTGCGGATTTACTGGGCGCTGCCATTGGCGCGGTGTTGGTCACTGTTCTACTCCATTGGCTTGGTGGCGAACCAGCATTGTTAACTGGCGCGGTCGCTCCTGCAATTGCCGCGGTCATTCTCGCGACTGAAGGAGGGGCAGAGAAGAAACAGCTTATTCGTATCGTCTCCGTAGCAGCTGTTTTAGTAACGGTCGTCTCTGCTTGTGCCGCGATCAAGTTCGGAGTTCTGCGCGTTACGCCGGGAACAACCAAAGCGATGCGACGGCAAATGGATGCATCGCCCAGCGCCCGAATTACGCAAACTGGCTGGAACGCCTATTCACGAATCGATGCTGTTGAGGGAATCGATCGCAGTGAACTCGCACGTCTATTTATCGATTCGGATGCCTGGACTGGAGTGCGTGAATGGGACGGACGGATTGAGAGCGCAAGAGATTTGCGCGACTCGTATCGAGCCCTTCCGTTCAGATTAGTCCCCAATGCTGAAACCTTAATCATTGGACCAGGTGGTGGCCCTGACGTTGTTGCTGCTTTGGCGTCGGGCGCCAAAAAAGTCACAGCCGTGGAAATGAACCCATTGATGTTGAAGTTTGTAAGGCACTACGGGCCACGCGCCGCCAACCTGTATGACCGTCCTGATGTTGAGGCGATATTGAGCGAAGGGCGCAATTTCATAAGCCGAACCGATCGGAAGTTTGACATCATCCTAATGGGCTTTGTTGATTCGTGGGCCTCGGTTGCCTCAGGCGGACTTTCACTTTCAGAAAACTATCTCTACACCTCAGAAGCTTTTCGCGACTACTACAATCATCTCAACGATGACGGCATCCTCGTCATTCTTCGCTGGGACTCTGATGTACCCCGACTAGTCTCAAACTCAGTTGCAAACCTTGGAGCCGCCGCTGCCGCAGAACGAATAGTGACGTTGATGGAAAAGCGAGGCACACCCCAAGCTCCGCCGCAGATGCTGTTCATGTTGCGCAAGCGTCCGTTTACAGCCGCCGAGCTCGCAGAGATAAAAGAGAAGTGGACAGATGCAAATCCGATCATCATGCCCGGCGGACCCACACCACCGCTAATTGGAGACGTGCTGGCGGGTAAGCTTTCGCTTGCACAATACGAACAGCAATCTCCACGATTGGTAGGACCGGTGCGGGATGATAGCCCCTTCTATTTCGCGATTGAACGACCCTTCGGAATGCCCAGTTCAATTGCCGATTCATTGATGCGCTGGTTGCTCGGACCAAGCATGGGCATGCTCGCGGTGTTTGCTTTGTTCGGTCGTCCTCGTCGCGGGAGTGCCGGGCCGTATACGGGATCGGTTTTTTATTTCGCAGCGTTAGGATTTGGTTTCATTGCCATTGAGTTGGCGCTGCTACAGAATCTGATCCTACTGGTCGGCCATCCAATTTACACATTGTCTGTGCTGCTCTTCACATTGCTAGCCATGGGTGGGATTGGAAGCGCTATCAGTAAGCGCGTTCCCATCTGGATCGCTTGTATCGCTGTCGCCCTAATTGGGGGCATTGAAGCGTTCGCATTACCGAAGTTGGTGCCGGCATTGTTGTGGCTTCCGCTCTGGGGACGAATTGCATGTGCGGTTGTATTGATTGCTCCGTTAGGTTTCGTTATGGGCATGCCGTTTCCAAGCGGGCTGCGTCAAACTGGAAGTGGGGCGCTGCCGGAACCGCCATTCTACTGGGGACTAAACGGAATCATGTCCGTAATCGGATCGATCGTTACGGTGTTTGTAGCGTTGATGGCAGGATTCCAGGCAGCGATGTTGATGGGGAGTGTGTGTTACGTGCTGGCTGCATTAGCCTCGCGGCGAGCGTTCGTGGCAGGTGTTGTCTAACCGGTAGTACGACAGGCTGTTAGCCTGTCGATGCGTCCGGGATATGACGGATAGCGTGAAGTAGCCGAACCAACCCCGACAGGCTAACAGCCTGTCGTACGAAAAGAGATTCTACTTAGCCGCAATGACCACATAGTCTTTGCCGCTGTACAATCGCAGGCCACCTGCATCTGTAGCCATCATCAAAGGTCTAGGACGTCGCAGCGTCTTATCGTTAGTGACTGGCACTGACAACACCTCTTTGCCCCCAACGTCCATCACCGTCAGCTTTCCTTCCGTCGCGAAGCCAAAGCCATAAGCGCCCGCTGGCAAAGATTCTCCGTTAACTGTGATCGGCGAGTCCGTAATCAAAAAACCAACATACTTCGCACGTACATCTGTGGAATAACCAGACGTATCGACAAGTCCACAGATTACAAAACGACCAGGGCCAAAACGAGCGGCGGCTGAGTTGCGCATCTGTGTGGGCGCGCTCAAGCCTTGAAAATAGAAAGCGGACGGCACGACGCGCGTTAAATCCGCGCCGGTTAATATTGCCGGACCCTCTTGCGCGGCGACTGATCCAACGATTGCGAACAGTGCAAGAGCAACACAGAAATCCTTCAAGCGATGTTTCATCAATTCACCTCGCGGCAAACAATACTCTTGACAACGATGGTGACGCAAACTGTTCCACGAGCGATTGGCGCATCGAAAATCTCGATGCCGCAGGTCATTAACCAGCAAGACAGTCTCGTCTCCAGCTCTCTACAGCTTCCACAGTTTCGTCGACGCTACTCGCTGAAGTATCAAGCAAAGACATCGGTGGTTGAGTGTGAGGCGCATTCTCCTTCAACCAACGATTGAACGCGATGTGAGAGCTAATGTGTTCCTCATTTGAACTGCCTCGCCAGGCTGGCCGACTTCGCAGGCGTGACTCGAGCACTTCATCTGTGCAAACCAACGCCAGGTAATGAATCGCTGCGAAATACCGGTGCTCGACGCACTGCTCAAATTGTGACGGCACGCCCGAACCGCACAGAATCACAGACTTGCCGGCTTGCGAGATGTTCTTGCAGATGCGCAGCCACGCTTCCCGGTAATCACGATAATCGGTGGCAGGTTGATCAAATTCAGCCCGCCAAAGAATGTCGCTGTCCATCACCACACAATCGTTCGTCTTTGCTGCGAGGGACAGGCAGACGGTTGATTTTCCGACGCCGCTCGCGCCGGTAATGACAAAGAGTGGCAATCGGACGAACTTATGTTCGTATTGACAGTTTGGACAGACCGCGTAGGGTCCTTCCGGGATGATGATCTTGTCGGCTCTTAACGCTCCGCAGTTCGGGCAAACATTAAACATGGACTACCGTGCGGATTGGTTAACGAGAGGCTTTATGCTTTCGAGATAACCAGGTTTCAAATCAAACGTCTCAGATAACTCTTTGAACAGCTGGTAGGTTGCAGGGGAGAGTGGACAACGGGCGTCCTCTGTATAACCGAATAGCAACTCAGCTGCTGATCGATGTTCGCGCCTATCTATAAGCTCACCCACCCTGCCAACCGGATCATTTGTCGGATAGGCCGCTTTATAAAACCGATCGATGCACGGCCCTACTTCGACTAAGAGCTTCTTCATCTTGGAAATGACTTCGGGATCGTCTGTTTCTTGTTCTTCATTTCGGAACTGGAAGCTGTATTCGACTTTAACCTTATCGCACGATTGCTCGGACCCCTGGAAATCAGCCCTCTCCAGTCGATCGGTTGTGCTTACTAAAAGCGTATCGGTTGACTTCCACACTGCCTCGATCGGGTGACTACCACGCCACAATGCCAGGTAACAGATAACTTGTGGATGGGCGTCCCAGTATCCCATAGGTTTCTCCAGGGCCGCTGCTGTGTAGACCATGGATGGACAATCACGGTGGTATGTGGCGAGGACCAACTTCCCATCTGGTGAAGTGATCCTCTTCAACACGTTGTCATCGCACGACGGTCCGAATCCGCACGTATTGCGTAGCAGCAGCAAACTCATGAGAATCAAGCCAAGACTGAGGAGTGGTTTCATATCTCAATGATGACTGTTCACAAAGTTGCGAGCATCTTGTTGTGTGCGGAACAAGTAAAGACCAACATCGTCGAAGCGTGCGGCGGAGCCATCTTGTGGTATGCCTTTGCCTTCTGCCTGGTTTAAGAAAAAACGAATTCTTCCTGTTCCTTGCGGAACTTGAAAGATACCCCACAAAGTGACCCACTCATCTTTCTTCATATTCATGAGCCCCATGTTCTGTCCCTGCAAGTATTCGAGGATACGATCGTTCGGTCCATCGGCAGCGGCCATCATGTAACCGTAGAGGTAGGGCAACCCGGTGATTGCCCCATCAGGGTTGACACGTTCGCTCGATGCACGGGCGATGAAAAGCACATATTGTCCAACAGCGTCTGCAGGTATTTTTACGTCTTGAAGAAAATAACCCTGGTTGCGAACAACAAAGCATGGACCGTTGTTAGTACAAGGCTCAACCGTCGTTTCGCCGAAGGGTTGCCAGGATTGCGATTGAAGATCCGCGTTTGGATTTTGTAGCAAATTAGATTGAGCGTTTGTGACAGCGATGAAAGCTAAGAGCGCAGCGCAAGCGAGAACGAGTTTCATTTTTTAATCCGACAGACTAAGGTGCTGCAACATGCCCCCGATATCCATGCTGGCTTATTGCCTGGTAGAGGAATCGACAATGGTTGCAGCCTTCTACAAATTTCAGCACGGTCACTTTCATTCAGGATGGAACGCATCGTTGACTTTTCCTTCGCCCTTTCCAAAAGCGCCACAGGCTGGTTCTGACGATTGAGTTTGCGCGGAGTTTCGTTTGTGTTAATTCGTATGGTTTCGTGGATCGCGCTTCTCAACGTACCAGACAATTGGCGCGCATGACACCAACTAACAAAGAACTTTCGGCCCAAAAAGGATGTTCAGTTTTCGGAAGATGAAAAGGGGCGAGGCCGTTGAAATTCCAACTTCTCGGCTTCCGAGAAATTAACTTTGATAGGAGTTTGTCGCCCGAAGATTTCAAGCTTCACCTTTAGCAAAGTCTTTGCCTGATTGATTCCTTCGATCCTTCCCGTGAAAGCTGCGAATGGTCCTGCTTTGATTCGAACCATATCTCCTAACCGATATGTGATCTTCTTCTCGTTCATATTACTCGATGATGTTGAAGCGCAACGTATTCGCTTCCTTCATAAGCCTCTCCTGAGAAGTTTTTGAGGTCGTTAAAAAGTACGACTCGCGAAACAGGAAGGTTCCGCCTCTGTTTTTGCGCTGGTTAGTGTCGTTTCGTGGATCGTCTGTCATGTCTCAAAGAAAAGCGATCCACGAATCTCGCGAACTAACCAAACAAACCCCAAGACAAACTCGTCGTTTTACACAATCACTGTCGTTGGAGAATTGTCAATCATGCCTCCTTTAGAGCACTAACCATGACGTAATACCCGTCCGGATCTCGGAGTGCGAACTCCATCGTTCCTGTGGCCGGGTTCACATGAGGTTCCTCTTCGAGTCGATCGACTAAAGCCCTTGCGCTTTTCAAAGCAAGGTCGAAATCGTCGACGCGGAAGAACAAGAGCAGACCGTTGCCGGGTGTCGCGTGTTCAGGGCTCGTCAATGTCGGATGCTCGTGCGCACCCCACTGGTGAAGGCAGAGCAAGACGGTTCCATCCGTATCGAGGATCTGACCAAAGTAGTCATGGGCCGGAGATGTTTCGGGTTGGCCAAAGAGCGATTGATACCACTTGAAACTGCTCGGAACATCATGTACGCCGATAATCGTCCATGTACGTTTCATTGCGTTTCCACTCTCGAGTTAGCGCCGCCACGCTGATGTTTCGCCCAGGAGCCGTAGTCTTTGGGGATGTCCATCTTTTTCAGTTCTTTCCACGCGCTCACCGCTTTTTCGTGAGTTGCACCTTTTTCGTGAGATAGAAACTCGCTTAAAAAATTGACGTATCTTCCGTGAGGTATCTTGGCGAAAGCTCCACCAGTTTTATTGAGCTTGATATATTGGGTCACAAGATCGCGGTACCTGATCGCGTTTCCTCTTGTGACTTGCTCTTCGCGCCAGCGATTTAAACGATACCAGACGCCAGACCTCGCCTTAACTTCGGGTGCGATTCTTTCAGCTTCCCTTACGATAAAACTCTTCGTTTCTTTGTTGCTAATGTAATTTACGATCGGCAGCTCTAAGCTCAATCCTTTTTCGTAATCCTTGACACCCGCTCTCGACAAGGCTCTTTTCGTGGGCACTTGAATTTTGCCGGATTCGAGGAATAGGACGACACCCTTTTCAAGCTCGTCCTTTCTTAATTTATTTGCGGAAGGAATCCCGATCGACTCAGCAAATTTCTTGAGCTCAGACGCATACCAGTAACCATTCTCAAATTGAGTCACAGTCATCGATGTTGAAAGCTTGCGGTTCGCTGCCAACTCCTCATTCTCCATTTATGATTTGACCAGAGGCCGAGCTGACCGTCGCGCGCGAATCACCAACCAGATCTTCCACGCGATGAATAGTGCCACCTGACTCAGGACAGTTGCCCCAACTCCGGAAAGCTTATAGGCTCCGAGCCATAACACGACCCCAATGATAGCGAAGACAAATCCTCTCCACATCCAGTACCCGGCAAGCATGATTGTCGGAACGAAGACAAATCGAGTAAGTGGAGCGTAATTTGGAAGCTCCTGGAAAGGGCTATAAATGTAGCCGAGTATCGGAATCGCAAGGATGAGGTGAACCCAGCGAAGTATCAAACGCGTAGTGGCTTTACTAATCATCTAGTCCCTTCCCATTGAGAATCTGCCGCATATATTTTTCAACTCTTGACTGGCGAGTCTTGGATTGTTTTGGTTGAGAAAAATGAAATAAATATGCTCTCTGCCTTCCCGGCGTCAATGCTTTAAATGCAGTTTTCAAGGCGGGCACCTGATCTAACTTGTTTTGAAATTCTTCAGGGATTTTAAAATCTGAAGTCTTCTTAGGCTTCACTTTCAAACCGGCTTTTTCCACTTCAGTTGCTTCACGAATGTAAGCTTTCAAGATGGCTTTCATCTTCACTATTTCTCTAACATTGGTGAACCGAATCTGGCGTGCCGCCTGCACGTTCTTTGTTTGCTGAATCAGAATACCGTTTGGATCTTTTAACAACGCACCTTTAAAAAATAGCAGGGCACAGTATTCTTTGAAGCCATGGATTAAGACGACATTTCTTTTCTCAAACGTGTAACAAGGACAACCCCATTTCAGTTCCTCGATAAGACCGCACGCGAGAATGATCATTCTCAATTTCTCAAACTCTTCGAGCCACTTTTTGGTTCTCCTTAAATATGCATCGACCTTGGGATTTGGATCTGTTTTGGCTTTCATGATTAGTTTGTAAATGTATTCATCGCACGCGTCCAATAATTTCAGTGTTATTGCTCGGCTTCCCGAGTGTCTGACCAGCGCTTGCCCCGTTGCTCCTCCGTGGTTTCTTCGATGCGTGACGCTACGATCCACACATGTCCAGATGGATCGAGAAGCCTCGCCGTCCGGTCGCCCCAGAACTGATCTTGAGCCGGTATCAGGATTGTTGCGCCCATGGCGACCGCACGCTCGACGGCCTGATCTACGTCTACTACGTAAACGAAAATAACCACAGGCGAGCTTCCATCAGCAGTGGGGGCGCGGCTGGCAACCACGTCTGGAAACTCGGATTGAACCACCAGGAACGCGTCGTTGATGCGCATCGCGATATGAATTGGGGAGCCATCCGGACCCGGTCGCCGCACCTGCTCAACCGCTCCGAACGCCGCTGCGCAGAAGCTCATCTCGGCTTCCGGGCTGTGGCAAACCAGCATGGGAAAAACTGCCTGCACACCTTCTGGGATCGATTTGACTGTTGCCATTGGGTCCTCCAGGAATCATGCCTTTCAAGCGATATAACGCTTGAGCGGCTCGCCCACGCAACTTAACAAAGAAGCCCGCTCACGGCGAGTCCGCTCCAAACGGTTGATCGGCGTCGCAGGCAAATAAGCTACTGCAACTTTTTAGCCGTTACCCTTTGCCCTTCCTGATTGATAATTAACTTTGCTGCCCGTCCGCTTCGATCTCGATTACACACGGCACTTGATTACTGAAACACACGTTCGGGTGCGCCGAGGCGAAAAAACAAAACCAAATCGGCGCCCTCGGACAAATATTCTCTTTTTCTCTTGACTCGCTTTATAGATGCGCTTGAGCGGCTCGCCCACGCAACCTACCAAAGAAGTCCGCTCAAGGTGAGTCCGCTCCAAGTGATCGTTGGATTGCGGCATGAATTATTACCGAGTGGCTCAACTCTTCACACCGCCGTTTCGTCCCTCGCTAAAGTAACGGTCGACGACGGCAATTAGGTTTCTCAGGTGTTCGTCTGTTCTCTTTACGTTTTCTTCGGTCTGAATCTGGGAGTTGATTAGAGCTGCAATTCGCTCATCCATCTCATCAACTCGCTTATCGCTGACGTGGAATCGATCGACGGTGGCCTGCGCCAAGCGCGCAACAACGTTTTCGAGTTGCCCAATCTGTGAGGCAAACTGTGCCTGCTGCTCAACTATAAAATCAGCTTTCTTTTCAAAATCCTCGTTTGACATCGTCATTACCTTTCACTAGTGAGTTTAGCGAAACTCTACAGCTCCACCCAAACGTTAGCAATCCAACGCTTCTTTTGAGCGGCTCGCCCACGCAACTTATCAAAGAGGCCCGCTCATGGCGGGTCCGCTCCAGGCGGAACGTTCGGCGGCGGTTCAGAACACGGACCACCCGTCCTGGTGCCGCGTTATTATTTGAAAGGCGACTTGAATCTACCAGCCCTCTGCTGGAGATGAAGATACTACCTCGGTCTGTTCGGCAAGATCTCGTGCCGGATGGTGCCGTTGCGCACGATAGACCTACCGTGAACAGATCGAAATTTCATCCTTCATCCTCGCTTTTTCAACCCTGCAAACTTTCCACGAACCTTGAGCGGTTGGTAGGGCCACGCGGCAGTCTTTCCTGAGGCAGCATTCTTGCAGATAGCGACTTCCAGTTGGAAGCTCCCTTCCAGTTCGTCCAAGCCCGTGCGGGCGGTGGTCTGAAGATAGCCAATGGTCGGATCTGCCGGTCGACAGTTGAATTTCAACGGTCTGCCCCCGAGTTTTACCGGAAATGCGACGTGTGTTCCTTGAGCGAGCCGTCCTTCGCCGTCGGTCTCGATCAAAAGATCCCAGCCGCCGTCGGCGCTAAGCTCAATATGATTCAGTGCTATCTTGCCGACTTGGGCGCCAGGACTTGCCTGATCGAACCGTGGTCCATGATCGTAACCCAGGAGGACGCCAGGGATCTCCCACGGTGCGCGGCCTGAATTGAAGGCAGGCATCTCGACCTGAACCTCGAAGACCGGGCCTTCGGCTAAGCGCGAAGTTTCCGACACACCCGGGCCAACCGGCTTGTCCCTTCGCAGTCTCAGCGCGACGATAAAGACAAGCAGAAACGCCAGGGCGATGATGATCACCAATATCTTCTTTATCACCGCAGTACCAGTACTGTTGTAGAAATGATGGGTGGGCTGGATTCGATTGTCATGTTCTCTTGCGAAGAATGAAAGCCGCCCGAATGCTGCGCTTGAGCGGCTCGCCCACGCAACTCAACTAACAAGCCCGCTCATGGCGAGTCGGCTCCAAGCGCTTATAGGTTGTTCGGCCGCGACGAAGTAATCTAGATCGCATGATAAACCTGCTCGACCGCAATCAAAACCGTCTCTTCTGAGAGCGCCTCCATTGACACTCTCTTCAACTGACCAACGTAGGCGGCAATAATATCGAAATTCGTCGAAAGGGCCACCGGTAAGTCCGAATAGACTATATTGATTCGATCGGGAATGCGCTCACCGGACTCAGAGAGATAACTTCCTTCGAGTCCTCTGACGATGCTTGCGCCGCCGAACGCATACGTGAACTCTTCGTCGAAGGACCGCAACAGGTTCTCATATTCTGATGAGGGGAGGTCTGGAAGATAGACCTCAACTCTTGCGTGCTCGAGCAGTGGCAAGGAACCGCTCCTTTCGCTTTGCAAACTCTTTTCATCCGTTTCAAAGCTTCTTTCTCAGAGACGTCAGCGCGGCGAGGACGCTCAACTTTGATCTCTTTTGATGTTTTGAGCTTTTTCATGGCCTCATTTTGCATCTGCGTTCGAAGAAGTGAACCCACCCGCCGAACGCAGCGCTTGAGCGGCTCGCCCACGCAACTAAAGATAAAGGCACCGTTATGGCGAGTCCGCTCCAAGCGCGTGTTATGCGTCCCCAGACTAGCATAATCGAGATCCAATCGCATGGTCCGTTGCACAAATGATGGTTGCCATGCACCGATAAAACTCTTTCTGATGGATGTAATCACGTAAATCCAAACTCAGGCCTCCGAATCGCTGTTTAAGAGAGCGCACAATCTTAGGGTCACAAAGAGCCTGGGGTGGATGAGCAAGCGAATGCCGAATCGCCGCGGCATCGACATCGCGAGTAGAAACGAGAGACTCATAAGCTGAGAACAAAGTTAGATATCTCTGTTCTCTGACAGTCTCATTATCTGCCGAAGCAATCATTAGAATTGCTGAGAACACTTCTGGTTCACGGCTTTGATCTACCTTGGCGATCCGGGTACCGCCTTTGCAGGCAACACCCACTTCAAGGTGGCCCAGACCGTAAGCTTCTTGGAATGCTGGACTCCAATTCGGAAAGAGTACGCTGAAAGGGTGGTTATCAAGACCGCTTGACTTGTGAAACTTGATTGGGATTAGACTCTGCCAATGTTCCGCGTTAAGTTCGAGACCGGGCAAATTTCCGCGAAATGTATATATTTCTTGTCATGTTGAAGGACGCATAACGTTGCGCTTGAGCAGCTCGCCCACGCAACTACGAATAAAAGCTACTCACCGGCGAGTCCGCTCCAAGCGCTTATAGCCGCCCCGTTTTGTTACCGGCTCTTGCTTCTCTTGCACGCTGCTAACACTTGGCCCGCGACTGGAGGCTCGTAAGGAAAATCGGTAGCAGCAAGCTTATCCCGAGGAACACCAAGATGAAAAATATCAAGGCCCTTCCCACGATAGCGACCTCCGTCCCGCCACATCACTCTATCCCAGGCAATGCCGCGAACCTTCACCATGTAGTTCTTCATTCGCAACGCACGAGACTGTGCTTCTTCACGACAAGAATCCTCTCCGGAATAGATGAGAATATACCCAATCAGATTCGGGTCGTTCATTAACTGAATAGAGAAGTTGTCGAGATGCGCCATCTCCATCTCCCAGGAAATTGTCCCTGGATAATGCGACAGCCAAGGCTCATTAGCGTTCACCAAACAAGAGCTGCTGTGGACCACGCTGAGCAACGCCAGTGCCACCAAAGCGTGGAGCATTTTGTGTGTCGTCTTCATATTCAACAAGATGCGGCTAACGTTGCGCTCGCCCACACAACTTAAGAAAAAAGCCCGCTCATGGCGAGTCCGCTCCAAGCGCGTTATGCTCGGTGGTCATCGCCTCAGCTCCAGCTCACATATATAACTACGTCTCGGTCATTCCTAATTACAACTTCAGCGCGATTCGTTCCTCCACCTGCCTTGATAACATATTTCTTAGATCCATTTTCGAAAACTGGCGGGTTCTCCGCCAACCCAGGAGATTGTTGTATCCAACGATGGATATCTTGCGCCGGAGGGCTTTGCACAAAAAGTCAGATACCACCTGCTTTAGCAGCGTGGAGTCTTAGCTTCGCGCTAGGTGGTAGCTTTGGAGTGACGGTTAGATACCACCTGCTTCAGCAGCGTGGAGTTTCAATTTTCCGCTACTGAGCAGCTTCTTACCGCGGTTTTAGCGAGAAGTTGAGCGGCTCGCCCACGCAGCTACGAATAAAAGGTCACTCACTGGTAAGTCCGCTCCAAGCGCGTTAGCCGTCGTCGTTGACTATGTAAAGTCCGAATAACCGCCATAAGCATCGCAGTGACGACATCTAAACAAATACGCGGTTGGCTCACCGTCTTTTTCGAGAGACTTGAAATATTGTTCCCACTCATCTCCATCAAACCCGATGTCGTCTTTGATTGCTGCAATTGCGTCCGCGCCGTAGCTGCAAAGCTCAGCATGACCCATGCGCCCTAAGAACGCTGCCGCATCAGCACAGTGGGTGAACCATCTTTCTTGCTGCCAACCAGTGAAAGACGGTGTTCTGTGTGCGACCTCCTCGATGACTTCTTTCGCGACAGGCTCCCAACTTCCATAATCTCCGATTCCTTCAGGGTCGACAAAATCGGCGTCGAATTTCCGATGTGCCGTGCCATCCGCAATACACCAGGGACAAAAGGCATCGATTAATTCTTCCTCAGCATACGGCTGCCCTTTGTATATGAACCCTCGCACTAAGCCACACGCCAGGCATTTATTCTCGGAAGCTGCAATGCTTCCAGTAGCCAAAGGATCGGGATGATACTTGAAGACTGGCAAATCCATAGGAACTCAGAGGCGGCTAACGCTGCGCTTTGAGCGGCTCGCCTACGCTACTGCGAATGAAGGCTACTCACCGGCGAGTCCGCTCCAAATGGCTTGTTGGGCGTGGCCGTTGGCAAGAACACGCGCCATTACTTTCCTCCAGCTTGCGCGTCACTCCGAAAAACCTGCGTCTGAGTGCGACCGATGAACTCGCCAAGCGCGTCGTTATGATAGTTGCGGCCCGGTCGATACACCCAGTATTCATCAGGGCGTTCCGAATCTTGGGCGACGACGACCTTAATGGTTTTCGCGCCGTCGCGAACGTCAACTTGGATGGGCGCCAGTGGATAACTGTGATGCGATTCGATGTGTTGAACTTTTCGGAGCGCCTCAAGAACTGGGTCGTTCTGCCGAGTGTTGCCGTTTATCGTCACGGTCGCGTTTGGAGATAGATCGTTGAGGGCGCTCAAGAAAGCATGACGCGCTCTGCTCTCCATGAAGTCCTCGAAGATGAGGCTTCCGAAACCTATGGCAACGAGCAAGATGACAAAGATCACGCCCGCGGCGACCCACTTGGACCGTGGTTCCTGGTCTCTCAAGTCCCATTTCATTGATCTGTTCGCACCACGCAAACGCCCAACGCTGATGCTATAAAGCGGCGCCCGCGAAACCGGAAGCGGTTAAACTTCCGGGTGTGTAATCGCAAGAAAGAGGACACCCGCGATGACATTATATATCGGAGTAGACATTCACGCGCGCCAACAAACACTGAGTTACCTGGACAGCGAGGATGGCACGACGGGTCAAGTGGTGTTGGACCATGAAGTTGATGACGTAGCCGGGTTCTATGGCAAGTTCCAGGGGGAAGTGATCATTGGTATCGAAGCATGTGGGTACACGAACTGGTTCGAGGAATTGATGGAGCGCTTGGGGCACAAACTGCTGGTGGGCGATGCGGCTGAGATCCGGCGGCTGGCCCGACGGCGCCAGAAGAACGATCGACGTGACGCTGATTTGTTGTTGGAGCTGCTGGTGCACAACGAGTTTCCGGTTCTCTATCGCTACTGCAAAGAGAGCCGGGAAGTGTTGCGGCAACTGCGCTATCGGCACAAGCTGGTGAAGTTGCGCACGATAGTGGCCAATACGTTGCACGCTTTAGCGCTCAGTGCGGGGTTAAGTCTGCGGGCCAAACTGTTAACTAAAGGTGGTCGGAAACAACTAAGCGCTTTGACCCTATCGGCCATCAGTCAGCAACAGCGGAATGAATTGTTGAGTCTGGCGGATGAGTTAACGAGGCGCATCCAGCTGGTGGAGCAGTGGCTGGCAGTGCAAACGGCCAGTGATGGCCGAGTGCAGCGACTGCAGACACATCCGGGAGTCGGTTTGTTGACTTCGCTGTGCGTGGTCCACACCCTGGGCGATGTGCAGCGGTTTAGTTGCACGCGGAAAGTAGCTGCTTATGTGGGGTTCGATCCGATGGAAGACTCATCGGCAGAGCGCAAGGCATACGGCGGGATCAGCAAAGCCGGCTCCCGCTTGTTGCGTTATCTGCTGATTGAAGCGGGGCAGACAGCTGCTAAAGATGATGAGCAGTTGAAGCAGTTCTATCGGCGCTTGCTGCCACGACGTGGAAAAGCACGGGCCAAGGTAGCAGTCGGAGGCTTTGCACAAAAAGTCAGATACCACCTGCTTTAGCAGCGTGGAGATTCAAATTTGCGCTAGAGTGCGCCCTGAACCTTATGAGGTGATACCACCTGCTTCAGCAGCGTGGAGTTTCAACTTCTCG